>JACCEB010030724.1_pt1 | contig 108471 bp, 107 predicted proteins | sample 7454761 | NCBI WGS metagenome assembly JACCEB01 (sample SAMN15323454, study PRJNA562643) | freshwater metagenome | isolation source: river surface water | place: USA:Blue River Watershed | collected 2017-08-18 | reverse complement strand
TTACAATCAGAAGGTAGCGATCCTAACGAAGCACAACAAATTGTTCGTTTCAATACTGACGTTATCAACTTGATGACTCCAGTTATTGATAATCCTACAGCAGATGCTAATATTGGCGCTGTAAGTTTCATCGCAGGTAGCTTTAATTCTAAACCAGTACGTAATGCTACATTTATTCTAAACAAGAATCGTGTTATTATTAACACTATCCAACGTGCAAGATTAAGTGGCGGTACAGTTACAACAGGTCCTTTAAAAGTAACTACAACATCTGTTCACCCATTCTTAACTGGTGAACAAGTACAGATTACTAATATTAAACCAAACAAAGGACTACAACTTAATCCATTAGTTCCTGGCGGAGAGCCACGTGGAACAAACGTTGATGGAACAATTTATACTGTAACAGTAATTGATCAACACAATTTTACACTTGATGGTACAGAAAGCTTAGACTACTACAACGATCTTTTAGCATACACATCAACTGAGTCGCAGCCAATTGCTGTGCAACCACTTGTAGAAGGCGCATTGGAAACTGTATACACTATCAAAGGCGATCCAACAGAGCGCAATTTCTCTGCTAAGGCACGTTTTGATGGCGATGCTGGCGAAAACAGTACTTCAACAGATGTATTGAAAATTTTTGCTTCTGAATATCCTGCTGTAAAAGGCATGAAATTTAGATTAGACGGAACTATCCCAGCGGTAAGTGTAAGCACACAAGTTTATAAAGTATTAGAAGTTGAAAAGAAAGTTGTCACTTTCAAAGCATATCCAGTATCGCCAAGCGATAACATTATTGGTTCTACTAGTTTAATTGTTAAATTCTTAACAGCTGGTTATACTCCAACTGCTGGATGGTCTTTCCAACTAAGAGACACAAACATTGCTAATAGTAACTATCAACGTTATGTAGTAACTGGAACTCCTGCATATGATTCATTAAATGAGACATGGGAACTTCCACTTAATGCGGCATTGACTGTTAACATGGTTAACCAAGTTGCTACTGGAGAAGTTACAGTAGTTGACGGAATTTGGGATTTGACATTGGATAGAAACTTAGGAACAACAATTCCTAATAATGCAACTCCTGTACAATTTAATTTCTTTAATGGCTATTGGTCATTGAACGTTGACCCTGCGTTAAACGTGGCAATGCCTCAGAATAAGCCATTAATGTTGTATCAACAAAAATCTGTTGCTGTTCATCAAGTATTGAACAGACCAACAATTATTAACAGTTCCGCATTGAAATTTGGTAGTTCAAACTTTGACACAACTGTATATCGAATTTTAGGTAAGACTGCTGACGGCGGCTTGAGCACTGATGTTTTCAAACTAGCAGAAACAGCTCAACCATTGGTTGGTGTAAACTTAAATGCCGTAAGCATTTTAAACCAAAACAAGTCATTTATTCAAGCTGAAGTAATTAATTACTTGAGTACAATTTATCCAGACTTTGTATACACACAAGCAACTTGCTATCGTGACGTTGGTTTAATTATTGATGCGGTTGCATATGACTTAACATACGGCGGAAACGTTAGAAGTATTGGTGCTGGTCTATCATACTATCAAGCAAACAATACAAGTGCTGCCACAGTAGTTGCTACACAAAAACCAGAAACAGTTGATGCAATTAACTATGCAACTTCTGTTGCTAAATTAGTGTTGGCAAAAACTGCATTAAGTTATGATGGTGTAAATGAAAATGCTGTACGTTTATTAGAAGATAACAAAGAGTTCATTAAAGCAGAAGTTATTGCATGGTTAAACTTTAACTACTCTACTTTCTCTTATGATCAAGCAAAATGTAAACGTGACGTTGGTTTAATTATTGATGCAGTACTAGCAGACTTAGTATTTGGATCTAATTTCCAATCTACTTTTGCTGGTCTAGCATACCTACGTTCTTATTCAAGCACAGTAACAACTAGTCAAAAGACTCAAACTATTTTAGGTATTAACAAGGCTAGAGATCTAGTAAATGCTTTAATTAATGACCAGGTTGCTGAAGATTTAATCAGTGGATACTTTGGTGTTATTACTGGTATTATCAATAGCGGTGCAGGTAGTGCTCCAGCATTGTTGTATCCAACACCAACAAACACACTAACAGAAACTTTAAATTCTAAAAATCTTGTAATTGCTAACAGAGCGTTCATGATTTCTGAAGTTATTGCATATATTAATGATAACTTAAATCCTGGATCAATTCCTAACTATAGTGCAGAAGCTTGTTCAAGAGACACTGGATATATTATTGATTCAATAACATATGACTTGTTGTATGGTGGTAATACTCAAACTGTTAACGCTGGCAATGCATACTTCAGTGGATTAATACAAATTTTATCTCCTGGAGAAATTGCTCCAACCGTAGCCGCGTTTACAAGACTACAAACTATTATTCAACAGATTGTTGTTAATACAGCAGTTACCAAATCTGCAAGTAATACTGCATCACAAAATAGCTCATTACCAGCAGGTAGTGCAAGTGCAGGTAATACATTATCAACATTAATCAGTTATATTTTAGATATTATACAAAACGGTATAGCAAGCGGTCCTACAGTTGTTCAACCAACATTTACTAATGGTAACACAAGTTATGTTGGCTATAGAACAACTATTAGAGCAAGCAAAACTACAATTGAAGAAGATGTAATTGATTATCTAGATGCAAACTTAGCTGGCTTTGTTTACGATGAAACTATTTGTGCTCGTGACGTTGGCTACATTATTGATGCTGTTGCTTATGATATCAAATATGGCGGAAATGTTAAAACTTTACAAGCCGCTTTAAAATATTATGAACAAGGCAATGCTAGTGCCGCAGTTGTACTAAGTGACCAAAAAGCAGAAACACTAGCCGCATTGGTCAGAGCTAGAGACGTTGCAGTACTCTGTGTAACACAAACATTAGTAACTAAAACTACTGGTAATACATTAAATCAAAATACAGCAGGTAGTGCAGGCGAAGCTGGAACAAACACAACTATTACATCATTGATGAATATGTTAAATGACATTATCACCAATGGTGAAGGTGTTGCTCCGGCAAGAGATTTAGGTGAGCCAAGATTATATCAAAATCCTGCAACACCTGGTTATGTTTCACAAACAATACCAGTTGGCATTAATGCTGAAGCAGGAACAGGCACACTATTACAACAAAAAATGGATATCATTGCTGGCATCCTAAATAACGGTGCTAGTGCTGTACCAGCTATTCAACAAGGTATTTCAACTATTCAAACATTGACTTTCCCAAGCGATGCAAATATGTTGATTTATGGCGGAGTACTGACAGGTCCTGGTATCCCAGCTAACACAATTATTCGTGCTAGCCAACAAGATCCTAATACTGGTTACTATATTGCTAAGATTAGCAACATTATTACAGGTACAATTAGTGCTGGAACAGAATTAACAGTTACTGGTCCTGGATATGATTTCATCTTTGACTTGAACACAGCATTAGATGAGAGACACGTTGCGGGCGACAGAGCAGGTGTTACAACAACATTCTCAACTGTTCGTGCTACTGGACATGACTTCTTAGAAGTTGGTACAGGATCATTTGATGATTCTAACTATCCACACAACGTTTATGACCAACCAGTTAATAGTCCTAGTGATGGTGCTATTATTAAAGAAGTTGGAACTGGTCGTGTGTTCCACGTGTCTACTGACCAAAACGGTAACTTCCGAGTTGGTAGCTACTTTAACGTTAACCAAGGTGACGGTACTGTTAGTATTACTGCTAAAATTGGTTTAACGGCTGTTAGCTCATTAAGTTTCGTAACAGGTGTTCCAGTTAGCCAGTTTAGCCCAGACGGTAAGATGGGCGACAACAGTGACAATATTGTTTCAACACAAAAAGCAATCGTTACTTACATCAATTCGTTAATCAAAGGTCGTTTTGATGTTGACAATTCTCAAACTCCAAATAAAGGCTTGTTAACCTTAGATGGTACAAGCACTATGGTTGGAGACATAAAAGTTGGCAACAACAGAATTGAAGGTGTAGTCAACAGCGTTGATCCATTTGGTTTTGGTATAGTTAACAAGAAATATGTTGACAATGCATTTGCTGGTGGCGAAATTGATTACGATGGTCAATATGGTATCACTGTATCCACTACAAGAACTGGCGTATTAGGTTTCACAATGAGACAAGACCGTACAACAGTTGGCGGTGCTCCACAACTGTTGGGTCAAATTGATGCAAACAACAATAAGATTGTAAACTTAAAGGCTCCAACTGTAGCAGGCGATGCCGCATCAAAAGCGTATGTTGATCAAACTATTGCTAGTGGCGGTGTAAGAACTAACTGGGACGGATTCAGTTTACGTCCAAGTGGCACATACTACACAGTTGGTAGTGTCAATACAGGCAATGCTGGATCTGGTTATACTACTCCTCCAATTGTTACTATTACAGGTGGTGGCGGAACTGGCGCTGTTGGTCGTGCTACATTATCTGGTGGCGGCGTTTCTGGAATTATTATTGAGACAGGCGGATATGGTTATACAAGCACACCATCAATTATCATTGGCGGAGCCGTTGCAGAAGTACAAATCGTTAGTGCTGGTAGCAACTATGTAACTGCTCCATTAATTGATTTCCCTGCTCCACAAACTAGTGGTGGTATCAAAGCAAGTGCTGTGACTAGAATTAACTCAACTGGTCAAATTACTGGCGTAACAATAATCAATGGCGGTAGTGGTTATACAAGTGCACCAGTTCCGTTCCTAGTAGTTAATACAGGTGGCGCAACATTTACTAGCTCATTAAATCCAGGTAGTGGTGCAACTGCTGTTGCTGTAATGGTGCCAACTCCATTAACAATTAATTTGAACAATAATAAGGTTACTGGAAGTGCTGATCCAACTGTAGCAACAGATTTGGTAAACTTACAATACTTTAATAACAATCACTATTTGAAAGATATCACTGATGTAACAATCACTGGCACACCTTCAGATGGCGATTTATTAATGTTTGCAGGTTATGTACCTGCTAACGAATCTGACAAACGTAGAACGATTGTTAACGTTCGTTTAACAGTTGACAGTGACTTAACATTTGTAAGAACTAATAATCAAGTTCGTGCTAAACTAAACGACAATACGATTGTTAATGCACAGATCAGTCCAAGTGCGGCAATTGCACAAAGCAAATTGAATTTGAGAGCGGCAACTACATTCCCGCCACTTGCTAACCCAACACAAACTGTTCCAACAGCAAGTGATTTAGGTGTAGCAACATTTGACGAGAGTGTGTTTGTTTTAGATAATGGTCTAGTTAGATTGCGTCAAGCTTCAAATGCAACCACTGGTATTAGACCAAGTAACATTGCACACGTATCTAACTTCACTATTTTAGGTAGAAATGATACAGCAGTTGGTGCCCCAGCAAAAGGTGCAGTGGTTGAACTTAATAGCGCAGACTTACGTTCACTATTGAACTTTACAGAAGCTGTACAGAACTTAATTAGTGACGATAGTTTGAACAGTCCGCTTGTTAATACACAAGCTGGATTGCCAAGTTATGGTGCTGTACTAAAAACTGGTAGCTCAATGCGTGGACCATTAACGTTCGACGCTGGTAACCAAGATCCAAGTTCAATTAATCCATGGCTAAGAGTTATTGACGACAACGTTTATGAATTAGGTAGTTCAACTAAACGTTTTAAAAATATTCACTCAGCATTGTTTACTGGTACATTTAGTGGTAACATTACAGGTAACTTAACTGGTACTGCAAGTAATGCCGCTAAAACAGATAAGGCAATGTCGGCTGGCACTGGTATTATTATCAGTAACGGTGTAACAAGTACATCATTTAACGGCTCACAAGCAGTTACAATTAGTACAAATAGTTCAGAAAGTGCTACACCAAACACACTAGCAATGCGTGATTCAAGTAGTAATATTACTGCTACTAAATTTATTGGTACATTACAAGGTACTGCTGATAATGCTACACAGTTAGGTAACGCAAGTGCAACTGTAGATAGTGCAGGTAGCGGTAGCGCAAATAGTATTGCTAAACGTGATGGTTCAGGAAACTTAAATGCCAACCTATTCCAAGGTACTGCTACAAGTGCTCGTTATGCTGACTTAGCAGAAAACTATGTTGCTGATAAGGCTTACGAACCAGGAACTGTGTTAGAATTTGGTGGTGAAAAAGAAGTAACTATTGCAGAAGACGAAACACGTAGAGTTGCTGGTGTTGTTTCAACAAATCCTGCTCATTTAATGAACAGTACATTAGTTGGCGACACAGTAGTTGCTCTAGCACTAACAGGTCGTGTTCCATGTAAAGTACGTGGTAAAATCCGCAAGGGAGACATGTTGGTAAGTGGTGGAGGGGGTTATGCTCGTCCAACTACAGATCCAAAACTTGGTACAATTATTGGTAAGGCCTTAGAAGACTTTGACGGTGTTGAAGGCGTTATTGAAGTTGTCGTAGGAAGACTATAATGGCTAAACAAGAAATTAATATTGGTTCAGGTGAAAATAAAGGCAACGGCGATCCATTGCGTGTTGCCTTTACTAAAATCAACGATAACTTTTCAGAAATTTGGAATACTATTGCTCCAGTTAACAACCCACCGTTGCACTCATACGGCGCAGTTGGAGATAAAAAGGGTATGATAGCCTTTGACGCTGAAAATGTTTATTATTGCCTATATGATTACGATGCATTGAACCCAAGTAGAGATATTTGGGTTAGAACATCTTGGTTGCTTGATACTTGGTAATAGTAGTAGTTTACCCCAAAATCACTATCTACGCTCTGGAAATAAATATATGAACGGGGCAGAATTTTATGACAAAAAAGACGATATACGTAGGAACAGCGGCTAACGATGGGACAGGTGATGATCTAAGATCAGCCTTCCAAAAAGTTAACGACAACTTTGATGAGCTTTATGTAATAGCGAATACAAACTCAACAACCGCTGAAACTGTTGGTTCTGGGGAAGGAATTTACAAAACCAAAGTAGGAACCAGCCTTAAATTCAAAAGTATTCTTGGGGGTACAGGCATTACGCTAACTCCAGGAACAGATACACTAACAATTTCAAGTACTGTTTCAGAGCCAAACACAATTGGTAAGATTGTGGCAAGTGGCGGGGGCGAATTTAATATTAATTTGCCAAATCAAACACTAAACGTAGTTGGACAAGGAAGTACTACTTCTACAATCAGCGGAAGTACATTATATCTTAATACAGTTTTTTCTATTGTTGATGATCCAACTCCAGCTCTTGGCGGAGATTTAAATTTAGACGGCAATAATATATTAGGTCCAGGCGATTTAGGAAGCCTATCAAATAGAATTGATTCACTATATATTAATGACGTTTACATTGGTACAAGTTTAGTACAACCTGGATCATTAACTGTACAAGGCCCAATTACAGTTTATGGAAATACACAATTAGCCGCAGTAAATCTTACAAGCATTACTGCAAGCGGAACTATCACTGCCCCAAATTTAGTTGCTACTACTGGTATTTCTGGACTATTAACTGGAAATGTCAACGGAAACTTAAAAGGCAATATATACAGCGTTTACGATCCTTTAGTGAAGGTGTTAGATACTGAAAACCTTAACGCTAGTTTTACAGGTAACGTAACTGGTACACTTAGTGGAGGTTTTTCAGGAACATTAGAAAGTCCAGGTTTAGATCTAAATGGTCAAACTATTACTGGACAAGGTCGTGTTGAATTAACAGGAAACTTTTTATCAAGTGTAAACCCACTGGTAGTGAACGCTAGTTTCTTCCAAGCAAGTTTAGATCCTTTATTATTTGGTCCACGTTTAATAGACGGTGCTAACTGTGCAGTCTTTACAGTACCTAATCAAGAAGCTTATGGTTTTACAGAAAGTATTAGATTAAGATCTATTCAAGTTAACGGTACACAGACATTAAATGTTGGTACTGGTATAATGTTTGAATCAGTAAACACTATCACTGATTCTGGTCTTCCAGGTCTTGCTCCAGAATATGTTTATCACGGTAAGGCTGCTATGCAGACTTATACTGATCCTACATTTAGTGACTTTGTAGTTCAAGTTAGAACTGCTGATGGTCTTAATACAACATCTGATGTACTTGTTGTTTCAGGCAACAATCAAATACATGCATCAGCTTTAACATTTAATATTGGAACAATTTCTAATAGAATTTCTAATATTATTGACAATGTAAACACACCAATTGATATTGATATTAACTTAACAACATTTACTAGTACTGGTAAACTAGTTGGAATGTATTTAGGTGGATTATCAACTGAAGGATATAAATTTCCAAGAACACGCGGTGCATTTGGTCAAGTACTTGCCGCACCACTTAGTGGAAACACATTAGAGTGGGTGTCAGTTGCTGGCGGTGGCGGCGGCTCAGGAGTAAGTTATTTTGCTTCTTTATTAGATGGTCCTGGCGGATATCCTAGTGGATCAGCTGGCAAACTAGTACGTGTTAAATCTACTGAAGATGGGTTAGAATATGCAAATAATGTTACAGCCAATGTAACAGGCGATTTGACAGGTAATGCTACAACTGCAACAACATTACAAACTGCTAGAACAATCAATGGCGTAAGTTTTAATGGCTCTGCTAATATAACACTTGTAACAGACGATATTCAAGAAGACGGTTCCCCAGTAAATCTTTGGTTTACTGATGCTAGAGCAAGATCAGCTATTAATGTTGTACCATCACTAGCATTAACATACAATTCTTCTACTGGTGAATTAGACTTAGCACAAGATACATTAGCAACTGCTGACACATTGGTATTGCGAGATGCAACTGGCGGAGTAAAAGCTACAACAGCCTATGTTGATAATTTAGAAGGCAGAGTAACAGATATTACTGTTAATTCAACTTTAAATGGCGCTTTTGATATTACTACAACTGGAACAATTAGTGCTAATAATTTTGTAACAACTGGCACAGGCGATCCAACAATTCAAAGTGCAGGTTCAATTGTTTTAGAGCCAACAACATTTACTGATGCAAGTTTAAAACGAATTGCAAACGTTGGCACACCTACAAGTGATGGCGATGCAACAACTAAATTATATGTTGATACTGCTATCACTACTGTTTCAACTGCAAGTATTACACAGATTCCTGTTACAGCAGATTTAGGCGGTGTTAAAAATATTCAAAAGAATGCCACATTAAACTTTGTTGGCGGAACTAATATTAATACTGTTAGTGGCACAAACACAATTACCATTAACTTAGACACTGAGTTACAAAATATTAGTGTTAGAGGTGATTTAAATGTTACAGCACAAGGCGTTGGTACTGGTAATATTATTACTAGCGCAGGCTACGTAAAAGGCGGTAACGTTAAGATTGCTGGCAATGCAGTGACACAAACTGTAAGTGGTCAAAACTTAAATCTTGAACCAGGAAATGGAGGATATGTTTCTGTTACTGGACAGTTTAACTTAGAACAAGGAACATATTCTGTTACAGGTTTTGATACAATTACTATTCCTGCTAACAGTACACCAAGTGCAATTGATTTAACAACTAACGTTACATTTGTTCGTACTTTAGATTGGACAGGTTCTGAAGCGGCTCTAGCATACGCTACATTAGACAATGGTAGAGACGGTCAAATTAAAACAATTATTATTGAAACGAGGGGAGTTTACGGAGACGCATTAGATACTCGTCCACGTCACATAGTGTTAAATGGAAATATTGAAGGAGCAAGTAGATCAATTACGATTGGTGCTACTCCAACAACAAACAACGCATCAGCCACATTTATTTTCCTAAATAACTACTGGTGGCGTACAGCAAGGGTTGATTAATGTCTACTCCAGTAATTTGGCAAACTCGTGAAGGATCTCTAGGCACTTTTGTACAAGGTGTTAAAATAGGAGATCCAGTAAATGGTGTACCAGCAATTGACTTAAATGCATCTGGTGCAGTATCCTACGAAATTATTTCTAAAAAACTTCCAAACGGATTAACACTTAATAAAGAAACAGGTGTTATTACTGGCACACCACTTGGTCAAAACATTACTCAAACTTTTAGTTTTGTTGTTAGGGCAAGCAACATGTCAGGTGCAAATGGTTCAAAGATTTTACAAGATAGAACTTTTGCAATTACTATTTCTAATAGTGAAGCTCCGCAACTATTAACTCCTGCTGGATATTTGAATATTGGGTATAACAACGAAACTTATGTATTAAACAACAGTACAATTAGTTTTCAATTTGATGCAAGTGCTACGAGTATTCCAGTTGGGCAATCTCTTAAATTTTATGTTGAAGAAGGTAACAGCAATTTACCTCCAGGACTAAAATTAACACAAGACGGATTATTGTACGGAACAGTTAAAGATGATCTAGAATTAGATTTTAAAACTGTTGACGGCACGTTTGATAAAGACTATTATGATATGAATCCGTATGATTACGGATCAAATATTGAGCCAGCAACTGGATCAATTGTAGGTGTAAGTGGCGGAAGAATTACTGGTGTTAATCTAACATACGGCGGCTATGGATACTTACTTGACCCAGAAGTTATTGTTGGCGGTAGTGTACAAACAGTAAACATCAGTAGTGATGGAGGCAACTATACGATTGCTCCTGAAGTAATTTTTAGTCCTAGTCCAACTAGTGGTGGAATCAATGCAACTGGTTATGCAGTTATTAATGTAACTACTGGTAAAGTAACTAATGTGGTTATTACTAATCCAGGAACTGGATACACTATTCCACCTAAAGTAATTTTTAAATCAAAAGATGCGGGTTTTGGAGCGGTTGCAACCAGTACACTATTTGACGGCAGCGGTGCAAAAATTGTTTCTAGAGTCAACAATGGCACCATTGTTAGTTTGGAATTAATTAATCCTGGTGAAAATTATACTGTACCGCCACTAATTAGTTTTGGCTTGCCAACTATTGGTCCAAGAATATTAAGTAAGACATATCGTTTTAATGTTACAGTAAGTAATGGCGATTTAACAGATACAAAAACCTATTCAATTATTGTTAATAGTGAAGATACACTAAGAGCTGACACTACATTCATTAGTTCTGATAGTGTTGACTATGACTCAAGCAGTACATACGTACAAGCACCAATTTGGATTAGCCCACGTGTATTGCCTACAGTTAAAGGCAACAATAATATTACAATTGATTTAGAAGTATTTGATCCAACTCCAGACACTGGCACATTAATATTCAGTTTGATGGATGTTAATTTTGATGGCACGGCAAGTTCATTTGGTCCTATAAATCCAAATGCTACACTCACAGCACCTTACAACACATATCTTAATTTAGATCCAGTTGGCGGGGAAATAACTGGTATGGTTCCTTATCAACCTTCTATTACAAAAGATTACAAATTTACTGTTAAGGTTGCAAGATACATAGATGATGAAGAAGTTGTAACATCTTTTAAAGAGTTCGTTCTAACAGTTGAAGGAAATATTGAAAGTAAAATAACTTATGTAACACCTTCATTAATTGGTTCACTTGGTCCTAACGAACAAAGTTTACTAAAAGTTGTTGCTGAATCAACGTTAGCAAAAACAAATATCAACTATCAGCTAGTTCCAGGATATGGCACATCATTGGCTCAAGAGTATATTGAATTGACACTTGGGGAAAGATACGGGCATGTCTATATTGAAGGTTACGGTGTTAATCCTACACTAATTTTGGAAAAAGGCCAAGTTTATAAAATAAATGTAAACTTGATCAATTTTACCGCAAGTTTTAGAACTCTTAATAATGAGTATTATAACACTGGCATTAGACATAGCGATAGTACAGTAGGCGGTGCGGCACAAGAAAAGAATACGGGTTATTTCTTATTCAGTGTTCCATTTGATACAGCTGAAAAAATTAAAATTACCTATACCAATATTAAAACTGATGGCCTATTCCTTGTATTAAATCAATATAATGCGGCAAATCAAGATTGGGAGCGAGTAGAGTTTAAATCGTTCTTTAACGAATTTGATGCTAATTCATATTATGAAGGTCAAGAAAAAGTAGCGTATTTTATTGAACCAAATAAAACAGAATTTACAATTAAAAAATATGATTCTGGAACACTAACATGGGACACATATGATGTTCCAACTACAAAAGCTACCTCGCCAGTTAATGGTGATTATTGGTTAGATTTAGCAAATAGTAACTTTGGTATCTTAGAGTACAGGTACATTGCTGGTACTACAAGTGCTGGCTGGTTTGCAGTCAATCCAACTTTAGTGCAAACTATTCCTTTAACTGGAACAAATGGACAATATATAGCATATAACAATGCAGGAACCTACAGCGTTATAAGACGTGTAAACGGCATTTGGAAAGTAATCGAGTTACTAAAATATTCAGATAAGTCATTATTTGATCCAAATCTATTTGTAAAACCTTATAATAAAACTGCACCTGTTACTAACTTAGAATATGATGTATGGTTCAAATACAACACACCATTTGACGGCTTTGATGACGAAACTATGGTAGTTATTAGAGAACTTGGAAATATTCCAAGTGGTCTCTCACTATCTTTAGATGGAGAGGTTGTTGGTAAAATTGTTCCAGAAAGTACTTACATTTACAAGAGCACATACAAAGCAGATTATTTGTACTTTGTAAATGATGTAGTAAACTTTAATGACGCATTTTATATTTGTATCTCACAATATATTTCAACAGGAAATTGGGTCAATGATTTGACTCATTGGTCAGCATTTAGATTTAGTTCTAAATTGCTGACTACTATTGATAATTTTGGAATGAATGACGGCACAACAATTGATACTCAAATTAGATTTAGAGTACGTGCTAGAGATAGTCAAAACGTAAGTTACTTAGATAAAGATTTTAACATTACGTACAACAGTATTACTGACAAGCGTCTAACAAATATCTTCCTACAACCATTTTTAAGTAAGAGTTCTAGAGACGTTTATTTTAACTTTATCACTGATCCTGACATTTTTATTAACGACTACGTTTATAGATTAAATGATCCAAATTTTGGGGTACAGCGTACTCCAAAAATGTTGTTACTGGGCGGGATTGAAAGTACAGAAGCAGTTCGCTATGCATCAGCAGTTATTAGAAACTATTACGAAAGACCACTATACTTTGGTGACGTAAAAGTTGCAATAGCTAAAAATGCAGATGGCACAGTTGAATACGAACTAGTTTATGTTGAAATTGTTGATCCTTCAGAAATTAATGGAGTGAGCGTACAAGAGAAAATTACACTTCCTTTTGATTATGATGTATTGACAGTTGATTACAACAAGATACGTGTAGACGATACAGAAACAATTACCAAATACGACTTGGAAGGCACAGCCACAATTGGTATCAATGATGTTTACCCAAGCAGTATCACATTGATGCAAAAACATTTGGAAACAGTTACTCTACAAAAAACTGGAGCATTTACAAGTGTTCCTTTAGCAAACATTGAGGATTGGGGATTTATTATCGATACTCCAGATCCTGCACTTGAAGAAGATTGGGGTCTTGTCAGCGAGCGTGTGTCAATATACGAAGATTATTTGCTTGTAATTGAAAGACTTACAAAAGATGATAGATTCAGACCTTTATGGATGAATACTAGCCAAGATGGATCTGGTATTCCTGTTGGGTTTGTAAAAGCTGTCCCAATATGTTATGTCAAACCTGGATTTAGTGATAAAATAGTAAGTATCATTAACAAATCAGGGTTTGATTTTAAATCACTAAACTTTACTATTGACCGATTAATAATTCAAAATCCGGTGGGTGAAACTGGTGATAAATATATTAAGTTTACTAACAGAGAAATTATATGACAACAAGCGCCATTACATTTAACACAATTGACATTAGTTTTCCAGCCGCAGGGCAGGATAATGATTCACAGGGGTTTAGAGACAACTTTGCAAGAATTAGAACTGCATTAAGTACTGCTCAAACTGAAATAACCTATCTCAACACCTATGCTGTTGATAAAACTAAGAACAATGATATGGGTGCTAATACTGTTAGCAACGTATTGCTAAAGGGTTCTAGTTTAACTAGTATTACATCAGTTGCTAGTTCAGGATCTGATCAATCATTTACTTTTGCAGAAACTCATTATAGAAGATATGCGTTAGGTGCAAGTTCAAACACATTTAAAGTAGACTATTTTCCACTAAACAGTTATGGCGAAGTTTACGTGGAGTTGTCATTGCCAACTGGCGAGACTGTGGCTAAAACAGCATCATTTGCCGCAGGTATCGTTAACTCAGCATTAGGCACAGTTACACAAAAAGTATATTTAGGATCTGTTGGTTTTGGTAGCAATAATTATGTTACTGTAGAAGCAGGCAAAGTTGTGTTGGTCAAAATTGCAAGTCCAGACGGCGGCGTGAATACTTACGTCAATGTTGTAGAAACATTCAGAGTACAATCATAATGTTTCATCCATTACAGCCAGACTTGTCCACGTTAAGTGAAACAGAGATTGATGAAAAAATCAAAGAACTTTCTAAAACGTATTTTAACGCAACCCGTTTTAGTCCGGCAGCTAGTAGTCAAGTATTAATGTTATTAGACGGCTATAAAATGGAAAAAGCCACTCGTGAACAAAAACGAATGGAACAAGTGAAACAATCTTACAACTCCGATTTAGATGGATTAATCAACATTGGTTGACATTTAAACTTTAAGGTGTTATATTAACTTAATGCAAGTTAATGAATACGGTCAAGTCTCAAGAACTGAAAAAGAGATAATTGACTTACTATATAAAAATCCCGAGCTAGACATTAAATCTATCAACGTTGAAGACGAAGCAACAGTTGATAGATTTAATCAATCTGCACGAGTTTGTGATTTTGACGTATTCTTACACACAGCACAACAAATCAATTTAAGCGTTGAAGAATTTGATAGGAAAAATCAGTCACATTGGTTTATTCCAGAAGAGTATAAAGAGTTTGATATTTTAAGTTGGTTATATGACCAATGCACTACACAAGAGCAAAAAGACCGTGTGAGTTTAGAACTTGAGTTATTTGTTAAACACGGTATGTATGATTTGCTTGTATGTTTGAAATATCTAGTAGATATTTTTAGAGAGAAAAACATTGTTTGGGGTGTGGGACGTGGATCAAGTGTAGCAAGTTATTGCTTATATCTTTTGAGCGTTCATAAAGTGGATAGTATAAAATATAATTTAGACATCCATGAATTCCTGAAATAAGTATAAGACTAGGAGATAGACATGTCAGAAAGAAAGATATACAAAACAATGCAGGGAAAAACAATTGATTTTGATAGTTTGAGACTTCAAAATGAATTAGTGCCTGCTGTAGGTAATATGCGTGTAAATGCAAGGGGTGATGAAATTTCACCTAACGGCACAGTGATACGTACTAGAGACGCAGTTGCTCAGGAAGCAATCAAAACAGAAGAAAAGAATATCGAGCAAGTTGATACATTTTCTGAAGACTTTGGTCCTGAACCAGAAATTAGTCCTGAAGAAGCCGCTAAAATTTTAGCAAGAACTCGCAAAACAAAACCACAAGAGGAATAAATGGCCGCAGTAAAAGGAAATATAAGACCCTTGCGTGACAAGGTGATTGTCACCGACATGAACTTTGGTATGGAAAAAACTAAAGGTGGTATTCTATTACACTCAGATGATGGTAAAAGTAGCGGATTACATCCACGTTGGGCAAGGGTACTTTATGTAGGTGCCGAGCAAGATCTTGTTGCCCCAGGACAATGGGTGCTAATGCAACATGGTCGCTGGACTAGAGCACACAAGCATGAACTAGAAGATGGTACTGAAATTGAAATCCATATGATTGACAATAAAGGTATTCTTTTAGTAAGCGATGATAGACCAGATGAAGACGGTGTTCGTATGAGTATTGGTAAAATGAACTTTAACATTCCAGGTGGCTAATGACAAATCCTTTTAATGATCAAGAAAAATTTATGACTGCTTGTGATCAAACAGTCAATGACTTTAATCAAAGTCAGTTCAATATGTATATTGGATTAATTGAAGAAGAATCAGACGAGCTTACAGAAGCAATTAATAATCACGACAAAGTTGAAACACTAGACGCACTTATTGATATTCTAGTTGTTACTATTGGTGCCATCCATAGTATGGGTGCAGATGCTGAGGGTGCATGGAACGAAGTTATGCGTACTAACTTTGCTAAAATTGATCCTGTTACAGGCAAGGTGCGTAAGCGTGAAGATGGCAAAGTATTAAAACCAGAGGGCTGGACTCCGCCCAATCTTGAACCTTTTACTAAAAAGTAAAACGGTAAAATAAATTAACAGGGCTCTTGACGGGCCCTGTCTTTTCCTGTAAAATAAAAGAAAATAGGAGGATCTTATTACCATGATAGTTAATAAAGATTTAGAAAAAGAAGTAGCATTAGCAGAAGATTTACAAGCAAAGTTGGATAACATTGAAGGCAAAAAGTCCAAGAGACCACGTAAAGCCCCTGTATCACAAGAAGTTATTAGTCCTTCAGATGCTGATAAAAAAGCAAACGTAGGCGAAATGGAACAAATTCAACAAAAATTAGTTGATTTGGAAAAGACAACAGTGGTAGCATACCCAGATGCAACCTTACACAAAAATATCAGTTTAGTTAAGAGTGGTGTAAGAATTGCGGCTGGTTTGGCAATTGCTGGTGCAGGTTGGTTAGAAATGAACCCATACATGCAAGCCGGCGGCATCTTATTAGTTGTTGCAGAAATTTTAGGAATTGCTGAAGAGTTAGTATGACCAAAAGGATTGGATTCACTTGTAGCTCGTTTGATTTGTTTCATGCAGGGCATGTCTTCATGCTTGAAGAAGCAAAAAAGCAATGTGATTTTTTAATTGTAGGTTTACAAACAGATCCCACGCTAGATCGTCCAGAAAAAAATAAACCTGTACAAGGTGTATTTGAACGATGGGCACAATTAAAGGCTTGCAAATTTGTTGATCAAATTGTTCCTTATGCAACTGAAAGAGAACTTTTAGACGTGTTGCAATCTTTTCCAATTCATGTTAGAATACTAGGTAAGGAATATGAAAACAAGCCTTTTACGGGCGACTACTTACAAATGGAATATTATTTCAACGAGCGTAATCACAGTTTTAGTACAAGTGAATTAAGACAAAGAGTAGTTGAAGCAGAAACAAAGAGGAAATGAAATGAGTGGAAAATGGCATGGCGGCAAAGGTTCACGTCCACGTCCTTTTAGTGTAGGACTAGATCAATTTGCTAATAGCATGGATCGAATTTTTGGTGACAAAGAAAAAGAAAAAGAAGAAAAACGCAAAGCCGATGCAGAATACTGGGCCAAGATAAATGCTGAAACAGCCGCCCGTATTGAAGAAGCAAATAAATCTAAGGAAAAATAAAATGCAAATAAGAGTCGCAGAAGATGGTAAAAAGTTTGGAACATGTGGTTGTGGTCGTAGCCCAACAGGTGATTGCATTGGTTGGCACGGACTAAACGAAGAACAATTAAAGCAGGCACAAGAAAAGTGGGCTTTGGAAGAATCTAAAAAATCAGGCTTAGAACAATAAAGGCACAAAATGAAAGAACTATGGGTAGAAAAATATCGTCCTAAAACAATAGATGGCTATGTGTTTAGAGACCAACATCAAAAAGAACAAGTAGAATCTTGGATTAAAGAAGGAACCATACCTCACCTGTTGTTAAGTGGTAGCGCAGGCATTGGTAAAACTACCCTAGCAAAACTTCTGTTTAATGAACTAGACATTAATGAATACGACATTATGGAGATCAACGCCAGTCGTGAGAACAATGTTGAAACAGTTCGTGAAAAGATCACAAACTTTGTACAAATGATGCCATGGGGTGATTTTAAAGTCGTATTACTTGATGAAGCTGATTATTTGACCCCAAATGCGCAGGCTATTTTGCGTGGAATGATGGAAGAATATGCTACAACTGCTAGGTTTGTACTGACATGTAATTACCCAGCACGTATTATTCCAGCTATTCATAGTCGTTGTCAAGGTTTTCATATTGAGAAAACTGATCAAACAGAATTCACTGCCCGTGTAGCAACTATATTAGTTGAAGAAAATGTTGAGTTTGATTTAGATACATTAGACACATTTGTAAAAGTAACCTATCCCGATTTGCGTAAGTGTATTAACATGGTACAGCAAAACGTTAGAGATAATAAACTGTTTGCTCCTGTTAGAGGCGATGACGGAGTAGCAGACTACAAAGTTGACATGGTCAAACTATTCAAAGCAGGCAAAATACAAGAAGCACGTAAACTGTTATGCGGTAAAGCACGTCCAGAAGAAATGGATGAGATTTATCGTTGGATGTATGACAACTTGGATGTGTTTAGTGATGATGAAGAGATGCAAGACCAAGCAGTTATTATTATTAAACAAGGACTAGTTGATCATACAATTTGTGCTGATGCAGAAATTAACATGAGTGCAACACTAATTAAACTGGCTAGACTTGGCAAATAAATTATATGACTAAGAAGTCAAATACTGCCAAAGGTGTTGATAGCTACGATAGTGAAATAGGCAACAATCTTGTTGCCTTTTTTAATAGAAATGTCACACAGTACCCAACAGAAGTTGGCGGACCTGCATTTGACTTAATTCCCGTACAAAAACAAAAAGACATAATGATTAATCATGCTAGGATGTATGCCCAGCAAGAATATAATCGAATAATGCAACTTGTAGAAGTTTTACAAAAACAAGCAAACGATATCAAACGCAGATTAGATGTAACTGATGCAGTACATTCAGCGGAATATCAATTTCAAATTGTGATGGGTCAATGCTACTGGTTAGTATGGGACAAGAGAAAACAAAAAACATTATTAGTTCATCACGGACCAACTGAATGGTCTAGTGGTCCTCCAATAGATTACGAATATCAAATTAAAGTAAAGTATATGGGCGATCATACGTGGATGGAAGTTGACAATGACGGCAATATTATAGGATAAAGTATGTGGCCATTTACTAAAAAACAAAAATATCAAGTTTATTTTAATTGCAATGAGTGGGCTATTAGAAAATATGCTCCTATTCAACCAGCAAAAAACTTTATGCCAAAGGCATTTAAAGAAATGCCTACCTTTTTACGTCAAGAAAAATATGCAAATGACAGTATTAAAACAGTTAAAACTTGTCCAGGCATAATTGATTACTGTAGTGCAGGGTTTGTTATACCATCTTGGTGTGACATTGAACTAAATCCAACACCAGATGGTCGTCAAGTAATAGCACGTTACAGTCATCCAAAGTTTAACCACGCATACCATCCATCAGAGCAACTGCAAGATATACTATTAAACAAGTTTAGCGTTCGTACAGCAGTTAAATTAGATAATCCTTGGGCAATGTGGGCCGCAGAAGGCTACAGCTTAATGTATTTGCCTATGTATTATTATGATGACACACGTAATTGGGAAGCAGTACCTGGTTGGATTGATCAAGATGTGACTATGATCAGTAATCCAATCAATATTATGTTAAAAGAAGTTAAGCCAACGTTTATTAAAATGGGCGAGCCATTAGTTCAAGTTGTTCCTATCAAGCGAGAAGAGATAGTTGCTTGGACTGGTGACAATGAAGTAGTAACCAGAAAGAGGTTTAATGCTATGGCTTACTTACATGACATGTCGTTTAATGGCTGGATTAAACACATGCGAGAAAAAAAGTCCTACACCGTGGATGAGCACGATGTAGAACTTCCTAGAGAATAATTAATCTCCGTATATCTTTAAGATTTCTTTTACGGCGTCATGACGCTCAATATCTTTTTGCTCAAACTCCACTAATCCCACCCCCTTATGTGTGTTTGTTTTATTAAAGAGATTTAAAAAATCTAATAGGCCGTTTTCTGATGGTCTGTCGGCTTGGTGCAGGTCGCCTGTGACTGCCATCTTACTCCCTTCCCCTAATCTTGTAAGCAACATTTTCATTTGACTCGGTGTTGCATTTTGCATTTCGTCTGCGATGATGTATGCGTTCTTGAAAGTTCTTCCCCTCATATATGCTAATGGACTGATTTCTAAAACTCCGTCATCCATCATACCAGCAATTTCATGAGTAGTATAATACTCCTCAAAAACGTCAAAAATAGGCCTTGTCCATGGCGCCATCTTTTCGTTTAAAGTTCCTGGTAAGAATCCATGCTCTTCGTCCACGCTGACAGCCGGGCGTGTAATAACTATCTTTTCGACAGTTTTTTCTTGCAATGCTTTAATAGCAATTTGCACACCCAATAGAGATTTACCCGTTCCCGCAGGACCGACGGCAAATACTATATATTTTCGTGGATTTTTTAGCAGTTCGATATAGTTTTCCTGCGACAAATTGCGAGGAATTATATGAACCTGACGGTTTTTCTTTTGATACTGTCTAATCTCAATGAGATTATTGTTCTGTGAACTATTACGTTCACGCTGTTTCGCTCTTGACAATGAACACCTCCTGTTAATCGCGACCTGCAACAGTATTTAAAACCCTGATAAAAATTCGTGCTCATATGCCCAAATTTCTTGCTAAATATTGATGAGGACAAAATTACCATGCCAGATATTATTGATATACTTAAAAACGTACAAGATATATATGCCGGAAATAACCATTTGGGTATCCTAAAAGACTTTGAACGAGTTTTAGACGAGTTGGATCTTTATGTATACGACAATTGGGAAGACGGTGAATTAGTAGAAGGACCAGTTGTCAATAGATATTCTGTGTCGTGCACCTTCATGTGGCAATCAGATAAGATGCCTGATCCAGAAGGTGGCAAGCGTTTGTTAGATTATGACTGTAAAGTATTGTACAAAAAAGACAAACTACTAGTCCCAAGAAAAATTACAACACCAGACGATTATCGTCCTGGTAGTAAAAAAGGTAAAATTGACGAAAACCCAATTTGGTTAGTAACAATTATGATGCCTAAAAAATTAATGCAAGACATTTATCAAGGTTATGTCAAAAAAGAAAATGACAAGATGGCTGACGATATGAAGATGGATACACAATCAGAAAATATTATGCCTGATGTTAATGCTCAACAAAATCAGGAGATGATGTAATATGTCTACGCAGTTGAACGAAGGCTTAAAGGCTAAAGAATTAGAATACTTAGTGTCCAATCTTTTTACAGTAGACACTTATAAAAGCAAAATGGGCGAAGACAGAGATGTTGCCGTTTTAAGTTTTAGAGTTAACGACCGTTTACCAGCAATTGACTTAATGGAGTTTATTGAACGTGGTTATGGTTATGTTTTAGACGCAGATATTAGTAGCGGTGAAGAAAGCGATGGTAAGTTTAGTGTGTTTGTTGAAGTTGAAAGAAACAAAAGACTTCCAGAGCGTATTGCAGAAATGTTAGGTGGCATCAGTCGCTTAACAGGTATTGACGACTGGCGTTATAGATATCACAAAGGTTGGAAAAGTAAAGACTTTACAGTAGAAAACATTACTGAAGAAATCCCTTTGGATCCTGACAGTTATGATACATTTTTACATGAGAACAAAGTACACACTTTGAAAACTTTTTTGAATCAAGCAGTATATGACGAGTTAGCAATACAGGAAAACGTTGTTACATTGTTTAAGCCTTTTGACAATACTATTAAGTTTGAACTTAAAGATATTGGCAATTATAAAGAAGTAATGGGAAGAAGTGACGAATCTGTCAAATTAGATGAACAGGCATTGGCAGAAACTGTTTTCATTAATAAAGTATTTGGCGACTACGAAGTTGTTAAGTTAGGTGAAAACTTTATGTTACGTAAAGATGATCAAGCAATATTGATCAAATTGATCTAAAGGATAAAAAATGAGTTTTGAATTTGATTTTACAAAAGAGAAGTTAGCAAAAATTATTCCAGGCAATCCTTATGTTGACCATTGGCATCATGCATTGAGTGAGATTCTTCCAGAATACGAAATTAATACACTTAATCGTGTTGCGGCTTTCCTAGCACAGACAGCACATGAGTCAGGCGGCTACAAAGCTCTAAAAGAAAATTTAAATTATCGTGCAGTAACCCTACGCAAAATATTTCCTAAATATTTTCCAACAGATGAACTTGCCAATGCTTATGCAGGCAAACAAGAAATGATTGCTAACCGTGTTTACGGCAATCGTATGGGTAACGGAGACGAATCAAGTGGTGACGGATTCCGTTACTGTGGTCGTGGTCTAATACAATTAACAGGTAAAGACAACTATACAGCATTTGCTGAAAGCATTGAAACACCTGTTGAAGAACTTCCAGAGTACCTAGCAACATTTGAAGGAGCAGTACAAAGTGCTTGCTGGTTTTGGGAAACAAATAACTTAAATCAGTGGGCTGATAAAGGCGACATTCTAACACTAACCAAACGCATTAACGGTGGCACAATTGGTTTAGAAGATCGTATCAAACACTACAACCACGCTATTCACGTTTTACACGGGTAATTGATTATGTGGCAGATAATGTGGATGATCAGTTTGATTCCATTAGGAGTATTAAACTGGATCATTAATTTAATTTTACTTGCTGGTATAACTGGTTTATTTGCAGGCTGGATTGGCAAGTGGATTCCATTTTATGGTCGCTATGCATCTATATTAAAACCAATCGGTATTGCTTTACTATGCGTTGGATTATTTCTTAAAGGCGGTTATTCAACAGAAGCCGCTTGGCGTGCCAAAGTTGCTGACTTAGAAGAAAAAGTTAAAGTTGCCGAAGAAAAGTCAAAAGAAGTAAACGTACAAATACAAACTAAAATTGTTGAAAAAGTTAAAGTTGTAAAAGACGTACAAATAGTAATCCAAGATAGAATCGTTGAAAAAGAAAAAATAATTGATGCTGAGTGCAAAGTAGCCCCAGAAGCAATAAGTATTCTAAACGATGCGGCAAAAAATGTAAAAGGAGATAAAAAGTGAAACGCTTATTAATCCTTTTACCAATAGTAATGTTAGCAGGTTGTTTATCAACTCCAGTTAAACGCACATTTCCAGAAGTTCCAAAAGAAGTTATGCAAGCGTGTCCTGATTTAAAAACTGTAGAAGAAGGAACAACTAAACTTAGTGAAGTGTTAAAAGTAGTAACAGCAAATTACGCACAATACCATGAATGTAAAATTACAGTAGATGCGTGGATTGAATGGTACACAACACAAAAAGATATATTTGATAGCGTCAAATAAGTTCAGAAAGGAGCGAACAATGGCAACGCAAGAAGAATTTGATAAAATGAGTGATTCAGAAAAGAAAAAAGAAGATTGGATGAATAGTAAGTGGCGTCCAATGATGGGCTGGATGTATATGTTAGTATGTACATCAGACTTTGTTATTTTCCCAATACTATGGAGTTTAGTACAAGTAGTTGGCGGTGGCCGTGTTGAAACACAATGGTCTCCAATTACACTACAAGGCGCTGGATTGTTCCATATGGCAATGGGTGCTATTTTAGGTATTGCGGCTTATGGTCGTACACAAGAGAAGTTAGGTGGTGCAAACAATGGAGGCATATCTCCAACACCAGCTCCTGTTACTCCGGCCCCAAGTTACACACCACCAGCACCAATTACACCAGCTCCAAAACCAATTGCAACACCAGTCGCAAGTCCTACTCCTGTAGCAACTCCTGCTCCAGTAGTAACATTATCAAGCAGTGGTAAGCCAATGCCGGCCCCACAAGTAGATGAACCTTTATAAGGAAAACAAAATGAAAAAATTATTAGCATTAGTGTTGGCAGCTTCTTTTGCATCTGTTGTAGTTGCGGCAGACGCTCCAGAAGGTGTCAAAACAAAACAAGTATGTAAAGATGTAATTGGCAAAGATAAACAGCCAGTTAAAAACAAAGATGGTTCTGTAAAACAAACTTGCAAAACTATTAAAGTACATAAGAAACACGAAGGAACAGCAGTTCCAGAAAAGGCTCCTAAGAAATGAAAAAGTTCCTTATTACTAGTTTAGTGGTTATGTCCTTAACTGGCTGTGCTAGTATTAAGGAAATGGTTCCTAGTTTTTGGGACGACAATCAAAGTAGAGCAATAGTTGATGTTAGACAAAGTGTAGCACAACTTGATTGTAAGCAAGAACATGCTCCGCAAGTTAAAAAAATCAAAGACCAATTACAATGGTTTGAGCTGTACTCACAAAGCAAAGGCTGGCGTCAAACTGACGTTGTCAAATTGATTAAGCCTATTCAAGACAGCGTGGATGATTTTTACAAACGTAGTTTGGATAAACAGGGCTCAGAAGGTTACTGTGAAATTAAAAAGAAAATACTAGCGGCACAAAGTGAAAAGGCGGCGTCTGCTGTATTGGGGAGATTCTAAATGATAGATAATTTATTCGCATTAGCACAACAAGACGGTCCTGTGGCTGAAAGAGCAAGACTTGCATTACAGTTAACAGAGCAATTTAATAAGGGCGAAATTGATGGAAGCGAGTATCAAGAACTCATGCGTGACTTAACACGTTTAGATGAAGTTAGTGATCAATCTGCCTCAATTGAAACTAAGACAATGTTAGTAACTGCCATTTATGCCGTAGCACAGTTAGCATAATAGGTTTTACTAACTTTCAAAAGGCAGCTTGACAGTTGCCTTTTTTTGTTATATAATTGTATTATGAAAGACTATTATAAAATTCTGGGTGTGCCTAAAACTGCATCTGATGATGAAGTTAAAAAGGCTTACCGAAAACAAGCAATGCAACACCATCCAGATAGAGGTGGTGATGAAAAAACTTTCAAAGAAGTTAACGAAGCATACGAAATCTTAAGCAATAAAGATAAACGTAATCTAGTTGATCAAGGAATTGATCCATTAAATCCTAACCAAGGTAATTTCCATAGACAAGGCGCAAATCCTTTTGAATTCCATTTTCATACTGGTAGTATGGAAGATGTGTTTAGAAATTTTGGATTTGGGGGATTTGGCAACTTCCAACAAGACAATAGGCCACGCAATAAGTCTTTGCACGTGGAACTTACAATCACACTAGAAGAAGCGTATACAGGTATTGATAAAAATATCCAAGTTAGATACGCTAATAAAACCAAAATTGTTAATGTGGACATTCCTGCTGGAATTGATCACGGATCTACGATACGTTATTCAGGACTAGGTGACGACAGTATTCCTGGCATACCTGCTGGAGATTTAACCGTTAGTGTGTTTGTACAAAGAAATCCTAGATTTGCCAGAGAAGGCCCAAATCTTTTAACAGACGTGACAATTGATTGTTTTGATGCTATACTAGGTACTAGTGTTAAAGTTACAACATTAGATAACAGAGTATTAGATGTAACTATTCCTCCTGGTACACAACCTGGAACTACATTAGGTCTAAAAAATGAAGGCATGCGTGACCAATACGGAAATATAGGAAGACTATATTTGCGTATAAGTGTTACAGTACCAGTCAACTTAGACAGCAATAAAATAAATTTGGTTAAACAACTTAAAAATTAATATGCTAAAAATTATATTACATCCAAATCCAATTTTAGAAGAACAAATGCCTGCATTTGAATTTTCAAATCCAGTTATGGATCCAATAGAATTGGAAAAACAAATGCTTGAAACAATGTACGCAAGTGATGGAATTGGACTAGCCGCTCCTCAAGTAGGGATCAAAACTAGAGTGTTTACTATGGGACACAGAGATATGCCAGAAAATAGTATGGCATTCTTTAATCCAGAAGTAGTAGATGCAAGTAGTGATTTGCTCGATGTAGAAGAAGGATGCTTGAGTTTTCCAGCAGTTTTTGTTAAAATTAAACGTCCTAGCTGGATTGTTGGTAAGTACTATACAAGTAGTGGCGAAGAAAGAACGGAAAGATTTGAAGGGTACAACTGTAAGTGTTTCTTACATGAGTTGGATCATTTAAATGGTATTAATTTTAAAGACAGACTTAGCCCACTAAAATGGGCTTTGGCAATCAAAAAATCTAAAAAGGTAAAAAGATATGCTTGAACCAAATCAAGAATTAGAAAGTATGTTTGAACGTGCGGTGCTTTTGGCACTGGAGCATAAGCATCAATATATCACGTTAGAACACTTTCTACACAGTATGGTTGACGATAGTAAATTTGGTCAAACATTGAGAGATTATGGTGCAAACGTAGACGAGTTGAAGGCTAATCTAGATCGTTACATTAAGAATGATCTAGTGTCTATTGTTTCTACAAATTCAAACACCAAACCTAAAAAGACAAACGGCATTGAACGTATGCTCAATAGAGCATTTACTCAAACGTTGTTTGCTGGTCGCACAACAATTGAACCAATTGATTGCTTCCTAAGTATCCTGCATGAAAAGAAGAGTCATGCAAACTATTTCCTAAAACTTGCTAAGATTGACAAAGAAGAGTTTGTCAAATTTGTTAATCAAGAACACAGAGAAATTGTTGAACAAGAAAATGGCGAAGTTCCAGAAAGTCGTTTAGACGCAGTTATTAATAATTTCTGCGTTAACTTGAATAACAAAGTCAAACAAAAGAAAATTGATCCAGTCATTGGTCGTGAAAAAGAGATTGAAGAGATCCAACTTGTACTTGCACGTAGACATAAATCAAACGTAATGATGATTGGTGATCCAGGTGTAGGTAAGACTGCTATTGCAGAAGGACTTGCACGTAATATTGTTGAAGGCAAAGTACCTAAGTTTATTCAAGATCATACAGTTTACACACTAGACATTAGTGCGTTACTTGCAGGTAGTAAGTATCGTGGAGATTTTGAAGAACGTTTGAAGACTGTGCTCACAGCAATTGACAAGAAAAAGAAAGCTATCTTGTTTATTGATGAAGCACACATGATGAATGGTGCTGGTGCATCAAGTGGCCAAAGTAATGATATGGCCAATATGCTAAAGCCTGCACTTGCTAAGGGCGGCTTTAAAGTAATTGCATCAACAACATGGGAAGAATTCCGCAAGCATTTTGAAAAGGATCGTGCGCTAATGCGTCGATTCCAACGTGTTGTTGTAGACGAGCCAAATGAAGAAACGGCAATTAAGATCCTTAAAGGTCTTAAGAAGTACTACGAAAAACATCACAATGTTAAAATTACAAATCAAGCAATTATTGACAGCGTCAAGTATTCTGTCAAATATATGTCTGATAAAAAACTTCCAGATAAGGCAATTGATTTAATTGACTGTGCCTGCGCTCGTTTCAAAATCCGTAACGAAGATGAGGGCGTTGTTGACCATGACGAAATTGTTTTTGAAGTAGCAAAAGTAACGAACTTGCCACTAGAACAAATTGCGGCAAAAGAAACTAAAGTGTTGCATGATTTGGAAGGCAGTTTAAAAGCTGACGTATATGGTCAAGATACTGCTATTGATACATTACTGGATAAGATTTATATTGCACAAGCTGGTCTAAAATCACATAACAAACCAGTTGGTAGTTTCCTATTTGTAGGTCCAACAGGTTGTGGTAAGACAGAAACAGCAAAAGTATTATCTGAAAAGATGGGCATTAAACTTGTACGTTTTGATATGAGTGAGTTCCAAGAGAAACACTCTGTTGCCAAATTTATTGGTGCTCCTCCAGGCTATGTTGGCTTTGAAGATAATGCTGGACAACTTATTACTACATTACAAGAACATCCAAACTGTATCTTGTTGTTAGATGAGATTGAAAAAGCTCACCCAGACGTTTCCAATGTAATGTTACAATTAATGGATAACGGATTTGTTACAGGCAGTAATGGTAAAAAGGCCGATGCACGTAACGCTATTATTATCATGACCAGTAACTTGGGCGCCGCTGACAGTGAAAAGAAGAACATTGGATTTGGTGATCAAAACAAATTAGGCGAAACTGACACAGCAGTAAACGCATTCTTTGCCCCAGAGTTTAGAAATCGCTTAGACGGTATTATTAAGTTTAAGAAACTTGAACATGGTGTTATGGTCAAAGTTGTTGATAAGTTTATTAAAGAAATGAACTCTTTAGTTGCTGATAAGAACGTGTTTGTACAATTAACAGACTCTGCTAAAGAATACTTGATCAAAGAAGGATTCAATCCTAAGATGGGTGCTCGTCCATTACAACGTGTAATTGATGATAAAATTAAGAAACCACTTTCACGTGAAATTTTATTTGGCAAACTTATCAATGGTGGCATTGTAAAAGTTGATTATACTGACAATTTAGAATTTAATTATTTGGATCCACTTCCTGTAATTAAAGAAGCAGATATAATTGAAGAAGACAATGTTACCCCTTAAAAGACTCAACACAAAAAAACTATTCTACAAAAGGTGGCTCTATAAAATCGTAGTTAAATGCGATGGCTTAGGCTACCTTCGTAGACATGGGTTGCCGGCGGTTACTAATTTACAGCCAAGACCTTCTCAAACAAACTCCTCTCATGCCTACTATTGGAGATATGATAGCGAAACAAAGGCTTTTGGTAATAAAACGAATTTGATTGAATTTGGTGTCTTTTTAGAAGAAGCATTAAGCAAATATCCTAATCAAATTAGAGTAGAGGGCGACCACTGTGGGGTTTTTACTAATTCTTTAGATCTAGTAGAGCTTATTGAGAAAAAATACAAAAAGTATGTAATAGAAATACACAGCCCAGTTGATGATAAGATTGCAGGATTTTTAGGTAACAACAAGAATAAAGTAGTATGCAACGAGTTGCCATACGAAAATTACAGATTCAAAGTTTATTTTAAAAATGGTGTAACATTATCTGACACATTTAAGGGTGGATTTTTAAAATGGGCAGAGAAATTTGAAGATGGCAGAATACATTTGCCACAAGGTACACGTAGAGTACTAGAAGGCGATCACCCATATTGTTATGGGCAGTACTTTTATGCTAAGGATAGCAAAATTGCCAGTATGGCTCTAATGTTTATGGGCGATTATTTGAACAAAACTGAAGAGTATGTTTTAAAGACTGAAATTGCTTAAATACTAGACTATGCCAAAATTAAGCGAAACATTACAATTTACAGTTAGACAAGTTACTAGCGGGTCAGTAACATATGAGCCAACAACAATAGGTCATCCTGTTGGCGACTATACATACTACAGTGACAAAGTAAAAGGTGATGGGTTCTATCTTGGTCATAAAGGGCTTCATACTGTGACTTATAGCCCAAATACTATGGTTGGTTCTGTGAACATGCAAGGAACACTTGCAACTGACCCTGTAGAAGCTGATTGGTTTGATATCCCAAACACGTTGGATACATTTAACAACGAGCCAAACAGAGTCACTTATCACAATTTTAGTGGGAATTACGTGTGGATTCGTGGGAAAATTACTATTTCTCGCGGTGTATTCACAGGAATTCTGTACAATCACTAATTAACACTCCGTTACAATTAAAATAAATACACGATAGAATACTGTCGTGAGCTTTCTTGCGCTTCAGTTGATAAACCCACAGGTCAGAATATTATGCTTTTAACAGAATTTTTTAGTAAAAATGTAGATGCGGAAAAAAGGGATGATAAGGATGAGGATCTTTTTAAGGATCTTATGGCTTACATTCTTGATGATGACGATATCTACAAAAAACTAATGTTACCAATTATTGATCAAACTAAGAAAGACCTTGCCAAGAAAACATACAAAAAGAATGAAGCATTTAAGCCGTACTTAGAATTGATCAAAAAAGCCTGTCTTTCTTTTTATAAGAAAAATGAGTTAACAGGCGACCCAAATAAACTATTCCCAATTCGAGCCAGAGTCAAAATGGCCAAACAGCTCGCAGAAATTAATCGCGAAGGATTGTCTAAAGATGAGACTAAAAGAGCTGTTTGAGGGTGGCTGGGACACAGTTAAAACTCAAAACACACAACTTAAACCAGCAATAGTCAAAGCCGCTTTGAATGTAGTGGATCAGTTTGTTGTTGATTTTAACAAGTACAATCAATCACAAGGCATTCCACCAATACAACGAGGAAGGCCAACAGGCAGTACTGCATATTACGAACAAGACTTAGAAGAAAATCCAGATAATATTTACGGTGATGTAGACTTGCAGATGATTGCGCCAATACAACAAGGCGCTACTAACGCACAGTTTACTACTTATTGGAATGATTTAACAGACAAGTTTGCTAAAAGCGGTAGTGTTAACTATGTTGATACTAGCGAAAGTAAACCAGGTCACCCAATTGTACAAGTTGGCAGAGATGACTTTGTGCAAGTAGATTTTATGTGGCACCCAGGAGAATTAGCAGAATGGGGTGCGGCACGTGTAACTCCAGAAAGAGGTGTTAAAGGCTTATTAATGGGCAACATGTTTAGTGTATTAGGAGAATTACTAGACATGAGTATACAACACGCAGGTGTTCAACTTAAAGTAATTGACAACCAGCACGTTCCGTTTAGTAAACAAAAAGGAACACAAGTTATAACTGTCTCAATTAATCCAAAAACATTTGTATATGATATTTTTGCATACGAAGCAAAACAATTAGGTATACAAAATCCTCAAATTGACTCATTACTAAAACAATTTCCAGGAAACAATACAGAAGATGTTAAAATTGCAACATTAGTGAATGCTGTTAAAGGATTTGCTCGTAGTGTTGAATTAAATGGTATGTTTGGAAATGGAGACTTTGCTAACTTTGATAGTGCAGAAGATTTTTTAAATAAATTTTTAGCACGTTACGAAGAAAAAGCACAAATTGATATTGCAGGTAAAAAGCGAGACAAGGCGCAAACACCAGATGCAATAGCACGTGCCAATGCAGATAGAGAAAAGATTCAAAAGGGTCTAGATATGGTTAAGGGATTATTCTAATGCGTATTACTGAATTGTTATTTGAAAGTGGTAAACGTCTTGCAAGTCAAGGTGTAGAAGTTTCCCGTGTAAACAAGGAAGATTTTCTAGCCGCTAAAAATGTTTTAAATCCTGTTTTAAAGAAAGCAGGCATTAAGGCAGGTTGGACTGCTGGCGGTGCTGGTAGCTTTGATCCAGAACACGATTACGGTGGTGGCGGAAGAGACGACAGTGGCGACATTGACATTATGATTGACCCAAACGAATTGGTAAAATTGTTCCCACCAAATGTTGAAGCATACAATGCCGCAAGTAAAAAACCAATTGGTCCAAAAGCAATGGCAACAGCCATGGCAGATCCTGCTAAAAAAGCAAAGATTGAAATGAGTGCAAGCAAATGGTCGCTGGCAACTTATATGACAAATAACGGATTCACAACTGACCCAGGAACATTAACTGTTGAGTATGGTTATAATGGCAAAACATTTTCAGTTGATTTAATTATTAGACCACGTAACGCATGGCCATTGCACACACATGATTTTGCAACTGATCCAAAAATGCGTGGCGGTGATTTATGGACACAAATGTATCCAGTGCTTGCTAAACTTGCAAGCCAAAAAACTTTTGTAGATCCAAAAACAGGCGAAGAAAAAGGTAACTTACAATTCAGTCCAGATAGAGGATTAGTAGATAGAGATACTGATAAAGTTATTGCTATCGATAAAGGCGACATAGCTAAAATACTTTTACACCCACAAGCAACTGCTAGAGATCTAGCAAGTATGACAGGGATACGTAATGCACTAGCAAAACAGCCCCAAAAGTTGGCGCAACTTCCCCAACAACAAACACAATAAATACGTATTATGAACTTATTTGAACTATTTGCTTCGCCTAAAAAAGCTATTATGGAAGGTATCGACCATCCAGAAGACCTTATTATCTCTCAAGGAAGCAAAGGTGCAGAAAGAGTTCTAAAAGATTTAGCAAGTTTAGAAAAAGATCCAAGTACAGTAAGTATCAAATGGGACGGGTTCCCAGCAGTTGTATTTGGTAGAGATAAAGCAGGCAACGTTGTATTCATGGACAAACACATGTACGACAAAGTTGTCAAAGGCACCATGGATTTCATGTCCATTAAAGATTACGATGCAAGTCGTGAAGCAAACAGAACAAACTTGTGGGATAAAGAATCAGTACTACGTCCTGCACTAGAAAAAATTATCCCCAATGTACGTGATCAATACTGGATGGGTGACCTAATGTGGACAGGTACCCCAGAAGTTGAAGAGGGTTATTTTTCTTTTAAACCAAACACAGTTAAGTATTTGGTAAAAATTGACGACACACCAGGTCGTGGAAATACATTAAGTGATCAAATTGCACGTAGTATTGGCGGCATTGCAGTACACACGTTTATACCAGGATTAGGTCAAGCAGACCAGCCACTTGTTGGATTAAAAGGTCTAGCAGATGATTCAGGTGTGACATTTTTAGTTGGTGAAATGAAGGACAAGCCTCAAGTTAAGGTTGATCCAAAAGTATTTGCAGTAGCACAAGCAACGTTGGCAGAACATGGTCAAGCAGTTGATAAATTTTATAGCGATTTAACTGCTATGAAAGGAAAGTCAGTTGTAACTGCAATGGGCCCATTCATTACACGTATGTTAGAAGAGGACGATATTAGTAATAATATTGTTCCGCGCTTTTTAGAATTTTTAAGAGAACGCCTAAATGATACTGCCTCGGCTAAAATGTTAGGCGCAAATCAAGATGGATGGCTTTATCAAGAAGATGGTGGTGGTCCAGGATTATTAGGTGTATGGTCAATTTGGGCAAGCATAGTTGACTTAAAGAATAGCATTAAACAACAAATCGACACATTCCAGCAAGGTAGTGAAATCATTGCTATCACTGATGGATTAAATGCACACGAAGGCTATGTGTTTGGTGCAGGCAAAGACAAATTAAAATTAATTGATCGTTTAGGATTTAGTCGTGCTAACTTTGCTAAACATCGTGTACCAGAAGAAGAGATTGCTGAAAAGAGTAAAATGCCTTTAGCAGTATTTTGTTTTGGACGTATGAATCCTCCAACAATGGGTCACGGTCTTGTAATGAATAAGACAATTGAGGATGGCGGTCAAAATTCTTTTATCTTCTTAAGTAACAGCGTAGGCAAAGATGATCCATTAGATCCTACAACTAAGTCAGCATTCATTCAACAAATTTATCCTAATACAAAAGGCCACATTGTAACAGACTTTGTACAAAGTCCAATTTATGCGGCTAATTGGTTATACCAAAAAGGATTCCGCAACATGGCGTTTGTTGCAGGCAGTGATAGACTTGGCAAAGAAAAAGGCAGTATTGAAAAAATATTAACTAGTTGGAATAGCGGTCCAATTCGTAGTACTGATCCAGCTGGTGCTCGTGATCACGTTGTCATGAAATATGTAAGTGCAGGTGCTAGAGATCCAGAAAGCGAAGGCGTAAGTGGCTTTAGTGGTACCAAAGCAAGAAAGGCTGCTGAAGATGGTGACGAAGCAAAGTTCCAACAGTACACTGGTATTGGCAACAACATTGTTGTTAATGGAAAAACACTTTATCAATCAGTGAGAGAAGGTTTAGGTATCAAAGACCAACCTGCACAACAACAAGCTCCTGTACAACAACCAGTACAAAAAGCACAGCCAACACAAGTAACTAAAAAAGTTCCAGGACAAGCACCTATGAAAAACAATCAAACAATGCCAATGGAAAGTACTTTGCGTGATAAAGAAGACTTGCAAGCAAAACGTAGAGCATTGCAAGATATTCAGATGGATCCGCACACTCACAAAGATCCAGAGTTATCAAAAGAACTAATTAGAAGAAGACATGCATTAGAACGTGAAGCAAAAAATCGCGGACTAGCAGAATCAATTATATATGATTTAGATGCAACAATATTAGAAGCATCTAAAAAGAAAAAAGGCAGTTGCGTTAAAGTCAAAACAGAAGGTTTAGATTTAAATCAAATACAAGAAAGTTATGACAATTACCTTGCAAAAAAGAATGGAAAAAAGATATGAAAATTAGACAAATTATTTCAGAAGCCAAAGTCACAACTAAAGTTCCAACATCAAAGCCAAGAAACTTTGTAGCTAAAAATGCTATTCAAAGTGGCGCAGGTGTGCATAAGGATAAAAAGAAAGCTGCCAAACAAGGTGACGTAAAACATAAAAATAAAGAAATAGCCGAGGGTGCGCAGACGATTTCTGAAATCAAAAAAGGTCAAAAGGACAGTAACGGATTTACTAAGTGCTGGCCAGGCAAACACGCTGAAGGTACCAAAAAAGGTAAAAACGGCAAACCAGTACGCAACTGTGTGCCTAACGAAAATTTAGATGAAGGTGCAGAGTTTGGTTCGTACTATAACGAAAAGCTGGCCCAAAAGGTATTTGATGAGAATCCAAATCTTAGTACATCTGGTCGTGCAGAAGAATTACTAGATGCAGGATTCAAAATTGCTGTGTTAGATTTAGGCAAGAAGCAAGCTCAAGGAATATTTGGTTACGATGAAGATTTCCCAAGCGACTTTGTAAGTTCTTATAGCTATTTGCAAAAACAAGGACAAACTGAAGGATTTGATAGTACAATTGATTCTGTTAAAACAGCAGTAGGTAAGGCTGCTAATAAAGTTGGGGACACACTAGCAAATGCACTCCCAAAAGAAATGAGACCAATGGATAATCAAACAGCGGCCAATTTTTCAGCGAACATTGCGACCAAACCAAAATTAACAACTAAAGAAAGTGTTAAAGAAGCTAGAAATCCAGACTTAATGAGTCAAAGTGAATACGACGATATGGAACAAAATGCAATGGATTATATAAAACGTGACTTTAAACGTCGTGAGATGGAACACGAATTAGGTCACGAAGATCGTGGAATGTATTTTGTTGTGATTGCTAAAAATGGCAAATGGGAATACACTAAAGCACAACCTAGACAAGAAGGCATGAATGCCGCGCAACGTGTAATTAATTCTTTACACGCAAAGTATCCAAGTATGCATTTGGGTATGATGGGGCCAGATGGCAAAGTATATAATCATGGCAAGGGTAGATAATAATGGATAATGATAAACTACAAAAAGCACTTAAAGTAGCATTTGCAAGCGAATTTAGTTTTTATTTAAAAGCTCACAATTTTCATTGGAACGTAGAGGGCGCATTATTCCAACAGTTCCACGAACTATTTGGAAATATATACGAAGAAGTATATGGAAGTATTGACGACTTTGCTGAAAACTTGCGTAAAACAGGTGCATACGCACCAGGAAGTCTCGCCAAGTTCAATATGCTAACTGCAATTGATGACGAAACAGAAGTTCCTGATGCACAAACAATGTGTGAAACATTACTTGCTGATAGTGAAAAAATGGCAGAGATACTTAAAATGACTTTTCAAATTTCTGAAGAGTTTAACGAATACGGTCTAAGTGATTTCATTGCTGGTAGATTAGATGCACATCGCAAACACAGTTGGATGTTACGCAGTACATTAAAATGAAACAGTACAAAATAACTTCTTATAATTTGGACGAGACAGCAAGTGACGATTGTTACTTAGATCCCAACGATCCAATACAGGAGTTAATGGCAGTTAAATACTTGGCTGGATTAGGAAATCAAGCAAAATTACAAGAGTACAAGGGTATTAACATTAGCAACACTGGTAATGAAAATGCTAAAATTATGAGGGAACGAAATATTAAACCAGGGACACCTGAATGGTTTAAATTATGGTTTAGTTTACCTTACATGACTGGTGAGAAAAAGATATGAGAATAACAGAGCTTTTAGTTGAAATTACGTCAAAATTACCTGTACCACTACCCCTTGATGCGGCAGTGGGGCCAGGAGAAGAAGTTATCAATAAAGTATCTGTAACTCCTGGTGGCGCAAGTAATTCTGCTACTCCAGGCAAAGTAGAAAAAACAGGAACTGCTCCTACTAAAACAGAAAAAGTACCAAGTGGTTATGACTTACTAAACAAAACTATGGACGAGTTAGGTGTTACTGATCCATATGCAAGAAATGCTATTCTTGGAAAAGCATTTGGTGAAGCAGGTGGCAAACTAGGATCTGTTGAAATACCATATACATATACTTCTAATGACAGAATTAGAGAAGTACTACCACAATTTCGTAATTTGAGTGATCAAGAGTTGGATACATTAAAGAAAGACGAACGTGCATTCTTTAATCGTGCATACGGTGGTGTGCTTAGAAATACTGATCCAGATGATGGATACAAATATCGAGGTAGAGGACTAACAGGCATTACAGGAAAGTCTAACTATCAAGCAGTTGACGATGCACTAGGACTAAAAGGTGAATTGGTTAAAAACCCTGATTTATTATTAAATCCAGATATTGACAGACGTGCGGCTGTGTGGTATTATAAAAATGCCGGTATCACTGATCAAAAATTTGATAGTCAAGGTCAAGCAAACTCTTGGGCTATTTGGAAAGCTGGCGGACAAGCATACAGACCTGGAACTGATTTGCACATGTCTGCACTTCGTAATATGGCAAAATTCCAAAAAGGCGAGTACGACCCAACACAGTTAGCGTCGCTTGCAAGTACTGCCGTTAGAAGAACAAATAAACAAAGTGGTGGCAGTACGTTGGGTGCGGCAGGAACAGTTGCGGCAGCAGGTATAGCTGGTTCATCAAGCGGGGGAAGATCCTTTGATGTAGTCAACACTAGAGACGATGAAGATGATTTCCAAGAAAGAATGAAAAAATTAATGGCTAAGAAGAAAAAACTTCTAGCAATGGCAAAACAAAGAGCGGCAACATGAAAATAAATGAACTTCTATCTGAGTCATCGCAATCTAAAGTGACCAAAAGACAATCGCAATCCACTGCAGGATTGAATACGTATGCAGACGGCGAGCATATGAGTACAGATTATGTTTCTTACAGATTAGGAATGGCGGTTGCTTGTACAGACGGATATATTGATCCTGACATGGAATCAAAAAGTTGGATAGGTAAGGGTAAAACAACACACCCTTACACTAAACAAGAACAAGACATGCTTAAAAAAGCATATAAAGCAGTTGGTGCTGATTACAAAGATTTAAATCACGGTGACATGAAAAGTAAAGAATTAGATACAACCAATACCCAAAGTCCAGTTGCTAAAATTAAAAAGAACAAATACGGCGTATGAAGAAACCAGAAGTTTATTTAGATATGGATGGAGTACTAGCAGACTTTTTTACAGAGTATGCAAAACTTGCAGGTGTTACACACGGTAACTATAGAGACATTCCACCAGCCAAAGTAGATCCTACATTAAACAAAATGGTGGGTACAGATTTCTTTGCACGTTTACCTAAATTTCCAACAGCAGATTCTTTAGTTAATGTTGTGGTAAAAACATTTGGTCACTATCATATTTGTTCAAGCCCGTTACGTGGGGATCATGCTGGTAGTGAAAAATATAAACGTATTTGGATCAAACAACATTTAAAGACACAACCAACGGAGATTTTAATCACACCAAACAAAGCCAAATATGCTGTGCAACCAGATGGTACACCTAATATTTTAATTGACGACAGGGGTAGTAATATCACAGCATGGGAAGCAAAAGGCGGTGTTGGTATAAAATATCAAGCAGACGAAGATAGTTTGCAAGTAGTGATTGATGGAATTAAACGTGCCTTTAGAATTATTAAAGGTCAAGAAGAGCATAGTCCACAACAACTAACAAGTTTAGATCGTGGTAAAATGATTGCTGTACAAAAAAGTGGCGACAGCGATGAAGAACAAACAAATGACCTAACAAAGGGACACTAACATGCGAATTACAGAATTATTATTAGAAGCAGGAACAGATGGCGGAATAAACACATCTGCGTTAGGGCCTGCTACACCAAACCCACACATTAGTCCAGGGCCAGCTCGTGGCAAAAAGAGTTTCATTGGAAGTCCTGGAAAATCAGGAACAAAAGCTCCGCCTCAGCCTAAACCAAAAGCACAAAAACCAACTGACAATGCGTTAGATGGCGACAGTATCTTTGGTACCGCGCAAAAGCGATAAATATAATATCGGAGATTAATATGCCAGCAAAGAGTCAAGCACAACAGAAATTTATGGGAATGGTACATGCCGCACAAAAAGGCGAAAAACCAGCTTCCAAAGCAGTAGCAAAAGTTGCCAAAGATATGCCAAAAAAGGCAGCTAAGGACTTTGCTAGTACCAAACATAAAGGACTTCCTAAGAAAGTTAAGGAAGCAACTGATACAGTTGAAAAAGACGAAAAAGGCAATGTTAAGTCTTGGAAACACGAAGGTGATTGGAAGAAAACTGATAACAAGCAAGGACGTGGAAAAGTGACAAATCTAAGTGACAAGGCTCGCCGTCAAACAATGAAGATGGGCAAGGAAAAACAAGTAGCTGAAGAAATGCCAGTTATTACTCAAGGCGCAAACAAAGGTAAAAAGTGGACACAAGATAACCCAGGTATAACAAATCCAAACTTTCCAAAAGGTGGAATTGATAAAAGCGGTATACCTAGTCCACCAGACGGAGCAACTGCTACCCCAAGTCCTGTCAAACCAGCAAAATCAGAAAAGAAAGTACAAAGCGAAGCTCGTGCTAATACAGCAAGTGCAAGAGCAGGATTAGCAAAACGTAAATCTACAGTTCCGTTAAGCAAAGAAGAGCAGGCTGCTAAAGACAAAGCCAAATCTGACAAATGGTTAGAAAAAGAACGAGCAAAATCGACCAAAGCTAAAACTAACGAAGGTTGGACACATGACACATTAGCCGCAAAATTGTTTGAGCATGAAGATGATCAACAACCAGATGATGAATCTAAAATGGCTAAGAGTGAATTATTGGCAATTGCAGAGAACGCAATGCTTATTTTTAAAGCAATCAAAGACAATGAAAATTTAGATGCATGGATAACAAGTTATATCAGTGTAGCAAGTGATCATTTAAACAATATTGCAGAAGCAATGCAAGGTGAAGATACAATTGATAATGTTGAAATTAGTGCAGACGATGATTATTTTGAAAGCCTAAACAGCAGACTACGCAACCAATTAAAAGGTTAAATCTTAATAGGGCAGGTTTTATCTTGCCCTATTTTTATGACTAAATTTTCTTGACTATTATAAACAAATACGTTACAATTAGTGAATAAAGGAGTTTACTATGAGCAAAGTATTTGGTGCACCAGAACAAGCAAAACTAAAACAACTTGTTAAAGACGGTTGGCAAGTCATGGACGAGATCAAAAGTCTACAAGAAGGTTTGAACGATACAATTAAAGCAGTAGCAGAAGAATTAGATGTTAAGCCTAGTGTAATTAAAAAGGCAATTCGTACAGCAATGAAAGACGATTGGGAACAAACAGCCAAAGACTTTAGTGATTTGGAAGACATTGTTCACACAACAGGACATGCTGGTCCATGGAATCAGCCTGTAGCACCAGCAGTTCCAAAAACAACGGTACAGAGCACAGATGATTCAGACGATTCAGCGCCATTTTAATAATGCTAGGGAATGGGTAGTAGCTGATTGGAAATCTAATCCTTGGAGACTTGCGGCAGAAACATACAATGCGTTTACAGCATTGGCAACTGCCGTAATCTTTGCACAGCTGGCACCTAATGTACCTTACGAAATAACCTATCCATTATGGCTTAGTGGAACAACACTAATGATATTCTGCGGATTGAGCAGAGGTAGTGTTGGCATGGTAGTTATGAGTGTGGTGATGACAATCATAGACACTTATGGGTACATACGTTTTCTGCTACAATAAATACTTACGAGTAAGGTTGATCCAGCCACAATTGGATACGTTGGTTTTTGCAAGCCCAAAATTGCATAGGAGAAAATATGAGTTATGTAGACGCCTTCTGGGATAGAGAGAAGGACATCATTAATGTTGTTGAACGAGATGAAAAAGGTCAACGACGTTATGTAGAATATCCCGCACGTTATCAATTTTATTACCCAGACCCAAAGGGCAAGTATCGCAGTATGTTTGGCGAGAGCTTGGGTAAAGTCACAGCAAGAAGTTTTAAAGACTTCACAAAAGAACAAAAAATCCACAGCAATCAAACACTTTATGAAAGTGATATCAATCCAGTATTTCGTACACTGGAAGAAAATTACTTAGGTAAAGAACCTCCAAAGCTTCATGTTGCATTTTTTGACATTGAGGTGGACTTTGATCCAGAACGTGGATACGCATCACCAGAAGATGCGTTTATGCCAATTACTGCTATTGCTGTTCACTTACAATGGCTTGATACACTTGTTTGTTTAGCATTGCCTCCAAAAACAATGACAATGGCTGAAGCACAGGAAGCAATCAAAGAATTTCCTAATACAATTTTGTTTGAAACTGAAGCAGAATTACTAGACAATTTTTTAACACTAATTGAAGATGCAGATGTATTAACAGGTTGGAACAGTGAAGGTTTTGATATTCCTTATACTGTTAACCGTGTTGTTAAAGTACTAAGCAAAGAAGATACCCGTAGATTCTGTTTATGGAATCAATATCCTAAAAAACGTGAATACGAAAAGTTTGGCAAAGCGGCTATTACATACGATTTAGTTGGTCGTGTACATTTGGATAGTTTAGAAGTCTATCGCAAATACAAATATGAAGAAATGCACAGTTACCGATTAGATGTAATTGGTGAACTTGAAGTTGGTGAAAAGAAAACACAGTACGAAGGCACTTTGGATCAACTGTACAATCAAGACTTTAAAACATTCATTGAATATAACAGACAAGATACTGCTTTGTTAGACAAAATGGATAAGAAGTTAAAATTCTTAGACCTTGCAAACGTATTAGCACATGGTAATACTGTGTTGCTACAAACAACAATGGGTGCTGTTGCAATGACTGAGCAAGCCATTATTAATGAAGCACATCAGCAAGGACTAATTGTTCCAAGTAGACAACGCAAAGGTGAACAAGGCGATACTGCCGCGGCTGGTGCGTATGTTGCTTATCCTAAAAAAGGCTTGCAAGATTGGATTGGTGCAGTTGATATTAACTCACTGTATCCTAGTGCGATTCGTGCATTGAACATGGGTCCAGAAACCATTGTAGGCCAACTACGTCCCACACAAACTGACGAGTTTATTCAAAATCAAATGTTACTACACAAGAAGAGCTTTGCTGGTTCTTGGGAAGATAAGTTTGGTACAATTGAATACGAAACAGTTATGAGTAAAGATAAGGCGACTGAAATTACAATTGACTGGAGCAACGGAGATACTAGTATTCACAGTGGTGCAGAAATATATGATGTTATTTTTAACAGCAATAAACCATGGATGCTAAGTGCTAATGGCACAATTTTTACATATGAGTACGAAGGTATTATTCCTGGTCTACTAAAACGTTGGTACAGCGAACGTAAAGAGATGCAGAAGAAATCCAAAGATGCAGAAACTGCTGGAAATAAAATTGAAGCAGAATACTGGGACAAGAGACAAATGGTGCGTAAGATTAATCTTAACTCACTATACGGTGCGTTGTTAAACCCAGGTTGCAGATTCTTTGATAAACGTATCGGTCAATCAACTACACTAGTAGGACGTCAAGTTGCACGTCATATGGCTAGTAAAATTAATGAAATTATTTGTGGAGAGTATGACTACAAAGGTAAAAGCATTATTTACGGTGACACTGACTCATGTTATTTTAGTGCGTGGAGTACTTTACGTACTGAAGTAGAAAAAGGCAATTTCCAATGGGATAAAGATACCGTTGTGCAGTTATATGACCAAATTGCAGACGAAGTTAACGACAGTTTTCCACAATTTATGCTAGACTATTTCCATTGTCCAAAATCACGTGGAGAAGTTATTAAAGCAGGTAGAGAACTTGTTGCAAGTAAAGGTTTGTTTATTACTAAAAAACGTTATGCTGTTCTTAATTATGATAAGGAAGGCAAGCGTTTGGATAATGATGGCAAACCAGGTAAAATTAAAGCTATGGGCTTGGACCTAAAGCGTTCAGATACTCCAGAATACATGCAAGACTTTTTGGAAGAGATTCTTTTAGACGTACTACAAGGTGCAGAGGAGCAATATGTACTGGATAAAATTATTGAGTTTCGACGAGAGTTCAAGTCAAAACCAGGATGGGAAAAGGGAAGTCCTAGACGAGCTAACAATATTACTGAATATCAGGAAGAAGAAAAGAAAAAAGGCAAAGCAAATATGCCAGGACACGTCCGAGCAAGTATTAATTACAATCGTCTCCGCGAGATGAATGGTGACAAATACAGTATGCAAATTGTCGATGGTATGAAAGTATATGTTTGTAAACTTAAGAATAACGCTTTAGGTTATACCAGTGTTGCTTATCCTGTTGACGAACTGAAAATTCCTAAATGGTTCCAAGACCTTCCATTTGATGATTTAGAAATGGAAAATACAATTATTGATAACAAGATCAAAAATCTCATTGGCGTTTTAGAGTGGGACATTGAAAGCACCACAGACAGTGGTAGTACATTTGGTAGTTTATTTGACTTTGAATAAAATTCACTTGACTTTAACTAAAAATCTAAATATAATCTTAATATACGGAGAACAATTAAAATGAAAGACATCCTTCAAGACATCGTTAGTCATACACATAGTTTAGGCTTCCTTAACATTGTAAAAATTACAGGCGACGATACAGCAACAAAAATAGACAGTATGGCAGATGACCGTAGTGTTATTATGATGGGGCAAACAAATGCTCCTATCCCAGAAATGAAAGGCGTATTTGGTATGCCGCAATTAGCAAAATTAAAGTATTTGATTGATTGTGGCGAATACAAAGAAGACGCAGAGATCAAGTTGACCACACGTACTAACAATGGTGAAGTTACTCCAGACGGTATTCACTTTGAAAATAAAGATGGTGACTTTAAAAACGACTACAAATTTATGAACACACAGTTTGTAAATGAAAAACTAAAGAACGTTAAGTTTAAAGAGCCAAAATGGACAGTTGAACTAGTTCCAAGTTTAGCCGCAATTCAACGTTTCAATTTGCAAGCAGGTGCTAACACAGAACACACAACATTCTTGGCACGTACAGATGGCGACAAACTAAAGTTTATTTTTGGTGACGCAAGCACACACGGCGGCGAGTTTGTTTTTGCAACAGGTGTTAGTGGTAAAATGGATAAAGGCTGGACATGGCCTGTAGCCAGTGTACTAAGCATTTTAAAAATTGCAGATGTAAACAATGCTAAAATTAGTTTTAGTAATGAAGTTGGCGCAATCCAAATCACTTTAGACAGTGGCGTTGCAACATACAATTATGTAATTCCAGCACAGGCGTAATATGGAAACAAACCAAATAGCAATAGTAATTGGCGGAGTAGCAGTATTAGTGTTGCTACTTTGGGGGCTATTTAGATGTGTTAAGGCTGACAGCGATGATTAAAGGCATTAGTGGTAATGGTAAGTACATTTCAGTAGTAGGTGGTTCACCTACTGGACATTATATCAGTCCAGGCGCCGTTGGTGCTGGAATGATGCGGTATAACCCTAACATGAGTGCTATCGAAGTCAACGACGGCAATTCATGGCAACAACTATCAACAAGTTATGCTACTGTACAAATGACACCAGAAGCAGAAGGTTTGTTAGATTGGGCACGTGAACAACGCAACAAACAATATGAATATGAACGTTTAGCAAAAGATCACCCAGCTGTCCAAAATGCTATTGATGCTATTAAACGTGCAGAACAACAATTAGAGCTAATAGCAAAATTATCAATAGAATACGAAAATGAGGGCGCACAAGTTGAATCAAGTTAATTTTAACGAAACACAAAAAGACTACGCTGTATATTTGCCAGCTATTAGTAGCTTCTATGCAAAAATGGTTAGTGATACTAAACATAATCATAAAAGCGCAGTAGAACAAGCAAGATGGCCTAAAGGTTTTGAAAACGGTGTTGAAGGTATGAACTACCTAAACGCAGACAAAGGTTACTTTACTTACAAATACGGATTGTATTCAGCAGGTCACGCACAACTAGACTTAGACAAGACTATGTTACGTGATGCAATGGTACAGGAACGTGACAGGGACAACACTATTATTTTAGGAGACTCAGGCGGTTTCCAAATTGGTAAAGGTGTTTTAAAGTTTGATTGGTCAGACTTTAAAGGTAAAGGCGCAAATAAAACTCGCGATGAAATTTTAAATTGGCTAGAACTAACTGCCGATTGGAGTATGTGCTTAGACGTTCCAACATGGGCAAGTAACTCATTACATAGAGAAAAAACAGGACTAAAAAGTTTCCAAGATTGCTTAGATGCAACTATGTGGAACAATGATTATTTTGTTAAAAATCGTTTAGGTCAAACTAAGTTTTTAAACGTGTTACAAGGTAACAGTCCAGAAGAAGCAGACATTTGGTATAACACAGTTAAACATTTGCCATTTGAAGGTTGGGCAATGGGTTCTCAAAATATGTGTAATATGCCAATTATTCTAAATAGACTTATCACAATGCGTGATGAAGGAATGTTAGAAGGTAAAGATTGGATGCACTTTTTGGGTACTGCTCCTTTGGATTGGGCTTGTTATTTGACAAGTATCCAACGTGTGCTACGCAAACATTGTAATCCTAATCTTACAATTAGTTTTGACTGTGCAAGCCCGTTTATTGCTGTTGCATACGGATTAGCATATACTAATCCAAGTTTACGCAGAGACAAATGGTCAATTATTATGGAGAAAGCTCCAGATAATAAAGTTTATGCAGGCGGCAATTTGGCGTTCCCGTGGGGTAATGCAATTGGTAATAGACTGACTATGGGCGATGTATGTTACTACAAGCCAGGTGATCTAAACAAGATTGGTAAAGAAGGTAAAACTTCTTGGGATAGTTTCTCATACGCACTTTATATGGCGCATAATACAGAAATTCATATTGAAGCAGTACAACGTGCAAATCGTTTAGCTGATATGGAAACTGCTCGTTATAAGCCAGACTGGAGACATTGGAAGAAACTTAATAGTAAAGATGCAAAACACGATGAACCAAGTGATTGGGTTCCTCGCAACATTCTTTATTTTGACCGTTTTGTTCAAGAACTTTTTGAAAGCGATGATCCAAAAGCAATGCTCAAACATGGTCATAAATTCTTAACTGAATTGCAAGGCGGATTACAGCGTGGCAAAGTTCAAAATGACGTTCTAAATAATTTCATTGAATTTGAAGAAGCTGAACCAGGAGAAAGCGATTTGTCCAATATGAATGATGACAAAATCGTTGAATTGGAAAATTCTTTGGATGAATGATTTTAACCAAAACAGTTGACTTTAACCAAACAAAACCGTATAATTAAATCATGCTTAATACACAAGAACGCAAGCAAGTCACGTACTTTACAGGATATGAAGTTGAACATACCATTTGCCATGGTATGTACACTTTATTTGTGGTAGGAACGCCTCCATTGGAGGAAATTCTATTTTGGGCCGAACGTTCTCAAGTTAAGCACATTTACTTTGGTACTAGTCAGAGTTTTAATCCCAAAAGTATTAGCCACGAAGAATATAAAGCGTGGGATGATGTTATTATTGGATGTTTAAAAGCTGAATATTGGGTGACGCTAGACTTTGGCGTTGAACATATTGAAGGTGTTTTAGAATCTGCTTATAATGAGTATCCTCGCTTTGTCCCTATGATTAGTGTTAAGTTACCTTATATTAATCAACTCAACTATAACGCCACACTTAAATTGGATGACCGAACTTGGGGTGCCACAAATCCCGGTGTGTGGACACATCAACTACATGATCTAATGAGTAGAGACAAGTATACTCATTGGGATCAATACACGCAAGATTCAGAAATAACAACAAAATGAATATTAGACAAGATGTACGTCCTAATAAAATGATTTGGGTTACCTTCCAAAAAGAAGGCACACACAAATATCCAGCCGCACTAACAGATCCAGCACTTGCTACAGGTGATGAATATGATGTTAGTTTTCTAGGCTATCCACATCGCCATATCTTCCACTTCAAAGTTTGGATTGGTGTTACACATAACGACCGCGATATTGAGTTTATTCAGTTCAAACGCTGGTTGCAAAATCTCTACGCAAGTGCTACACTTAGTTTAGATTACAAGAGTTGTGAAATGATGTCAGATGATTTATATGGCATGATTTCAACAAAGTATCCTAACCGCGAGGTTTGGATTGAGGTCTCCGAAGACGGAGAAAATGGTTCGTTTATCAAGTATTAACTTAAAAGGAAGAAAGCTATCATGGCTCGCAATTATAAGGACTATCAATATTTCGCAAATCGTCCTGATGTTGTCAAAGTGTGGGAGGACATCGAAGCATGGCTCGACCACTGTCGTTTCAACCTAATGGATTTTAATCCAGCTGACGTTTATAGGTCACAAGCCTATAAAGATTGGAGCCGCCGTAAAAACGGCCACTTCCGTTACCAAGGTAAAAATGGTAACGCAAAGTTCCATAACAAACCACGTCATAACAATAACAATGACCGTTTTTCTCGTTGATCTAGAAGCGGTAGAGACAAGGTACACTGGGCAATGGAAAACCCATGTACCAAATCTCCTACGAAAGAGAGGACACAATGTTCAAATTTTGGCTGGCCCTACGGATATTCCTACAGCCACTACTCCTGGTGCTTTCCTTAATTTTGGTGGTACCAATGTATATAAGTCTGCACAAGTCGAGCAGATGGGTCGCTTATTTTGCAACGGAGCCGTTCATCCCGGTGATCACTTTATTTTTACTGATGCTTGGCACCCAGGTATCATCAACTTAAAATACATGAGTGAACTTTTACAGATTCCTGTAAAGATTCACGCATTATGGCATGCTGGCAGTTACGATCCACAAGACTTTTTAGGGAGATTGATAGGTGATACGCCTTGGGTTAGACACGCTGAAAATAGTTATTTTCACTCTATTGACTATAACTACTTTGCTACCGATTTTCATATTGATTTGTTTTTATTCAATCTCTTGGGCACAAACCGTTTCAGTGATGTAGCACAAGAATATTTTAAAAATAAAAAAATCATAAGAAGCGGGTGGCCAATGGAATATATGGATGAAACACTTACTCCATATAAAGGCATGGCAAAACGTGACCTTATTTTATTTCCACATCGCATTGCTCCAGAAAAACAAGTTGAAATCTTTAGAGATCTAAAAGAACAATTACCTCAATACGAGTTTATTGTTTGTCAAGATCAACAACTTACTAAAAATGAATACCACAATTTACTAGGTGAAGCTAAACTAGTATTCAGTGCCAATTTACAAGAAACTTTGGGAATCAGCTGTTATGAAGGTGCAGTAGTAGATGCTATCCCAATGGTTCCTGATAGATTAAGTTATAGCGAAATGTACTATGACACGTTCAAATATCCAAGTGAATGGACTGAAGATTGGATATCTTATCGTATGAATGCTCCAAGATTGTGCAAAGCGATCATTGAACATATGGAGTTTTATCCTACTAGACTTTCAAAAATCAGACAACAATCACTTGATCTAACCAAGCACTTTTTTAGTGCTGATGCAATTTTAGATAACATTAAGTAACCTAAGTTTGACACAGGTCCTAAATAATGTTACAATTAACATATTGTATTACTAGGAAATAAAATGAGTGAGAAAAATTTAGCACAGGCAATTAGAGAAAAAATGAAAGCGGACGGAAAACGCTTTTGGGCAGGTGACAATATTAGCGAATACGTTGAATCTGATTTGGTCAAAGAAGAATTGATTAAAGAAGCAACAACAGCATTTGAAAAAGTTTTGGACACCTTACTAATTGATAGAGAAACAGATCCAAACTCGCATGGTACTGCGAAGCGTCTAGCTAAAATGTACTATAACGAAATAATGGCAGGTAGATATGAACAAGCACCAGACGCAACATGTTTCCCAAATGACTCGGCGGATCGTTACGAAGGCATGTTGGTTGTTCGTAGTGAGCTTCGCAGTATGTGTAGCCATCATCACCAACCCGTTGCTGGCGTTGCTTATATTGGTATTATTGCCGCGCATAAGCTCATTGGACTCTCAAAGTACACACGCATTGCACAGTGGTGTGCAAGACGTGGTACTCTCCAGGAGGAGCTTTGTAATGACATTGCTAGGGAAATCGCAAAAGCAACCGAATCAGAAAACGTAGCAGTATACATTCAAGCGACTCATGGTTGTTGTGAGAATCGTGGCATTATGGCACATAGTAGTTTAACACAAACAACTGTATTAACTGGAACATTTAAAACTGATCCTGGTGCAAAGAAAGAATTCTTTGATAACATCAAATTACAACAAGAGTTTGCTCCACGATGAACTTAGATTTTGACACGCAAAACAAATACTTTTTAGAATACAACATTAAAGCAGTTGAGTTGGGTGTAATGTGTAACGAATTTCCTGCGCTTAAAAAAGCGTGGGATCAGTTCAAAACTGTTTATGAACTTTGTAAAGAAGAAAACAATGAAGCTCACAGAACGATTCCTTAATTTTTTAGAACGCAATGACCGCAAGCGTATTATTATGGACCGTACATGCGACGAACCATTACTAACACGTTACTATTTGTTCTTAAAAGATAGAAAAAAATTCCCGTTCAATGTGTTCCTACACAAGTTTCATAAGGGAGATCCAGGCGATGTACATGACCATCCTTGGCCTTATGCTACACTAATTCTCAAAGGTGGTTACTACGAATGGACACCTAATTTTGATTCTACTGGTAAAAAGATTGGTGAGACTCGATATTGGCGTGGTCCAGGTCACTTTCGTATTTGTAGTGCAAACAGTTATCATCGTATTGAAAAACATCCGGATGTTACTGCATGGACATTGTTTATGCCTGGTCCTCAAAAACGTGAATGGGGATTTTTAGTCAATAACAAATGGATTCACAACGACACGTACTTAAAAGAAAAATATGAACAAGCTCATAATTGATCAGACTAAATTTACACATCTTATAAGCAAAATTTGTAGAGACATTAGTTCTAGTAGTTGGAAGCCAGACTATGTGGTAGGCATTACTCGAGGCGGACTGATCCCAGCCGTTTACATAAGTCACTGGTTCAATGTGCCAATGCATACGTTAAATGTAAGTTTGCGTGATAGTGATGTGGGGCCAGAAAGTAATTTATGGATGGCAGAAGAAGCATTTGGATATGTTAGCAATCCAAATGCTGTCTTGCGTTTTGATACAAATCTAGCTAAAAAGATTTTAATTGTAGATGACATTAATGACAGTGGTGCTACTATAAATTGGATTATGCAAGATTGGCGTAGTGGTTGTCTTCCTGATAATAATCAATGGAATTATATATTCAACAATAACGTAAAATTTGCGGTTATAGTTGATAACTTAGCAAGTAAGTGCGATGTAAAAATGGACTTTACTGGCATGGAAGTTAATAAAGCAGAAGAAGATGTTTGGATAGAATTCCCATACGAAGAGTGGTGGTCAAAATGACAATTCATACTATTATAAAAGACGAAGAAAACTATATTGGTGATACCAAAACTCCATGGACAGAATTGGTAGATGAGGATTACCATGTTAAGGTTTTTCAAGATAAATACCCAGTTACACCAGGACATTTACTATATGTGCCTAAATACAATACAGTTTCAGTGCTAACAGACGCATTTGAAGATGCTGTAAGATTTGGACTTGGTAAAGTAAATGATGGCGAATGGGACGGATTTAATGTGGGTCTAAATATTGGCAAGGCTGCTGGTCAAACGGTAACTTGGCCACATGTACATTTGATACCAAGACGCACTGGTGATATGGAAGATCCTACAGGCGGGGTTAGACACGTAATACCTGAAAAAGGTAATTATAAAAAAGGAGAATAACATGGCAGTAGCAATTGAAGTTGGTTCTGAATGGGAACTAGATGATGGTTCAAAATGGTTTGTTGACGCATTTGAAGTTGACGGTGAAGGTAAAAAATGGGTAACATTCCACGAAGATGGTAAACAAAAAAGTTATCGTTGGGGATTGGATGCATTTTTAGACCGTTACCATAAAACTGAAAATTAATTTAACAGGCACGATATGGTAAAAGAGGGAACAATTTGGTCAGATGGTAAGGATAAAAAATTCTTAGTTCTACATATTGTTGAACAAGAAGGACACACTTGGGTTCATTATCGAGAAGATTTAGGAATCAAAACACCATCTAATCAATGTAAAGAATATAGTTGTTATTTGGAAAGTTTTGAACTGAGATTTCAACAATTACCATAATGGCTATTATAATTACAACATTATTAATTTTAGGCATATTAGTATTATTTTTGGCAATTAAATCTAGCAAAGGCTGTAGTGGAAACTGTAACCAAGGAAGAAGAGACTGCGACTGCAAATAATGTCGAAGTCAATTGGCACGTAGGTCAAAATGGGTTTTGGTGGAACGAAACCTGCGCATTGGTCTTGGAAGTTTTTGGACTTCCTGGCGACCGTTTTGTATATACTCCCAGTGAAGATAAAATGATATTCAAATTCAAAAACACCAAAGATGCAAGTCTTTGTAGAATTCTATTATCTGATAGATTATAATTGACTTTTAACGTTAACTATAGTATAATTGAAACATGAGTAAATTAAAAATCGCAGAACTATTTTATAGTGTACAAGGTGAAGGACGCTATATGGGTGTGCCTTCTGTTTTCTTACGCACATTTGGATGTAACTTTAAATGTGCAGGCTTTGGTATGCCTCGCGGTGAACTAAGCAAGGAAGTAGAAGAGATTGCACATATTCATCAAAAGATGGAGTATAAAAAATACGAAGATCTTCCTTTAGTTTCTACAGGTTGTGACAGCTATGCTAGTTGGGATCCACGTTTTAAAGACTTGAGCCCAATGCTTACTAGTGATGCTATTGCAGATCGTATTATGGAAATTATTCCTTTTAACGAGTGGCGAGACGAGCATCTAGTTATTACAGGCGGGGAGCCACTACTGGGTTGGCAACGTGCTTATCCAGACTTGCTAGATCATCCTAAGATGAAAGATTTGAAAGAGATTACATTTGAAACAAATGGTACTCAAAAGCTAACACAAGACTTTAAAAATTATCTTGGCGTGTGGAAAGGTCTTCCACGTAATAAGCGTGAAATCACATTTAGTGTAAGTGCTAAACTTCCTTGCAGTGGTGAGAAGTGGGAAGAAGCAATACTTCCAGAAGTTGTATGCGAATATGAAGAAGTTGGCACAGTATATTTGAAATTTGTAATTGCTACAGAACAAGATTTTGCTGATGCAGAGTGTGCTATTGCCGCATATCGCAAAGCAGGATTTACAGGGCATGTTTATCTAATGCCAGTTGGCGGTGTAGAAAGCGTGTACGCATTAAACAATAAAAATGTAGCATTACTGGCAATGAAAAACGGATTACGTTATAGTGATCGGTTACAAGTGCCGTTATTTAAAAATGAGTGGGGTACATAATGGTAGAGAGAAAAACAACTAAAGCACCAGCAAAAACAGTTACTAAGAAACCAGCTGTTAAAAAAGCACCAATCAAAAAGGCTGTTGAAGAAACTGTTGTTAAAAAGCCACGTGCTAAAAAGACGTATGCAAGTCCAAAAGAAGAAGCAAATGCTAAAAAACAACCTTGGGTAGGCGTTTTGGACACACACGTAAATCCTGATAATCCAGGTAATGGTTTTTTTGAACTTGACTGGAATGAGTATTTTATTGTACAATTAAAACAAGCTGGTTATTTTGGTGAAAGTGAAGAAGCCATTATAGATCAGTGGTTTAAAGAACTTTGCAGAAATATTGGTGCTGAAGAAGGCGTTGATATGAGTCGCAGAGGTAACGGTTACATTAATGTTCAGCAAATTGCTGGCGGCAAATCAGAGATCAGTTAATGACATACATTTTAGTAGATACAGCAAATACTTTTTTCCGTGCTAGACACGCTGTCAAAGGTGATCTAGAAACTAAAATTGGCATGAGTTTACATGTCACTTTTAATAGTATTAAGAAAGCATGGAATGATTTTGACGGTAGTCATGTTGTATTCTGCCTAGAAGGACGTAGTTGGCGTAAGGATCATTATGCTCCTTATAAACGCAACCGTACAGAAGCTCGTGCCGCACACAATGAATCTGAAGCTGAAGAAGAAAAGGTGTTTTGGGAAACGTTTGATCAATTCAAAAATTATATACACGACAAGACAAATTGCACAGTATTGCAACACCCTGAACTTGAAGCAGATGATTTAATTGCAGGTTGGGTACAAGCACACCCAGATCATAATCACGTTATTATCTCAACTGATGGAGATTTTGCACAACTGATTGCTCCAAATGTCAAACAGTATAATGGTGTAAGCGAAGTTACAACTACACACGAAGGATATTTTGATGCAAAGGGCAAGCGTGTCAAAGACAAGAAAACAGGCGAAGAAAAGCCAGCGCCAAACCCAGAATGGCTCTTGTTTGAAAAATGTATGCGTGGTGATACCAGTGATAATATCTTCTCGGCGTATCCAGGTGTGCGTACTAAAGGTACTAAAAACAAAGTTGGTTTGCTTGAAGCGTTTGAAGATCGTAAAGACAAAGGATATTCTTGGAACAATCTCATGTTACAGAAGTGGGTTGACCACGAAGGTGTCGAACATAAAGTTTTAGATGATTATTTGCGTAATAAGAACTTGTGTGATTTAACTGCACAACCAGATCACATACGTGAAAAAATTATGCAAACTATTGCAGATGAAATTGCAAAAGAAAAGAATGTGAGCCAAGTTGGCATTAGATTAATTAAGTTTGCAAACAGTTATGCCTTGGTTAAGGTAGCAGACAATGCACATCAATATGCTGATGCTCTCAATGCAAGATATAAAAATACACAGACTGAGGAGGTCTAATGAACTCTATTGCAAAGCCGTTAATTCCAAACCAATCATGGATTGTAGAAAACAATGGTATAAAGTTGGGAACACTTAACAAAGAAAAAACAGGTTATGTCTTTTTAAGTCATGGAACCAAAATTGAATTTCATGATTTAAATGAAGCTAAAAAGGTAATGAATTTAGATGTACAACCAACTGTTATTGCCAAAAAGCCTGTAAAAACTTTAGAAGTATATGGATACGAAACAAAGACTATGCCATATAATCCATTGTATGATGTACAACGCAAACTACCAATTTATACAAAGAGTTTAAAAAGCACAAGTAAACATTGTGCAGGACATTACATAATTAGATTTCCTAAAGGTTGGGTTAAAAGTCATTGTCCTAAATTAATTACATTAGAACGTTATCCTTTTAAAGGACCGTTTCATAGTGATGCAGAAGTTAGACTAGAATTAGCAAAGGCACATCGTGAAAGAAATTAATAGTTACGTTATTGAAGACTTCTTAAGTAAAGTATATGCCGCACAAAAAACTAATCAAAAGTCTGTTACTTTAGACATTAAAGAAGCTCAAAATATTGCACAAAATTTAAGCATTATTTTAGCAAGAGCTCTTGGTCAAATGGATAGAGTGTTAGAATCAACACCTACACAAGATTCTGAGATAACCATAAAGATGGATGGCGGATCATTCTGAATAAATAACTGCGTACATATTGTGAGATACGCAGATTATGAGTAGACCAAAACCTAAAGTATTACTTGAACATACTGACAAAAAGACCTATAAAATTGAGCAAGTGCTTGAGAGCGACGCCATTTGGGCAGTATTTTACAAGAATCAACCAGTTAATTTAAAGACTAGTAGTCTTGTCAGCAGTTACCCTGGCCCCAAGTATAAAAAGGTCAGTTTTAGTAATCCTGGACATGCACATAATCTAGCCAAAAAATTAAACAAAATGTTTGGGTGCTCTGACTTTGCGGTTATTAAATTAACGCAAGGTGAAGTAGTTAATGAATAAACTTGAAATCACCAAAACATTAATTTCAAACGACGAAGCATATAACAACAATCCAAAAGCATTAAACATGCTCTATCGTGCTTGGTGGACAAATTGGCGTGCCGCAGAAGATAGACGTTTTCGTTTAACCGAAAATGGTTTTAAGTATTTTCAAGACACCGCGGATATCAAATTTTACAAAGTTAAAATACCATTAAAGTTTGTAATCACTAACAAAGTAATAATTGATTTAGACAAATTTATTACTTGTCCATATTTTTTAGATCAAGAGTACATTTATGTCACAACTGAACAGGTTGCAGTACAACTGGTTCTTTTTGATGGTGATTTAAATCGTTTTGGTGAAGCAAAACGGTTAACCAAGCAAAGAAAAGCTGACAAAACCATTGACATCAAGCCCAAAGCCTAGTATAATTTGTAGACAGTAACAAATTAACTGTTTTACAAATCACTAATTTTGAAAGGCTTATCATGGCAGAGAAAATGAGCGCAAACCGCACAGTTACCCCTAACGAAGCAAAGTCTGCGATCCGACATAGTATTAATAAAAAGCGTCCCATTTTCATGTGGGGTGCTCCTGGTATTGGCAAATCCGATATTGTTAAACAAATTGCAGATGAACAAAACCGTGAGGTCATTGACGTTCGTTTGCCACTTTGGGAGCCAACTGACATTAAAGGCATTCCTTATTACAATGCCACTGAAAATACAATGTCTTGGGCACCTCCTGCAGAACTTCCCCATGATAAAGATAGCAAAGCAATTTTGTTCTTGGATGAACTTAATGCGGCTCCTCCAAGTGTACAAGCCGCGGCTTATCAGCTGATCCTTAATCGTCGAGTTGGTACTTATCGACTACCTGAAGGTGTTAGCATCGTTGCCGCAGGTAACCGAGAAACTGACAAAGGCGTGACTTATCGTATGCCTGCTCCGCTAGCTAACCGTTTCGTTCACTTGGAATTGCGTGTTGATTTTGATGACTGGAATACTTGGGCCACTGCTAACAAAGTTCACAAAGACGTTGTTGGTTACTTGAACTATGCAAAGCAAGATTTGTATGACTTTGATCCTAAGTCTGCAAGCCGTGCATTTGCAACTCCACGTTCATGGTCATTTGTTAGCGAAATGCTTGATGACAATCTAAGCGACAATACTATCACTGACTTGGTGGCAGGTGCTGTTGGTGAAGGTCTTGCTGTTAAGTTTATGGCACACCGTAAGATTGCTGGTCAACTTCCCAACCCAGACGAAATTTTAGATGGCAAGGTTAAAGACCTCAAGATCAAAGAAGTTTCAGCAATGTATTCTTTGACTATTTCTATGTGCTACGAGCTTCAAGCACGTCACGAGAAAAAGGTTAAGAGTTGGGATGACATGGCAGATAACTTCTTCCGTTTTATGATGGATAATTTCCCAACAGAGATTACTGTTATGGGTGCTAAGACTGCTTTGACTAATTTCCAATTGCCGTTTGACCCAGCGGAAATGAAGAATTTTGATGAATTCCATGACCGTTTTGGTAAGTATGTTATTACTGCTTTGGAGAAATAAGCAAGTAAAACAACACAGAAAGGGCTTAAATGCCCTTTCTTTTATAGACTTTTAGGGTCTTTTGTGCTATAATATGCTATATATTTGTTAAAGAAGGGTAATGTATGTCTAGTGCTACAATTATGAAGGACGAAAACAACAAAAAAGTCCAAAAAGTAGAACAGCGTGAATATACGGCTAAAGAAAAAAGCGATGCCGTTGAAAAACTAATCACTGCTCGTGTTGGTCTTTTGCTTCGTCAGCCATTTTTTGGTAACTTGGCAACACGACTAGAACTTATTGATGCAAGTGAATGGTTGCCTACACTGGCAACTGATGGTCGTAAATTTTATTATAATGTTGGCTTTGTTAAAAGCCTAAGTGCCAAACAAATGGAGTTTGGCTTTGGTCACGAAGTATTGCATAATGTGTTTGACCATCTAACCCGTCGTGAAGACCGTATTCCACGTATCTTCAATTATGCTTGCGACTTTGCAGTTAACCAAATTTTGGTTGACGAACGCATTGGCGAAAAGATTGATCAAGTACAAATTTGTTATGACAGCAAGTACCGCGGCAAATCATCAGAAGAAATTTATGATGAATTGATGAAAGGTGCAAAACAAATGTCTATGGATGAGTTCCTAGACCAACTTGGCGAACTACTTGACGAACACATCGACTGGGAAGAAGGTGAAGGTGAAGGCGAAGGTAAAGAAGGCGAAGATGGTAACGGCAAAGGTCGTCCTAAATACAGTAAAGAAGAATTGAAGAAGATTCGAGACGAACTTAAAGAGGCAATGGTTGCCGCGGCACAAGCCGCAGGTGCAGGTCGTGTTCCTGCCGCACTTCAACGCTTTCTTAAGGATTTAACTGAGCCTAAAATGGACTGGCGTCAGCTGTTGCGTATGAATATTCAAAGTATCATTCGTAGTAATTACAGTTTCATGCGTCCAAGTCGTAAAGGTTGGCACACCGGTGCAGTATTGCCTGGTATGATGAATGACGAAACTATTGACGTGTGCATTGCAATTGACATGTCAGGTTCAATTGGTGACTCGCAGGCTAAGGATTTTATTAGCGAAGTTAAAGGTATCATGGATGAGTATGTTGATTACAACATTAAATTGTGGTGCTTTGATACTGAAGTGTACAACTTGGCTACTTTTACAGCTGATAACGGTGAAGATTTGATGTCGTATGAAGTCAAAGGTGGCGGTGGTACTGATTTTGACGCCAATTATGACTTTATGAAGACACATGGTATTGAACCTAAGAAGTTTATCATGTTTACAGACGGTTATCCTTGTGGTTCTTGGGGTGATGCAGATTACTGCGATACTTTATTCATTATCCACGGTCCGGAAGAAATAAAATCTCCATTCGGTCAGTACGCACATTATAAATAAAGTGCGTAGATTACTATGGCATTAAAAAACGGCAAAGTTAATCCCTTAAACGTTTTGGAATTACGTGTTTTAAACCGTATTCCAAAACACTTTCAAAGGGTAAAAATTGACATAAGTTCTGAAAGAATTCAGAACCTGCGTCGTTGGATATACAGCAATCTAAATAGTAGATTCGCAGTAGTGAATGAACTAGTAATAGAAAACGGAAATAGCATGACAGAGTGTGTTACTGTGGGATTTGAAGATCCTAAAGAAGCAACCATGTTCATGCTAACATGCCCATACTTAGATAATAACAGGAGAACTAAATGAGTGAGCAACAAGTAGAACAAGCAACCGCACAAGCAACTGAAGAAGCACAGGCTCCAGAAGCACCTGCTACTCCAGATTTAACTGTGCAGGATCTACAAGCACTTAAAATGATTATTGATGTTACAACACAACGTGGCGCTTTCAAAGCAAATGAAATGGCTAGTGTTGGTAATGTTTACAACCGTTTGACTGCTTTCTTGGATCACATTGCGCCAGCAAAACAAGAAGAAGCACCAAAACAATAAGGATAATAAAATGAAACACGTTGGAAGAATGAAAAACAATGATGCTCCGGTAGCCATTGTTTTTAGAACATTACCGGGTGACCCACATAGCTGTTTAGTGGTAGGGACAAATGGTTTAGATCCAACACAGCATGACTCTTTAATGAGTCTAATCGAAACTTCAGAAGCACAAAATGCTTTTGAGTTAGGAAATATTTTAGCAGTTAGACGTTTCCCAGATAATAGTGTTGTGCTAAATTGGCTACATCAGTCTGGGAGATTGAAAAAAGTCCCAACTAAAGATGTTATTGTAGTGTCAGCACCACAAAACACAGTACCGCTTGACGAATTGAATAATTTGATTGCTGAACAGAAAGGCGTCTCATTAGAAAAACTTGCTGAGGGTATTACTGGTAGCGAACCTATCAAAGTTGATACTATTGCTGAAGTAAAAGAAATCCCAAGTGCATCGCCTGCTCTTAATGAGCCTTTAGATGACACAGCTCTAGCAAAACAGTTCCGCAGTCAAGCAGACGCTATGTTTAAAGAAGCACAATCACTTCGCAAAAAAGCAGACGAACTAGATCCGCCAAAGAGCAAAAAGACAGCAAAAGAAGAAGTAGCTTAAGGAGCGAGCTATTTCTAAAGAGATTCCAAGAAGAGTTAGAATATCCTCTAACCTAGATTCTAATTGGAAACAAGTCCTTGAAGATGTTTCTATGAGGGCAATACCGATTAAATATATATCTAGTGTTGAGATATTTTTAAACGATAATAAAACGTGGAGCATTGATGTGTCAGCCAAACTTAAAGAAGAATGGGGAAACACCGATGAAGCCACGTATAAATTAGAACAAATGATTGAGGATATTCACACTCATCACGGTATTGAACTTATAGAATACATGTTAGATTTTGACTTGATTCGTAGTGAGGTATCGTTTACTTCAGCGAGATTAGGAAATGACAACAATAGCAATAGTAACCTGCACTGAAACTGGCGGCATAGGAATTGAAAATTTATTCCCTTGGCCTAAATTCTTCTTTGAAGAAGAAACTTTTAACGAAGTTGCCAAAGATCGTGTAGTATTAGTAGGTCGTGGGGCATTTAGCCAACACGAATATCTTAGAGGTGATGTAACATACGTCCTAACTTCTAACGAAAATTTTGGTACTTCTGATATTATAAAAAGTATCAGTGGCGAACCAGCAGATGTATTGGAACAAATTCAAAATGAAAACCCTGGCAAAGATATTTTAATTGCTGGTGGTGAATCTTTATTTAGAGCATACAACGAATTAATTGATGAATGGTATGTAACTATAGTAGAAGAACAACACATTTTTGATAAAGAAATTCTTTTGGCACGTATTAAAGTGTCTCACCCAAACCATAAATTTTTGACTAGTGGCGTTGACCACAATCAAAACTTTAGCAGATGGCATTATACTAAATGAAACAATACTTAGATTTACTTAAAGAAGTTTACACAACAGGCGAAGATAGGGAAGACAGAACTGGCACAGGAACACGTAGTAAGTTTGGTCTTCAGTTTAGAACAGATTTATCAAAAGGCTTTCCAGCAGTAACAACTAAAAAGTTAGCATGGAAGGCAATGCTTAGTGAACTTCTTTGGTTCATCGAGGGAAGTGGTGATGAACGCCGTTTGAAAGAAATATTACACGGTGATCCAAATAGTGAAAAGAAAACAATTTGGACAGATAATGCACAAGCCGATTACTGGGTCAATAGACGAGTAAAAAGACATCCACAAGACTTAGGTCGTGTTTATGGTGTTCAATGGCGTACATGGCGTGCACCTGTTTTTGGTGTTAACAAGATGGCAGTACGTCATATTGATCAGTTAACGCAATTAATTAACGGCATTAAAGAAGACCCAACAGGTCGTAGACATATTATTACAGCATGGAACCCGGGAGAATTGGAATTGATGGCACTCCCGCCATGCCATTGTTTTGCACAGTTCTATGTTAGTAACGGCAAGTTAAGTTGTCAAATGTACCAACGTAGTGCAGATTTATTTTTAGGTGTGCCATTTAACATTGCCAGTTATGCAACATTTACACATATGATTGCTCAAGTTTGCGGGCTTGACGTAGGTGAATTAATTATTACCTTTGGCGATGCACACATTTATAAAAATCACTTTGAACAAGTAGAAGAAATGCTTATGCGTAAACCGCTTGCATTACCCAAAATAAAGCTCAACTCTAACATAAATGAAATTACAAAATTCACTATGCAAGATATTGAGCTTGTTGGTTACGAATGCTTAGAAGCTATCCCAGCTCCTATGGCTATTTAAAGAACTAAACACTCCACAATTTTTACACCCTCTTCACTATTTGATTCTAGTGCCATAGCAAAAGCATCATAGTACATAGTCACTGGGCATCTAATTGCTACACCTACATTGTGCGCCATTAGTCTTTGACCTTTTACAATAGGTCCAAATACTTTAACTGGAACACGACCTTTTAGTGCAATAGCAGTTCCGTCTTCTAAATCTTTGTTCATCAAATAAGCAGGATGACCAGAAACTACACCAATTGCACGGTCACCTTGTTTACAAGCAGTAACTTCTTTTTCTCCGCCAATTGTCATAACTGTGCCAATTTCGTACTCGTCATCTGCTAGATATTTTTCTGCCAAGTCAGCGTAGTTTGCTTGTACAGCAACACCTTGGAATAGGTTAGCAAAAACATCTGAGTTAGCATCACGCAATACAATGGTGTTTGCAATTCTATCTACAGATTCAATTTTGCCATTTAGACGTTGCGAATCAGTTGCTGTTCCAGATATAGTGCCTGCATTGATATTACCATTTCCATCTCGAACAACAATAGTGTCTGCTTGGGGAGAAGTACTTGCTACACGTGGGATACCATTATAAACCAATGATGCTGCCTTAGTAGCAGTTCCGTCAAATTCTACAGCACTAATACGACCATCTGCATCTCTTAATGCAACAGTTCTTCTATAATCGTTATCATTTAATGACGCTGTCATTCCAGGATATTCATAACCACCAAATGTTATCTTAGTAGCAGTAGTAGAATTACCTAACAAATTTCCACGGAAAGTTGTTGGATTTGTTGAAATATCAACTGCTTTTTGTACTGCAACGTCAGCATTTAGGTTATAAACGTTACCATAATGATCACCTGTTGTTTTACCTACATAAGCAGAAGTAACACCTGTATTATCAAGAACAACAGTAACACCGTTTGGTGCTAGAACTTTACCAGTTAGATTACCTGTTACATTACCAGTTACATTACCAGCAACGTTTCCTTTTAAGTTACCATTAAAAAAGGCATTATTTGGATTTTGAGCAGGATTATCAACAGCATAAAAATTACTACCATAAACGTTATTCCAACGTTTGGTAGCTGTTCCTAAATTCATGTCCATATCAAGTGACGGAGCAAAGTTAGTACTTTGGGCGACAACCACTTTCTTTGTTGATCCACTATTTTGAACAGAGAAGGTTAATGTGTCACCTGTTAAATTAGTAATATATCCTACGCCACTGTTTGAACTCAAATACAAGTCTTGTGTTGATCCAACAAACAAACCTCTATTGTTTGTAAAATTACCATTTGAATCTGTATCAGGACTTACTCTCACATAAACACTAGAATTGATAGTTTGCGTAGCAGAACTTGAATTTTGTACAAATTGATCAGCACTAATTTCAACATTATTAACTAGCAAACTCTTAGATGTTTTTGCAACACCTGCAAATTGAATGTTTGGAAAAGATGTTGTACTAGGTAAATTAATACCTTTATAAATTTGTGAAAATCCTTCAACTGGAGTTTGATTAGAATTAATTACAAATTCATTTTCTGAAAAAATTGCAATAACTGTATTGCCAAAAGCTGCCTGTAAAACAGTACGTGTGTTTCCGCCATCATCTAAAAGACGCTTACTTACTAATTGTGTGGTGTTGGCGCCAACTTGAATTGGACCAATTAACTTGTGTACAGTACCGTTCCAAACAAACAACTGACTAGTTGTTGTATTAAACCACATGTCGCCAGTTACTTGATTAGCAGGAGCGTCTTCTCCATATTCAATTGAACCTAAACTTCTAAATTTAGTACCGTCATAGATTTTAATCTTTTTAGCAGTACTGTCATACCAAAGTTGACCATTAATTTTCCTACTTGGTTCGTTACTACTGGCAAAGTTTTCTAATAGATATACCAGGCTTTCATTTAACGCTTTACCGTATCCAGAATAATTTTTACCTGGTAAGTTCAAATTAGTTGATGTAGTATCTACTGTGCCATCTTCAATAATAGCAAGTGTTTGTCCGTTAAATTTTTTAATTGTATATGGCATTTTTAATTCCGTTTAAATTACTTTAATGATAAAGCATAATACATAATAAGGAGGTCTAGTGTTTGGCACAGTAAAAGTATGTGTATGTGATGATTCTCCATCAATTGTCAAACCGTGACTGTGAGCTTGTCCACCACCAGTTGAATATGTTCCGTGTTGAATAAAATGAGCGCCGTTATCATAATCAGTACCTCTATTAGATCCAGCACCTGGACCAACTGATATATTTCCAAGCATTGGATCAGCGTAAGTATAGCTACCGCTAACTTCACTCCATCTAATATCATCAAATATGTGACCATGAGGTGGAATCTGTTGAGTAGTAAGAGCTGTTCCACCCACTGTTCCGGTGTGATTATGTGAGCCGCCTGCATCAGTTGTTCCACTAGTGTTTGCACTTCCGCCAGTTGTATTTGGTATAGGTCCAGTAACACCAGCTCCTAATATAAATCTATTTACTAAGTCTGGAGTTGTGAATCCGCCAACTGTGGATCCATCACAAAGTGCCCATCCAGTTGGTATTAAACTAGTACTTCCTCCCCACATAATAATTGCACCTTTTGGTAGTACATCATGTACAAATGCCGTAGTTGCAATTTTAGTGGAATCGTCACTAGAAGCTTGAGTTGGGGCAACAGTTGTTCCGGTTAAGATTGGTGAGTCAATTGTAGAATTATTAATAGTAACATCACTCAGTGTGCTGTTTGTTATTGTGCCGCCAGTAATATCCATACCGTCTGCTGTACCGCCAATAACAGTAATTGCACTAGCAGTTAATGTTCCATCAATATTTGCGTCTCCAGTCAATGCTAGAGTTGCACCTGATACATTACCTTGAACATTACCAACTAAATTTCCTGTTAGTGTAGGTGTTGCAGTTGTGTTGTCAATAACTTCAGTTAATCCATCACGGGATAATACTTTATCAACACGAACATGATCACCATTTAAATTACCAATTACATTACCAGCAACGTTACCAGTTAAATCTGCAATCACATCTTCTGCCCACAGATTTCTAAAAGTTCTATTTGGGGTTCCCAAATCAACTTGAGTTGTTCCCACAGGAGCAAAACTAATTCTAGTAGATTCACCACTTTCTTGTGGTGAGCCATCAACCATAACAATATCTTTAACTCCAGTTGATGTTAGCGCAGTGAATACAATTCTTGGACCGCTTGAATCAATTTGTAAATCTGTTAATGGGTCTGCATCGTCACCAACATAATTTCTAAAAGTTACTAACGGATCACCGCTATCGTCACCAACAACTAAAGAATCTTTAACCCACAAACTGTTATCAATAACTTGTGTTTGTGCCGCATCTGTTCTAACAAAGCTAACAGTTTCTAATGCTCCATCAACAGTATCTACAAAACGATTTGTTTGATCAGTAAGTCCGTTAACAATAGTGCTACCAATAAAATTAATTCCAGCAAACACACGACCAGGTGCGTCACTATTCTCATGTAATCCTGCAATAGGAGTAGTTGGAGTGAATTCAAATTTTGAAATTATTGCAAGTGCTGTGCCATCAATATATAATGTTAAAACAGGATTATTAGTAGCAGATGATTCGCCGTCTTTAATACCATTAATAACACTACCTTCTAATCTGCTTTTATCAAACCCAGGAACACTTGAACCAATTAAATCAAATTTAACACCGTCAAATACACGTAATTGATCGTTAGTAGTATCAAACCATAAATCGCCTGTTGAAGCACTGGCTAACGGGGGTTGAACTGCACTAACTGTATTATTTGAAACACCTTTCCAAAAATACGAAGTTGTTAATCCACTTGTATAAGATGTATAAACTTTTAATTGATCAACAGTTGTGTCAAACCAAACTTGACCAACAATTGGCTCAGCTGGTGGATTGTCATTAGCAAAGTTTTCTAATAAGAATAAAAAGTTTTCGTTTTGATAAAAACCGTATCCGGAAACATTCTTACCAACAAGGCTAAGTGACGTAGATGCTTCGTCAATCGCGCCATCTGGAATGACTACTACTGTTTCTCCGTTAGTTTTTTTAATGGTATATGGCATTCAATTCGCTCCGTTAAACTGGTACGTTCGCTGTGTGTACCCAAGTTGTAATAGTGTTCAAACCAACTGTAATAGATTGTGCTTGGAAAATCTTCACTAATCTAGTCACAGCAGGTTGTGTATTTGGTAAACTTGTGTTTGTATAACTCAAACACATAACTCTCAACTCGTCACCAACGTTGACAGAGCTAATTGGTACCAACGCTTCCAATGCTCCACGAGCATCAACGTTTGGATCTGATAAGCCTGTAATGTCTAAAGTTACATAATTAAGACTTGTTTTCTTATTGTCAACATAAACTTTATTAGCAACATCGTCATCATAAAATGGCTCTTCAACGTTTGCAAATCTAACTTTTTCACTTAGTCGTACAATCTTGTTTGCATCAACTGTAATAACAAAATCAGCACCTGCAACGGAAACAACGTTATTTGTAAAATTAAACGATGCGGCAGTTAAACTTGTTAAGTTTCCAACACTTGTTAAACTACTGTTAACAACTGTAGATCCAAGTGTATTAGAATTTAAAACTGCATCATTTGCAACGTAAAAACCTTTACCAGCTGTAACTTTTACATTGTCGTTAAATTCCCAAGCACTAGGATTTGGAGAAGTATTTTGATTCCATACTAAAGTCTTATCTGTTGCGCCTTTAATTGTAATACCGGCACCATTAGCAGTTGTGTTGGTTGGAGTATCTACAACTGCTAATTCAATATTTTTATCTGTAATCTGTACTGTTGTTGAATTAGTAAACTGTGTTGCGCCAACAACCGTTAAACTACCTTCAATAGTTGTATTGCCGTTTACTACAAAAGTAGGAGTTGCTACTGACCAGTCATCTTCTGGATAAATTGAAACTTTCTTTAAAACAGGATCAACTTCAACAGCATTTTGATAACCGTTTGAATAAGTTTGGATTACTAATTTATTATCAGTGTATTCATTAGATAGAACAGTTCTACTTGGAGTTACAGTTTCGTCAATATAAATTTTAAAGTTTTGGAACGCACCAATTGTAACCCCATCTGAATTTAATACTGCCAAGCTACCTGTACTAGAGTTGTTGGCATCGCTTCTTAAAAATTTATCAGAAGTAATAACATTAGTATCATCCATTGGATCAACTAATCCGTCTGCTGAAGCAACAGGCGCATTGACTCTATTATTAGGAACAATAGAACTAAATGTTAAACCTGCTAAAATTGGATCTGGGAAACCAGTAATTTGTATTTGTGGAGAGAAAGATGTAGCAGTTAAGATACCCATTCTAACATTGTTTACATACAAACTAGCAATAACTCGTCCGTTACCAGTGTTGTCAATTACATCTTCAATGATCCAACCACTCTTACCTTGAGAGTAAGTATAACTTGGGCCAGCATTGATCAAGTTAATACCATCATAAAATTTTAATTGTTGGCTTACTGAATCAATCCAAAGATCACCTTGAACCAAATTTGCTGGTCTAGAACCTGTAACAAATGGACTTCCTACTGGACGCCAACTGTTTCCGTCAAACACATTTAATTTGCTAGAACTTGAATTGAACCAAAGTTGGCCTTTAATTTGATTGCTTGGAGGACTTGTATTAGCAAAACTTTCTAATAGGCTTACCAAATTGGTATTGTAAATTTCACCAATGCCTTTGTAGTTTTTACCAAGCAAAGTTAATGAAGTACTAACTCTGTCAACTGTACCGTCTGTTACAGTTGCTACTATTGAGCCATCAGTTTTTCTTATAATATATGACATTCTTTATCCTTAAATTGATGTAGTAGCAACACCTGCTCTAATAATATAATTCATTGTCAAGTAAGGGTTAGTTACATTTAAATCAAACGAAGTACCAAACGTTTGTGCAGATCCTGTTGAGAAGTTTGCATCATTAGTACCGCCTGTTGTATCTAAGATAACATGACTTGTTCCGCCAATTCCGCCAACTGTTGAAGGATTTAAATTGCTTCCCTCATTAGTAATTCTAGTTGTATCACCAGACACAACACCAGAGGATAGAACAGCGTAAGTAAACGTTAATGGAGTTTGGTCTGGTATAGTAAACGACTGACTTAGAGTAATTTGTGTTGAACTAGGTATTGCAACGATAGTAGTTGCTGTGTTAATTCCTGTTCCAGAAACACTCATACCAATTGCAAGACCATCAGTTCCATTTGACAAATATACAGTAGCACTACTTGTATATGCGGGGTCTAATTGACTAACTGTTTTTGTAATGACAATGTTGTTTAGAGAATTTCTCATTGCAGTATTACCTAATGCAAATCGTCCTCTCATATCTGGCAATCTAAAATAAATTGGGTTAGTACCAGATCCGTAAGTATTACCAATTGCTTGATATAATAATGGATATTCTTGTCTAGAAATTAACGAACCATCGCAAAACAAATATCCTAAAGGTGCTAAAATGCCTGCGTAAGGAAGTACAGCACCAATTGGAGTAAACGCTTCTCCTAATAAGAAACTGCTACGTGTTACTTTACGCAGTCCAACGTTATTTCTATAAATTAAAAGTGTATCGTCAATTCTATTATCTAATACTTCTTCTCTATTGGTAATTGCTTTTTGGTTAATTGCACTAGTCAATACAACTACGTCACCGCCAGCATCAAACTGTTGACTGTTACTTGTAATTTCATCATCAATTCTAATTGAAACCGCAGTTGTAAAACCAGTTGATGGGCCAGTAAATGTACCTGACAAGTTACCAGTGAAAGCACCTGTAAAGTCACCCACAAAACGTTGTGCGTGAACTTCTCTAAATTTATTTGATGAACTACCTATGTCGTAAATTGGAACATTGTTTTGTGTTGGTCTTGGCGCTATTGCTACTCCAGGAGTTTGATTACCTAAAGAATCAATTTCCCCAACTAGTAAATGTCCGCCAGCATTAATATTTTTTCCAACAAATAATGTTTTAGCAATACCTGCTCCGCCAGCAGTTTGGAATGAACCAGTTACTGTGCTTGTTGAATCTAACTCGCCTTTAGCAATCAAGTGACCACTAATATAAGCACTACCGTTAACATCTAATTCAACGTTTGGAGTTGGGTGATTAATACCAACTCTTCTATTTTTACCGTCAAACTTCATTAATAAGTTAGAAACTCCAGACTTTGAAATTCTAACATCAATAGAACCACTATCAGCACTATTACTAATAAGCGCAGTTCCTTGGTTAACAGTTAACGAAAAATTATTTGTAACGCCAATTGTCAAACCTGCATCATTAATAATAGTTTGTTGACCTAAAAATAAGTTACTAACGTCTCTACGTGCAAAATTGTCTGCAACTACTCTAGACAAACTAGGACTTGTTACATTCAATCCATCTGCTGAAGTTGCGGCTCCGTAGAATTTAGCAACCGTATTAGCAACAGTAGTATCTAAAGGACCAATAAATTTTTGCGTTGTTAAGTTAATACCTGGACAAATAATATCAAATCCAACAATTTTCTTTTGTGGAATGAATGTCTCTGTAGCAATAATTTTAATTACGCTGTCATTAGCATACTCAACACTAACATAGTGTAATGTTCCATTTTCTGCATCAGCTAATTGCTCAACATAGGTACCAGTTTTTTTACCAGCTAGTGCTTGAGGACCAACTAAAATCCAAGTTTGTCCATTATATAAATTTAATTGTTGTGATTCAGAGTCAACCCACAAATCGCCTAATAGCGCATTGGTTGGGCCAAGGGGTCCTGCTTTAACGTGTGTTCCGCCTGCAGGTCTCCAATTTGTACTTCCACCAGTTGAATCATTTACCATCAACTTTTTATTGTTATTATCAAACCAAAGTTGACCTTCAATAGGGTTGTTAGGGCCAGTTGGACTGGCAAAATTTTCTAGTAAATGTACAAAGTTCTTAGCAATTGAAACACCGTAGTTTGAGTAGTTACGACCAACTAAACTTAAACTGGTACTGGTGTTATTTTCCGTTAAATCATTAACGGTGATTGCAATTGACGCTTTGCTTGGATCACTAAATGGAATTGAATACGGCATCTTATATCTCGCTGAATGTTGTTAGTGTTTGGATCCTAACAGTATAATCAATTTGAATCAATCTATTCAAACTCTTTTGAACTGGGTGGAAAATAACATGAGTCAATAAACGACCATTACCGCTGATACCATCTTCACTTGTTGCTCGCAATCCAATCTCATCAAATACAAAAGTATCTTTCATATTTTGTGCATTGTCAAAAGCACTTTGCCCACTAGGCTCGCCGTAATCTAGCAATATGCTACAGAAAATATCAGTGTAAACTGTACCACGAACGTGTCTAATTTCTACATAGTTTCTTGAAGGATCAATGTTAGAAATGTTGTTTGCATCAATAACTTTATAGTATGTTTGACTGTATAGTCCTGCGCTTTGTCCAACATTATTTGGGGTCAAATATGTAATAACTCCGCTTGGATCAACAGTACTTCCGCCGTTACCAAAACATAACCCCTCGATCATTCCATAGCCTTGATTAGCAATGGCTGCGGCTAATGCTACGCTCATATTTTCATAATGAATAGCATTACGCTTATCTACGTAAACGTCTTTAGTTTCAGGGTCAAAAATCTTAATATGTCCCTCGATGTGAACATTTCCTGACTCTTTAAACTGGGTTTCTGAGCGGTTTTCTTCTATTTTTTGCTTCATTTCATCAGCCTTATTGTTTTCCATAGTAATATTTATCCGGTAGTTCTGCAGGGCTGGCTTGTAAGAATTGACCTTGAACGCTAGTTTCCTGCTGTAAAGTGACTGCACTATTTGGTGAATACCAAATTTTACCAATCTTTTGTAGTACCTTGATTTGTACATTGGCAATTAACGTGCCATCTGGATTTCTTGGTAGAATGTCTGGATTGATAGTTAGTATATAATCGTTTCCAACTAGTGTGACAGTAAAGTCTGGATCTTGAACAACATCTCCTGTTACCCCTTGACTGTTAGTTTCATTGGAATCGTATGTGATACTGAAATCATGTTTAATGTGAGGATTGAACACGTTAGTTGGTTTCAACAACGGTCTTCCTGCCAAGTAAACTTGTACTTGATCTCCGTAGGATACAGTAGATTTGAAAATAAAGTTATTCAAAGTAAACTGAGTAAATGTACTAGGCGCAGTTGTCCAAACACCTGGAGTTGCTTGATACTGATAAACACCAGTTGCGTCATTAAATCTATAATTGATAGGAGTTAATAACGTTTGTGAAATCATTCCATCACGGTAAGGAACAGTCTGTGATTCACCTGCATTATAAATTCTAGTACCAACTGGGTATGATTCTAATGGCCCAGTACCACGTGTTCCACGTGTCAAACGTCCTAGTTTGTTGCCATTAATGCTGAAGAATTCTATACGTTCTCCTGCAATAAACAACACACCTGGTTTCGTAGCATTTACACTAATAGTACCAAAAATACTTGCATCTGCTATTTCAATTTCTGTATCAGTAATTCTAAGTTCAGTAGTTAAAACAGTACTATCAGTTCTAGCAAGTCTCTTGTACTGAGAATTATTTGCCATATCTTTGAATATTCTATAAGCAATTGATTCGCTTGAAACAACGTCACTAATACTTGTAATAACAACTCTATCTGTACTTGTTAATTTATACTTGTTTGAAATTATTACATAAGTTCCATCAGACGAAATAGTGTACTCATAGTTTGGTACAATTGGTTCGCCATTTATATCTACCCAAGTATTATTGATATTATAAATTGGACGGCTAACTTTGTATTCATTCAACTCATTGCCAGCAAATATTTCACGTCTCATTAAATTACTGTCGTGATTTGTGTATGTTGTTACATAAATCTTTTCACCAACTTGTAAATTTGATGATGCTTTGAATACAATATTATTGCCCTGTATCAAATAATTTGCAGATTTTAATACGCTAATTGCCGCAACATCGCCGACTTGAGCAACACGAGGATTGATAGTTACGCTGTTTGTAGCACTACTAAAACTGTAATCTCTAATTACTGTCAAAATTTTGCCGTTTACATAAACTTCAATATCAGGACCTGATAAGCTACGTGGCAAGTATCTAATGTTCTCACCAAAAGAAATAGTTTGATTATCAGTTGTAATATCAAAGTATTCTGTTTCTGGCGGTATTAAACGATTTCCGTCTCGAGTTACAATTGCCATAACGTGTAACGGAGCAATCGTTCCTGGAGGCTGTGTTAATGTATAAGAAGTTGCACTTGTGGCAGTGATTTCTTGTGTATACTTTTCAGTATATGTCTTAACGCTACTTGCAAATAATATGATTGTTATATACTTGTCTGCAGGAATATTTAATACTGAGTTGTCTAAAACAATTTTAGCTCTAGAACTTCTACCTGCAACTTTTTGTAATGTTGCAGATGAAGAATTAATTCTAGAATCAACTAAAACTTCCCCGGCTACAGTAATGTAAAAACTTCCAATATCTCCATATTTTACAGGAGTAACAATTTCAATTGTATCCACTGCGGCGTCTGCACTAGTAGTCAAGTAATTGGTTTTATACAATATTGATGATCCACCAATGCCTATTGCTTGAATAGTTAGCACATCCATGTCAGGTGTGTAATTAGAAGATAAAACTTCAATTTGTGTTTTTCCATTTGCAAGTTGTGTCACTGTGTAGTCAACATCTTTAACTGCTGAAGTATTTCCAATATAAACATCAACTTGATCTAAACTTACAACAACCTTATCAATTTCAAAAGTAGTTGTTACACCATCTAACACAAATTGATAGCTATCAATAAAATTACTACCAACGCTTGGGCTGTTGAATACTGAAATACTTACAGTATCAAATAACTCACCTTTAACAAGTTCTTCAGTTGCTGGACTATGGTCTTTACTAATGAACCCGCCGCCATCGACTAAAATGTCATCAGCTCTAATACCGCTCGCTGTTCTAAATCTAACTGTTCCAACGTCAACGTATGTTGTTAAGTCTCCACCGCTTAATTTAGTGTCTAGTACACTATCGTCAGTTGGCAAGATAACCCCGTCACTAATTGATAATCTAACAGCAATCTTTACATTGGCTGCAGGAACAACTGGCAATGTTATTTTGTCACTAATTCCATCTGGAGTTAACGTTTTGAACAACGCATTTTCGTTAGTTTGATTTACAGTTCCAAAATTAAGATCATCAACACGAACACCATCAAAATAAACGTTGATTTGGCTGTTCACTAATGGAACATAACCCAAGTCATATGTAGCAGTTTGCCCATCACTAATAACTAGTAAGTCTTGATTTTCGTTAGCAAACGTATCCCATCCTTGGCCGAACCAAGGTAGACCGTCCCAACCACTACTTACACTAAAGTTCAATCCTTCAATTTGTACACCGCCAAACTCCACGCCCTTCATTAGCTGTGATAAATCTTTGCCTGGCATTCCTGGTAAAGGATTGTAATAGTTAATTACTCTATCAACAGCATTTTGAATATTAACGTTCTTAGCATATTGAACAGTGATAACTGTTCCTTCTGCTGGAGGCGAACTAAACTTAATATACCCAACATACTTGTTATAATCCTGTAATTGTTGTTTTAATAACAGAACATAATCAGTAATTGGAACATCATATCCAGTTCCAAACTTTGGATCAACTACTTTGATAACAATTTTCTTTTTGTCCAATTCTGGAGCAAACGTCAACTTAAATGTATCATATAACGATCCTGAACTACTTTGTGTGAACGAATCAATAGAGTACAATGTATTTTTAATATAATCAATACGCAAGTTTTTATCTGCTGGTAATGCAATATTAAAAGAAATAATTGTTGACAAGTCATCTCTAAAGGTAATTCTATAATTCTCTTTAGGTATTTCTGCACCATCTAAGAACAGCTTAATTTGTGTTTCATCTTGGAAAGCTGGATAATTTGTATCATTAGATGTAACAGGGTATGTTAATACATAATACAATTTAATACCATCTGTTGTGATGTTTCTAGAAATCTTTTCACCAGTATACAGACCCATTTCAGAAGTTCTATCAAACTTCATTGTTAATTGATTGTTTCTAACTTTTTTATTTTCAAGTCTAGCGTAAGCAGTAGCAGGAACAAATGTTGAAGTATAATTGCCGCCGCCACTAATAATAACTGTTGGAGTTTTAGTATATCCAACACCTGAATTAGTTACTTCAATTCTAGACAATTTGCCTTCGCTAATATAAGCAACTGCGGTTGCATTAATACCAGTGTCCCCTGGAGCAGGCACAACTGTAACAATTGGTGCTACTGCAAAATTTGCACCTGGACTAGTTACTTCTATAGATTGTATACCAAATCCGTAATTTAAGAACCAATGTTTATAAGGGTACTTTGTTTTATAATCATTTTCTGTTGGGACAATTACTTTACCAGTCAGCGTGTCAAGTCTAGGTGACAAGTCAAAGTCAGTAACTCCAACATTTAATGATTCAGTTGCATTTTGTTTAACTGTAATATCACGCAACTTGCTTCTAAATGGTTTGATTTCTTTAACAAACTCTTCAACATAAGTGAAGTCATTAACTCTATAAATTGGTTCTTGATCCAACACCCCTGCATCAATTTTAGGTGTGATGTAACTTGTTTTGTAAACCCAATCAACAAATAATTGTTCACTTAACACATAACGTATTGCTACGAAGAAGAATTTAATCCAATGTTTTGATAGGTCTCTAACAAAAATATCGTTTCTAATTGCTTCTAAAATAGTGCGTGTTTCAATTGCATTTGATTCATCAAATGATAATTGGTCATATAAACTTAAATTATCAAAGCCAAATCCAGAGGCTGCTTTGTCATAAATTAAATTACTAAACTGTATTGTTCCATTTTCACGGAATATTAAATCATAATTAGGATAAGCATTGCCAGTACCGTCTGCAACACGTCTTACAACAATTGACTTACCGTCGCCTGGATTTCTAATTTCGATAATTTCATTGATAGCAAACTCTTCTGTATCTAAATCAGAAACATAATCAACAACATTTCTAGCACTCATTCCTTCAGGGAATGATGCGTCTCTCCAGTCTACGTAATACCAATATTTTGTAACATCATAAGTCTGACTTGTAAATCTATCAAAAGATTTATTTTCAATATCTAAATGATATATTGCCCATTTGCCAATTTCAGCATCATAATTTACTAGAACACTATAAGGTCTAACTTGTAGAGTAGGAGATGTTAAGTATCCTGTACCTTGTCTAACAATAGTAACGTTAGTAACACGACCTAATTGGTCAATAGCAGTTTGTACTTCTGCACCGTGCCCATTACCAATAATTTTTACAGTTGGAGCAATAGCATATCCATATCCAGGATTGTCAATAGACACACTTGTAATTCTGCCGTTAACAACAGTAGCAGTTAACTCAGCAGTTACTTTATTGTTAATACCAATTTTAATTAAATCTTCAACTACATCAAGCGTTTGATCATAACGTCCTAAATATTCTAAAGGAATTGGATCAACTTTTTGTAAGTTAGTTAAATCTATTTTGCCAACAATATCTGTGCTCAATAAGATTTTATTTGTGTAATCAATTAACGTCTTTAAGGCATTTTCTCTGTTTGTAAACCAACTCTGTCTCGGTCTAAACATATTGCCATGACGCAATTTAGGACTTAACATTGGGTCAGGAACTAAATTTCCAACTTTATCTTGACCAACTAAACTATCAAATAATTTGTTTTCAAAACTTGAATCCAAGTTCAGATAGCTTGCATTTTCGCTAATTAATTGCCACTGACTGTGTCTGTCAATTTCATTATCTATTTCATCATAGAAAATATTGACATTAATTTTATCAGCGTTCAGTGCCTTTTTAGAGTTGGCAAGGCTAACTGATTTAGTACTTAAGAACGCCGCATATTTCAAACCTTGTCCTTTAGGATCTTCAATTAGTCTTGAACACTCAAATGCACTTATGCTTCTAAAACTTAGCTCTGGTAGTGTTATTTTATTTCTTACCCAGAAATAATAAACGTTTACAAAATCATTAATTACTGGGTCAAAATATTGATTAACTGATACAACACTATTGTCAGGATTTTTTGGTTGACCACTAATTCCTAATGCAAGTCCTTCTGTTGTATCTGCAAGTTGACTCCATTCGCTAGGTCTGTAATCACTTTCTACCCACTCATAAACATCAACAGTTGCTCCTGGGAATAATTTACCCCAGTTATTATCTCTAAATTCTTGACTGCCTTGCTCATACCAAACATAACGCAATGTGCTTAAATCTAACCATAACTCACCAATATGGTCTTTAGTCCATGTTGTTTTATTATCAACACGTACCTTTGTACTTGAATTCACTGCAACTGTGTAGATAGCAGGATCATATGGTGTCATGTATTTGATTTCATTAGCAACACTGGCTGGTATTTTTCCTTTGACAGGGTCAAATACATCATAGTAATCAATAATTTGACTATCTTGATTGTTGTATGTAATTACTTTCTTAATCTTATTTGCATCAACTAATTCACCTTGTTGTCTAACTTTAGACCAAGAATAAATGTTGTGTCCTGATTTTTTGTCAAATATAACAACAGTACCAGCATCTAAATAGCGTGTTCCCGCAGTAACTAAATCATACTTTGGACTACCAATATAATTAGAAACGCCATCAGTATACATTCCAGTACCATATTCGTCAAAGGCAGCTGAGTCACCTCCATCTAGCATTTCACCAAAGACATATTTCTTTTCAAGTCTTTGATATAGATATACCGCGCCCGCATTTCTAATGCGTGTGACAAATCTTGTAATGTTACCATCAAAAGAAGTTCTAACAGGATTTAGATTAGAGTTTCTATCTAAAACATACTCTGAACCAAATTCAGTAGTAGAGTTAGATTTACGATTTAGATAGTTGTCAAAGTTCATAGGACTTTCTTGACCTCCACCTAACGCACCAATCAACAATGTTGATCCGTCTTCACTCAAGGATGTATTGCTACCAAACAACTCCCCTGTTTGTACACTAGGAGATTCAATGCGTTGTTCTAAACTGTATTGACCGTTGTTTAAATTGAAAACATAAACTAAGCCGGAATCAAATTTATCAGTAGAAGCATGATCACTAGAAATAATCAACACTGATCCGTCGCCACTTAATGATAAGCTGTCGCCAAATCTATCTTCTCTTCTAGTGCCTTGACCAATAATAGTAATATCATCTTCTACTTCTTCATCAATCAAAGCTGTTAATGTAGAAAATACCATTTTTAATGGATACAACTCATTAATAACATAATCGCCATTATTATCAAGAGATCCAGAAATTGAAACTTTTTGACCTAAACGGAAACCATCAGTTAAGAAGTTTCCAATATTTCTAGTCAAACTATTTGTTTGAGATGAGAATACAAGAGCTGTGTCTTGTGTAGTGTATGTCTTTGAAGTTCCCTTTAATGACAAGTCATTTGCTTGCAAATAATCGTCTGCTTTAATTGTTTGTGTTAAGCTATAAGAGTTAGTAACTGCATCTTTTGTAAAGATGAATACAGCGCCAGCGTGTATTGAAGTTAAGTCATTTACAAACCCTGGAGCAGATATCGCAAGTGTTTTAGCATCACTTGAAAGAGAAATATCCCAACCAAATTCTGCTCCAACGTTCATAGTTGAAATATTAGAACGCAATCTGTAAGGAGCGTTGTTTAAAGTGTAAACTTGCCACTGACTACTACTATCTAAATAGTAGACAAACACTTCACCAATTCTATTGTCTTGACCAGGAGCTGAAACAAATAACAATGGAGTAGTTGTTCCAGCTAATTTAACATCATGACCAAACCTAGCATTTGCTTGTGCAATGGGACTTGCAAGAACAACATCAGTTATAAACAGCTCAGTTGTTGTGTCATACTTTGCAATCTTAAATGCGCCTTCTTGTAGTAAACCACTGATACTAAAATTAAAATTTAGTACCTTACGTGATGGAGGTGTCAATTGTCCTGGGGAAATCCACTTGGCGTTAGAAGATCCAGGTGCGCCTGAAACAATATAACGTTTGGTCAAATCACTGTTTTCCCAAATGTCTAAACTCTTACCATGATCACGTCTAATTTCACTAATTGGTTGACTGTTGAATCTGTTTTGCACAGTCAACAAGTCTGAAGCATTTTCGTCAAATAGGTAACTTTGCAATAGAGTTAGATCTTCTGTTCCTAAAGAATTTCTATTGTAAACGTAAATTCTTCCTTTTTCAATTCCTGTTGCAGAGATAATAATATTCTTAGAATGTTTGCCTACAGTAATTTGACTACCAAAATTCTGATTAGCAGTTGCAGTCAAATAAGGACGAACAGGATAAGGTTTTAAAGATTCTTCTTTTTCATAAACTGCCCAAGTGCCGTCTCCGTCATCATCAACCCAAACAAATTCACAATCTTGCCATCTAGCAAGGCCTTTTAGATTTGACAAGTCATCTTTATTTGCAAATCTACTTGATGCAAAAGTAAAGAGAGAACCATTTAAAACATCAGTTGGTCCTGGTAAATCATTTAACGTTGTTTTGACAACAAATGTTTCTGGACTTGTAATAGAAAGAACTTCATAAACACCATTTAAAGGATCGTCTAATCTTGTTACAGAAACAAAATCTCTAACTTTTAAATTGTGTGGTAAGTCTGTATTAAAACTAATAAGTTGATTATCATTATCTACACCGTAGTTAATGATAGTTGCTCCAGACAATGTGTAACGTTTTACGTCCCAGTTGCCTGTTGTATCCATTGCAATCCAAACAGTATCGCCTTCATTTAATGAAGTGTTTTGTGATAACGTTAAAATATTATTGGCATATAAACTTGTGTAAGTAACATCGTCAATACGTGCATAACCAGCAACTGGCATCTTTATGTATTGACTAAAACTGTTACCAGTTGTTGGATCTACATTTAGAGCAGGCCATGGTGCGCCATCAAAATCATCTGGCTTGGTTAAAATTTCGTCGTAAGTTAATTTATATGAACGGCTTCCGTCAGCATTTTTGTCTGTAACAAATTCAAAAATTTGCGGGTCTGTTGCAAACTTATCTTGATCTAAAGTAAATTCAATTTCTTTGTATGAATTTTCTCCGCCAAAAGTTCCTAAACGAATTGCCCACTCCTCATCAAGTGATACGTGAGTTCCCATTGAAGAATTATTTGCAACTGCAAATTTGTCTAATGGCTGTACTGTTCCTTTTTCTTTAATAAAACCTTGATAAAACTTATACTGACTTGTCTCATCTGGAATTAAAGCATTTAGGTATGATCTTGGAACATAACCAATAAGTTTTTGTGCAAACTTTTGTTGAGTTGAATCAAAACTTACACCGTCTAAACTATAGAAATCTTCAAATTGTTGTATTTTGTATTCAAAGTTAGGCAACAGTTGTGCAACTGGTTTTTGACCTAGCGGGCTCCAATCTTCATAATTGAATGATTCAGATGCTATTAAATTTGCAGTTGCTTGGTAGTAGTTTGTTTGATACTTAACCACATCACCAATGTGATAATCAACATTAATTTGCCAATCATCAATCTTTGCATCATCATAGACAAACCCTGGAACAAAGAAGTCTCCTTCCCATCCATCAGTCATAAATCCTTTGATTTTAAATCTACGTTGTCTATATCCGCTTGTTGGCGAATAAATTAAATCGTTGAATACAGTTTTGTTATCTAAAATAAGGATGTGTTCTTTTTGTACTAAATTAATTTTAGCATAGTACACCCCGTCATTTGGAATCCTTGCAGTATTGATAGAAAATTTACTACCATCTCTACTGATATCAACTAAAGAACTTTCAAGTGTAAACCCGTCTGATTTTAGCAGGTTATAATCATAAAATTTATCATAGATATTGTCAACAACAGACTGTGTGCTGTTGAAAACTAAGTTTGCAGAAAATGGCGCAAGACTAATAATTGAATTAATTGCCCAACGTTGCAAGCTCCAATATAAAAATTCTTTACCTGCTAGATCCCAATTTGCAATTTGTTGTAGTTCGTCTAACTTATTGTCAAAAACAAAACCTTGAGATTCTAACCAGTGACCATATCCTACTAAGAAATCATAAACTTCCTGTGTTGAATGGAACACATGTCCATATGGCACAACGACTTCTTCTGTATCAAACTTCTGTGCAATTGATACTTCAACTCCGCCAGTAGTGGGCAAATATGGAAGTGGATAATAAAGAGAAATATCAAACACAGTTTTTGTAATATGATTTGACACGGCTCGATAATATTTGTTGCCGTTGGCAACAATGGTTCCGCCACTAACATTACTATTCTGTGCCCAATATATAAACGGCTCGCTTACGCCACCAATTGTCTCAATTCTATCATTTGGTTGATGAACAGGTGTATGTACTGTAAAGTATGGATTGATCTTATCATATCCTTTGATAATAAATCCAGTCTGTCCTCTTTCAACAATTACTGCACTAATTGATAATGTTTTAATTGGAGTACTTACATTTAATGCAATTTGATAATTTTCTTCTGGGACAAAAACGTTGTCAACAGTTTTGTAACTTGTAACAGTTTCCAAACTAATTTTAAATTTGTCTTTGCTTGTGAATCCGCCAACTTTATAGGCCAAATTAACACTTAATCTATTCAATAGATCTTGCATTCTATTTGGAGCGTCAGAATATTTTTGACGAACATAATCTACAATATATGTATGATATCCTAATCCTAAAACAATTTTATTATTGACAGTAGTTCCAGCAACAACTAAACTATTTGGCTCAAGACGCTCATTAGTTTCACTATACACAAATTGCCCTGCAAGATTTTTAACTCTTCGAGAAACATCAAATCCTAAAGTCAAATATTTTGCTGGCAAGTTTAAAGCCATACAAATTTGAACAGCAAACGGGAATAGGCTACTTCTTCTCCAAGCGTTTTCTGCTGGACCAATATCTCCAAATTTCCAGTCACGATAGATACTAGTATTATCAACGTTAGAAATAATTCCAGATTCTAATGGAGTTTTTAAGTTGCCACTATCATCAACAGGGATAATTTTAGTTAGGTTAGGTCTTGCATATAAAGAATCATATCCTTGTCTGTCACCTTGTCTAATATATCCTGCTTCTAAATCTTGCCACAATAGTTTGTTACCAAATGTATATGGTGCAGGACCATACTCATCTTCCCACCAAATTGGCTTTTCAGTGAAGCCCAACATTTCCCAAGGGCTTGTATGTGGACGATCAGTATCGTAATAATACTTGTAGATATGTCTCCATGATCCAGAAACAAGAGAACCGTCAATTAAGTCACGTTGTGTAGAATAATTGAACCCAAATTCATTTTCATATATTGCATTTTCATTGGTTGAATAATCAATATTAAAAAAGCCAGCCCATCTTAAAAACTCGTTTTCTAAAACTTGATTAATATCTGATAATGAATAATCACTTGATCTAAATCTTCCAGGGACAACTAAGTTTAGGTCAAAAACAGTTGGGTCATATTTAATTTTTAGATTGTTGTAAATTCTGTTTTCAATCTCTAAAATTAAAGCGTCTCTGTCGTCACCATATGCTATGATTAAACTTCCGTCATGTCCTTGAATAACATTTGTTGGCGTAATGTAAGTGTCGTCTAAGTAAATTTTTGGTTGAAATGCTGGGTATAGTCCTAATTTAGTTGGACTAGAAGGCATACACAATCCACTTGTGTTTGGATATACTTTAATTTCAATAACATCATCAATCGATAATGTAGTTAAAATTTTCACTAATGGGTTGATAGTGTCAAATTCGTAATCAGCTCCATAAATTTTTTGCTCACCATTAATATAGACAAGCACACTTGTGGTTGAATTAATAGTGTTATTATATGGCTCTGTTCCCAATGCGTAAGATGTAACTGCTACATTTTTAACAGTATATGAATAAACTTTTCTGTTTAAACCGTAGGCAAGCATGTCATTGTAATAAAATGGTGATGCCACATTGTTTTCTTTTGATATATCAACTAAAATAGAATCCAACGCTTCTGTTACAGAAGTATAAGAAGACATTTCTGAAAAACGTTGCAATATATCTAATCTAAATTTTTGATATGCTTGTCCAGACCATCTCAATGAATTGATAATATTAAATTCTTTATCAGTTAAAAATAATCCAGCTAAAGAAATAATACCATCGTGTTGTAAAAATCTTCTTCCATATTTTTCAATATTAGAAGTGTCTCTTAATTGTTGTTCAGTTATTCCTGCACCAGTTGTAATAGTGTTTAAATGATCAATTATTTCAGCAAACGACATGCTTGATGGACAAGCATTCATTGGGTTATTTGTTAAATTGCTTGGAGGCTCGTATTGACCACCAGACAACTTTGTAAAAGTTGGAAGTGCTTTTAATACTACTACATCATTAGCTGTCAATTTTGTAGTAAAATTAACATACGTAGTTTGAATTTCTTGTTCGACTGAGATAGAATATTCTGCAGAATCTAATAACTGATTGTTTTTATAAAGTTTAATATGAGACACAGGCGTACTTGTGTCTACTGAATTAAATTCTAAATAATCTTCACCGCCTAATGCAATTTTTTGATCTACAATTAACTGCTCTGTTTGTTCGTCACAAGGGACCCATGCTGTTTTAAAATCGCCATTAACTTTAATAAAACCGTCTTTAGAAAAATAGTTACTGGTAGATTTGTTTGATAGATATGAATATGTTTTACCAAATAAATCCATATCAAACAAGTATGCTCCAACATTTGAAACGTTATTGTAAACAATTGGAAAGCCTAAAATTGGGTCTGCTGTGCCTGTTCCAATTTGATATCCAAAAATTCTATTACCAACAAACGTTGTATTTTGATAAACATCTTCATCACTAAAAGAATTTGCATCACTATCGTATAATTCAAATAATGGAGCTTGGTTGACAGACGTCTTTGTTTGAGAATCAATCCAAACACCATTTTTAAAATGTAATGTTCTTCTAATATTTGCTTTGCCGCTAACAATTAAAACTGAGTCATCTTCTACAGGATCAAAATCAACTGCTTCTTCTAAATGAATTTTGTCAATTCCATTGATATCTAAAAAGCGAACAACAAACGTCTTATTTTTAACAGAGCTATCAGTGTCTGCTAAAAATATAATTCTGTTACCTTCTTGTAATGAGAATCCATCAACATAAAACCCAGTTGAGCCTTCAATAATACTAAACGCATCAGTTGTAGTAGTGTCTAAGAAATCAACATATTTTTTAGCAGTAGATCCAAAATTATAAAGTTGGATATCTGGATTAAATTCAATAATAGGACGTTGAGCACGTTTTGTAAAATCAATTTCTGCTGTTGTGCCATTTAATTCAGCACTAACAGTCAAGACGTCAATATGTACCCAGCGGTTATATCTGCTCCAAGGATTTAAATCTTTACTTGAAACATTAATAGTGATGTAATCAGGAGTCAACGGATAGTTAGACACGCTATCAAATGGTAACTCATCAAAAGAAGTTTGGTCAAAATTAGTGTCTAATATGGCTCCGTAATTTTCAATCGTTACTAGTTGTTCAATATCAACTAGTTTGATTGCTTCGCCCACACCTTCTACGATATAAGTTTTAAATTTATAAGATTCAGGTGTAACATTGCCGCTGAATGTTATACGCATTCCGTTGCTTAGTGGTGTACCATTACCAAAAGAATATGTTTTCTTATTAACAATATCTCTGTCAACATCTAATACTGTACTTTCCACTAAATCACGAACTAAGAATTTACCAAACAATGTGGCATCCTCGCCACTAACATAAAATAATGTTCCAGGTGTTCCTTCTTTAACTTCAAATACTACGTTGCCAGTGGATGCTCCGTTATTAGCAACATCTGGTAGTGCATTTGTACTTCCAGAACTGGTTCTTCTAGTCTTAATATAAAAAGTTTGATCGCCTGCTTCTACTTCAAATATGTAAGTTAACCCTCTGTATAAAGTAATAGTTGGGTTATATGCTACACCGTTAGTACTAAAACTCCAATATTTTCCATTAGAGTCTGAAACAATTTTAACTTTAATTGTACTTGCTATTTGAGCTTCTGGACCAGTTACATTGATAACTTCAGGTCCGTTTGGCGCCCAAACATAATTTCTAAAATTTACAAATTTATCCCAATTAATATGAGGATTCCAAGAGTAACTTTGTTGTTTGAATAATCTATTTTGATTATCTGTGTTTCCGCCAAAATAGGCAATAGCATTTAATATGTCTTCATATGTCTTAACATATTCAACTTGATCAGTAATTGCATTACGCAATACAACGCTTGGTTCAAGTTCATATTGACTTCTAATAGTATCAGCTATGTTTAGGTAAGAATCTTTAGTAGGATTAAAATTTGTAACATATCTACTGCCAATAAAGCCGTCTACCTTCTTTAAAGAAGGTTGTTGAATCAATTGATCTATTGTACCAGATAAGAATTTTTCATTAGAGTCAGTTCTAAAGTATACTGGAAGTAAATCAATTGTTTTTCTTTTCATACTCATTTTTAATCCGTTAAATTAGTGTGTTTGATACAACAATAGGGCCGTTAGTTTTTAATAGCCCAGCAGTGATTGTGTCAACAATTTCTAAATCTGCAACACTAGCAGTACTTAAAAAGATTTCATCTGGCAAACTAAACACTTGGAATAAACTTCCAAAATATTTTTCTGGTGCGGTTGGTACAATGATAAAGTTTACAATATCTGGACTTAATTGTTTGATAACATACGCACTCAACTCACCAAAGTTAAATGTATCACCAAAGTCCCAATTATCCAAACTAAAATAATTGTTGATTGCAGTAATCACTCTGCTCTTGATATCATTATCATTTGTTAATGATTTGTTATTTTTTACAATAAAGAATTTTGCTTGTAAATTAACATCAGCGCCTGTTCCAAATAGTAATTTGTATTTTGCAGGGTGGTAAACTATCTCATCACTAATTGCTTTAATATTGTTTAGCCCAGCACCAAAGCTCTCTAATAAACTATTAGAGTCGGGTGCTGCCGGAATGTCGCCTGCTTGTGTTAATAACCATGATCTTACAGAATCATCATATGTTTTAGTCAACAAATAAATGTCAATAATGTTAGATTTGCTTGGATCAATTCTAAAGTCTTGGCTAGCAACGTGTGTGTATTCAAATTTTAAACTGCTTCTTCCAACATTAACTTCAATTGTGTTGTCTAATACTAGACCCAAATCTGCATCTAGACGTTTAATTACATTTTCTGAGGTATTATAAAAGTAAAATAATTGTCCTGGTTGATAAGACATAACATTTTGTACGTCTGCTTCGTTATTAAAAGTGAGTACCAAGTTAGAATCTATAATTTGTTTAATAACTCTACCGTTATTTTCAATTGACTGTAAGAACACAAAAGATCTTTTTGTTCCAGTATTAGCATCAACTAGATCAGGTGCTACAATTCGTTCAAACGCATCTGGATCGTCAATAACACCGTCGCTAGTAACATCAAACAACGAAACTTTAACTCTGTAGTTGTCTAGATAACCGTCATCATTTGCAATCATCTCAGTGATTTCCCATTTGAAGTCATGACCAAGAGGTATTGCTGTTTCTGGATCCTCATTAATTGCCAATACTGACACGTAATCTTTTAATGGTGTACCCAACTTTGTACTGTACTTCTTATCTTCTTTGTTGAAGTAGAAGCTAATTTCTTTTTCGCTGTGGAAAATATAATCTAATCCACGATATGTGGCAATATATACGCCGCCATCATTTCTAAAATTAATTAACCAACTTGAATCTAACCCTAAATTACTAATGTCACCTGAGTTGGTTAATGAAAATTCATCAGTGGTATTCAAATTACTTGAAGTAATTAATGCCCACTCGCTAGTATCACGCTTGTAGCGTAAACCAAAGTCTCTACGTAACATGATTTGATTAGCAATTTCTGTTTCAAATGTAAATGGCAAGTCAGTTACGAATGTTGGAATAACTTCTGTAGGTATTGCGCCTGTTGGAATCACACGACCAAAGCCAATAAGACCTATTCCTAGGTCATCTACGCCTGTTCCAAGATTACTTCCATCACCAGCCACATAAACAATCTCACTCCACAAATAGTCTACTGTGTTTTTTGTTTTAAAAGACACAATAGTATTGTTAGGAGCAAAATATTTTCCAGCAGGTGGTACAAATTTTACCAACGCTCTTGGTTTTAGATACTTTAATCCTGATTGTGTAAATTGCCCAACTGGGACTGCTTCGTTTGTATTAACATTTTTAAAATAGCCAGTTATATAATTAGGCAATGAAGACACAGTTTGCCAAGAAGTATCAACTACACCAGCAGTAATTCTTTCAAAAATCTCGCAATAAAAATCTCTCATTGACTCTGAAGCCAATAATGGTTCTAATTTAGATTTAATAATTCCGTAAACTTCATTTTTAGACGCAAAATCAAAACTAAAACTAGTAGTATACACATCTCTGTACAATGCACCATCACTTGCAAACATTTTAAGTGAACTTGAACGAGCTGTTGGATCGTTAATTTCAAAATATCTGCTAATGCCTGAACTAATTCTATTAACTGATTTAATTTTAATAATATCTTGATTACTTGTTAAAGGTGAAATATTGTAATCTTCACCCGTAATCATTCTATTCTGTGTATAAAAATATTGAGGAGCATTTGTTCTAATACTGTCATTAGTTTCAGTTGCAGAACTATTTGACACAGTTGATTGTAAATTCATTACAACTGTTAACGTTTGTGCTTGACCATTCTTTGATAGATAAGGAATTCTAACTTGAATACCAGACATTTCTTCTGGTGTAATCACATAAGTTAGTCCGTTAGAAATTCTATAATATAATCTAAAGTTGCCAATTGGTAGTTGACCAAACACACCATCACTAAAGTTTAAATCAATTTGATCATTTTCTCTTGTGCTTACACTATAGAAGGTACGCACTTTATTTTTAACACTATTGTATATTACGTTTGTACCTGACACGCTATCAAGTTTGGTCCATAACGTAGCCTGTTGTAGTGCAGAATCTAAACCATACAACCAAACATCAGTATCGTTGATATTTTCTACGTCAACTCCTACGATTTCGTTGGCAGTTGGATTTGACAATGCAAAGTCTGAGCTTTGTAAATTGCCTTCTTTAAATTGCACAAACCAGCCGCTATTCTTGCTACCACTTCCCTTGTTATCATTTTTGTAGATAAGAGAAAATTGATTTCCCATTAATGGAGAATCTTCATAAACGTATGATTTGTCAACAAATGTTGAACTAACAAGTTCAAAGTTCATAGCAATGCCGCCAATGCTCTTGTTGAAACCATAAATTGGCACGTCATTGTTTATAGAATATAGTTTGTATTGCTCAGTATTGATGCCGTTAATTGTTTTTCTAGCATTCGGTCTGCCAAATGATGCAGTACTCATTGCAGAGTTCATAATTAAAGTGAACTGTGAATACCAATCCTGGTTAGTAGAGTCGTTCCAAGCAACTACTTTGTTTGATAAGTTTGTTCCGTTAGAATCAAACACGTTTTCAGTTGTCATTGCGGAAACAATCTTTAAAAATCCAGTAGCAGGCTGTGTTCTTTTTGGAGTGTAACTGATTAACTTGGCAAGTTTTAAAATACTATCACGACGTTGAGCAGTATCAATGAAGTTTTCTCTAGCGTTCAAGTCAATACGGAAACTAAGACTCTGTGCTAAGAAAGCAATCATATCAATAAGTGCTACATACTCACTGCTTTCAATATAATCGTTAAAGTTTTCTGGATAATTTTGACGTAGATAGTCAATCATGCTTCTACGAATTGTTTCAAAATCGTAGGATTTGAAGTCTGCGTTTTGGAAAGTTTGGTAAATCTTGGTCCAGTCTTCAGCGACCAGTAATGAATTTTGTCGTTCTGTGCTTGCCATTTTTAAATTAGTCTCCGATATGAATATTTATCGGACTAATAAAATGCGTAGTTAACTAGCGATTAAACCCAGTTGTTTGTCAAATTGTAATCTTAAAACAGAAGCAAGATTATTTGTTTTATATCGTACAGTGATTTCAAGTAAAAGCCCACTTTGGTATTCATCAACCTTTACAGCTTCAACTTGTACTCTTGGTTCACTATTAAGCAGTCTTCTAATATCTTCAGTAATACTGATTTTTAAGTCTTCAGTTAAAGGTTCAAAGATAGCGTCCCAAATAACAGTTCCCTGTGTTGGGTTCATTACCCTTTCACCTTTTCTAACGCTAAACTGATTGATAATATCCTGTCTCACACATTCATTGTCGTAAATTTTAAAGTTTTGCTCTCTTCTAGCACTACTAAAACCTTTATAGACGTGAGTAGTCTTAACCCCATAATTTTGAGGTTGTGCTGTTGCAGGTTTAATTACGACTTTTTTAATGGCCATTATAGTTCTCTATCAGTTTTTTCAGGTTTAAATTCATCAGGCATTATGCTTTCATGATGGTCCCATGGCTCGTGAGTTGGGACTCTCTTTGTAATGCTAGAAATTTTTCTCTGTGCATAGTAATTATTATTTTCCCAGCCCTTTTGTTGCGGGATTTTTCCTGGTTCAATCTTTCTATCAGCGTTTCTATCTCTACCCCTATATGGCAATTCATGTTTGATAAAGTTAGAAACAGATGTTGCCAATTCTGCTGCCGCCAAACCTGCGGCTCCCGTGCCTGATGCTCCTGGAGGACCAGATATGAGTGAGGTTGCTTTAGTAATAGATGATGTTAAATTTTCAGCAGATGCTGTTGCTACAGGGGCAGTTGTTGGGCCATTCATATCAATCAACACGCTGGCACGTTCCATATGTGTTGCTGAAGTTAATATGTTTGCCGCAACAGATTTAATGATGTTGTTTCCTACTGTATTAATGTACATTTCTCCGCCTGACTGAATAGATGTAGTAGTAGTTGATATCAAAGAAGTTCCTAATCCAGAACTAACAATTACATTCATTGGGGTAACGGCTTTGATATCGCCCGTTTCTGAAAACAAATTAATGTTACCAACTTTAGAAGTAATTTCAATACCATTAGAAACTTTAGGCGATGTTGGATGAATTGCAGATGTTAATCGCAATTTTCCGCCTGCGTACAAGTTAACGTGTTTAACTGATGTAAAGTTCACTTCACTATTTGCAAGACCTTCAATTTGTCCGCCTGCTTCCATATTAATGTTGTTAAGGGTAGCCATATTAATGTTTCTACCTGCTTCCATATTAATATCTCGTTCAGCTCTAAAATTAAAATCAGTTTCAGTGTGAATACTAACGCTATCATCAGCAAAAATATCAATTTTACCATCACTGGTAAATTCCATCCACGCAGTTCCTTTGCTATTACAGATGTAAATCAAATCACTTGAATTGTGTAAAAGTATTTGATGACCAGTACGTGTACGAATTCTAACATGTTCATCTAATAAACCTTTCTTACCAGTACGTTCGTCAAAACCAACAAAGCCATCATCCATAACAAACTGTGTACCGCCTTCACGTTCTGCAATAGTCCTCTTTGTATTTTCATCTTCGCCCATATTATACACCTTGCCACCAACTGCTTTAATTGGTCCAGGAGTACTAATGCCATACACATTACTAATAGGAGCACGTCTTGCACTACTTGTAGTCGTTCCTCTAATTGGATCTTTTAACAAACCTTGTTCTGCTAGACGCAATGCAAACGGGTGCATTGGTTTATTAATTGTATCTAAATCATTTGTTGCTGTTTGGTTTGGTAAACGTCTATTATACTCTGTTACTGGAACAGGAGTATTATCGTTACCGTAAAGTTTTTGTTTTTGTTGAGGAGTTAACTCAACATAACGACTTGCCGCAATCCCTGGAACCATTTGATTCATACCAGTTTGTGGGACACACCCAATCCAATAACCATCATTAGGATTACCGTTAGCAAAAACAACCATAACGTGTGCGCCAAGATCTGGCGGAACCATCCACATACCGTAACTGGTTTGACTACTATTCATTGAACGAGCGTTACCGTCCATTGCTTCGTAAGGTGTTTGACCAAAGAATGGAGGACAATAGCTCACCATAGACTCAAAGGAATTAGTTATATCACCAACTTTACCTTTGAACACAGAAACTTTTAATGAACCCATTTTTTGTTTGTCAGCATGACCCGTTACAACTGCTATATAAGGATAGGGTTTTAGTTCTGATTCAGATATAGTCTGTTTAATGAAACCGCCACTCATCTATTAGACCCTTTCGCCTGGGGCGCACAATAATTCATCTAATGGATTTGCTTTAGGTATATACCCTGCTCGACTTATATCTTTGTTTAATGTTGTAATATCGTTAACCACTTTGTTACTTGCAGAAATTAATTGATCTTGTACTTGTCTTGTTACAGAATTTGTTGTTCCTGGACGTGCTGTATAGTTAGTTACATTCAAATCGCTATCTAATTCTTTTCCTAAAATACCTGCTGTGTAAAAATCATAAGGATCGTAAGAGTTGTTTAAATTTTCAAGATCTAAATCAGTTACACCCAGATCTGGATTATCTGCTGGACCAATTTGTAATGGAATAACAGGAGTTGCAGTCAATAATGCTTGAGAAGTAAAAGCGCCTGGACGTGTTGGAGTTTGTGGATCAACAATATCAGGAGCAACTGTATTGAATAAAGATGCTGGTGGGCGACCTGAATAAAATGCAGGACTACAACCTGGAATATAAGGTATAAATGGTAATAAGAATGGAGGAGGAAACTTGTAATTCAACAAGTCCTTAATAAACTGAATTATCTTTGCAATTGGATTGTACACTAAAAAATTTAATCCAATCGTTCCGTTAATAACATCTCTTGCTTTTTCTAAAAATTCTCGCATTGCTGGCGGCAAATGTATCCAACCTTGACGTAAAATTTTTGCTAGTAAGGCTGCTGCCAATAAAGGATTCTTTAATACACACTCAAATAAATTTTTAATACTTGTTACTGCTGTAGTAATATAATTCTTTACTGCTTCAATTTTGTTTCTTAATAATTGCACTAGGAAAGATATGCCTGCACTTGCGCCAAATAACGTTGCTAATGTAACACCTGCATCTACTGTGACTGTTTTAAATTGTGCTGGAGGTTCTGGAGGTGTGTCACCTAAACCAAATATGCCTAATATGCCTTGAATAATTGCTGATACTTGTGCTAACTGAGGAATTGATGATAGTGTTCCGCCAATGCTAATGCCAAACTGATCGCCTTGCAAACTAAAATTAATAAAGTTGCCAGTCACACCGCGTTGTGGTGAAACCAAGAACACGCTTGCTCTTGGATCTGCTTCAGTGCCCCACAATGTATATGATGTTGTTGTCATTTTTAACCTTTAGTTGATTTTCCGTTAGCTAGTGTTTTATTTACAGAAGCATCAGGACTTGGTGTGTCAGTGTACTTTCTAAATCCTTTTAACTTTTGTTTAAATTGTCCGCCAGTGAACGTGTGTTCAACACTATAAATTTGATAATATGCTGACCACTCTGATAATTTTTTATTTGGATCAACAAACACGCTAGTATCATTTGGATTTACAAATCCCCAAGCAGTAGTTGTGCCAACTCCATTATTTCCAGATACTAAATTTCCTTCTGAATCAAAATCAGTTGGGGCATAAGCAAGAACTTTGATCCAAGGTTGTACAGTTCTAAGAGCAAGGGCGCCATCGCTTGTATACAAGTTTGATGGGTCAGAACTCATTACAACTGCCTGATCAATAAATTGTGTGCCCAACCACATTGGGTCGCCTAAAATTTCCATTTCCATCATAACTTTGTCGTATGGAAAATTTATAAAATCGTATGCCTCTTTAGCTAGATAAAATGCAGGATCCGTTTCGTTAGATGATCTAGTTTCGCTTGCATTTTTTGATTCTGCACTAGGGTTTGGAGTTAATACTGGAGCAGTTTCTATTTCATTAGTTACTACATTAAATCTAACATTACCATTTGGAACATGAACCTTTACAGTATCTGGATTGGCTGCTTGGGCACCTGTACCAGGTGTTCTTGGATTTGAACCATATGAAGGATTTAAAAAACGTGCCCACATTAAATTAAAATCTAAATTAAAGCTCAACACATCTAAATTATTACCAGTGAATTGCCATTCATAAACCCTAGCAAGACTTTGCTCAAATTCGTTTGGATTACCTTTATCTAAATATTGTGCCAACTTTGTTTTGTGTACAAGCGACTCAACAATATTGTAGGTAATTTTAAAAACATTACGTTTAGATGCAGGATCATATGCGCCTAGCTCTACAGTAGGAATAACTCTCCAAAAAGGAAAGTTTCCTTTTTCATCAATTTGTTTTGTAAATCCACTTTTAACCTGTGCGACCAAAAACTCACTATCCCTGCACAGACTGTTAATGATTTTATCAACACCATTTTTTCCAGAAAGTTGAAACACTAGTCTGTCTTTACCAGTTTTTTCTTTTTTTGGATCAGCCCCATCATAATCTTCTTTAACAAATTCCAATTTACCTGCTTGGACAAATGCTGTAGACATCTTTGATTTAGACAATAATGTATCAGAGTTGGTTACTAGTTTGCCACTCTTGTCATATTTTGCAAACTTGATTTCATATCTATGAGTTTTAACGCCAATACCTTTGGTCTTTGATTCAACCTGTTGAGCATAACGATTTAATTCTTTTTCTAAAGATTTCATTATGTCAGCAACGGTGTCGCCGTAAACAATCATATCAAAAGGTATTTTATTTTTGTCATCTTGTCTTGCAACTTCTTGAAAAGGAATCGCGTCAATAGTATATTCTGTTCCTAACGGAGTAAGATTTGCAGAAATATTTTTAATGGCCAAAGGGTAATATCTAGTTGACCATGGTATTGGTACAGGATTTTCTGCACCATCTGGCTGACCAACAAAATCAATTTTTAAAATAAAAGGACACGAGTTATCAAAATTGTAAAATCCTTTTGCCCTTAAACCTGCAAGTATTGTTTTCATTAAATTGTCAATACCGTATGGTTCTAAAATTTTAAGTTTTAGTTCAGTTGTAAAGTCGCCAACTTGTCCTTTGCCTGCAATATAACTTTTAATAAACAAGTCTTGCAAATAAAAATCATACTGACCTTGTCCTGTTTTAATAAAGTCGTTAGCATTGACTTGTCCGTCTGTTAATGTTGTTCCTTTAACAATTGACTGAGCTCTTGATGGCTTGCCTGAACTTTTAAAAATAATATAATCAATATTTTTTCTATACGCTTGAGAATTATATTCATCAGCAGATAAAATTCCCAGTGTCACATTATAATTAAATGTACTGTAACCATGTAAAATGTTTGATCTTGGTATTCTTGCGCTACCTAACAAATCTGTACTCAAAAAGGTGTTGAGCAAGTCTTGTCCAGACCTAACTCGTTTACCATTTAATTGTATTGCTATATCTGCCATTAGGTCACACTCAATGCTGTAAGTAATGTTTGTTTTTGTGGTATGTAAATTTTTACCCCAGAAACCAAATCATAAATTGGATCTTTTAAAACAGCAGGATTTCTAACTGCAAAGACCCACCATAATCTTGAATCACCATATGCTTCATGAGCTAGTAAGTCTGGTCTATGTTCAAACTGACTTGGAAGCTCTACCATTACATCGTCTTCTAAGAATGGAACATCTCTTGGTGTCCAAACATCAAGATAAAATCCAGATATATTTGTTTGTGCATACGGTGAATAAGATGTAAAATCCATTATAGATATCCTTGTCCGTTTAATGTGCCGTTCAACATTCCGCCAACACTAAACGCAGCCATTTGTCGTCTACTATAGACAGGAATTAAGTTGACAGATATGGTGCTCAATGTTGGAGCTTTGAAAGTTCCATAATTCATACCTTGTGATGTGATGTAATCAACATTGTCAGGTAGTTCTATTGTGAAGTCGCCAATTGCTACTGGCACGTTTTCGTAAACACTACCACCATAAGCATAAAATCTACATACTGGAGGCGGAGCTCCTGGAACTTGATCTTTACCTGTACGCATTTTTGTCAATGCCCTTAACGCATTAACTGTTGACAACCAATACCATGCCTCGTCTGCTGATTGCACTGGGAATTTTCCTGATACAGAAATGATTCCAACTTCACTATGATTGTACGAATAAATGGCATAATTACTTTGCTGTGGATTGGCAGCTACCCAGTTTGCTTTACTGTCTTGTCTAATAGAAGGAGTAACAGGAAAATAAATTCCTTGCCATCCTGCTCCATATTGGCTAGTATCTTTTCCAGCCAATGCCCCAGTCAATTCTCTTGACTGAGTATAATATGTGGGAACTTTAATATAAACTCTGTTTTCAATCGATTGACTACTAGTGTACCCAGTAAAACCAACATTAAAGGGTCGTTGTTGTGGCTTGCCTGCACTAGCGGCTCTAATGAGAGCGGCTCCATTATTCAGTCCACCTGCGCCAAACGTGTCCTGAAATTCAGCAAAACCGGTTTTAATTGTGTCTAAGAATCCAGCCATTTTATTAATCTCCACAAATATTTATTGACAAAATTAACTGCATACATTATAATGATAAGTAGGAGTTCTACAATATGACAATAACAACAACAGGTAGAAAGAGCAAATATCTAAACAATAGGGATTTATTACTTCAGATACATAGAAGCAAGAATTCATATGGTTCTTTCACGGGTAAAGAAGTAGAAGATTATGACATTATACTTCCAACCCTAGATAAAATTAACATTCGTACAGTAGCAGAAGCAAAGAGAAATAGGGCAAAAAGGCTAGGTTACGCTGAGTGGGTCAAACAAAAAGCCGCAGGCGTTAAAGATATCAAAATGGCCGACTTTGTAGTAGATTACAAAAAAGTTGAAAAAACAGATTTAGTTTTTAGAATAATGACGTTTGATCATGTTCCACTAGCCCCTGGTCGTAAAAAGACAGTTAAGAGTGTAGCCGACAGTCATGAACGCTGTAACTTCCCTCCATACCAACACTGGCAGTTTGACAAAAAAGATAACCTAGTGTGTGTTGGTAAAAGTCACTGGAAAGGCGATTTGAAAAAAGGCGAGTTCAGTAAAGAGCATGGAAAAATTACTGAAGAGTTGGGTAAGATGTTCTTGATGTTAGCAGAACGATATGCTCAGCGAAGTAACTGGAGAGGTTATACTTACGTAGACGAAATGAAAGGGCAAGCTATATTACAGCTCAGTCAAATTGGTCTACAGTTTGATGAATCCAAATCTGAAAATCCTTTTGCATATTACACAGCCGCAGTTACAAATAGTTTTACCCGTGTGCTGAATATTGAAAAACGTATGCAAAATATTCGAGATGATATCTTAGAAGAAAATGGACTTGCTCCAAGCTTCACAAGACAGAATCAACAAGAGTACGCCGAGGAAACAGCTCGCCAGGCGGCATTGTATAAAAACTTTAAAATGGAAAAGAGCAAGGACACAGAAGAAGATGACGAATCTGTTTAAAAAAGTTGCCTGTTTTACAGACATTCACTTTGGTTTAAAAAGCAACAGCAAAATACACAATGAAGATTGTATGGATTTTGTTGACTGGTTTATTGCAGAAGCAAAAGCAAGAAACTGTGAGACAGCAATATTTTTAGGCGATTGGCATCACAATCGTAACAGCACTGATGTAAGCACTATGAACTATACTGTTCGTGCTTTAGAAAAACTAAACAATGCATTTGAACGTGTTCATGTTATTACAGGGAACCACGACCAATATTATAAAGACAAACGTGATCTACATAGTCTAGAATATGGTCGACTGTTTCCAAATATCAATATGGTCAACTCAGAGTTTACAGAAGGTGGTGTTACAATTCTTCCGTGGCTAGTAGGCGAAGAATGGAAGCATGTGAGTAACTTAAAAAGCAAATACATTTTTGGTCACTTCGAGCTTCCGTTATTTTATATGAATGCAATGGTGCAAATGCCAGACCACGGCGAGTTACAAGTAACACATTTTAAACATCAAGATTATGTGTTTAGTGGACACTTTCACAAACGTCAAAATAAGGACAAGATCCATTATATTGGTAATGCTTTTCCTCATAACTTTGCTGACACTTGGGACGACGAACGTGGCATGATGATTTTAGAATGGGGAGGTGAGCCAGAATATGTAAACTGGTCCGATTGTCCCAAATATAGAACTATCAAACTTAGTAGACTTATCGACGAGAAAGAAAGTATAATGAAGGACAAGATGTATCTTCGTGTTACTTTAGATATTGATATTACCTACGAAGAAGCAAACTTTATCAAAGAAACTTTTATGAAAGAGTTTGACATCAGAGAGCTAAGTTTAATTACAGAAAAGGACAACTTAGAAGGATTGATTGAAGACAACACAGATGTTAAATTTGAAAGTGTAGATCAAATTGTAGCAGAGCAAATTGTAGCATTGGAAAGTGGTACATATAATAAGAATACCTTACTGGAGATCTACAACGGTTTATGATGTTTAAAATAAAAAATATAACAGTTAAAAACTTTATGAGCGTGGGTAATCAAACCCAAGCAGTTGATTTTGATAAGAATCATTTAACCTTAGTATTGGGCGAGAACTTAGACTTAGGCGGTGATGATAGCGGTAGTCGTAACGGTACAGGTAAAACAACCATTGTAAATGCTTTAAGTTATGCATTATATGGCGAAGCTCTTACAAAAATTAAAAAAGAAAATTTAATTAACAAAACAAACGGTAAACACATGTTGGTTACTGTAGAATTTGATGTTAATGGTAAACAATTTAAAATTGAACGTGGTCGCAAACCAAACTTGTTGAAGTTTTATGTAGATCATGTACAGCAAGGATCGGGCGAAGGTGATGACGATGCCCAAGGCGACAGCAGAGAAACACAAAAAGCAATTGAACATTTATTAGGTATGAGTCATACCATGTTCAAGCATTTAGTTTGCTTGAACACGTATACAGAGCCATTCCTAGCCATGAGGGCAAATGACCAAAGAGAAGTTATTGAACAACTTTTAGGTATCACACTATTGAGTGAGAAAGCAGAATCTTTAAAACTTCAAGCAAAAGAAGTTAAGGATAGTATCCAGGTAGAAACTTTTAAAATTGATAGCATAAGGACCAGTAATGACAAAGTTCAACAATCAATCGATAGCCTCACTACTAAAAGCGCCGCTTGGGAAACCAAACGAAAGCAAGATTGTGAGGGTTACACAAAAGCAATCACAGAGTTGCGCTCTGTTGACATCGAAGCCGAAATTGACAAACACGCAAGGCTAAAGGTTTACGATGAGCAGAATGCAAAAATTCGTGGGCTAAACAAACAAAAGGCAACTTTAGAAACAGCCGTCAACCAAGCAGACAAAGCAGTTAACAAATATGCTAAAGAGCTGGAACAGCTGGAACAGAAAAAATGTCCATCATGTGAACAAGAACTTCATGACCACAAGCATGAAGAAATGCATAACAATGCACAAAAGAACTTAACAGACGCATACCAATATTTGCAAAAAGTAACAGCAGACTTCGATGCAGTTGTTAAAGAACTTGAAGAAATTGGAGACATTAATGGACGTCCTAGCACTTATTATGATACTGCTGAAGAAGCATTTAATCATAGAAACAATGTTGAAAGTTTAGAAAACGCATTGAAATCAAAGGTTGAAGAGTCAAATCCTTACCTAGAACAAATAGAAGAACTTAAGAATACGGCTCTCCAAGAGATCAGTTGGGATACAGTTAATGAATTAACTACGCTTAAAGATCACATGGAGTTCTTGCATAAATTACTGACTAACAAAGATTCTTTTATCCGTAAAAAGATAATTGATCAGAACTTAGCATACCTAAATAAACGCTTGAGCTATTATCTAGCAAAGAGCGGACTACCGCATCAAGTGAAGTTTTTGAACGATTTAAACGTTGAAATTACACAACTTGGACAGGACTTAGACTTTGATAATCTCAGCAGAGGTGAACGAAATAGACTAATTTTAAGTCTTTCTTGGGCGTTCAGAGACGTTTGGGAGAGCTTATATCAACCCATTAATTTGCTGTTTATTGACGAGCTTATTGATGCAGGTATGGATGCCGCTGGCGTTGAAGCTAGTTTAGGGATCCTAAAGAAAATGGCTAGAGAACGTAATAAGAATATATACCTCATCTCGCACAAAGACGAACTTGCAGGACGTGTGAATAATATTCTCCGTGTAGTAAAAGAGAATGGTTTTACCAGTTATTCAAATGATGCCGATATAGTAGAGGCAGTGGCGTAAGTAATATGCTAGACAAAGAGCACGATGAGTTTTTAGGACTGATATTTGAATATCACACAGCATTACATAACTGGCGTGAAAATACTATCAGAGCAAATGCAATAGCATTGCGGAAAACACTAAAAGCTCTTTTAAAGGCTGGCAAAGATTTGCACGACAAAGTCAATCTCATTCAATGGGATATACGTCAGCAAAACGTAGCCGAATGGAAAGAAAAAGGTTACGTCCGTAAAGGACCAAAACCAAAACGAAAAACAACAAAGGACTTATCAAATGAGTGATACAATTAAATTAATTGAAGACAGTTTAGCAACATGGAAAGCCGAAGACGCAAAGTTTACTGGTGGTAACAATGCGGCTGGTACTCGTGCTCGTAAGGCGTTAGCAGAATTAGCAAAAGCAGTCAAAGTTCGTCGCAACGAAATTACTGCTGAAAAGAACGCAAGAGCAGAAGCTAAAAAGGCTGCTTAATGTCTGACGTTGAATCACGTAAGACTCTAAAGTTAGAGTCAATGCTTGCAAACTTGGAAAAACAAGTAAGGCAATTAAGTCGCCGTGTTGAACAGCTCGAAAGAGAAAAACAACGCACAAGAAGCGACTTGCAAGAGTTACGTGGGGCAATTAAAAAACAATGACATGGTTATATCAAGGTGCCATTGTTACAGAGTTACCTGAGGAGTGTGTTGGTTTTGTGTATGTTATAACCAACACACTAACTGGGCGAAAATATATAGGCAAAAAATTAGCCAAGTTTAGTAAGACAACATATAAAGTTGTTAAACTAAAAAATGGCACAAAGAAGAAAAAGAAGATTAGAGGTAAGATCGACAGCGACTGGCGTGATTACTATGGATCAAGTCCAAATCTAACAGAAGACATCAATAAATTAGGCAAAGAAAATTTTACTCGTGAAATAATTCACTACTGCACATCTAAAGCACAAACATCATATCTCGAAGCCAAAGAACAATTTTTACGCAACGTATTAGAATCAACAGATTATTATAACGGACATATACAAGTCCGTGTCCATGGCTCCCACATTCTCAAAAAATAATTAGGCACCTCAGACAGTTTAAGACTAGCACAGGTTAATTTCATGTGCCCAGTGACAACTCGATAACAAGAGGGACGGAAGACTCATTGCTGTAATGAGCACTCAACTAGTATCCTTAACAGGACCACGATCGCAAGCATGCCTGCGGTTTAGTTGTTTGAACGGAGTTAAACAAGGCAAAAAGAAGGGAGAAAAACCCTACGTTTGTATGTATGTTAGCGTATATTATACAAACTGCCGTCAGATGAAGACGCAACTCGAGGTACCGGCTGACCGCCTCTGTAATGTTGTAACGCTAAGTGGAACGTGCTACTCAGATGAGAACCAAGTTCTTCTATTTCGCCCGCCAGGGCGAAGTGTGGACGATTAATCTAGATGAGTATTAAAACACTTCGTGTTTATTCTTATTATCTAAGATATAAAAATTGTGAGTTACGAAGTAACGAACAAATGAGCTTTAGCTCATTGAATAATACCTTTTATGTGTTAAGGGAAATAATGACTTAGATGAAAGGTTGTCCAGTATCTTTTGTATATTCAAAATTTTCTTTTACGATTTCATTAATCATTTCACGTTGTTCAAAACTTAGCTGATATGCTTCGTCAAGGGTTATCCCACCACGCATGTACCATGTTAACCTGAGTAAATTATGTTCTATGGCTTTTGCTTCCTTATCAAGTGATTCTGTAAACTTGATAATCTCAGGAAGTTCCATTGACAAAAGCCTTAACCGAAAAAACTTGCGTAATCAAACTCAAATTTAGTTGAAATTGTTGCTGGTGCTCCGCGCTCTGCGTATTGCGGTGGAGTTTGCAATTCAATAGTTGATTTCTTATTTCTTTCGTTGAGTTCTTTAAATCTTGCAGATACTGCTTTAAACACTTCAGGATCTGAGTTTGCTAGGAACTCTTTAATATGATCATAGTCGTCTGTTGATCCTTGACTAGTATCAATGCGTACTATGCCATTTAATATTTGATTTAATGTAGCATCTGCTAGTTTTTCTAAACCTTTATTGACTAAATCTGACTTGTCTTCTTCAGTTATATTAGGATTTGCGGCTACTCTAAACAAACGTTCCGCTTCAAATGTGATAAGTTGGTTACGACTCATTGTTCTATAATCAATTGGCTTGACAATAACTGTTATGTCGTCGTTGACTTTAACAACTTCATCCCAATAAACTTCGTCAATCATTGAGTCTAGTACAGGGCGTAGGTCAATTTCAAATGGTTCAGTTTCGTTGAATGTGGGAATTTCTACATCCATTGTTAGTTTTTCCCCGTATGTGGCAATACGAATAGCTACCAACATAGCATCCATATCAATACTTGGCGCTGACCAAACATCCTTAATTGCAGGTATACAACTTTGTAGCACGTTAGCAGTTGCAGATCCGTTCATTAGTGCGTCCGGGGTTTTGATGAATAGTTCATCTTTTACAGACATTGGGTAAACTTCAAGTTCTCCTGTTTCCCCAAGATCTACTGCATCATCGGGCCACCACTTACCTTGACTAGGTAGTCGCAAGAACAACTTTGGCCTTCTCATAAAAGATGTCAAAGGATTCTTTGTTTTCTTTGCTTTTTCCATGGTTTTTAAACTCCGATAAATATATTATGTTCGATATTTATATGCGTACTTTTCTTGGAGAATTTAAATGGCAGGCAATGTAACTGGTAGTATAGGATCAAATGACGTCCTGTTGAAAAACATGGCGACGGAAGACTCGCTCCAAGAAATTATTAGAGTTTTAGAGAAGACTAGCAAAGAAGAAGTTAGCGTACTTGATACTTTAAGAAATTCTATTAGCAAGGATGGCAAGAAGTTTTTTGGTAATTTTGGCGATAAGCTACTAACACTTGGTAACGGATTGGCGCTTATTGGTGAAGCAGGTAAAGATGTTTTTGCTGCCACAACTAGAATTGTTCGTAATTTAGACAGTAATATTAATGACACTTCTTATGCCTTTAGTGCATTAAGTCGCGGAGCAGGACCTTTGTCTGCGGCATTTGAATTTACAGCAAACAGCGTAAAACAGATGCAACAGCAATTTGACTCCTATAGTAGAATGATGGCAGTAGGTGGAGCAAACGTTAGCAGTTTTGAAGATCTAAGAGTTACTGCCGCACAGTTTGGTCTTAGTTTAGAAGGATTGTCGAGACTAATAACAGAAGATGCTAGAAATTTAAAAACAGGATTTGCATCAGTATCTGAAGGTGCGCTTGCGTTGAAAAAGCAAACAATGAGCTTGCGAGATACTTCTAAACAATATTCATTTCAATTAATGCAAATGGGTATTGATTTGAATAATATTGCCCCATATGTTTCACTAGTAACTCAAGCGATGGGCGGGTTGTCTACTGTTGTTAACAATACAGGTAAAGACGAAAGTAAATTTAATCAAAAAATTATTGATGCAACTAGATCAATAACAGCTCTAAGTATTGCCACTGGCGCAAATAGAGACATGCTACTTAAACAAATGGCCGAGGCAAATAAGAGCCCAATGTATCAACAAATGGCCAAGCAGTTCAATGCGGCTGAACGCACAATGCAACAAATGTTAATGGCAACTGGCTTGAGTGCAGAAGATGCAATTGAAGTTGTGTTAGCGTCAACAGGAAAAATTATTACAGATAGTGCTGGTAAAACAATGGCGTTCCTTGGCGCAGGAGGAGCACTACGACCATTACAACAGTTCTTACACGATTTTAAAAATATGGGAGATACTGCTGAATTAACTGATACTCAAATTGAAGGGTTGATGAATTCTTTAAAAGAAGGCACTAAAGGAATGAGCAGAGAGATGATGGCAACATTGGGACTTGCTGATAAAAATTTATCACCATTGATCAACATGTTACTTGATTTGAATAGAACTGGTCAAGAGTTTAATGTTGAAAAATTTAAAGCGGCAATGAAAGCTTCAACAACAGTTCCTGACAAACCAGAAGATCCAATGAAAGCATTGACTCTTACAAAAGATAAAATGATCGATTTGGCTATCAGTACAGCAACATTGAATACTGTTATTAACACATTTGGTATTAACATGGCGGCTGTTGCTTCTGATTTGGCTGCACAATATGGTGGTAGTGCGGCAAGAAATTTAGCCGCTGATCTTAAAAAAATTAATTTTGCAAAAGAAATGGCAGATATTAGAAAGGAAATTGAAAATTATTTCCGATCACAAAGAGATACGACAACAGTCGAACCTTCTATTAATAATCCTGATCCAAATCAAACCCCTACTGTAAGACATAATCTTCCAGAAAATTTAGAAAAATTAAATCCTAGTGCTGTGATCCCAGTTATTACAAATGGCCAAAGAAGAACAGATGTTAATCCTAACACAATATCTGGAGAAAGCGGCACTAGACCAGAAGTTCAAAATGCGGCAAGAGCATTGGCTCAAAATATTAAAAACTTTGGCGGAGTTGTTACTGGTGTTAAACATGCTTCAGGACCTGAAAAAGGTGGTCACAAAGGAGGCCTTGGTTTTGACTTTGCGCTAACTGAAGAAACAGAAGCGGCTTACGATCAAGCATACGCTAATGTGATGGAAATTATGAAGAGAGCTGGGTTAGGTGATAAAGATTACTCTCTTTCTAACCATATGAAAAATAGAGAGCAAGGCACCCCTCCACACTTGCACTTGCATTTTAATAGTGAAGACGCTATGAAAAAGTTCCAAAAAGGAGCAACTGGCGGATTTAATGGGGCTAATGGACAACAACAATCTTCATTACCAAGTCCAAGTACAGTTGCTAGACTTCGAGATGGCTTAACTGAAACTGAAATGGGGAACGGCGAAAGAATTCCAGGTTCACAAGTAGCTCAAATTTCAGGAACAGGACAAGCTAGTGCGTTAAATACAGTACCAGATAGTGGCGGAGACTATACAAGAATGCTTGTAAGTGATTTAAGTATCAAATTTGATACGTTGATTGGTATCAACAAAGAGCAAGTACAAAAGTTGGATAGCGTTGTGACCGCAGTCAATATGAACGCATAATTAAAGGCATATAATATAATGAGTTGGAAAAAATACTTTACACCTGTAAAAACAAATAACAGTGGCGGCTCAAAGAGCGTCGTGTCTGGCAATTCTAATTACAATGCCTTACGTAGCAATTATAGTAGCTTCTTACCAGATGTTTATAGCGGTCATCCAAATAGATTAGAGCGTTATCAGCAATATGAAACAATGGACAGTGACAGTGAGATCAATGCCGCATTGGATATTTTAGCTGAATTTTGCACACAGAAAAACGATGATAACAGAACTTGTTTTGAAATTGTATTAAAAGAACAAGCAACTAATACAGAAATTAAACTGCTTAAAAAGTATCTACAGCAGTGGTACAAATTGAATATGTTTGATATTCGCATATTCAAAACTATTCGTAACCTATACAAATACGGCGATGTGTTTTTCATTCGTGATCCAGAAACACAAAAATGGGTTTATGTTGACCCAAGTAAAGTTGACAAAATCATTGTTAATGAAAGCGAAGGTAAAAAGCCTGAACAATATGTAATTCGTGATGTTAACATCAACTTACAAAGTCTAAGTGCTACTCAAATTAATCCAAATTCACCAAATGCATTGCCTGGTAATGCGGCTTATGTAACTGGAGGCGGATTCCAGCGCGGTATGGTAGGTGGATATCCACAACAAACTGGCAGTAGATTTAGCAATAGTCAAACACAATATGCAATTGATGCCAAGCATGTTATTCATTTAAGTTTAAGTGAAGGACTTGATAACAACTTCCCATTTGGTAACAGTTTGTTAGAAATGTGTTTTAAAGTATATAAACAAAAAGAATTATTAGAAGATGCGATTATTATCTATCGTGTTGTCCGTGCGCCAGAGCGTAGAATTTTCTACGTAGATGTAGGAAATATGCCTAGTCACTTGGCAATGGGTTTTGTAGAACGTGTTAAAAATGAAGTAAATCAACGCAGAATTCCTAGTATTACTGGTGGTGGTCAGTCAGTTATGGACGCTGGATTTAACCCATTAAGCACAACGGAAGATTACTTCTTCCCACAAACAGCAGAGGGCAGAGGTAGCAAAATTGACACACTTCCTGGTGGTACTAATCTAGGCGAGATTGAAGATTTACGCTTCTTTACTAACAAATTATTCCGTGCTTTACGTATTCCTAGTAGCTATTTGCCTACTGGTCCAGATGATTCAAATGCTAGTTTTAGCGATGGTCGTGTTGGCACAGCGTATATACAAGAGCTACGTTTTAACAACTATTGTGAACGTTTACAGAGCCTTTTTTCAGAAGCATTTGATTTAGAATTTAAAGTTTATTTGCAAAATAGCGGTATTAATATTGATCCAAACTTGTTTGATTTAAAGTTTAATGCCCCACAAAACTTTGCATCTTACCGTCAAACAGAGATGGATGCCCAGCGTGTTAATGTATTCTCCAATGTTGCAGAGATACCTTATATGAGTAAACGCTTTGCTCTAAAACGTTTCTTAGGTCTAAGCGCAGAAGAAATGCAAGAGAACGAAATGCTATGGCGTCAAGAAAACATTGTTGGTAATACTGGCACAGAGCAAAGTCCAGGACAAGAAATGCGTGGAGGCGGTATCACTCCAGGCGGAGTACAAAACGATTTAGATGAATTTAGTGACAATGCTGGTGATGGCACAGTCCCTCCAGAAGGTGAACAACCTGCTGAAGGCATGACTAATAATACATCTGCACCTGCAGGTGGCGGTGCAACTCCGAGCCCAATGCAATAAATAATATCATGCTACTGAACGAATTCATGTATTTTAATAAGACCTTTGAACAGGATGACGAGTTCGAAGATGATATGATCGATGACAAACGTTACGATCCAAAGTCTGACGAGCATAGAATTAAGTTAGACGATACAAGAAAAACTAGATTGACATTAAAACATATCAATCAAATGCGCCGAAACTACGAAGCGCACATGCAGGAAATGGCAGAAGAAACTGAATTGATCCAGGCTCAATACGCAACTCCGGTTCAACCTGCTGAATAAAAATAAAAAAATGTAATTTTTTTTACAAAAAGACGTCTTTTTGACGTATTTCCCCATATTATATTATCTACGCTGTAAATATACTCGACAGCCTTGCCTATTATTAAAGGAGACCTTGCAATGCAAAATAAATTTGAACAGTTATTAGATCTTCTAATTAACGAAGAAACAGATAAAGCCAACGAGCTTTTCCATGAGATCGTTGTAGAAAAAAGTCGCGACATTTATGAAAGCCTAATCTCTGAAGAAGAGAAAGAAGCCAAAAAAGATGAAGATGACGAAAAGAACAAAGAAGAAAAAGTTGAAGAAAGTGGCGAACAAATCGCATTAGAAATTGGCGGTGATGAATCCGACGATTTTTTAAGTGACGTAGAAGTTGGCGACGAAGAAGGTGATGAATTCGGCGACGAAGAAGGCGGCGAGTTTGACCAAGAAGGTGACGAAGAATTAAGCGATGAAGAACAAACTGATCGCATTCACGATTTAGAAGATGCTTTAGAAGAACTAAAAGCAGAATTTGAAGCTCTACTAGCTGACGAAAAAGGCGAAGAAGAACATGATGACATGGACTTTGACGACGAAGAAGGCGAAGAAGAAGGTGAGGACGATGAGTTCCCACAAGAAAGTTTAGGTGAAAGCGCACAATTAAGCAAAGTTAATGTGCCTAAAACTACAGACACAGCTTCAAACAAGTCAAGCGTTGTTGCTAAGCCAAATAAAATGGGCGGCACAACAGAAAACATCGTACAAGGTGGTGAAGAAAGCGGTATGAAAGCAAAAGCACCACAAAATATGAACACTGGAAATATTAATACTGCTGATGGTAAAGCTAAAGCAGGCGATGCATTTAAGAAACACGCAGTTCCAAAAACAACTGATAGTGCTTCAAACAAGCAAAGCGTTTTGGCCAAAAGCCACAACAAGTAATTAGGAAAAGTTAATGAGCCTACTGTTACGTGAAAGTCTAAGTTTTGATCAAGCAAGGTGCGTAGTCGAATCTGACGATAAAGAAGGTAAGAACCTTTATATGAAAGGTATTTGCATTCAAGGTGGGATACGCAATGCTAATCAGCGTGTGTATCCTGTGTCAGAAATAGGCACTGCTGTCAAAACCTTAAATGACCAAATCACAAACGGCTACAGCGTATTAGGCGAAGTTGACCATCCAGATGATTTGAAAGTTAACTTGGACCGTGTAAGCCACATGATTACTGAAATGTGGATGGATGGTCCAAATGGTTATGGCAAGTTTAAAATCTTGCCTACACCAATGGGAAATTTAGTTCGCACCATGTTAGAGTCTGGCGTTAAGCTAGGCGTTAGTAGTCGTGGTAGCGGTAACGTAAACGAAAGCAGTGGTGAAGTATCGGACTTCGAAATCATCACTGTAGATGTTGTAGCGCAACCAAGTGCGCCAGGTGCATATCCTACTGCCATTTACGAGCATTTTATGAATACTCGCGGTGGTTACAGAGCTATTCAAGTGGCACATGAAGTTAAAGAAGATCCAAAGGCCCAGAAATATCTTAAGGAATCTATCCTTAATATTATTAAAGGTCTAAAATAAGCCCGAGGAGAAAATAAATGTTGGACGCATTCAAAAAACTTTTCGAAAGCGGAATGATTTCTGAGGAAGTTAAAGCCGAAGTCGAAACAGCTTGGAATTCAAAACTCCAAGAAACTCGCGACCAACTTACCGCAGAATTGCGTGAAGAATTTGCTCAAAGATATGAACATGATCGTTCAGCTATCATTGAGGGATTAGATGCAATGATCGGTGAGAGAATGGAAGCAGAAGTTGCTGAATTTGTTGCTGACAAGCAGAGCCTAGCGGAAGCGCAAGCTCAATATGAAGCAAAAATGACAAAAGATTCCAAAGTACTTGAATCATTTGTTGTTCAGAATTTAGCTAAAGAGTTAAGTGAATTCCAAAGTGACCGTCAAAAAGTTGCAGAAAATTTTGCAAAACTAGAAGCATTCGTAATTGAAGCTCTAGCAAGTGAGATCAAAGAATTCGCTGAAGACAAGAAAGACCTTGCAGAAACTAAAGTACGTTTAGTTCGTGAAGCAAAAGATAAATTTGCTGAAATCAAACAAACGTTTATCACAAGAAGCGCAGCCATTGTTGAAAACGCAGTTACTAATAACTTGACAAAAGAAATTGGTCAACTACGTGAAGACATTGATCAAGCTCGTGAGAATCACTTTGGTCGCAAGATTTTCGAAGCTTTCAGTACAGAGTACATGTCAAGTTATGTGAACGAAAAGTCAACAACTGCACGTTTGTTGAAGATTGTTGACAAGAAGGAAGCAGAACTTGCAGAAGCACAAAAAGCAGTTGCAGAAGCACAAGCATTAGTTGAGTCAAAAGAGCGTGAAGCTCGTGTTAACAAAGACTTAATGGAACGTGCGGCTGTTATGCAAGAACTACTAGCCCCGCTAAGTGGCGATAAAAAAGCAGTTATGAATCAATTATTAGAGTCTGTACAGACGCCTAAGTTGAGTGTTGCTTTTGACAAATACTTACCAGCGGTGATGGAAGGCAAGGCACAACAAACTAAGGCACCTAAACAGGCACTAAACGAAAGCACAGAAGTTACAGGCGACAAGCCTACCAAGATCACTGCCGAAGCAGGTATTGATAATCTAATTGACATCCGCAAACTAGCGGGTCTAAAATAATTTAGGAGAAATATAATGTCCGTATTGCTAAACGAAAAATGGCAAGATACTAAAGAGGCCCTGCTAGAAGGGCTACAAGGTCACAAGAAAGCCGTTATGGGCGTGACACTTGAAAATACTCGCAAGTATTTGTCAGAAAGCGCAACAGCTGGAGCTACTAGCTCTGGTAACGTTGCAACACTAAACCGCGTGATTCTTCCAGTAATCCGTCGTGTTATGCCAACAGTTATCGCTAACGAAATCGTTGGTGTTCAACCAATGACTGGTCCAGTTGGTCAAATCCATACTCTACGTGTGCGTTATGCAGACAGTGGTGATGGTGTGGCTGCTGGTGATGAAGCATTCAGCCCATTCAAATTGGCTGCTGGTTACTCAGGTAACAACAGCGACGCTTCACCAAAAGCGCAAACTACTGCTAGCCTAGAAGGTCAACCAGGCAAGCGTATGAGCATCCAAATCTTGAAACAACCAGTTGAAGCTAAGACACGTAAATTGTCTGCTCGTTGGACGTTTGAAGCTGCTCAAGATGCACAAGCCCAACAAGGTATTGACATCGAAGCAGAAATCATGGCTGCTCTAGCACAAGAAATTACAACTGAAATCGATCAAGAGATCTTAGCATCTTTACGTGGTCTAGCATCAGTTGGTCAAACTTACGACCAAGCTGCCGTAAGTGGTACAGCTACATTCGTTGGTGACGAACATGCCGCATTGGCAATTCAAATCATCCGTGTTGCAAACCAAATCGCTCAACGCACACGTCGTGGTGCGGCTAACTGGGCAGTTGTAAGTAACCAAGCTCTTACAATTCTTCAGTCTGCTACAACAAGCGCATTTGCTCGTACAACAGAAGGTACATTCGAAGCTCCAACAAACACTAAGTTCGTTGGTACATTGAATGGCGCAATGAAAGTGTATGTTGACGCATACTTAGCTGATAGTGCTGATGATAACCAAGTTCTACTAGGTTACAAAGGCCCAAGCGAAGCTGATGCGGCTGCTTTCTACTGCCCATACATTCCTCTAATGAGCTCTGGCGTTGTTCTAGACCCAGCTACTTTTGAACCAGTAGTTGGCTTTATGACACGTTACGGTTACGTAGAACTAAGCAATACTGCTTCTTCTCTAGGTAACGCGGCTGACTACTTAGGCAAAGTATCTATTACTTCTGCTAACGTTAGCTTCAAGTAATCATAGAGTAAGCGTAGTAAATGAAAAGGGAGATTTAGGTCTCCCTTTTTTATTGGGTAAATATTTGTATGAGTAATGTACTAGAAACTAGTTTAGACTGGCAAAAAATACGTGCCAAACTACAGTTGTCTGCACAAGACAATATACCAGAGTTTCGTGGAGATATTCAACGATTGCTACATAACTTAGATGAACAAGTTAGTGCGCTTAGTTCTTTAGAAGTTGAAGTTAGAGCAAGAAGATTAAGACCAAAGAACTTAATTGAGCATGTTGAAAAAATCAACAAAGACATAAAAGCATTTCAAAAGTATTATATGGTAGCTTTAATGTTCAAGAGCTAAAACAACAGTTTTGAACAACCAGATAAATATCATATAAGGAAAAACGTATGGCTATTAAAGATCTTATTAGAACCAATGGTGACCACCACATTCAAGCGCAGTCAGATATCGTTTTAGAAACAAAATACGATAGCGGAAATACTGGTACTGTTTGGGTATATGGAAACTTGTTTGTACAAGGCGCAACAACTGAGTTAGAATCTAACAACATTTCTATTGGTGATAAGATTTTAATCTTAAACAAGGGAGAACCAGGAGTTGGTAATCCTGCGGCTCCAGGTATTACACAAAACGTAGCTGGTATACGTATTCAAAGATACACTGATCCTAATCATACATATGGTGTTGATGCAGCCGCAGACGAGCTGGTAATTGGCGAAACAAGTGCAGATTGGGTCTTTAATGAATTAAGAACATGGACTGTGGGAAGTACTGTAAACACAGGCATGTGGCAAGGTACTAAGCAACAAAGTCTATCAGGAATTGCTACTGATGCAATTAGAACAAGCGGTGTAGATTTATCATTACTTGGTTCTGAAAATGCAAACGCAGTTATTACAGTCAAAGGAACAAATAATTATCACTTAAATGTTACTGATGACGATGACATTCCAAACAGAAAATGGACAGAGCTTGCAATTTACGGACAAGCTAATAGAAGAAAAATTGAATTAAACTTTTTAACAAACCCTGCTGATCCAAACACGTTAGTAACAGATCCTTCAACATATATTGAAGTAACTGGACCTACAGTTCCAGGTTCTGGTGTAACAGAAAAACAAGCAAGAGTTTGGATTAACGGAAGTCAGTTTGTGACTTTCTATGATACAAAGGTTGATATTGGTCAACTACGTTTAAAAAATACAAACGAAATTACAATGAATACTAGCGGTACAAAACTAGTATTGTCAACATTCCCTGCAATTGGTTCACCAGTTAATCCAGACGTAGAAATTAAGTCTGCATTGTCAATGGTAATTGACTATACACATGATGCAACTGCTACAGAAGTTGGAAAAATTAAATTATATCCAGGTGCAGAAGGTCCTG
>JACCEB011364002.1_pt1 | contig 110939 bp, 164 predicted proteins | sample 7454761 | NCBI WGS metagenome assembly JACCEB01 (sample SAMN15323454, study PRJNA562643) | freshwater metagenome | isolation source: river surface water | place: USA:Blue River Watershed | collected 2017-08-18 | reverse complement strand
CCTTAGCTCAGTTGGCCAGAGCAATCGCCTTGTAAGCGATAGGTCGTCAGTTCGAACCTGACAGGGAGCTCGATGGTCCGTTAGGGTAGCGGTTATCCCACCTGATTTTCACTCAGGAGGTCACGGGTTCGAATCCCGTACGGACTGCGATAGCATAAAATATATGCTACAATATATAAATGGAGTTAACTATGAAGTATTACACACAGCAATCGCACTTGCGATTTAGCCTGGCGTACTCATGGCACAAAGCCAGTCTCCAGCCGAGTATCTAATCTAGCTCATCCCAAAAATAGATTAATCAAATCAAAACAATCCAAACAAATATAAATTAATACCAAGGTAGTTAACTCCATAACAATCCTCACTGGTGTAGTGGTAGCACAACAGCTTCCAAACCTGTTGGTCTGAGTTCGATTCTTAGGTGGGGGGCGATCCTGCTATAGCTCAATTGGTAGAGCGTCTGTTTGAAGCACAGAAGGTTCTTGGTTCAATTCCAAGTGGTAGGGCCAGACCAATATAGCTCAACGGAAGAGCACTTGCCTACGAAGCAAGTGGTTGAAGGTTCGAATCCTTCTATTGGTACTCTACCCTCGTAGTCCCCAAGGTGGGGAAGCGGTCTGTAAAACCGTCGCCTACGGCATGGTTGGTTCGATTCCAACACGGGGGACTGTGGCACTAGTTCAATGGTAGAACGCTTGGTTGTGGTCCAAGGAATGAGGGTTCAATTCCCTCGTGTCACCCCAGGGTCTTTAGCTCAATTGGGAGAGCATCTGGTTTGCAGCCAGAAGGTTAGGAGTTCGATTCTCCTAAGATCCACGGAAGGTTGCCAGAGTGGACTAATGGACCAGTCTTGAAAACTGTCAGGTGTAACAGCCTCATGGGTTCGAATCCCATACCTTCCTCCGCTTCTCTAGTCCAACGGTAGAGACATCAGCCTCAAAAACTGATCAGTATAGGTTCGAATCCTATGAGAAGCACAATGCTCCTGTATCCCAATGGCAGAGGAAGGCGACTTAAAATCGCTACAGTGTGGGTTCGAGTCCCACTAGGAGTACGGAAATATGGCTGAGAGGTCTAAGGCAGCGGTTTGCTAAACCGTCGTAGAGCAATCTACCACAGGTTCGAATCCTGTTATTTCCGCCACGCCTCCATAGCTCAGTGGATAGAGCAAGAGCCTTCTAATCTCTTGGTCGCAGGTTCGATTCCTGCTGGGGGTACTAATCTCCCTTCGTCTAATTGGCAAGACTCTAGGTTTTGGTCCTAGCTATCGAGGTTCGAGTCCTCGGGGGAGAGCAACGTGGTATAATTATTTTGAAGGGAGACGTTATGTCTAAATATCAATATCCTATTGATGGTGCTATGGGTAAAACCTGGAAGATCACCAGCAAGATGGGTTGGAGAATCCACCCAGTTAAAAAGGAAAAGAAGCACCACAATGGCACTGACATTTGTGGTCTTGGAAAAGGGCCTTGGTACATTGAAGCATTTGCAGATGGCAAGGTTTTAAAGGCACAGGAGTCAACAGCTCCAGGTGGTGGCTTTGGTCACTACGTAGTTATTCAGCACAAGATTGACGGAGAGTTTTATACATCTCTATATGCACACATGGTTCCTGGATCAATCCAGGTAAAGCCAGGTCAAAAGGTGACAGCTGGAACAGTCTTGGGAAAGATGGGCACATCTGGAATGTCTACTGGTGTTCACTTGCACTGGGAGATTTGGAAAGGCAAGACCCATGGCTGGTCAGCAGATGGTAAGGGCTTTGTAGAGCCAGTTGGCTTTGTTAAGGCACTCATGGCAGCTGAAAAGGCAAAGGCATTTGCTAATCAGGCAACTCCAGAGGACGCACCTGCAGAGATTATTAAGGTAGATACTCCTGTAGCAAAGCCTGTAGCACCTGCCAAGCCAGCTGTAAAGCCTGCTGCCAAGCCAGTAGCTAAGGCTCCTGCAAAGAAGCCTGGCGGCGGTTCTGCTAAGCCACATCAGATTCAGTAAACATAAGAAAGATAAAAAGATGCCATCATACGACTATCAGTGTAAAGACTGTAGCACAAAAATATCCGTAACTAGATCAATATCAGAAAAAGATCCAGGGTATGCCTGTGAAAAATGCAACTCACCAATGACACGCTCATACTCTGTAGGAGCCATTAAGTTTAACGGCAGTGGTTTCTATAGAACAGATAACGCAAGTCGGTAGTCGTATGGTTGGCAATCATTCAAAAACTATCTATGTCATGCTCCCATCATTAATGGATGAGCAAGTTTTTGATACAATAAACAATGCCATAGAAAGAGCCGAATTCCCAGATAGACTTTCTTTTGGAATATCCTTACAGGGGTTGTCCCTAGACAGAGTAAAAGAAATACAAAAAGTTTCTGACGTTAGATTCTGCGTATTACCAGAAGAGATAGTTTATGGAATAGGTGCAACAAGATCATTCCTCTATGGAATGTATAACGAAGAAGACTACATTCTTAGTCTTGATTGTCATAGCTCATTTGACAGTGGATGGGACTCTAAGCTAATTGCTAGACATAGCGAGATTCCAAACAGTAATCTGGCAATCATTACACAGCCACTATCTGACATGTTAATGACTGAGTCTCACATTGGAAAGTATGGAGACCCAAGCAAGTCTGAAATAAAAGAAGAGTGGGGATCCCATCATGCTATGCAGTATCTTGGAGTAGATGGATTGCTAGACTCTGGCTTTTTGAAGAAGAACTATGTAACGCCACATTTTATATTTGCTCCTGGGTCGATTGTAACTTTGGGGTATCCTAAAAATTATATTTTTGGAGAAGAGGGCGTGCTGCTATCTCTAATATTTTTCTGCAATGGATACGATACATATATGCTAAATCAAACATACATTACTACGATGCCAAAAGATCCAGAAGCTGTCCGCAAGAGGTCGGAGTTTTTCTCAAAGCTGCTTCCATACTCACCAAGCTATTTGGTTGGAGATAAGGTTGGGCACTCTCACTCTATATCCTATGCTACACCAAGAGCATTTGCGAGTCACTTATCAAGACTAGCAGAGCTGCACAGGATTCCAGAGGAGATTGAGAAAGAGTACATGTCCTTAATTCTTTTTGGAAGAAACAAGGAGTTGGACCTGATCGGCCTTGAAAGAAGTGTGTCAGATTTCTTAAGCTTTCACGATACAAAAGACTTAACCTTAAAAAGAATTGAACAAAGACTAAAGTCTGTCTTGCTTCGTGGATGATTCTGCGGTATAATAGTTGTTAACAAACTATTGGAGGAATCTTGCTACTGGAATCAACAGAACTAGAAAAGACAATCAACCTTACCGCTATGGACCGCTGCGACTCTGGAAATTGCGGAGCCCAGGCTTATGTTGTTGCTATCGGGGTTCCTGGAGAACTAATGTTTTGTTCCCATCACTACAACAAGATCATGAATAGTGAGCTTGGCAAAGAGCGTTTGGAAAACTTTGCTTATCAAATTATAGACGAGCGTGATAGGCTTATTGAGAATCGTCTGGTTGGAGAAAATTAATGTACGAATATTACGTAAGAGAAGTAAAGAACATTGTCGATGGAGATACTATTGATGTTGTTATTGATTTAGGTTTTAGCATCCTATTTGAGTCACGTGTACGCCTGGCAGGTATCGATACCCCAGAGTCACGCACCACAGACAAGCGTGAGAAGGCTCTAGGGCTAGAGTCTAAGAAGTATCTTGCAGAACGCATCAAGGCTGCAAAGAATGTAGTTATTAAAACTGAGAAGCTAGACAGCTCTGAAAAGTATGGTCGTATTCTTGGCTGGATTTATCTAGATGGAGAAGGCAATTCCATTAACCACGAGATGATTGAGAAGGGGTATGCCTGGGGGTATCTTGGTGACACCAAGGTTAAAGACTTTGACGCTCTCCTGGCTAAGAGAAATGCACAGTAGCGATAGTTCAGAAGACATGCTTGACCAGCTCATTCTTGATGGGTTGGTTGAGGTTTCTGCCCTTGATGTTGAGACTGGAGAAATGCTATACGCATTTACAGACAAGGCACGAGAGAAAATGCCTGAAATGCAACGTCAGGCTGAAAAAGTGTTTGATGAGATGATAATGTTCTTTTGGGAAAATGGATTTATATCTATGAACGTAGACGCTCCTAATCCAGTAATTGGAGTTCTTCCAAAAGCATTGGATGAAGAAGAAGTTTCAAAGCTTTCTGTAGACCATAGAGTAGCATTGAAAATTATACTGGAAGCTTTACGCATTCGGTAATATAGGATTATCTAGGAGAGTCTTATGGATTTTGTATTGGGGTCAATAGTAACTATTGCCGCATTATTTATTGTTTCTAGATTTATCCTATCTGAAAAAGAAATAAATAAAAACACTATTAAGATAGTGTTCAGGCAGAGTCATCTATATGAGGTTTTAAAGCCATACATAGACTACATGCCTCTTCCACCATTGCCAATTACGCAATCCTATAAGCATGAGATGAAGAATAAGCTTCGTGTTGTGTTTACTGACAGCAATGCCTACTGGATCAAGGATAACGCTTTCTACCAAGCAGATCTAGTTGACGGTATGGTTGATGAATCTACAACAAAAGTAGTTGACACAATGGCTATGGATAAGGTAGAATTAGATAAGATGATTTTTATTGTTCAACAACTTACGGAGGGTATGACAAATGATGGTGGGAGTCCAGGGGACAAAAACCTTTAATGACTATTCCATTTTTCTATCTGGAATGGCCCTAGTTCTTAGACGACTTAAGGACCAGGACACGGAGCTAACGATTTTTACTGCTGGTCCACAGCGTGTAAATGAGATGGCAATGGAGTTTGTCAATGTTTCTAACTTTAAGGCCCGTGGCATAACTGCCAAGGTAATTAAGGTTCCTGAGCGTTGGTTCAAAGAGAATCCTCACAAGCTAGAGATGTTTTCTTTCTTTGCAAATGAGAAAGAGTCGTTATCAGAGCTTGTTAATTTTCTAGACAATAAAGAGGTAGATGTGCAGGTGCACAGATACCACATTGCTAGATAACCTATGCGGAATATGCATAGAAACACTAATAATAAAACCAATATATATGGGAGTGATCGTGTTAATTAAGTCACTTGAAAAGATGGAAGAGATCGTAAAAAACGATAAGTCTCTTTCTTGGCGTGGTTGGGATGTAGTACATCGCATACCAAATCCTACTGCCTGGTCTAAGCCAGACGGTGCCTTTGTTAAGGGTAGGTGGTACATTCAAAAGATATTTGCAGTTACCACTGAGGGTTGGGAGATTCCAAATAAGCTTGTGAGGTAGCAAATGCAATCTCAGAGGTGGAAGGAACAGGCTTCCTGCAAAGACTATGACTGGAACTTATTTTTTGACAAGTACGAAGAAGATGTTTTGCTTCGTGGTGCAATCGATAAGCTCTGCTCTGAATGTCCAGTTGCAAAACAATGCTTCGCTGTTGGTGTATCCCAAAAGGCTTGGGGTGTATGGGGCGGAGTATATCTTGAAAACGGTAAAGTATCAAGAGAGTTTAGCAATCACAGGAGCAAAAAAGATTGGGGTAATGTATGGAAAAAGCTAACGATAGATTATCCCAAGAAGTAATTAAAAATAATATCATTGAGTCATATCGAATAATGAATAAGTTCTATGGCGAGTCCGAGTTTCTAAATCATGGATACTATGATCCAAGCACTGGATACAGTAACCAGGAAAACTTGTACTACCATTTAGTTCGTGATATCGATATTTCAAACTTAGACATTTTGGACATTGGCTGTGGGCATGGCGGTGGACTAAACCTATTGCACAATAAGCTTGGTTGTAAATCAGCTATTGGAGTAGACATTAGTCCAGAGAACATATCCTTTTGTCAAAACTCTTATGGTGACACCATAAAGTTTATGCAAGGCGATGCCGAAGACTTGCAGTTCGAAGATAATAGTTTCGATATTGTTTTTAATATAGAGTCTGCACACTGCTATCCTAACTACGATAAGTTCTTGAATGAAGTTGTTAGAGTTTTGAGACCAGGAGCACTATTCCTATTTACAGATGCTATATCCGAAAGCTCTGTTCATAACAGAGATGAGATAAGTATTTATCTTGTTAGGAAGTTTCCTGGACTTGAGCTTATATCTGAGACAGATATAACTGAGCAGGTTGCAGATTCGTGCAAGTCAGACATGGACAACTCTCCATATTGGATAGTTAGAAAAATAGCAAAAGAAAAATTTACTGGGTATTCTAGTAAAGAGTCAAAGCATCTCAGCTTTGTTTGTAGAAAGGTTGGCTAGTATGTATACAGATGGTATGCGTAGGGCGTTTCATTCAGTTACACCGCCAAAAAACTTTTCACTCCAGGTAATCGACAACGATCACTTCCTTACAGTTAAGGCTAGTGAGAAGCAGTTTATGAGTCTTCTAGATGAAGAAAAGCGTGCTGCTGTTGAATACATGGTTCGTGTAAAGAAAGCCCTAGAAGACAATGGTGCCATGGTATTATTGGTCCGAGAGGGTGGCGTGGAGCTATGACATTTTCTATTGAGCTAGTTGTGTTTGCAGTTCTTGTCTTTTCCCTGATTGTAATGGGTGCATTTCTAATTAGGTTTAGGCTTAGGTCAAAAAGATTGACTGCAAGTGTGGTTCAATTGATAATTGACAAGAACGCAATCTCAGAAGAGCTTGACAGACTTTCTTTCATATCATCTAATAGTACTGATATTGAAAATGGTTTTATTAAGTTTCTTTCTGAAACCAGGGAAAGTGCTTATGATTACATCGCAGATGTACAGGCAGCAATCCTAGAACTAAAGAGTGCAATGGATTCTGGAAAAGATGAAGAAATTGCACAATCATATAACAAACTAATAGGATTCCTTCCAGATAATACTGTGGGTATGACAGATTAGCTGTTGGGAAATAACAAGGAGAAATAATGAATAAGGCAGTAATTGAGTCCTATCTTAGGAACTTGCTAGGTCAGTTAATTGGTGCAATCACCATTGTAGCTGCAAGCACTGGTATCGCATCGCCAACTGACTTTGGTCTAGGCGAGTGGTTGCTAGTTGCAAATGCTCTTTGGGCATCTGCAGTACCAACGCTAATCCGTTGGGTAAATAAAAAGGATCCAGCATTTGGTCTTGTTGCAGAAGCGGTGGCAGCCTCTGTCACCACTAAGCTAGAGGCAGCAGCCGTTGATGCTCCAAAGAAGGCAGCACCAAAGAAACCAGTTGTTAAGAAGACTGGTGGCGGAGGATCTTCGTCAACCAACAAGGTCCAGTAAAACTAAATAAAAGATTAAGCGGATTGCAGCTTTGCAGTCCGCTTTTCTTATGGTATAATATATATGCCTGCCACTTGGGGGCAATTAACTCGCTAAATATTAGGAGATGATATACATGGTATACACACGTACACCACATCAGGGAAGAGACCTCTTTCCATTCGGCAGCCTTGCTCAGGAATTTGAGAAGGTATTTGCAACAACTCACACCACCAACTACCCACCATATAACGTTATTAGGTTTAATGATAACGAATATACCATTCAGTTTGCGGTAGCTGGATTTAAGAAGCCAGATATTGATATCGTTGTAGAAGACGGTGTCCTTAAGATTTCTGGCAAGGCACCAGAACCTCAGTTTGAGGAGGGTGCTGGCTATGTTCACAAGGGAATCGCTACACGAAAGTTCACTCGCTCATTCAAGCTACCAGAATACTTTGAGGTAAACTGGGCAGGGCTTGAAGATGGTGTTCTTTCTATTGGACTAACAAAGCATGTCCCTGAGGAAAAGAAACCAAAACAAATTACGATTGAATAAGTCGATCTCCTGGGCATGAGAATAAACTGCCTATTTATTATGCTATAATTTAAGCATGGCAAGACATTCACTAATAGCTTTATCAAGCACATCACCTACTAGGCTCACCCCTCTTGGAACTCACTCTGGCATAGACCTAACTATGCAAAATGTTAATCAGTCTGGATATATATATCTCGGTGGATCTGACGTTTCAAGCGAAAACTATGGCTATCGCCTTCTTCCCAATCACGCATTCTCTGTTGAAATCAATGGTACAGAATCTGTTTATGCCATATCGTCCGCAACAGGTATGAATGTCGCTACGCTAAGCACAAAGCTGGAGTCTGGTTCATAATGGCAAGGTTCACACATCCAGCTATTGGCGGTACTGGATCTTCAGAGGACGGTACTTGGATTGTCGAAGGCGGAACTTTAAACGGAAATCAGCCTGCATTTAATGGCAATCCTATGTTTTCTGGAAGATGGACAAGGTTCGATAACTTAGTTCATTTTAGTATTGATGTAGACATGGATAATATCACAAGCTTTGGAACTGGTCAGTACTACATAAAGCTTCCGTTTGCATCTAAGTCTAACTATCTTCTTTCTAATGGCTGCTTACACGACAGCTCTACTGGAGATGAGTACGCAGTCATGGGTCACGTTCAGTCTGGCTCTGATGTTCTAACCCTTCTCACAACAACATCTAATGGAAAGCAAAATCCTTTTACCAACAGCGTTCCAGTCAACCTAAGCACTGAAGATAACTTTCACATTGCAGGCACATATGAGTGCGTAGTGGTGCTATAATTAAATAGTCCCCACACAGGGCAAGGTTTGTTCATTACCTTAGGATGATTAGTTACCATTTTATGCTGGGCAACGCCAATGGTGCTGTGTGGGGATTTATGCTATCTAAGTTTTTTATTGATATAGTCAATTGCCTGGAAGAATCCAAGGTCATCAATATCAGCAATTGCAAGTAGATCCTTTGGCAAGCAGTGTCCACCGAATCCATACAGACCGTCATCAGGACTTGGAACAATAGAGTGTGCAATACCAATTCTGTCATCTAGGCCAATAGCCTGCCTTACTTCTTCATATGACGCACCAAACTCTTTGCATATTCTGTATACAGAGTTAAAATAAATAAGCTTAGCAGCTAATCCTGCATTGTCTGCCAGCTTAATGATGCTTGCCTCTTCTTTAGAAACGTGGCGGTAGGTGTCTAGGGCAGCAGGGTAGCTGTTAGCAATAAGAACCTCATTGGCAAACCTATTGGTATCTACTGGTTCTCCACCTAACACTGCAATCCAAGCATTGTCTGTAACAAGCTGACCGTCTCTCTGTGGCATGAACTCTGGGAACAACATATAGTTTATCTCATACTTTTGATCCCATTCTGAAATCTTAGCTGGAGACACGGTGCTTCTAATAACCACAAGCCCAGAGTATCTATACTCAGAAAGCTCTGACAAGACTGACTCTAAGTCTTTATAATCTTCTGGACCAGACTGAACAGTGTCTACGCAGACAATTATGTATTCGTATAGATTAAAATCATCATTAATAATACCCTTAAAAGGATCATGAAAGTCAGCTTTGTTATTGATTGCGATGTTTGTTGCTGTACCAACTTTACCAGCACCAATTATTAAAATATTAGACATGATACAATTATAGCAGGTCGTGCATTATATCAGTTTTTAATGGTATAATTATATGTAAACTTTGGAGGAATTATGCCAGTAGGTGGCGGAGGCAAACCAGCAGGTGGTTATCGTGCTGGTAAAAAGGGTAGCTATGGATGCAAAGGTTATCCAACTGTAAGTGCAGATGGCACTGTCCATGGATGTCACCCAACTAAGGCTCAGGCAGCTGAACAAGCTCGTGCTATTTGGGCAAGCGTTAATGCTAAGAAGAGTGATGATGATATGCCACCTCTAGAGTACTTCATGGAAGATGAAGATGAGATGGACAAGGCAGATCCATGTTGGGATGGCTATACTCAGCGTGGTATGAAGCCAGGAGACAATGGCCGTATGGTTCCTAACTGTGTCCCTGTTTCTAAAGCTGCTGCAAAAATTACTGAAGGTGACTTCGTTGTTGCACTTACTACAGAAGGTCCAGTTGTTGGTCAGGTAGAGCACGTGATGGTAGAGGGTGGCACATATGGTCAGCCAGGAAACCCATATGCTGTAGAGTCTACTCCAGAGAACCCAGCTGTAGCCATTAGGATGCTAGAAGAAGAAGATGGTGTATACTATTACACACCATACTCTATTGGAGCACTAATGTCTGATGTAAATAGAATTAACATGCCAAACATTAGTCTGGAGGACTATGAAGACAATAACCATATGGACAAGGCTGAGGGCTATTCTCCTCCTGCTGGTGCCAGGTCTGCTGCTCGTCGTGCTATTAAGTTCAAAGAAGACGGAAAAGCCACTGGAGCAGGAACTGCTGTTGGCTGGACTAGAGCTAGACAGCTGGCTAATGGAGAGACACTCTCGCTAAGCACTGTAAAGCGTATGTACTCCTACTTCTCACGTCACGAGGTAGATAAGAAGGGCAAGGACTGGGCGAACCAGGCTAACCCATCTAATGGATACATTATGTGGCTCGCTTGGGGTGGCGACGCAGGTTACTCCTGGTCACGCAGAATTGTTGAAAGTGCAAAGAACAAGGCACTCTTTGCTGACTTTGGCAAGGACTGGACTACTTCTCGTGGTCTACCAGATCTCTTTAGATAAGAGTTCGCATATAGGGGGTACATATATATACCCCTAATTTGCAATTAAGCTTTTAGCTCTCTTGCTCTCTAATGTAGGTCCTAATTTTGTGACAGTTTGCACAAACAACGTCACACTTTGCTACCTCATCCCACGCAGCTTTCTCTCCATAATTTCTTAGCACACGGTAGACGACATCAATCTTATGAAATTCTGGTTTGTGATCAAACTCAAGGACGTAGTGTGGGAATCGATTTCTGCAGTCAGCACAACCGTGCTTCTCCTTATAGAGATGTAAATCTTCTAAAACTTTATGAAGTTCTTTTTTATGTTTGGCTGACTTGACCATACGGTATAATTATATCAGTAAGTTAGGACAGTTTTGGATTTTGTATATTTTTGTAGACCTGGAAATAATGAAGAGTTAAGGTATTCTATACGATCTCTTTATGCAAATTATAAAAATGCAACGGTATGGGTTGTTGGAGAAAAGCCAGACTGGTACGTAGGCAATTTTATATATGTAGAGCAAGGGCACTCTAAGTTCAACAATGTTCTTGAATCGATAAAAGTGGTTTGTAGCTCGGACCAAATAAAAAGTTCCTTCGTCTTGATGAATGATGATTTTTTTATTTTAAAGCCAATAAATCCATATAACATGTATCACGGTGGTAAGCTGTCAAGCAAGATTGATAAATATGATAACCTTATGCCATCAGCGTCTTATGTACAAATGCTTAAGAATACATTTTATCAACTAACAAAGCTTGGAGTCAGCGATCCCCTAGACTATGAGCTTCACATTCCAATGATGATGAACAAGAAAAAGCTATTTAGATCACTGCGACAAGGAGTCTTGTGGCGTTCAATGTATGGAAATCTTAATAAAGTTGGTGGCGAAATGATGGATGATGTAAAGGTATACATTAGTGGAGTATTTAAAAACAACTTATCTTATAATCTTGAAGACTATGATATCTTTTTGTCTACTGACGACAATTCTTTTAATCTATTTAAAGATCAGTTGGATAAACTTTTTCCAAAGGCATCAATCAGCGAGGCCCAGGATAGAGATAAGTTTGTTCTCTAAAATATCCATTTGAATGTCAAAGTTATTGGCTAATTGGACTGACCTGTCCTTTACCTGCTTTGACTTTTTCTTATAAAGTTTTTCATCATCAAGGCTACGAATAGCCTCCACCCAATCAGCAACACTATTTGGATTAGCAAAAATTCCAGACTCACCGAGAGACTCTTGCAGGCCAGGAGTTGGCGAGGCTATTACTGGAATTCCAGAACAAGAGGCTTCTATAGCAACTCTTCCCCAGCTTTCGTAGTGAGATGGAACTAAAAGAATATTAGTTTTGGCATAAATATCCTGTATCTCTGGGGTATTATCTAAGATTGTAACATTATCTAGCTTACGATCAAACTCAATCTGCTCTCCATAAGCACCCTTTACCCCCAAGAACTGTCGGTCTGGCATTATTCTAGCTAATTCCCAAAACAGCTTACCGCCCTTTGCCTCATTCATATTGATTAAGGTGATATATTCTTTAGTGGTTTTTACAGAATATCTTTCTGGCTTTGTAGGAGGATTGACCACTGTGCTTGGGATACCACGCTTTACAGTCTTTTTAATCCATTCACTGTTTGCAATAGCCAAACTGGCAGAGCCAGTATCAAATATTCTGTTATAGGCAAGTTGCTTGTCGTTATGAACTAGATGGGCCACATACTTCTTGTATCGCTTTGCAAGACTCACTGCAATTCTAGTAAAATCAAGATGAGTAAAGATAATGTCACACCATCTAATTAGCTCTACCTCTTTTGCTGAGGTACCGCCAGTTGCATTGTAAATTGGGATGTCTTCATACTCTTCAGCACCAGGATTTTTTGTAATGACTGCAACCTCGTGACCACGTGCTTTCAAGTCAAACAATATTTGGTGCAGCATTGCCTCTGCCCCAGCGTTGTGGTTTGGAAAGTATCCATGTACATATGCTAAAATTTTCATAACTTACCTATTATATCATTAAATGTCCAAAGCCAATTTATCTCACATTGGTCTATAGTAAAGTAGGGAGTACGGGACTTGAACCCGTGACCGAACGATTATGAGTCGTTTGCTCTAACCAGCTGAGCTAACTCCCCTAACCGCTACTCGTAAAGAGCAGCAATCGTTTGTGGAAATGCATCCTTAGTTAAAGCAAGAACAGCCTCCGCATACTTCTGAATTTCATACTGTGCATCATGTTCTAGCCTCTGGTCCAGGAAGGTAAGGACTCCCTGTAGGGATACCGTCCAACGCCAACGTACGTACATTCCATAAGCAGGCAAAAAGAGTCGTGCAATTTCTGGAGCAATGCCATCTTCAAGTGCCTGACGATAGTTGTCTACCCCCAGTACAATAGCTTCACAGAGCCTGCTAAAGTGCTTCTCTCCAATTTGTTCGTCTACTGGTTCTCCAGATCCCTGCTTACTGTTTGCAGGCTTAGAACGCCACTCGTGTGGTAGTGGGACATAGAACTTCTCTTCCTCAGTAATATACCTACGAGATGATTCATTCCAGCCATTCTGGTCATCGACATGCGTAGAACCTACGGCATATTTCCACCACTGTCGTGCCACAAAAAGTGGGGCATACACTTCAAAAGTAAGTGCAGCATGTCTAAAAGGACTAGTGTGCTGCTCACGAAGCAAAAACTTTAAAAGCTTTGCATCCTTATCATCAAACACGCTCTTTTCCTTGTCATATGACACCCTAGCAGCGTTAACGACTGATAGATCATCTCCAAGAGTATCTACAAGTCGAACGTAGCCCTCATCCAATACGCTGATTGGATCTGGAGTAACCTTAATAAAAGTTGTCATTTTTCTTTTGCTCCCGTTGCTCTGTTAATGCCAGCAATATAGCCAGCCTGCCATGCCCTGACTTCTTGTTCGTTTGGAGAATATCCAAGTACGCCAATCCAGGACATCATATCTTTCTTAGCCTTACGAATGATTGCTGCTGTTTCAGCATCATGCTTGCGTCTCTGCCATCTATCACTCACTTGGCCAGTCTCCATCTAGCACCATCATTGCAATGGCACTGTAGTTAAGCATATCTAGAAAAGAATCACGCAGACTCTCGTTTTCTGGTGTTGCACCACTATCAATCAAGTGATTAATACGGGACATCTTGTCATGCATACGGACACGCAATCCGTTTAGTGGTCCACCAGGAGCAAGTGCAATATTCTTTGGACCATAGTCAGCCTGCTTCTTTACAAGGATGTCAAGGCCTTCTTCGTAATATGGAGAGGCTAACAGTTTAAATGCTGAAAGATCTCTAGTCATCAGAGTCCACAATCACTGCTACAATGTCACGGTATGCAAGAATAAGGTAGTCCTCGCCATCAAACTGTACCTCGGTACCCTGGTACTTAGCAAATGCAACCTTGTCACCAACCTCTAGGTCTGGCTTCATCAGCACACCGTTATCTAGCAAAAGCCCTGGGCCAACTGCTACAACGATAGCTTCGCTTGGCTTTTCTTCGTTAAGAGCAGCAAGAATCAATCCAGAAGATGTCTTCTTCTCGCTCTCCTTAATAGGCTTGACAACAACCTTGTCATTAATTGGTTTAATCATTTTAGTATTCATCTTTCTGGTGCCTTACACCATGCTTATCATCAATGTATTTGTGAATTTTTCTCCATGCAACTGCCCTTGAAATACAGAATCCAAGCAACAGAAATACGCCATTCCAGAAAAACTCTGCAACCACATGCTCAAAACCGAACATGGTATCTATGAGGGAATCTATGCCAACCGTTCCATGCTGATGCTCATCAACGTGGTCTTCAATCTGTGCCTGAATCGTCAGAAGTAGGTCTCTCATTCTCTTCCTTTTGTTTGTTTTCTAGGTATTCTTTTGCAATTTTCTCGATATCTGCAGGCTTTACTGGAGACAGAGGTACGCTATATTCAAATTGTCCCAATTCAAGTCCTAACACATAGTCGATATCTGGAATGCTCATGTGTCAATTATATAGATATGAGCCGAATATGTCAAGCAGCTAGTGCAGTGATCTTATCTGGCTGGAATCCAGCCCAAGAATCAGAGTCAGTGATTACAACTGGGGCAGACTTAAATCCCATTTCAACAATCATGTCAAAAGCAGCGGCATCTTCTGTAATGTCCACAGTGTCGTATTCAATGCCCATCTTATCAAGCATTCTCTTTGTCATGTCGCACTGGACACAAGCTGGTTTTGTATAGACTGTCGTCATTGTAACTCCTAGTTAATAGATAATGAATATATTATACGCATAGGTTTTGACAAAAGTCTAGATGCAATATAACAAAATGGTAAAGCTATTTTACCATGCCGTGCTTGGTTTGTAAATAGAGTATGCAGGGTACCCCGTCAGACTTATGCTCAAGATTTACCATTAACTCATCAAAGTTTATTCCATAAGAAACATGTCCGCACAGACATTTATATGAAATTGGTAGCATAATACATTATACCTGTGTTATAATGTTTTAATGATATGTCCACTATGTAATCAAGCTATGATGGTACCCATTGTTTATGGCTACCCTACGTTTGATCTAATTGAAGAAGCCAGGCTTGACAAGATCGTTCTTGGTGGAACAACTATTAAAGAATACACTCACTATTGTCACGAGTGTCAAGAAACTTATCCGATTATCGAAGCTTAGTCTACGATATTCGATAGGTCTTGTTCTGAGATCATACCGCTTGCGGTACCATTAATCTTACCATCTACAAGTCCAATAAAAAATGGGCTAACGATAGGTGGACGTGATGGAATAATTGTTTTAATAAGATAGCTATCGTCTACTGACTCTAGCTTAACGTAATCAATCTCAGGATTGCTTTGCATGTATTGTTCAATCATTGGCTCCAGGGCCTCAGATGTTTTAGATCCATTTTCGTAGATATGGACAATTTCTTTCTTGGTCACACTTCATTATAGCATTATCTTTTAAATAGCTAGGTAGAATTGGGGTATGAATGATACTTTAGTGTGCCCTAAATGTCAAAATGACATGGCAAAAATAGTATATGGATACCCAACTGAAGCATTAGTCCAGCTTGTAGACGAAAAGGGCTGGATGCTTGGCGGATGCAGCCCAAGCCCAATTAAGTTTTATTGCAAAAAGTGTAGTGTGTCTTGGTCAGAAGATTTTGGGTTTGACTCCTGAGAACCAATCCAGTCTTGTAAGATATCCATTATCTTAGCACCAGTAATCTCAACGGCAGTATCTCCGTAATCAATTACATAGGTGTTTTCTGGTGATAAAAAATACTTAAACTTAGGAGTGGTTGACTTGTGCATTTAAGCTGCCACCAGCCTACGCTTTGCTGGATCAAAAGTCTTTGGCTTTTTCTTGGATGCCTTTCCATTATTACGCTGTGAGTTACGCTCACCCTTGGTTTTCTTGGCTGCCATACTTCCTCATCTTTCCTATAGCTTTATTAGATACCTAACTGAATCTACGTATCCAGCTTTAATAGCATTTTTAATCATCTTGTGAGACGAGCTATTAAATTTTGGTAGCTCTGAAAAGTATATCACGAATTGAACATCTGGATAAGCTGCCTTAATCAATGCACCATTTGCAATGGCCTTCTTAACATTGTCGGTACGTCTGGCACCAGGACGCTTATTTCCTTTGGCTTCTCCACCTTTGGCCTCAATGTAAAACTGCCTGCCTACAATATCTTGGTATGCAAAGTCAGCTTCAATGCCAACATCTTTTAGCACAACATGCTTGTCAATCTTTTTAATGCCAGTACGGGAAAGATCCTCCAGAACCATGTCCTCAAAGAGGTCCCCAGACTTCTTGCTTTCTGCTTGAAACATTTTTACCTTTCAACTTGTTACAATATTTTGACATTGACATTGAGCTTTGTCAAGTATATAATTTTGTTATGGCAAAAGGCGATGGAAGATTTGGTTGGTGCTTTACAAACCAGCATGAACAGTGTATAATTGTAACCTCACAAGAGATAAGGTGCAGCTGTACATGTCACAGTTCGTAATGGCTAAGCGTGATACGTTTATTAATCTAATGAAGAATATGGATGCAGAGACTGCAATACCTGAGGGTACCCGTATGTTTCTCATCACATCTGACAAGCAAACAAGGTACCTAGAGTCTGATGAGATCTGTGTATACACACCAGAGCTAGGATTAAACTATACATATAAGGGAGACTGGGTAGATGCCCCTGCATATTGATATTAAAATTAACGACAAGCTGATTAATCAGATCCACATTGCTCGTGCAAAGGGTGGGACAGATCCAGACGACATCAATACCTATATTGTTGTAGATGGTGAGCAGCCACAGCGTTGGGAAGACTGGTATATTGACGGCATTCCATTTATGCATCGCTATGGTGATGGTGCAGAGATTTGTGTAGCAAAGGGAATGAGGGCATTGTATGGTGAGGTTTAGACACTACGGACCAAGCAGATTTGACTCTAGCAAATACTTTGGCTTTCTAGTTGATTGGAATCCGAAGTATAAGGGTATAGATATTTATATTGGCAAACATGTATTTGTATTTTTTAAGGGGTATAAGAAGTAATGAATTACAAGACTCCTATGACAGTAGCAGAAGCTATTGAGAGACTTAAGCAACTACCCCAGGATAGCAAGCTAATTGTTGTGGATTGGGACAGCGAATACATGGGAACTCACTATCACCATGTTTATGAATTTACTGATAATGGACATATTCTTAGTGGTCTTTGTAAAGAAGATTGGTATGAAGAAGATAAATGGGATGATGAGGAAGATAACAATGAGTAATCTAGATAGCACAGATTGGGATAATGATGCCCCAACTGACGTTGATAGATGGCTAGAGATTTATTCTCAAGACAGCAGCTTATTTTGGAGTTGTAGTGTAGGACATATTCAGAATGTCTTGGATGAACTTATTTATCGCAATAAAACTAATCAAAGGAGAGCAGAAGTGAGCAAGTATTACCGCAAGAGGCCAGTGATTGTAGAAGCAATGCAATACACAGGTGATAACGGCTGTGACATTGGGCTATTCGTTGGGTATGCAGACCGTAATGAAAACAACCAGTTTGTGATTTCAACGCTGGAAGGGACGATGCTTGCTGATGTGGGTGACTTCATAATTAGAGGTGTGCAGGGTGAGTTTTACCCTTGCAAGCCCGATATCTTTGAGCAGACATACGAACTAATCAAAGGAGAGCAGAAGTGATTCAAATAAATAATGCGGAGCGTATTTACGATTGGGCACAACAGGTTATGCAGGTTGAATTTGTTAAGCTAATCAATAAGAGGTTTGGCGGAATTGTTTTGCACGATGAGAGAGATGCTAAAGCTGTTATCGCTGCCCTTGATTTGCTAATGAGCGACATAACCAAGGTAGAAAATGTGAGCGAGCTTGGTTTGGGAGTTCCGTTTATTGCAGTAAGGGGAAAGCAGAAGTGAGTGACAAAGACAAGGCAGTAGCTGATGCTATCAGAATGCTGGTAAATGCAGGGTATGAAGTAATGTATGAAGAAGTTCCTATCGGTAGGGCTGGAACTGGTATTCATCTACACCTGCTAGATGAGCTAGACGGAGATCGGAAATGAGCCTACAAAATATCCTTGACATCATGCAGAGTGCCATGATAGTATTACTTGCAGTAAATATTTATATACTTAGCAAAAGGCAAAAATGACTGAGATGATTGGACACTACCAGGAAGACAAGATCAAGAGTCTTTTTATCGGTAGGAAAGTTGTAAAGGCTGAGGGTTCTGAGCTTACCCTGGACGATGGAACTGTTTTGCAGGTAATCCCTAATGATGGTGGATGTTCCTGTGGTGCTGGAGACTACTACCTAGACAATCTTAATAAGTTTGACAATGTTATTACAGATGTTGAGATTAAGGCTGTTCCATATTCTGATGACACGTGGGAATCTAGTTACACCTATCAGCTATTCGTATACTCTGGCGGCATCTCAACATCAGTAGCTGACATCAAGGGTGATGATGGTAACGGATACTATGGTACTGGATTTGATATTTATGTAAAGTACCGTCCAGGACCACCAAAGGCAGAGTTTGTAAACATTTTTGATAAAACTAATTGGGAAGAGTAGAATTGAAGCAGATAACTAACAAACTATTTAATTGGGCATCTATTTTAGATGAGCAAACACTAGAGCAGGCTAAGACAACCTCGTCTATGCCTTTTGTGTTCCCACATCTAGCACTAATGCCAGATGCTCACCTTGGCAAGGGGTCAACTGTTGGGTCAGTAATCCCTACAGAGGGTGCGATTATGCCTGCTGCAATTGGGGTAGACATTGGTTGTGGAATGATGGCTATTAAGACTAACAAGACTGTAGATGATTTGGCTACCGTGGACCTTAAGGGATTGCGTGAAGCAATTGAGTCTTCTATTCCATTGTCAGCGTTCAAGCACAATCAAAAGCTTGAGCAAGACGCACTTGATGCAGCAGAAGAGCTTCTAGAGGATGCACTAGATGCAGGTTTTAATCCATCTGATTATGCAGATAATTGGATGTATCAGATTGGTTCTCTTGGCTCTGGAAATCACTTTATTGAGATTACGAAAGATGAAGAGGGGTCTATCTGGCTATTCCTGCACTCAGGTTCACGTGGAGTTGGTAATAAGATTGCTACACATCACATTGCTGTGGCACAGGAGTATGCAAAGAAGAACTTTATCACCCTTTCAGATGCAGACTTAGCATACCTTGTAGAAGGCACTCAGGAGTTTCACCGCTATATCCTAGAGATGTACTGGGCACAAAAGTTTGCATTCAAAAACCGTGATGTAATGATGAATCGTGTCAAGAAGGCATTTAAGCAATATGCAGGGGATTTTGAAATCATTGAAGAGATTAACTGCCACCATAACTTTACTCAGCTTGAGAGGCATTGGAGCAAGGATTTATGGATTACTCGCAAGGGTGCTATCTCTGCTAAGGAAGGTGAAATGGGACTTATCCCAGGTTCGATGGGAACTGCATCATATGTTGTTGAAGGACTTGGAAATAAGCTATCATTCTGCACTGCACCACATGGAGCAGGCCGTGAGTACTCTCGTAATGAGGCAAGAAAGACCTTTACAAAAGAGTCTTTGGATGCTATGATGGAGGGTATCGAATGGTCACACTCTGATGCATTCATTGATGAACATCCAAACGCATATAAGGATATTGACGTGGTAATGGAAGACGCAAAGGATCTTGTAAAGATTCGTCACACGCTACGGCAAATTATTAACATTAAGGGAGACTAATGTCTGACAAATCAACGGAACTGCCTGAGCCTAGGGGGTCACACTTTGCTGCATTTGACGAGCTAGTGGTGTCAGAGCCATACACTATTAAGGTATCTCCAGAGGAGTACGCTAAGATTGAAGAGCTATTGGCTAACCCACCAAAACCAAGTGCAAGACTAAGAGCACTCTTTAAAGGTAAAAACAATGAATGAGATACAGCAAGAGATAGTTAGACTATCTAATATCTGGATGCGTTTTGTAGGTCAAGACCATCACAAAGATCGTGACTGCCATTGGTATATCCATAAGTACTATTCCTATGGAGAAAACCCCTATTACATGGCATCTCATCATGGTTACATCGGTGATGATTTTGAGGGTAGCAAGTGCGTTACCCTGGAAGAAGCAGAGGAAGAGCTTCTTAATGCTATTAAGTTTCAAATCCACAAGGCAAAGAAGTGGGTATCTCGTAACCTTGAGGAAGCAAAGAGCATTAGCCCAGATGATGAGTTTTACTTCATGGGTAGCGTAGAAGAGTATGAGCGTATGATTAGCATATTGAATGAGGCATAGTGAGCTTTGAAAGATTTAGCACATCCGATGTTTATGTATTTGAACATGTAGGTGGATTTATACAATGCTGTGGATGCTGGTTTGTTGACTGGGATGCCGATTCGTTTCCAGAATTCAAGACTCCACGCAAAGCAATAGAGCACTTGTACAGACATTCAAATGCTGGTCACAATATCGGCAAGGCAGACATTCGAATTATTGAAGAGTACCCTGATCTAGATATTGAGATACAACCATATGTTCGACCACATCCCCCAAAAGCATTTAGAGATATTGGTAATGCAGAGTAAGTTCGGGCGGAAAAAGTTCGGCGGTAAATAAGAGATTAATACAAGACTCCGTCTTGACATTCTCTACCATCCCCTGTATACTTTCATTAAGAGAACAATAACTTTTATTTAAGGAAAACATGAAGAAAGAAAAGAAAGTAAAACTTTCCAAGCAAGAAAAGCATGACCAAATCTGGAATGCTGGCTTTGATGCAGGTTTACAAATTGGTATGTATGAAGCTATTGGTATTCTAATGTTCCAGGCTGACAAGCACGGTAACGTAGCAGGTATCGATGATCTAATTAAACTAATTAGAGCTGACATCCAAAAAGTAGTAGGGAACTACGGTATCTGATGGATGCAATGAGAGAACTTCTTGGACCTGCCTGGGCATACTATGTAGCCTTTGGTATTCTATTTGTATGGTGGATTCTAGCAAGGATTAAGTAATGGTTTCTAAACAACATTGTCCAGTCTGTGGCTTTTTGATGATGATGGAATTAAAAGAAGGTAGCGTCACCTATACATGCGTTAATACTCATGGAACTATAGGTGAGTCTCAGGGTGTTCATATGTCAGAAGATTTGGTAGAGGCATACAAGGCACTTGGATCAAATGTAGACATCCTAATGGAGTATCTCAAGAGACCATGAACGTCAGAGATAAAAATTTCGGGGAATAAAACTAACCCTTCATAATACCTATATAAACACCTATAGAAAGAATAACCCTATATGCAAGACATAATCCTGATAGCAGCAATATCCTTTATTGGAGCTATGCTAGGTAGCTGGTTTAGACGATAGAAGGCTTGTGGAGATATGGGGATATCTCGTTTCAAGATGATTGTGATACCCCGTCAAAATCGATTCTGTGGCTATTTAGAGTATGTTTATAGCCTGATATTGGAGAAATACATCTTACTGGACTATTGGGTTTGGATAGGAGAGAGAGGGTTTGAAGGTTTGTATGGGTAACTGAGCTCTCATAAGAGGGCGATCGTAATCTTCCTCAAACCATTATACCCCTATATCCAAACCTTGTCAACCCCCAAACCTCAATATCCACGTATTGTTATCAAACCTTTATATCCAAATATCCTCGTATCAGGCCTATAAAAATATCCAGATATCAGGATAAATGGTTTGGTTATTGTATCTTATATAGGGGGAATTGTTTATAATCAGGGATAAAGGTTTTGTTATTTATATAGGGAAGAATGGGTATTGTGTTTCTTCCTGATCCCTACCGTCGCCAAAACCAGGTACCATAATTTTCGGGGGTATTTAGTCAAGGATCGTAATACCTTTTCTACCCTATATAAATACTCCATCTCAGATCTATATCTCTCTGAGTGTAAGTATTCCTCAGTAGTGTAATAGGGGTGTATTGACTCCCTAGCATAGAATCCCATAGGCATATATATAGTATATCAGAATACATAAGGTTTGAATAGGTTAGGGTTACCTAAGTACCCTCCCAAACCTCTAAAACTTTCAGCGATTTTTTGAATTGGGTTCGTAATGTCTTTTTGGGGAAAAAGGTTTGGAGATCGTAATAACTTTCAGGGATTTTTTGGTTTGGGATCGTAATGGCTATAAAGGTTTGGTAACGGGTATTGACATTGCTATAAAAATATGGGGCCCCCTAGGTCCCTGGCAAAAACCAGGAACCCAAGGAAACCTATTCAGCCTTAGGAATAGAGAGAATATCTGTCAAGGTTTCAAACCCTAAATCCTCTTCAATACCCAAACCAATTAGCAACAACCTAAAACTCTCGTCAATGAATTGCTCAACTAACTTGTTAGACTCTACAATTCCATTTGCTACAGCATAGGCAATGGGAAGTCCAAGATCGTTGTATTCGATAAAGTCTTTGAACCCATCATCGTCTCTATAGTCCATCCATAGTTCTGCTAGGATATCTGCTCTATTCTTGAATGGTGTTGCTTCAGACATAGATTACCGCCTCTGGTTTGACAAAGTTGTTGAATGGATAGTCTTCCTGATAAGCAAAGGTGATGTCGTCAGAAACATCTATCAAGGCTAGGAATGAGTCGTATGCCTTGTCAATAACTGCCCTGCCGTCTGGCGTAAACTCAAACCAACCTGTCTTGGATAGGTCTGCTGTCTTACATACACCGCCAAACCACTCATACCAATCGTTGAAACTCTGTGCCTCAAACTTGACACCCTCGTTCTCTACAATGTCGTAGATAGCGGATAGTTCGTTTATCTTATCAGAAAAGGAAATTGTTGTCATCGTGGATTCTTTCTTCTTTCTCGTATTGTGCGGCATCTGCTATCTCTATGACTCTGCGGTAAGTAATCGCACTATTGGTTGCCAGATAGATTCCTACTTGGTCAAGGTCTAGTGTTAGGTCGTTTACCAGATTAGAAATCTGCTTTGCTACCCTCAGTTCTTTCGTATTCTCTACTCGTCTAATTGCCATTATTTCTCCTCTGCTTATTATCTCACAAATGGTTGGGGGTGTCAAGGAAGAAAGTAGGAAATCCTCAACACCCCCCTGTGGCAAGTACAGCTACCCCTAACTGCACTTTACCATGCTACGGAGTAATCTCAACGTAGCAAGTCAATATTAAATTAAATCTTCATAGTACTTGGGCAATGCATCGAAATACATCTTTAGCCTGTCAGACATCTTATCCCAGTAGTCAAACCTAAAACCTTCTAGGCCATACCATACGTCTACCTCACCTCTGAAGTATGAATCCTGATTTAACCCTAGACCAACAATCTCTTTACCAGTTAACTCTATAGGGTTGTCCCATTCATCATGGCCTGCTTCTTGGAACTTGTACACATGCAGGTGCCAACTGGCAGGGTCCCAATATGAATTCCCTCCAGCGTCCAACTGCTCTGGCATGTAGATATTTAGGTCGTAGTCAATCTTAGTCTTATTAGCATTCTTGTTTCTCATTAGTACCACTTTGCTCCCTCGTGCTCTGGACATCCACAGCAGTTTAAACAAAACTCTTTCTGGTCTGGACAACGGTATACATCCATTATAACTTCCCCGTCATCCTTAGTCAAGTAGGATTGGCAGTCGTCACAGACTTCGATCGATTCCTCGTCTAGTAACTGAAATACCTCACCTGCCTCTGCGTAGTCATAGTGCTTGATAATTTCACGTAGCCATTCGTCGTCAATAATTAGGGTATACTTCTTAACTAACAATTGGTGCGTCCTCTCCATAGATGGCTTTCAGTGCTTCTACAGAGTCACAGTCAATGTCAATCATACCCTCGTCACATTCTGGGCAGTCAGGGTTAGGGTCACCGTCCCAAGTTAGAACACCATCAGTCTCTTCATCTACACAGTCACATTGGCGGTATACCCAACTAGGAACTTCAGTATACTCATCTTCCCAAGGATTCTCAGTGATGTAGTAGTGAATACGGTTTACGAAACTATAGCCAGCAACAATGTAAGTGCCACTGTCTCCGTCTACCTCAGTCCAGACATACTTGTTGTCAGCCTTCTGAACAAACTCAACTTCCTCACCATAGGTTTCGAAGTGAAGGTCTTGCCCATGCTTAGTTAGATGATTTTTGATTGGCTTGAAGGTGTCTACCCAAGATGAGTAGGTGTAGAATTTAGACATTGGGGTATCCTATCTTAGAAGTGGAAGTCTACAGGAACAATATACCAGTTTTTGTTGCCGTTGTCAATACTGTCTAGCATATATTTTGCGGTAGTCGTATCGCTCTCGCAGTCAAAGAAGTATGAGTTGAAGTCCCACTCTCCATATGCCATATCAATAATCTTCTTGATAGGATACAACTCAGAGAAGACAGCAAAGTCCTTCTCACGTGGATTATAATCAGAGATAATCTTAGCAAGGATATCTGGATTGACACTCTTAGCATACCTGTCAAACTCTTCTTTACGTTCTACCATAGACTTCTCAACAGTCTCCAAGAACTTCTTAGGCTCGTCATCATATGAGATAACCATAGACTGGTTGTCATCGTCGTAACTATCTGTTCCGTTGTCATTCCAACGTCCACCGCCTGTAACGAACCAGTCATACCATGAAGCATAACTATCTTCGCTGCCCATGTTTACTTCAAGGTAGTGCTTTACTGAATTGAATGCGTGGTTAGTGTCGTCTGCTTGAACTGCAATCCACTGTAATACGTGCATGGTGGGGTATCTTTCTACTGGGGTCTAGAATATATTATACGCTGAAAAGTCTGAGTTGTCAACAGCAAATCTCTGGGCATCCATCCAAGCAGTCTCACCAAAGAAATACTTAGGCTTGCCAGAAACTGGGGAAACTTTATAGAAGTCGTAATACTTATCTGCCTCATATACCTGAACCCCTCCATTGTGGAAGATCCTGGTCCATGTAGTGGATGAGACAGAAGGTTTCTTAGCTGCATATACCTGTGTCATGAAGTCCTACTTTCTTGATAGTCAATTATCTCAGAAACTGGGGAAAAAGTCAATAGGTTCGTAAAGGTTTTTTAATGTGTAACAAGTTTACATAAGATATGGTGGGGGCCCCTTTCGGGACCTACTCGTCTTTTGAGTAGTCCCTTAGGGATGCAAGAAGGATACCTAGCGTTTGCCTGGGGGATAGAATATCCAAAGCAGGATTATCCATAGCACTGGTAATCATCTTGATAGCGTAGTTGATACCATCTTCCATACCTGCCTCGTAGCCAATCTGCTCCAACTCTGATACAGCCATTAGTTATCCTCCATGTATAGTGAAAGGGATACTCCCAATCGCCCAAGTGTAACTTCACGGGCAGAGATAAGTCCCTCTAGATAGTCACCAAAACTATCGTTGATGTCTAGAGTTTCTTTCTCCTTACGAAAGATGTGAATCTCTTCTATCATCAACTCGCATAGTTCAACAATGTTCTTGGCAGTGTAGTCTGCGTCTGGGTCTAGAACAATCTTAGTCTTCGTCATTGTATGCTACTCCGTTCATTAGAATGTGTGCGTATTCAAGTGCCTCTAGCCAACCCTCGCAGTGCTTGCGTTCCATAGTTGCGTCAATGTCATAGCCACTGGCGTTCTCAAAGTCTTCTGCTAGTCGCAAAGAGTTTCTTGCTATTCGGATTTCATCCTGTAGGGCTTTTAGGTTCATTACTCTACCTTCGCTAACATCTCTGATAGTTTTATTAGTTGTTCTGGGGTAAGGCTGTTCAAGACATCCTCGTTGATTAGACTTCCGTTTGTCCACTCACTCACTTATTCCTACTTTCTCTCTCAGTTCTTCATCTGATAAGGATACAATTTTATCAAGACCCTCGGACATTATGATATCCAGCAGTTTACGAAAGCTCTCAATCATTACGCTACTTCCTCCAGGTATTGGTCAAGTTTGTGATTCCAATATAGGTCAGAGCAGTCTAGGCAGAACCCTAGTTCCTCATACCAGATATCTTCGTCTACAAACTCACCACATTCGTGGAATCTCTTACAGGGTAAATAACCATTAGACTCATACTCTTGGTCACCCTCGCAGATACGGCAAAAGGGGTTACAATCAAAAGCACCTTCGTGGTTTGGGCATACTTTCATCATAGGTTCTATTGTAGGGGTAGGGTCAGACATTTATTTATACCAGCCTGAATCAATCTTGGTAAAGTGTGTAAGTTTAATTACCTTATTAGGAATGTAAGTTCCATTACGCTTTGCCTTGGCTTTAGATACCGTCATCTGTTTCTCCTACACGCTTCTTCTTTGTGTCCCATTTTCTTGGCGGTAGATAGCCAAGACTTCCAACATCCAATACACCTATAAGAATCATAGGGGTCACCCTTTATCTTCTGAAGACGGATAGTTCCATCTGAATAGGTATCAAAGTCACTAACAAGACTACTCATCTTCATCATCCTCTAGCGAATCTTCATAGCAGTCTTTACACATCCACTCGTCATAGATGTCGTCATTTCCACAACGGTCGCATCGCTCAAGTTGGCACTCATAGCCGTCGCAACCTTCTTCACCACACTCAGCACACTCATCAGACTCTGACTCACCCTGTCCAATCAAAGTTTCAAAGCCAAGGTTAGGGTCACCTTCGACAGTTGATACCGCTTCAACAAACTTCAAGCCACAAGACTCAGCATACCAATGCTTGATAGTTTCATACATCTCACCAGCAGACATCTCGTCTTTGGTGTATAGAGGGTCATACTCATACTCACGCATTTTAGCAACTTGTGCGTCATCCATCAAGACGTAGATTTTGTGGCAGGTATCAAAGGCAATAGCCTTAGCGTCTTCCATCTTGTCATAGACTAGAGTCCAGTCAATCATTGTGTATCCTTTCCTACTTAGTTACAAGTATAGGGGTTGGGTCAGACATTTTCAATAGATTTTGGGAACTTTTTTATAACGTTCGTAATTGGTTTTAGATTGATATAAGGTTTGATATTGATTTGGGGGGCCCCCGATGATCATGCCAAAAGTGGAATGGGCAGTTTTACTTCATACCCAGGAAGGAATAGACTAGGCGTTAGCCAAGACCAACTGAAGCAAGCGGTTCTTTTCCGCAGTTGTCACAGGGTCAAAGCCTGAAGCCGAAGCGAGGATAGACTCGTTAGAATCTCCACGCCCTGAACGATACCAGTCTAGGCGTTCGGTCATAGCATTGAACGCACCCCAAGCGGTTCCCGAAATGGTGTTGTTGTAGTCACCAACATAGATAGCCTGTAACTGGTCAATCTTGTCGTTATACTTCTTGAATGAACCCTTAGCGTCTTTTTCTGGTGCTGGATAAGCAAGAGCAAGCAACTCGTCAAACTTAGCCTTAGTGATTTCGGTTTCAATCATCTGCTGTGCCAACTTGTCGAACTCGTCCATGTAAGCGTTAGCCAAACCTAATGCCTCTCGTGCCTGCTGAACCTTGCCAGAGGCGGTAGCGGTGTGGCGAATCTTGAAAGACTGCTTGATACCCTTCTTACCCTTTAGAGAACCAAGAGCAAGGTTTAGAGTGTTAGCACAAACAACACGAACAGGTGTGATAGAAGCCTGAATAGCAACCGAACCATCGTGAGAGGTGTTGATTAGTAGATAGGTGTTTACCTTGTCAGACACGCCAGAGGGGTCAAGAACGGTTTCACGCTCAAGAGCAAGAGAACCAAAGACCTGCCGTCCACCCTTGATAGAACCTGCGGTTTCCCAACGTCCGCCACCGTCTAGCATAAGGTCACCAAAGTCGAACAAGTCCTCGTTCTGAAGTGGAACATAACGCTCACCAACTACACCAAGAACATCATTCTGTTCTGAGTTGAATGGGTTAGTTCGGGTAACGAATGAGAACGAACGGTCAGAGGCAAAACCCTCAGGGATAGCGACATCTTCCAAGCGAACATTCCAGTTGTCTAGGTGTGCCAACTTTAGCATTTCTGCGGTGGTAACTTCTTTATCAAAGACAGTGCCTAGACCATGCCATGCTGGTTCACGCAATGAAGCAAAAGCAGTCTGTCCGTTTACAGTTTCTAGTTCGTGTGCCATGTGGACACCTTTCTTAGTGGGGATTTCTGATAAGACTATTATGACAGAACTATCAGACATTGTCAAGAATCTGGGGAAAAATAATTAAACATCGTAAATAACATTTTGGTAACGAGCTGAGATCTTGGAGGGGGGCCCCACATACCCCCCAGGATGTCAAGTCCCAGGGGGTAGCGTGTTGGTTATCTAACCAGTTGAGTATCCTTACAACTTACAAGGTAGTCATCTATGGTCATCTCACGAATGCTCTCAAAAGCCAAGACCAGAGAGATGTCCCAAGAACCCTTATACCTGCTAAAGTTGGTGTGGAATGTTTCATTGTCTAAGTTGATAGTGTAGATACCCTCGCAGAACAATTCATCCTGCTCAAAGTCCACATCCCTAAAGATAGGAATAGGTGAGTAGTCCCAGTTAGCAATTACCCTGAAAATCTCTCCACCAGTATTTCTGGTTAGGGTTGGATACTTTTCAGCAAACTTATCACCAGACTCAAAGGTCATCATACCTGCCATAGAACCATCCTCGAATGGCTTAGCAAGTGCTTCAAGTTCAGAGTCGCTAGGGTAGTAAATCTGTGGAATCTTCTTGATAAAGTTCTCAACATTGGCAGGGTCTTGAAGGGTATTAAACAAAGTAACACCCTGTCCCTCTGGGTAGTGGTCCCATTGTCCATACTGGGCAACGATAACCTGATTCTTGTAGATAACCTTAGTTAGTCCTCTAGTTCCCATTATTCCTACTTTCTTGATTATATGTTTAGATTAGCATAGGGGTCAGACATTATAGATAGAACTCGTCTAGATACTCTTGGATGTCCTCACCGTTTAGGCAAGCAAGGGCAAATACAATACGCTCTGAATCAGACAACTCAGTAAGGATGTCCCACTGCTCTTCGGTCAAATCCTCGGTAGGGAAGATAACAATCTCCTCGCTCTGAGAGTATGAACCATCGTGAGCAACGAAAGCAACATCGTTCTGGTATTGGTATGACATGGGGGTATCCTTTCCTTAGTTATTCTATTATGGCATAAGGGTCAGACATTTACAAGTAGCGACACTAGCTTTTTTGGGGCCCCCCGATCTTCCCCTACTTGGTTAGGAGAAGTGAAGGTGAGCCGTTTAGACACTTGCTCAGGTGTTGCTTACCTTAGATTAGGTCAATAACCGCAGAGTAGGAACTAGCGTTGATTTCCTCTTGGGTAGTCATACGCAATACCTTTAGGTTCTGCTCTAGGACTTCCTTGCGGTTGATGTGCTTGTTGCCATACCACTCACTCTGGTTTGGCTTCTTTGGCTCAGTTGGCTTTACAGGGAAACCAACAATCTTGTCAGAGTCAAAGGTCAATTCCAGACGACCATTGTAGTTAGTGCCAATACGAATGTCTGCGGTGTGGTCATAACCAATCTTGTCAGCGTTCTTGCTAACAAAATCAGTAATAGCCTTAGCAACCTCAGTCTTGTAGTTTGCTAGGTCTGCCTCATACTTCTCGTAGTCAGCAGGGTAAGACGCAACATCAGCGTCAATCTTCTGGATTGCTTCCTCAATCTGAGCGATTACAGCAGCGGTTGGAACTTTTACAGATAGCGAACGAGCCATTTGTTTTCTACTTTCTTTCAGGGTAATTACATTATAGGGGAAGGGTGTGACATTTTGGGTAGTTTATTGTGATACCCAGCACATCTGTTTAGAAAATACCGAATACCTTTTTGCGAGGTGCGGTAACAGTAACAGTCTTGGTAACAATCTTCTCGATTACCTGTGCCTTAGGCATAGAGATAAAACGAGTCTGATTAGTCGCACCATCAAAAGTGCCATTTGGGTTACGAACAACAGCCTTGAAACCCTCGCCAGACTTGGTGTTCCAAATCTCGGTGCGAACAGTTAGGCGTTGGTTTTTCTTTTGAGCAACAATCTTGCCAGACATTTTGTCTTCTTTCTTTCAGGGTATTTCTATTGTAAAGGTGGGGTATGACATTTTAGTAAGTGGGAGGGTAGAGAAAGGATAAGAAACGCTACCCTCCCAAAACTTACATTACTTTACAGTAGTCCAGCGGTCTGAGCCGTTTACATCTAGACGAACTCGGAATGAGCCGTTCTTGTTCTGGATTACTTCCTGAATAACACCTGACACGCCAGACTTAGCGGTGGTGAACTGTGAGCCAACAGTTAGGTTTGACATTTTGCTTCCTATTCCGACCCAGAGGGTCTTGTTTGATTTTGTTATCACTCTTTGTGATGTATCTATTATCTCAGAAACTCGACTCGTTGTCAATACCTTTTTGTAACAAATTGGTAACAACTTGGTGTAGACTTGGTTTTGTTTCCTTGATGTATCTATTATGAGGCATAGACGGGATAAAGTCAAGTTCATTAGGGTGTTTTTCATACAAAGTTTTTTAGGTTTATTTGTAGTAATCCTAAGTTGACAAATGGTGATCGTGGGGGGCCCCGAAAAAAGTGGCCAGTTTAACGTCATGGCCAGGACGTGGTCCGCTTGTACAATTAGTTAGAAAGGATATGCGGACCGTCCCATATTCCCCTATGAGAATTTACTTTTTACTTGCAGAGAACAGGATGTCATTGCGAGCAAACACACACTGTGAACATGTAACGCAAGCGGAACCCTTTTCGCTAATCAGTGGCAACTTCTTGTTGTTTTCAGGGCATGGAATTGCAGACTTAGGCGTGATAGACAACATACGCTCTTTACCCATGGCAAAGTTGTTAGCAAGATAGGCAAGCTTCACATCATGCAAGGTTTTTAGGTTACTTGCAAGTTGCCAGTTGTCATCGTCTGTAGAGAAATACAAAGCTAGGTTGTCAACGCCAGTTAGGATAGGAACCGCAAAGTCGCTGCGAGTGTATACCCAAAACTGAATAGCAGGGAATGCTAGGATTACATTCTTCCAAGCCAAAGTGTAAGTATCGTTAAAGAAATCGCCATCCCAATGGATACGAAAAAGTTTCTTAGCATTCCTCTTGTCACATTCCTTGTCAAACTCATCTATCATCTGATAGAGCAACGCTTCCATTTGTTGTTGGTTAGCGTCTTTTAATTGCTCCCAGTTGGTAAGCAAAACATTCTTTACGCCCTTGTAAACCTTCTCAAGTTTGCCAGCGTAACAAATCTTCTCGCATACGGATGTTGCTCCAGGGCAGGAATAGGCCTTACCCGAAGGCAAGCCAAAAGTATTAGCAATGGTTGGTGTCTTGCCGTTAGGGGAAACAGCGTTAGTAACTTTTCTATCTTTTGAACGAATTAAGGTCATTGGGGTATCCTTTTCTAACTAGTAAAAGTATACAGGAATGGTGCGACATTATCAAGTACATTCTGGGGAAATTTTATTTAGCTTCTTAAAACAATTAGATGTGGGATCAGGATCCTTTGGCTGGGGGGCCCCCCGAAGGGGTGAGGTTATTCCTCAAACTCCTCATCAAGTTCTAGCCAAGGGTCAAGGTGGTGTTGCTCAATGATGGCTGAAGATGGAGCGTGAGTGCTTCCCTTATACTTTACAGGGTTAGGCAACTCTACTGGCTTGAACCAGTCACCTGCGAGGGCATTGTGAATAGCCTCAATACATGGCTGAACCATCGAGGCTGGAACAGGTGGATAGTGGTTTGACTGTAAGTGCCAAGCAATAGCGTCTTCCATAGATAGCATTTCTGCCATTTCCGTTGCCTGAAGTGAACCCATTAGTTTCCTACTTTCTTTAGATAGTTATACATTAGTAGAGGGGTATGACATTATAGAAACTCAAAAGGGTCTAAGTCACCAAAGTAGTCTTCGAATTCTGCGAGGGTAGTTACATCGCCCAAGTCATTCCAAACAGAACCGCCTTCGCCATTCTTGTTCATGTCAATACGCTCATAGATGTCAGTTGCGATAGGGTCCATTACTTTACCAACTTTCTTGCTGAGGGGTGATTACTTCTAATAGCGTAGCATACGGAACAGACATTTATTGTTTGCCACGCCAGTAAGTTTCTAGTTAGTTTATTACAGTCAAAGCAATTGTATCTGCTCATTAGTTCATACTTTCTTTGATAGCCTTAGCCTTGTTGCTTTGGCGAGTTCCTTTGTATTGCTTAGGGGTAGTAACTAGGTGTGGAGACTTCATTAGGTCACGGAATAGAATCTGTGACTCAGCCTTGCGTCTTGCCTCATTTGCTTTGCCTAATTTCTTCATACTTGAAGTATAACAGGACACTCTGACATTTTAGGGAAAATTTTGTGAGCTTCTTAAATTGTTTCGTAAATTGATCGACCCTGGTTTTTGGGGGGCCCCGTTCCTAGAAGTCATCTCCATAGTAGCCGTAGTCCTCATCAGTACCGAATCCAGCTGATGCTAGAGCATCGCCATCCATCCAGTCACCGTCCTCCTCAAAGGTGTCCTCCACCTCTGGGCAGTCGTTCTGGTCGTGTCCGCAGCAAGGGTAGTCTTCGCACATGGGTTATCCTTTCAACTAAGATAAACCTATCACACATTCTGGGAAAAAGCAAATCGTGTCGTAAATTATTTATAACCAGATGATCACGATCCCTGGGGGGGCCCCCCCTCGGGCGTGTCGCCTAGAAGGGTGGTTTGTTTCGGTCTAGACCCTTACGGAATCCGACACCGTGTGCCACTACGAACACTAGGGCAACTAGGATTAGGTCTACTAGAAGGTTGAATCCGTTGTAAAAAATCATTAGTTATCTACTTTCTTCTGTTGTGAATAGCATAGCAGGGGTATCAGACAACATCAAGTCTATTTTCCAAATTAGTTCTTCAATTTCTGCGGTAGTCATTATGCTAGTTCCTTATACTCTTGTGGGAAGTCTTCGCCAAGGTAAGCCTCGGCATCTTTCAAGGGCATTAGACCCTTGTAGTCGTTACATTCGTGGCAAACATAGTCGTTCACCAAGTTCATACAAAACACACAAATCTGTTCTGACATTTTTATCCTTCTTTCTATCTAACTAAACCCTAGCAGAAGGGTCGGACATTTTACCCTCAAGACTCCAGGCTGTTATCCAATTGTTATCAAACCAACTCTTTACTAGGGACAGGGTATCAGCGAATTGCTCATCGCTAGAGTGAATGGTGGACACGCTTAGGTCTTTGTGAGTTACCTTGAATTTATACATTGGATTCCTTTCAACTACTACAAACCTAGCACTAGGGTATGACATTTTGTGAGATCCTATATCTAGTTCCGTAAACAAGATCAACCACTACATCTTGGGCGGGGGCCCCACTCGGGCGTGTCGTGCTACCAGGTTCGCTTAGTGCCTAGTGATTTGGCGAGGGCAATTAGGTCGGACACCTGCTTGATTTCTCTGTCATCAGGAATTCTATCTCCGATAATCTCAATCATTATGTCCACCTCACGCTCTACCTCTGATAGCGAGAGAATGTCTAGTTTCTTGAACCTCTCCATTACTTTACCTCCACTAGTCCAAGTTGAATCTGGATTAGAACATAGTCCACGATGGCTTGCTCTACGCCTGTTAGTTCACGACCAACAACGCCTTCTAGTTTGCCTACTAGGATACCTAGGGTATCTGGAGTGATTTCTGACTGAGTCATTTATTCCTTCTTTCTAACTATCTAAAATCTAACATAGGGGTCTGACATTTTAGCCAATGGGGTTAGTGCTAAACATTGGCTTTACCAATTCCACAGGGTCATTAGCCTCTACCAGAGTGTAGTCTGACACCTTGCTAGGGTTGTCTGAACACTCGTGGAAATCAAAGAGGTTGCTTGCTTCACGCAAGGACTTAGCCATCTGCTCGTCAGAGCAGGTAGGGCAGATTACTAGCCATCCAGAGGTGGTTACAGGGTACATTGTTTATCCTTTCTAACTACTATTATCTAACCATAGGGGTATGACATTTATCAAGTTGACACGCCGTTATTTATGTAACGATCTGGTAACGAAGGTGCCCCCTTTCGGGGGTACTTGTCAAGTTACCTCATCAAATTCATGATAGCAACAACAAATCCAATAGCAAAGATATAGATGATTGCATCAACTAGCATTAGTTTGCCCCAATCGCTACGATAGTACCATCGTTTAGGGTTGCCTTGAATCCCTGAATCTTCATTGCCCAATACTGCTTGGTGTAGAAACCAATGACGCTTGCCTTGTGCTCAGGGTCATAGCTTGGGTAAATCTTTGAGTTGTCGTTTAGGGTTACTTCTACGTTCATTTGTTTTTATCCTTTTCTATTTATAAATCTATTGTATTGTTAGGGTCAGACACTTATGCGTTGCCTGCTAGCAGGTTACCCTCTAGGTCGTAGTTCTCCCACTCGCAAGAAGTGGTAGTGCCACCCTCCCAAGAGCAGTCAGAGCAGAAGTAGCCAGCGTTGTGGTAGTAGTCACAGCAGTCCCACTGAGCAACGGTTGCTGGGTTCTGGCACTGTGGGTTCTCGCAGGTCTTTGACATTTCTTTTCCTTTTCCTTAACTATCTAAATACTAATACAGGTGTAGGACATTGTCAAACACAACACGCCGTACTAGGTAACAAAATGATAACAAAAAGGGGGCACCAGTATGTTCAATCTTTTTTATTATTTGGCAGGTACGGGTATCAATTATCAACCAGGCACCAGGGGTATGATCGATCAGGTGAATGATCTCTGAGATAGAGTAGTATACATTACTTCCAGGCAGTGTGCGGACTAATTTTTAGGTGGTTTTTCTATTAGGTATGTATCGTACATCTTTACAAAATATTCCAATTTTACACAATATAGAAATCTGAATAGTAAAAATCTGAAATATGCTATACTTATCTAATGAGAAAACAGTACACACGTGTCCAATACAACGAACAAGGTGAAAAGCAGTGTACAAAATGTCTGGGGTACAAGAACATCTCAGAATTTCACAAATATTCGAAGGCACAAGATGGTCTGAAGCCATGGTGCAAACCATGTGTAAGAGAGTATGACCTATCTGAAGATGATCCAAAACGAAAGATGCCTAGGAAATACGTTGATGGCAAGATAAATTGTCGTGAATGTGGAAAATACTTTGATGTAGAAAACTTTTCAATTAGAAAAAACACAAATATCAGATGCAATGAGTGCACAATTGTACATCAACATAGAAAAACTGTAAAAAAAGCACGGTATCACGTACGAACAATATCTTGAAATGTATAAAAAACAAGATGGTAAGTGTAAGATCTGTAACAAAGAAGAAACTTCATACAAATCTAGACTATCTATTGACCATGATCACAGCTGTTGTCCTGGAGAATCATCTTGCGGTAAATGTATTCGTGGACTATTATGCTTTTCTTGCAATACTTGTCTTGGAAATGCCAAAGATAGCGTAGATATATTGCAGAAAATGATTGATTATCTAAAAAGCTAGTATATATTGTAACAAAATGATAACAATTATGTGTGATCACACAATTTCGGAGGGTATACAGAACCCTTTCTGATCAAAAAGTCATTTTTGACTAATCGATCAAAGCACTCCATGCTCTTTGAGTGCATCATAAATAACTCCATGCAGCCTATCAGTGTTATCTCTGATTGCTTCAATGGTAGCGATGGCTACATCATCAGGAACATTGTGTTCTTTAGCACTACGCAGACTCTCTGATTCAACAGCATCTGTCATTATTCTGATTACTTGAGCTTTATCCATTACCAATGGCCTTTCGGGCATTTTGCTTTTTCCAATGTCGTCTTAAGTTTCATAAAACAACCGCAAGACCTACACTTAACCAGTCTCTTATCAAACCAAGGGCACGTATTACAAATTGCCAATCGGGACTCGATTAATTCTTTGTCAGATCGTGGCTGCTTTGGGTCAAAGAGATCAAAGAAGGTTACGTCTTTTGTCATGTACATAGTATACCATTTATAAAGGTTTGTCAAGCTATCAGGCATACTTTAGGTATTTGCACATATAGCACATATTGTGGTTTTGGTGCATGGTATCTCTATATACCGCCGAGTTTTAAAAACGGAACTATAATTGTAGTATTATGTCAATTGAATCCTGGATCGGTATTATCGTCGGAATCTCAACCATAATCACAACATCAGGCCTTGGGGTCCGTTGGCTTGTAAGGCATTATTTCGATGAGATCAAAGCAGAGCTAAAGCCAAATCACGGATCAAGTATCAAAGATCAAATAACACGACTCGAATCAAAGCAACAAGAGCTTGAAAAGAAAATGGATACTCAGCACACTAAGCTGGAAAAGCAAATCGACAAAATGTTCGATGCATTAATAGATCACTTGTCTTCTAATAAGAAGTAATATATTATATATAAGATATCTAGGTAACTAGATAAAAGATAACTAGATATATTTACTAGCTAGATATATTTAAGTAATTAATATATATACTACCAAATCCTGAACCGTTGTCAAGTCTTTTTTCGATAACACTTTTATAACGATTTCATATACTTATATAACAAACCCTTTATTTACTTGACTTGTTATAATTCTGTTACCTTAAATTATATTTTCTGATATACTTTTATATGCTAGTACCTAGGATAGTCTCTCATACCCACCATCCTTGGTACTAGCTTTTTTATTTATTATGGTTGTATAATAAATATATGTCCTGTTCTCCTGAAATCTTTGGTGCTAACCCTGCTAATCTTAAATGGCAAGTAGTTAGAGGTGATACCTCTTCTCTACGTGTTGAATTCTTTGAAAATGATGAGGTTACTCCTTTTGATACCTCCGATTGGGAGTTTGCAGCAACTACTTATGACTTCCGTGGTGATGTTCTTGATGAGCTAGAAGTTTCTTCTGGAAATGGTTATGTAAATATTACAGCTCCTGCAGAGATAACTTCATTTTGGGGATCTGGGTATACATCTACAGTTGCAGAACTTGCATTTGACCTTCAGGTAACTATCGATGATCAGATTTGGACACCAGTTATTGGTACTATCACTGTTCTTGGAGACGTAACTGGAGGAAGTTTGTAATATGCCAGTAATCAAGATTTCTAACAATACCCCCAATATTCCACCAGTAATAAAAGTTGGCGGAAAGACTTTTAAAACATCGAAGTAGGTAGCGTATGTCTGTAAGCAAGAGCATGGATTTTCCATCTAGCAAAAAAGCTGGCTATGCACAGATCGCTCAGCAATCGCAGACATCCGATCCTACAATATCTTACATACCAGTTCCAGGTCCTCAGGGTCCCAAGGGTGATCCAGGATCACAGGGTCCACGTGGAGATAGAGGAGAGCGTGGAGAAAAAGGTGATCAGGGGCCGAAGGGTGATCCAGGCAAAGACGGTAGAAGTGGTCGTGATGGAAAAGACGGCAAGAGCTATCTTCCAGTTTATGGTCAAGATAGTGGATGGGCTAGGTATTTTTCAAAAGATGCAGAACAAAACATGTTGGGTGCAACACGTGGCATAGACGGATGGGTATCATTTGCAATATCTGGCGGAGAATGCTTTGAGAAGTATCTGCCAAGAAATTCAGTTAGTCTTTATAATGAAAATACCAAAAAACTAAATTTTAAGAATCTAGAGCTTGGTTCTCAGGTCGATGTTACCTATACCTTTGAAGTTGAGACTTTTGCTAACAATACGGAGCTTTGGTGTAGAACATATTTTCCAGGATCTCAAGATGGCATAACTTCTTTGGTTGGGGTATTAAAGTATCAATACGTATATGAATTTTCTGTAACTCACAGGATTTATATTGACAAAGAGTCATATCGACTGAATGGTGCTACCCCACAGCTTAGGTCAGACATGGATACTATAGCCAAGCTTCTATCTGTGTCAATTTCAGTGTCTTAGCATGCTATAATAAGAGTTATGGCATTTCCAGGAACTTTTAATATTAGCTACTACAAGGGTGACACCTACGAATTTAAGGTATACCCAAAAAACTCCGTAGGCGGAGTATTTAATCTATCTAACTTTGCAGTTAAGTTTTATATTGCAAACGGGCGAGGATCAACCATTAAGGTTAACGGTGTAGACACCCCAGTAACTCAGTATGAGTGCTCATCTAGCATTGGAACTGACAGCACAATCAGTTGCACAATTCCTCCTGGTGTGGGAAGGCAGCTGTCAGCTGGAACCACTTACGTCTATGATGTTGAGGTTAGAAATCCTACTACTGGTGTAATTTATACTGTCCTTACTGGAAACATAACTGTGACTGCCGACGTTTCTGGAGCAATCTAATGGCAGAGGTATTGCTTTCATCAGATGACTTAACAGTTCTTGGCGGACCAGCAGAGGTAAGTGTTGACGTAGACTTTGGACCACAGGGTGATCGTGGAAGCATAATTCTTTATGGACTGGGTAAGCCAAATGATGTAACTCTTCCAATCACTCCACAGGTTTATGATACCTACATCAACCTGCTCGTATCAGATGATGAATACTTATTTATGTATCAGTTCATCGCTGGCCCAGGTGGAGTTCCAGAATGGACAAGACTGACAAAGCTTATACCAGATAGCTACTCTGAGAATGTTTCTAGAACATTTAGTTCTACTGGAGAAGTGAGTGTTAACATTCCTCTTTCTGCAATTGTGAATTATGAGCTAGCAGGCTCTTATACCGCAGAAGACTTTAACGTTCAATGCACAGTTCTTAACGTAAATCCATTAGCATTATCAGTAACTATTGGAGAGCTAGTCTCGGTTTCTGGAATTCAGTCATTACCAATCACCCTTAAGGCAGTAGAGCTAGCTGATGAAATCTGGCAGCCACTAGTAGGTCTAAAAATGGTTCATTTATCTATTACTGTGGTATAATTTGAAGTGGTGATAATCTATGGCTTCTGAAAATATTGGCTCTCTATACCCTACCAAAATGCCAGGGTATGATGATGCAGCAGACATTCAGGCAGCATTGCGTCTATATCACTATGGATCAGAAAGCTATGATCCATCAAATACAGAACTAAACAATATTCCAGCAAACTCTATTGCTGGCCACCTAAAGTCTATCGAAGGTGATGTCGCTGCTCTAGAAGCTCTTGGTTTGGGTTCAGACTATCTTGCTACAGAGCCAACGGGAGTGATGGACGGATTTATATGGGTAGATTCAGATGCAAATCTTGCAACAGAATACTCAATCCCATCAGTTATTTACCAAAATAGTCAGCCATCTACCAACCTTTCCTCTGGAATGCTATGGGTAGATAAAGATTCTTCTCCACTAAAGATGTATGTCTATGATGAAGACCTTGGCTGGAGAGAGATTGGTGCATAATGCCTATTAGCAATACTCCAAAGCCAGCATACATTTACAAGGATGGTACCTGGTACCCAATTTCATCACCAGTAAATACCGCTGCTAACTATGACTGGACTGGTCAGCATGACTTTTCAGCATCCGTCTCTTTTGACGAAGTGGTTAAGGCTAAAGGTGGAGTAAACAACTTCCAAAACCATACAGCCCGTGACGCAGCAATTACTGCTCCAGTAAATGGGCTTGTTGTTTTTGTTAGACAGGATAACTCTGGAAATACAATTAATCAGATTCAGTATTATGCAGGTGGATCGTGGGTTAATTACAACAACATAGTTATTGATGAAAAGACTACTTCTTACACAGTACAGCTTCATGATGTAGATAAGCTAATTAAAGTAAATAGCACATCGAATCTTGAGGTAATTATTCCAAATGATTCGACTACCGATTTCCCAGTAGGCTCTAGAATTGAGGTCGGACGCTATGGAACTGGCAATGTTACTATAACCACCCCAGTTGGTTCTGGAGTTACCATTCGTGCTGTTCAAAATACTTATGCCATCCCATATCAGTATGGATCAGCAGTTGTCACTAAGATAGCTGCAGATGAGTGGTGGGTTTTTTTTTCTAGTTTTGCGGTAGTTACCCCAACGCCAACCCCAACACCTACTCCGACTCCTACACCCACCCCAACACCTACGCCTACACCTACTCCAACCCCTACTCCAACGCCAACCCCGACACCAACACCTACTCCTACTCCTACTCCAGCAGCACCAAATACAGTAAACATTTCTGTGATTTCTGTAACTGACACGTCTATTACAGTTGGTGGAAGCTATAATGTTGTTGCTACTGATGGTAACGAACAGGTAGATATAGTTGTTTCTGCAAGTGGTACTGTATCATTTGGCTTCGGCGGAACAGTTAATGCTGGAACATCTGGAGCATGGGAAGCCACAGTGTCTTCACTAAGTCCATCAACCACTTATACTCTCACTGTTAATCTTGCAGGAAATGCAACACCAGCAGTATATGCAACTGCAAGTACAAGCGGCACAACTTCAGCTTCCACTCCTGCACCTGCACCAACACCTACCCCAACACCAACGCCTACTCCAACGCCTACTCCAACCCCGACACCAACGCCAACTCCTACACCTACAGCAATAAGAACATGTAATGGCGTTCCAGAGCCGTATCCAGGAGAGTGTTTCTGTAACGGAACCTCTTGGTTGTGCTAAAGCTCTTTGTGATATAATTTATTTCTAAGGAGAATATTATGTCAACAGAGAACATCAAGGTTTTTGCATTTGTTGTAGAGGGCGAAGTCGTCGGTACACTACACATTCCTGACACCGCCCCAAACTATGAAAGAATAGTCGCAGGGCTATCATCAAACCCTACTGTCATCGATGCTACATCAACTCCAGACGTTAAGTTTGGTTGGACCTACGACGGTACAAATTTTCTAAACTCTGAAGGGTAGTGTTACATGTCTGAGCAATCTCCATGGGGTCAATGGAAGAAAAACTTAGGTGAAACTAGGCCTTGGGATTTGGTTAACCCAAACACTGAGTGGGCTGATGAAGAGGTTTCGTCAAGTAGATACTCTATCTGTCAATCTTGCCCAGAGCTACTCTCTCTTACAAAGCAGTGCAAGAAGTGTGGATGCTTTATGGTGGCAAAAACAAAATTAGCTAATGCAACATGCCCGTTAGGAAAATGGTAATGGAAAGAAAAGAACTAGCACCAGGAATATTTGTATATAGTGATGTAATTCCTACTCATGAAAATCTGGTAAAAGATATTGAAGATGCTGTATCAATGAACGTTGTTTCTTGGAATCAAGCATATGTTAAGTCAGACTCTGATAGTGAGATTGACACATCTAAGAGAGATACCATGACTATAGGTATTCATTATTTGGAAAATCCAGAAATTGATTTTTCTAATCCTACAAGCTCTTTTAATACATCTTTGTCAAAAATTTTTTATGACAGTTTTGCTCCAGTAGAGCAAGACTATAAAAATATTTTTGGAATCTATACAACTTGGCACGATTCTTATGGAATTTTAAAGTACGGTATCGGTCAAAAGTTTACAAACCATATTGATGATCATCCAGACTTTCATCGTAGAGTGTCATTTGTTTATTACGCCAATGACGACTATATCGGCGGAGAAATAAACTTTCCAAGATTTGGAGTATCATACAAGCCAAAGGCAAATGAGATGATAGTGTTTCCTTCAGGATATGTATATAACCACTCAGTAAACGAGGTTACTGACGGAGTGAGGTATGCGGTGGTATCTTGGTCAAGGTAGCCGATCCAAAAGTTATTAGCAAGGTTTTTTCAGAAGAAGATTATTCCTCTTTGACATCATTGTTTAAAAACCCAAAGTCTTTGGAGTATCAGAATGGTTTTTCAAGGTACGTTGTAGCAGACAATTCTTTGCCAGATCTAAAAATTTTTGCAGATAAGCTAATTTCTCTTGCTAGAGAAACTTTTAATAGCAAAGAGCTGTTGCCAACATACACTTTGTTTTCGCACTACGAGGGTGAAGATCCAGCTCCTAGCCTTTATAAGCATAAAGATGATAATGCTTGCACATATACCATAGACATGTGTTTGTATCAAACAGAGCCTTGGGACCTATATGTAGAAAATAAGGCATACACACTGTATCCAAACCAGGCTCTGGCTTATTATGGAAATGATCAAATGCATTGGAGAGAGAGGTTCCCAAATCCTGGAAAACAACATGTAGCCATGATATTCTTTCACTTTGCAGAGCCAGATCATTGGTTTTTTACAAAAGGACCGTCGTACTTGTCTGTAATTAGAAATGAGATTACTGAAGAAGAGTGGAAGGCTAGAAATTAGCTAACATGAGAGATGCCATTATTTACTCTTTTCATGTAAGGGAAGACTCTTTATCTAACAATAGATGCTACAAACAATTAAAATACTCTATTCATACCCTTAGAAAATTTAACAAAAATATTTCAGTCTATGTCTATATTTCTTCAGATCAAAAAATGGAGTACCCAAGTATAGGCGAAAATGTAACTGTTGTAAGCTTTAGCAATAATGACGAACCAGGCTGGCCAGAGAGCTGGACCAATCTGGGGTATCAACAGTTTTTAAGGCACCGCTGGGAAAATGCTATTTCCTCTATAAAAGACTTTGAGCTAGACAATGTTTTATATCTAGACACAGATACAGTGTTTTATGATGACCCTAAAAAACTATTTGATAAATATGGCAATACTGATAATCTTTGGGCAAAGCCAGACAATAGCGAACATATCATGTCCAAGGTTCAGGTTTGGCCAGGCATGAATGATGGACAGTTTTTGCTATCTAAAAGGGTTGCAAGTTCTGCAATTCTAGATCACATAAAGTTTTATGTAAATCACACACTTGAGCACAACAAGGGCAGACTCTCTAGAGAAGAGCATTTATCGCTACACTGGCTTGCTGTTCAGTATGCCGTCTTTGACTATTTTAAAAATATAAATAATCCAGTAGCTCATTTCGACGAAAACGAGGTTATGCTTCATCTAGAACCAACATACAAAGATACCTCAAGTTTGGTGCTACAGCATTACTATAATGGCAACTTTGAAAAAGTTGTTCCAAAGGAGTTTTGGTAGTATGAAGAGTCTTTCAGAAATTTCTTTAAGAATGAATTATCCTACAGATAAAGGTACCTATCATAATTACCTTCCAGTTTATCAAAAAGAGCTAGAGAATCTTGGCTCAGTTAAAATGCTAGAGATTGGTGTTTATACTGGTGGATCCATAAGATTGTGGAATGAGTATTTCGATAATGTTGAAATTCATGGCATAGATAATAATGTTTATAATAATTCAGACATCCCTGCTGAGATGCATTGGGGAAGATATGAAGATGTACATGGAGAATTCACAGATAGCTATTTTGATTACATAATTAATGATTCAATGCACGACTACCAGTCCCAACTAGATGCCTTTTTCCTATATTTTCCAAAACTAAAGCCTGGTGGAAAGTTTTTTATGGAAGATATTGTTAATGAAAGCGAGCTAAACATAATCGTTCAGTCACTTGAAGGGTATAACATTAGAGTATGGAACATGAACGACACGTCATCTTCGAAAGATAGCATTATCTTGGTGGTTGAAAAATAATGAAAATAGCTATTACTGGTGTAGCAGGATTGGTTGGTAGCAATCTTGCCAACGAGCTATCAAAGCATCATGATGTTATTGGTTTTGATAGTCTAATCGGAGGTTATATTGATAATGTTCCAAAAACAATTAAATTTGTTCAAAAAGATATTTATGATGTAACAAGCAGTGATTTAAATAATATTGACGTAGTAGTTCATGCAGCATGTACTCCACACGAAGGGCTTTCTGTTTTTTCTCCAAAAACAATAACTGAAAATACATTTGGAATATCCGTAAGCCTTCTCTCTGAGTCAATAAAAGCAGGCGTTAAAAAATTTGTATACCTGTCCAGTATGGCAAGATATGGTGAGCAGCCTTCAGTGCCCTTTAGAGAGGATATGAGTCCGAATCCACAAGATCCTTACGGAATAGCAAAGTATGCCGTTGAGGAGACTCTCAGGTCTATTTCAGAGGTACATGGCATTGACTATGTAGTTCTTGTTCCACATAACATTATTGGCCAAGGACAGGTATATACTGATCCATTTAGAAATGTTGCTGGAATTATGATTAATAGAATGTTGCAGGGAAAGCAACCAGTTATATATGGTGACGGAAATCAGAAGAGAAACTTTTCAGATATCAGAGATGTCATTGATCCAATAGTTACAGTTATTGAGTCGGATGTTGCAAATGGTGAAGTTATTAATATTGGACCAGACGATAATTTTATAACAATTAAAGAGCTGGCACAAATTATTGCTAGCAAGTTAAATTTTAATCTAGACCCTATTTATTTAGATGCCAGGCCAAAAGAGGTTTACTTGGCAAACTGTTCTGCAGATAAAGCAAGAGAGATTATCGGGTACAGTCCAAAGTATAACTTATCAGAAACGCTAGACTCTATGATCAGTTGGGTAAAGGCCAGAGGTCCAGAGCCATTTAATTTCGAGTCGCTCAAAGTTGAACTGGTAAATGAAAAAACACCAAAGTCTTGGGTAGATTTTAGTATATTTAACTCTTAGCTAATGCTTCTTTTTGCAGTATCATTTGTAGACCAGGCACTCCAATTTGATCCACCACTAGACATTTTGTAAGCGATTTGTGCATTTATTAGTGGGTTGAACAAGTCTTCATTAGAGTTTAGCCCATACTTGTCTAGGCGGTCAGGTCCCATGGAACCAGACATGTTTATTTGAAATAGGCCATAACAGTTGCTAGACTTATTTAGTGCCATTGGTCGATTAGTAGATTCGTAGAACGCAATAGCCTTGGCCATCTTTAGCCCATTGCCAGAAAATCCTGCCTGCTTTAGAATGATGGTAAGCTGCTCATCAGACAATTGTGTTTTTGGGGTATAAGACATTTCAATAATCTCATAGCTGCCACGATCAAAGCTAATAGAATACTCTGGAACAGATAATGTTTGCAATGCTATATTTGTATCAGTAGCTGATACATTTGCAGTAACTAGTCCAGTAAAAAGACTAATAGTTCCAATAATTGCAGTTGTTTTCATAATTAATTCTCGATAACTCTAATAAAGGAAATCTCACTCTGAGAAAACCATCCGTCTGTTAGTTCAATTTTTTCGGTTCGTGTACCTGGCTTTTTAGAATGAATGACCATTCCGTTACCAGCATAAATTCCAACATGGTAATATTTTTTAGAATTCAAATGCTTGAATCCAACGATGTCTCCAACCTGGGGGGTATCTACATAAAATCCAGCATTCTTAGCTTGCTTGCTTGCAGAGTGATCTAGCTCAACCCCAAGACCTTCGTAGAACCATCTGGTCAATCCAGAGCAGTCCCATCCAGAAGGAGATGATCCGCTAAATACGTACCAGGTCTTTCCTACATACTTTTCCAGTTCTACAAGACGATCCTTCAAAGCTTTGTTATTCTGAGCCATAAGCTTTTCACGCTCAGCATTAGCTATTTTAATTCTTAGCTTTTCAGCAGCTTGCTGCTCAAGCATAGTTTGTTCTTTGTGAGTCTCAATAATCTGAGACATTCCGTTTACTTCGTAAACTGGCTTATATATTTTTGTACTTAATGATTTATGGTCATCAGCCACGGTAGCTGCAGAACAGCCAAGTAATACTACTACCGCTCCTAGTATTGCAATCTTCTTCAAGTTGCACCTCCTAAAGCAAAAAGACCTTGTTTAAGGGTCTTGTCTTAAAATTATACCACTTTTTGGTCAATTTGTCATGCTATAATTTAATTTATGGCATCTGGCGAGACTACTAACTACGATCTTCCGTATCCATTGGCTACTGACCCAGTCAATGTGCACGGAGATATTCGTGAACTTGTACAAAAGCTAGAAGCAGTTTTACCACTTGCATCATACTCTCAGGTTAGAGTATTAAATAATAGCGGAGTAGCCATTACTGCTGGTGACCCAGTCTATGTAACTGGATACACAACCGCTACAACTATAGCTAAGGCAACGTCATCAACTACTCAACCTATTCTTGGTTTAGCCAAGACTGATGTGGCTATTGGTGCTAATGGCATTGTCGTTGTTTCTGGAATTCTTGAAAATGTTAATACTTCTAGCTTTACTGCTGGAGATATTCTTTACGCTGGACCTACAGGAGGACTAACGACAACTCAGGATAATGGTGGTGCAGTTGGAATTGTTGCTCATGCAGCAGCCACAGGACTGATTATTGTTGAGGCAAAGGGAAATGGAACTTGGGGGGCACTTAAAGCTGGCTTGGCTTAGTGTATAATAAACTTATGGCTACTACTAGAGGATCTGCTTCGTCTTATGACGTTGGAAATAGACCACCGATTGTTAATTGGACAGTTGTTCGTGGTGACACTGCTTCGTTCAGGGTATACGTTACTGATGACGCTAAGCAGCCACTAAATATCCCAGACTGGGACATTGCTATGAAAATTAAGAGACCAAACTCTTCTCTGAATGCTGGAGTTATTACTGATGATGCAACGCTAGTGCTAAACATTACGCCAGCAGCAGATGCAGATGATGCACCAGGAGAGTTCACAGTATCCCTTACAGCTGCCGAGTCTTACCAGCTTGAGACTGGTGACATCTTTGACATTCAGCTATCAACAGACAACAACCTGATTGTCTGGACGGTAGCTCAGGGTAAAATGATTATCCTTGAGGACGTAACAGACTAATGGCTAAGGCAGTCATTATAGATGAACGAAAAGTAAATACCAGAAAACTTTCATCTAAGCTTTTTCCAATTTTCAATATTGTTCGACCAAAGAGAACCGTTTTAATTAACCAGACAATACCATTTCGTGTAAAGTTTACAAATATTGGAATTGAAGGCTATGGTCCAAGCAACGTTCCAGGTATTGGCATTCAGGTCATTGGATACAGCAACTACATTCTTTAAAATGCCAGTTATAATTAAACCATGGCAAGAACCTCTATCCCCTATGTAAAGACACGCTTTGAGACTGGAGACCGTCCAACTCAAGAAGACTACGTCGATCTGATCGATACCGCTGCAGGACAGGCAACTGACCTTGGCACAAGCGGTAATAACGAAAACACAATTACTGGAATTGAGAACCCTACAGTAATTGACAGCTTTGATGCGACAGTGTGGAGAATGACAAAGTACATAATTTCCATATCAAAAACGTCTGCTGGAGACAATAAGTTTTATGCTACAGAAATGACCCTTCTTGTTGATGGGCAAGATGTTTCAGTTTCAGAATATGGAACAATAGACAATGATGGGAATATGGGCACCATTAGCGTCTCTAGGGCTGGTGATACAGTTGCTATAACTGTTACCCCAGATCCAGCTATTAAGCCAGTTACGGTACGTTATGCACGTATCGGACTTAAGGCATAATTTAACTCAAGGAGATAAACAATGGCAACAGTTAACAAAAACTTTAAGATCAAGAGTGGTCTTATTGTAGAAGGTACCACAGGTACCATTAATGGTGAGGACATTCTTACCAAAGCACAGGCAGATATTGACTACATTATCGGTGAGGTTGGTGGATCTGGTGTTTCTACTAACACCCCAGACACCCTAGTACTTCGTGATAACGCTGGTTCATTTGCAGCTCAGGAAGTAACAGTAGAGGTGCTTAATGTATCTGGAATTGGAACAATCTCAGATGACGGCGAACTTCTAGTCGCAGCAGCTACTGGAGAAGACATTCGACTAAGTGCAGATGACGTTAGAGTTGACGCAGTTGATGACTTTAGGGTCAATGTTGGTGGAGATATCCTTCTTGCAACAACTGGTGTTGGCAACAACGTATACGTGGGATCTATTGACACAGGCAACGAGGTTGTGACTGAGCTAACTCTAGATAACCACATTGGCGACGTAACGGTTGATGGAACAGCAGGAAACACAGTAACAGATAGAATTTCAACAGCAGCTACTAACGCACAAAATACAGCAACATCATATACAGATACTCGTGAGACTGCAATTACTGCAGCATACGAGGCATATGCTGACCAGGCTGAGCTTGACGCTGTTGTCACCGCAGCAGCTGACGCTACAACTAAGGCTGACCAGGCAGAAGCTGATGCAATTTCAGCAGCTGCTCTAGATGCAACTACTAAGGCAGATGCCGCCGAGGCCGCTGCAAAGCTTTATGCTGACGGCCTTGCTGTCAACTATGATGCTGCTGGTGCAGCGGATGCCGCACTGGTAGACGCTAAGGCATATACTGATGCTGAGGTAGCTGCTCTTGTCGATGGTGCTCCAGCACTTCTTGACACCCTTAATGAGCTTGCTGCAGCTATCGCTGACAACCCAAACTATGCAACTGATGTTGCTAACTTGGTTGCTAGCAAGGCAGACACAACCTACGTTGATGATGAGATTGCCGCTGCAATTCAGTCTACAACATACACTGCAGGAACAAACATTGACATCACTGGCAACGTAGTTTCTGTAACTGGCCTAGACTCAGCAGACATCTCTGACTTTAGCACAGCTGCAGTATCTGCAAACACTGGACTATGGGACACTATTGGTGCAGCTGCGACTGCAGAAGCCAATGCTAAGTCATATGCAGATGGTCTTGCTGTTAACTACGATGCTGCTGGTGCTGCAGCTACTGCAGAGGCAAATGCTAATGACTATACAGACACAGTTGTTGGAAACCTTACAACCAACGACATCGAAGAAGGCGACAACATGTACTTCACCGATGCTCGTGCAACTAATGCTGCTGGTGTTCTTCTTCAGAATGCATCTAAGACAAACATCTCAATCTCTTATGACTCACAGACACAGTCTCTGACAGTAGAGGCAGAAAACGGAGTAGCAGATTCTACTACAGATGATCTAGCAGAGGGTGGCAACAACCTTTACTTCACCGACGAAAGAGCAATCGATGCTGTTTCTGGTGTAGTTATTTACCCAGAGTCTGTAATCTTCAACAATCTTGCTAAGCAGGTTGCAGCAACTGCAACTGTTGTAAATGCAGGTACTGTTGCGGCATACTCATGGGCTAAGGCTGACTATAGAACTGCAAAGTTCCTTGTAAAGACAGCTTACGGAACACACACAGACGTGGCTGAGGTTCTTTTGACCCTAGACACATCTGATAACATTGCTATTACCGAATATGCAATGGTTGGAACTAATGGCTCTGCGATGACAATTTCTGCAGACATCAACGGTACCAATGTAGAGCTTAACGTTACCACAGCAAACAATAACTCCACAGTTACTGTTGTTGGTACACTGCTAGCATAAATAAGTTAATTAACGAAGAGGGAGTGGTAGTAAATGGCTACAGAAAACAAAGACTTTAGAGTCAAGCATGGACTTCAGGTTACTCAGGGTGGTTCATTTGGAGGTGCAGTCGTAGTTGGCACACCAACAGATGCAGATCACGCAGTAACTAAGTCATACGTAGATGCTTTGGTTTCTGAAGTCAACGTTCCTGTAGACGGTACCGCTCCCTCTTCGCCAAACAATGGTGAAATGTGGTTCGATACGTTAACACAAAGATTAAACGTATACTATGGTGGTAGCTGGCTAACAATCGCCACCATTGATGACACTCTAAATATTCCACAGCACATTCATGATACATCTATCGATGGCTCTGGATTAGTTGTGTCAACATTCATTAGCTCAGGAAGTTTTAACGAGCCACAGGGAACTGGGCTCGACGCAGGAGGACCAGAAACAACAAGTTGGGACTTGGTTCTTGATGGCGGTATAGCTGTAGATAACTACAACTAAAAAATAGCAGTATAATTAAATAGTATGGGCAGAACCCATTAGGAGAGTAGATTAAATGGCAACTAGAATGCAGCAACGCAGAGGAACTGCGGCTCAGTGGACATCAGCAAACCCAGTATTGGCAGCTGGTGAGATTGGTTTTGAGATTGACACCAATAAGTTTAAGATGGGTGATGGCATCAACCAATGGGCTGATCTTGGCTACTTCCTAGATGAAACCGCTCTTGGCGGAAGCTTTGACGACTATATCCCTCTTACAGAGAAGGGCGAGCCTAATGGTGTGGCTACCCTTGATGGTTCTGGTGCAATTCCAGTATCTCAGCTTGGAAATCTTATTGCAGACGCACCTGCACTTCTAGACACTCTAGAAGAAATTGCTGCTGCCCTGGGAGATGACCCAGATTTCGCATCTAAGGTTGTCCCTATCGTAAAGAAGACCACTACTCAGTGGGAAGCAGACACAGACCCAATTGCTGCTGGAACTATTGCGTATGACACCACCACTTCAACATTCAAGGTTGGTAACGGAACTAATCCATGGTCTACAACAGCATACATGTGGAATGGTAGCCAGGTTGCAACACACGTCACAAACGAGATTGGCATTGTGCTAGGGTCGTCAGCAGTATTTACTGGAACTGTGGCACTACCAGGCAGCACCACTCTAAACGGAGAAAGCCTTCTGGATCAGGTCTCTGAGATTGCTGGTCTATTGTCAGCTTCTGAAACAGTTGATGGAGAGATTTCGGTAATTCAGTCAGACATAGTAGCTCTTCAGACTGGGCTATCCACAGCTGAGACAGCATTGTCTGACCTAGACACAGAGGTAACAAACCTCTCAACATCTCTTTCTGGAGACATTTCAACTTTGCAGGGAGATCTAAGCACTGCTGAGGCATCTCTAGCAGGCGTAGTTTCCGACTTTGCACTACACGATGCAAAGACCACAAATGTTCACGGTATTGCTGACACATCTGCTCTAGCAACTCAGTCTCAGGTATCTGCAGCACAAACAAATGCAGAAACAACCGCAGCTACAGCACTTACTACCCACGCTGAAGACACAACCAGCGTACACGGAATTTCTGACACCTCGAAGCTAGTATATCTAGATGCAACTGCTCAGACTTTGACTGGTAGCCTAGATGTAGAAGGAACACTAACTATTGATGGCGACCTGGTTGTAAATGGAACGACTACCACAGTTAACGCAACAGATCTAGTAGTTACCGACCCACTTATCTATATTGGTGAGGGCAACAGTGCAAACCTAGTTGATATTGGTCTTGTTGGAAACTACAACGATGGAACTTACCAGCACACAGGACTTGTTCGTGATGCATCGGCTGGTACCTGGAAGCTATTTAAGGGTGTAACTGATGAGCCAACAACTACAGTTAACTTTACACAAGGCTCTCTTGACGACATTCAGGTAGCTGGACTAACAGCAAGCTCTGTAACTGCAACCTCTGCAACAATTGGTGGGGTAGCATTTACCGAAAAGGCTGACAAGACAGCAGTCATTAACACAATGTCTGGAGCTCACACTGCAGTTCTTGCAGATGTCAACAATATTCGTGAGATGTCTAACGGTGGAACATTTACCATTCCTGCAGACAACGCATTCTGGCCAGTCGGTCAGCGTGTTGAGGTAATCCAGACAGGATCTTCGCAGGTCACCATTGCAGCAGGATCTGGCGTTACCATTAATGCAACTCCAGGACTAAAGCTACGTGCTCAGTGGTCTGGAGCTACAATTATCAAGAGAGCTGCCAACACATTCGTTGTGCTAGGCGATCTTGCTGTATAATATTATTAACCAATAGGGAGAATTAAATGAGTGTAAGAAAGTCTGGCGATAAAGGTGTCAGAAAGGTAAACGTACCTGATTTGTCTGGAATGACAAGAACACAATACCAGGCAGCACTGACAGCTGTTGGACTTACCTACTCAGAAACATCTTCAACCACTGGCGACAGTGGTCTTGACCAGAAGATTGTTAGTCAGAGTACTGCAGCAGGAACGGTAGTAAATATTGGAACATCTATTGCAGTTACTTATTACCAGTATGTCTATCCAGGATTCTCTCACTATGGTGGATTTGGTCACTACGGTGGTTTCTATCACGGCTTCTACCATGGCTTTGGTCACTACGGTGGTTTCTACCACGGTTTCTATCACGGTTTTGCTCACTACGGTGGATTCTATCACAGCTTCGGCTTTGGCGGTTACTACTACCTAGAGTCAATTGGTGGAAATACTGGTGTTCTAACTCCAGGTGGACGAGCTCCTGCATCTAGCCTTTCGGTTGGAGACAAGCTTCTGTCTGTAAAGTCAGCACAGCTTCCAGAAGGCTTTGTCCCAATAAACTGGGAAGCTGGACAGTTCTCGATTGATGAAATTGTTGAAACAGAAATTGTAAGCATTAATACTAGCCTTTCTGATAAGGCTTGGGTAATTAATCAGGATGTTTACTCCCCTAGCCACTATATTCTTGTAAAGGATGGAGATGTTCACAAGTTCTTGCTTCCATCTCAAATAACTACAGATATGATGGTATACTCTTACAACAACTCAGACTGGACTGCTGTAGTGTCTGTAGAAGAAATTAACTATATTGATATGGTTTACTCAATTAACTGTGAGCCATATGACATGTTCTTTACAGAAAATGCTCTAGTCTTTGACCACACACCATCGGCTGACGGAGAGGCATAGTTCTTAAATGGCAAGAAAGCCAAATAATGAATACATGCCAGACTATAGTGATCTGAAGCCTCTTCACAAGAAAGAGGATGCAGCATTAAATCCAGAAAATGCGTCTGGTTCAAGTCCTTTGCTCATATCTTCGCACGTTGTTGACTGGACTCAGAAATATGCAAAGCTCGCAGGCGAAGCCGTAGATATGTCTAAGTATCCTGGGGTAATCATAGACTGGAAAAAAGAGTACGAGTCTGAAGATGCGTTTTGGGTTCCAGAAAATAGGTGGACTCATGAAGTCACAAACCCACCAGTTAAGATATCTGACGACGTTTACGCCGTATATCTCGATGCAGACGCATACATGAAAAAAGTACACAGAGAATACGAAGACAAGAACACTGGAGAGCGTTTTGTAGACGGGTATGTAGAGTTTGTAACTAGAACCTTGTACAGATATATTAATGATTTGACAGACGCTGATCTAATTCGGGATGAAGAGTTTTTGCCACAGCAGTATGAGTTTATTCTTAGATGGCTTCCTAAGTTTCCATGTAGAATACATTACTGGACCGATACAGAGCTAGAGGAAAAGAATCATATAGTTGTTGAGCCTGGATTTGTAGAGTGCTTAGGTGATGACGTTCTAAACATCTCAATTCCTTTTAAAATTAAGAAAACTGTAAAAAACTCTTTTGCATATATAAAGCATGATTCTTTGGTATACTATATACGTATAGAAAAGGTCTAGTATGAAAAAAGATAAGAATGTTGTTAGGTTTATCCCTAAGCATCAATTTGTTCCAGCATACGCCCCACAGCCTGAGCTGATGTCAAAGAATCTTCCAGCTTGGTGGAGAAAGCAAGAGCCTTACTCTGGCGGTAAAAGGGAAGTCATTAATGCTCAATATAACGAAACTGTAAAGAAATGCCCTGGAATACTAGACCTACTTGTGTCTGGCTATCTGTTGAAGACTCCATGTGACATTTACGTAGATACAACTGGAGAAGAAATTATATTTGATGTTGCAACTAATCACAGAGATTCTGTAAGTATGCACACACGTCAGCAGGTATCTGGATGGACATATGACAGAGAGTACTACATGGATGATGTTTTTAGAATTCATCCTATGTGGGTAGTTGGTACTAGCCCAGGGTATAGCACCTTGTTTGTTCACCCATCATTTCAGGATGACCTGCCTTTTAGAATTGTCCCAGCAATTATCGATACAGATAAGTATATTTCTGACGGACCATTTTCTCTTTTGTTTAAGAGAGGTTTTAAAGGTGTAATTGAGCAGGGAACCCCATTGGTTCAGTGTATACCGTATCTTCGTGAAGAGCACACGATGGAGATATTGGACAAGCCAGACCTACAGCAACTTGATTCATTACCAAAGGTGCTAAGGTCAAAATTTGGTGGTGCCTACAAGAAGTTTTTTCAAACTAAGAAGGTGTTTAAGTAATGGATAAGAAAGCTAACAAGTACAAGGATGTCCCACCTCTTGAAGATCTAAAAGTTCAGTTTTGGACATCTACAGCATACATGGAAACAACTCCAGCACCAGCACCAGCAATCAGTAACTTGCCAGATTGGTGGAAAGATAGACCGCTTTATCAGTTCCACAATGACATAAACAAGCTATCTGTTCACAACGACAAGGGTGCTGATCAGGCAGCCATTAGCGTTAAGCACTGTATGCCATTCTTTGACGCTATTACCGCTGGATATCACTACCTGCTTCCAACAGACATTCATGTAGCAAAGACTGATGATCCAAATAAGCCACTTATTACTTGGGACGAGACTAAGGCCCGCCCAATTGAGATGAGAGGCCATATAGAGCTTCCAGTGCCATCTGGCTGCTATCCAATTCACTTTGTATGGGATATGCGTTGGGGCACAAAGATGCCAGACGGATGGTCTGTGATGATTACGCATCCAATTGATAGATATGATTTGCCATTCTTTACTATGACAGCAATTCAGGATTCTGACAGGTGGTTCACTGGAAATGTGGTAACATTCTTCTTAAGAAAAGATTTTGAGGGTACGATTCCAGCAGGAACACCAATTATGTCTCTTATACCAATTAAGAGAGCTAACTGGGAGATGGAAGTTGACCACTCTCTACAAAATGAAGCAGTTTGGGATCTAGAACGAAAGAGAAACTATCTCTATGGATTCTATAAGAAGCACCGATGGGTGAGAAAGAAGTATAGATAATGGAAAAACCTGTAAGCCTGTATGGCGATGCAACACAGCCAAGCACTAGCCGATCAAAGGTAGAGCACAAGTTCTTTGAGCGATTCTTGGACAACGATCTAGCTGACCTAGAAAGATTCTTGCTAGACCAGTACCGCAGAATTTCTTTGGGTGAAGTCCTTAAGGCACGAAACACTGAGACTCCATGGGATTCTTCTGGAAGTGTTACAACAATTCAGTGGAACAACTACAATGCTTTTCAGTTTTACCACCCAGGCATTCACAACCTATTCTCGTCACTAAAGGAAATGGTGCTTGAGGCCTGTGACCACTACGGCCTTGATTTTAAGAAAGAACAGTTTATGGTTCAGGCATGGTTTAATGTTAATTTTAATCATGTTGGAAAACTAGACTGGCACGAGCACGGTGGCGATGGTGCACCATTCTTCCATGGATACTACTGCATTAAGGCAGAGCCATCTGTGACTCATTACCGTGTATTCGAGAACGAGATTGAGAATCACAATAAGAATAATCGTGCAATCTTGTCAGAGACTGGGCACCCTCATGCTATGGGCGACTGGGACTGGGATGGTCCAAGGATCACCTTGGCATACGATGTAATTCCTCTTAGACTAATTCCAAGAGAGTGGGAGCAGCACTGGATTCCTCTAGTGTAAAGCTGTTATGTTTGAAGTAGTTCTATATTCTGTCATAGCCATATCTGTACTGGGCTTACTGGCAGTTGCTCACAAGTATCACATCGATACTAGTGCAACCATTGCTGAACTATCTAAGGATAGAAAGCTTTATCAGCGTATGGCTTGGCAGGAGATAGAGGCTAGAGAAAAATTTATGAAATCTCATACTGCAGCAGTCGCAGATTTGACTACAAAGCTTGGGAATATTTCTAGAAACCTAGAGGATATTGAAAAAATAGTTGAGGCTTCGAGTATTTTAAAAAAGGATAAGGTCGAGATCTCTTCAAAGATTAAGTCTTCTATAAAAAACATCGAGCCATTTATTAATGTTCAAAATAATGTTAGCTCACCAAGAGTGAAAAGGTCTTTTTAATAAGATGATAGAGGTTAGAATTAACAAGGACTGCCAAGCCTGGGGTCAGTGTGTTTTTGATTCACCAGAAGTTTTTGGTTTAGAAGACGGAGAGCGTGTAAAGTGGAGATACGTTGTTGAAGATAGCAAGTTACTGTCTGTTAAGCAAGCTGAGAGAAACTGTCCTAATAGAGCAATATCTGTAGTTGAGAACTACGAGGGGTAAATTTTGAAAGTCGCTGTTTACGCAATCGCTAAAAATGAATCTAATAATATAGATGGTTGGTATAAGAATATTTCAAATGCTGACTATGTGATGATACTTGATACTGGATCAAGTGACGATACTGTCGATAAAGCAAAATCATTGGGTATTAATGTTTTTGAGGCATCAATATCGCCTTGGGACGAAGCTAGAGCAAAAAATGTAGCAATGTCGTTGCTGCCAAAGGATATAGACTTCTGTATTTGCATAGATCTAGACGAGCATGTGTCTGATCCTAACTGGAAAGCATCCTTTTTTGACGGTATGCAGGATGGTATGTATTTAACCACTTCGGTTGGAATTAATGGCATTAACGAATTTCATAGACCAGTAAGAAATGTTCATCCAAGGTTTGGGTATTATTGGAAGGGCTTCAGGGCAGCCTTGTCCCCATATCCAAAATATGAACGACTTGTTGAAAATCCACAGCTACCAATATCAACGCTTGCTGTAGCTGGAAATCAAGACAGATTTGATAGTCGAGATCCTCTATATGTCGAATCATTCCTGAATCACGTGCTGATGCTAGAAGACGATAAGAAGCAGATTGGGTCTCGTCTTCAAACAGCCTTGGCCTATCTTGCACTATCCTATTACGAGATAGAAGATTATTATAACTTTACAAAAACCTTTAATATTTTTTCTAAGAATATAGAAGACCTTTCAGCTTTTGACTCCAAGCTGCCATTTGTTGAGGTGTTGGATTATGCAGCTGCAATGGTAGTGCCAGAGAGTGCAGAAAACACATACTTGTCTTGGATAGAAAAGTCTCAAAACCCAATAATTCCAATCTCAAGACTAATCATATTCCTAATCCTGTCCGAACAAAAGGATAAGGCCGCTGAGTATTTGTCTAAGTATGTATCTACAGAAAAGGATATGGTTGCACACGTGACCCCAGATACAATGGACGCAAGAATAGTTATTAATGAGTCTATAGTAGATTCAATAAAGATTTGTAAAAAGATAGTTAAGAATTTACCAGTATCAGAAGATAGTGTTAATCTTTTGCTAAATGTATACTCTGCTATTGGATGGGGTAAGCCACACAAAGACTTGGCACTAAAGGCCATAGACTATGGTAAAATATAAGGTATGTCTGCCCCATCAAATCTTTATGCAGAGAAAGTTTTCTCCGAACACCCCATAGCACTTTGGCCGTTAGATGATGTATCAGACTACGTTTCTCTGATATCTGATGAAAATAGAGATCTGACTAATTGGGATATTTCCAACGGTACAGCAGAAATAGACTCATCTATTATTAATGAGCCTTTCCCACAAAGCTTTACCTCTAGGGTGTCTGTGTCAGAACAGGTTCAGGAATCTACCATTGTTTCCTGTGTAAGCCCAGACCTAGTTCTAATGACAGATCTAGATCAGTCTCTAGATACGATTACGGTTGGTGCTTACGTATACTCAAATACAGAGTTTGTAGAGGGGTTCGATATCGGGTATGAGTATTTTGATACCGTTAGCGGAGAGCTTGTTCAAGACCTAACATTCTTCCCAACAGACATATCAAAGTCTTGGATATTTATCTCTGAAACTTTTAATCCTAATTATCAAAATACAGCAATTAGGCTAGTCATAAAGGCAAGATTCTTCTCTGGATTTAGTTCTGATGACTATAGCTTCTTTATTAATGGGGTTACCTTTGGACAGTGGTGTGAAGAGTTTAACTCAACATCTTTGGGTGTTTTCCCAGTCGTACTAGAGTCTGACATTTTTTCTGCAGGAAATATTCGTGGAATTCCAGCAAAAGCATATGGAGTTCAGGATCTATCTGGATATTATCTAGTTAGACGTAATTCCTTGGCAGCAAAGAATACTGCAATTCCAATGGTGTTTGGTGCAAACAGCCTAACTTCTTTGTCTAAGTCTGGTAATATACCATCACTAATCGTCCCAGGTCTTGGATTTTTAAACAACTCTGGAAAGTATAAAGACTATACTTTCGAATTTTGGGCAAGACTATCAGCAGACACTAGCGAAGAGAGAAAGATATTTGGAAATATTCGTGGTGACGACGGCCTGTACGTTCGTGGACCATTTCTGTCCTTGAAAATTGGATCTTATGTCATAACTCACTATGTTGGAAAATGGTATAGGCCAATGCTGATTCATGTCAGGATGTCTGGGCCATCAATAAGCCTACTCGTTAATGGTGAGCAAGTTGGTGAAGTATTCATTGATAGAGCATCCTTGTCTTTTCCAGATTTAACATCTACTGTTGGAAACACAGAGCTATCCAATGACTGGTTAGGTTTTTACCCACATGAAGATGTTTCGCCATTTGAGATTGATTGTGTTGCAATTTACGGATACAAAGTTCCAGTTCAGGTAGCAAAGAAAAGGTTCGTGTATGGTCAGGGAGTCGAGTTTCCAGAAAACATAAACAACTCTTATAGTGGTAGCTCTATATACATTGACTATCCATTTTCAAAATATTCTAAGAACTACTCTTATCCAAGTATTGGAAAGTGGTCTCAGGCTAGCTATGACAACATCTCTATAGATGCAAACGAAATATCCTTTCCAGAGTATGCTACTCCAATAGCTCAGTTTAAAACAAAGACATCTGACGAATGGCTATCAGATCTAAAGGCTTATCAAGGTTTAAATCCTGGAGTAATCTCTTTGTGCCCAAACAACTCTTGGTATAGTGAGCAGGGGTACCTGTTTGTAGAAAACCTATCAATAGACTCTTCAGTCCCAAAAGCAATTTACGCAATAGTTCAGGACCTATCTCCATCAGAAGACAAGCAGATTGCTTTTTCTGTAGAAGATGCAATAACTCAATCATCACTTGACGTAGAGGTGTATTCAAATAGAGTTGATTATGTAGTAAGTTCTTTTGGTGCTAGGAGTGTGATTTCCTCAAAGCCAAGATTATATTCGAATGAGCCAATGATAATCGGAATTGATATTCAGAAGTTCTCAAATTATTTTGGTGGCAAGGTTGCTCAGTTATTTGGAAGAATGTCATCCGCATCAATCTATATTGGAGGAAAGCCGCTTGAGAATAGTACCTTTAAAGGTAACATTATATCTTTTGGGGCATCTTCAAAGAAGAATCTGTCTGAAATATCATCTATATTTTATGACGATGGAATAGTATTTTCGGACCAGTTTGTAGATGGCAATGATCTATCTCTAATAGCTGACGCAGGAAGTAACCTATCTTCTAGTGCAGTGTTCGAGTATGTTTATGATGGTGGAACCCTTGGCGAGTATGCCAACAACATACTGTTTGGTCACTCAGCAAGTTATCAGATCTCTACCCAGAGTCTGCTATCTGGATTTAAGTTATCTGTAGGTGCCAGGTCATCTTGGCAAGACTATGTCCCACTCTCATCTTTTGCAAAAAACGTAATGGATTCTCGTGGAGATGAAAGACTTGACCTAGACTTCATTCAGTTTAATATCAATTATCCAGCACCTTCTAGGTTTGTTCAGGAAACCATCGACGGTAGTTGGACATATGAAGAGTTGAAGTCCGACTACGAAAACCCTCTACAGAGAGAGTACGAGTCATTAGACAATCAGCTGTTTACTGGATTTAATAACTATCGAGATTTACAATATAAGGCTCAGGATTCCTATAAGTACGATACATCTGATTCAATAGTAAAAACATACGTAACTTTTCAGATTCTAGAAGATGGTGCAAACAGGAGCTTGTCTAGCTACGATAATATAGAGTCTGTATCTAAATCTGGAATAGTTTCACCAGACGATTCCTGGATTAATACGGCATACGAAGTAGTCGATGGAGTCATCATTTATCCCCCACAGTCTGTATCGTTTGATGACATTGCTATAGTGACCCATATTGAAATGTCTACCAATAGCGTTGCTGATAATCCAATCAGGATTAGATCGCTAGAGTATGCGTCTCTATCACTTTCAGATACGCAGCCAACAGGAATTGGTACAAGATTTGGAAATGATGTTTATCCATATCGTAAGGATGGATTCTACTTCACTTATAAAAATATAGTTCCATTCCAAATCTATAAAGAAAGCACACCTTACCTATACTTAACCCGTGATAGCGGAATAACCGTTAAGGGGCAGTTTGACCCAAAGGTCAATAGAGGAATTTCTGTACCAGTAAACCAATCGTCTGCTGCAGAATACGAAGTAATTGCTTTACAGCTTTCAATGAGATTTGATCAGGATGTTTTCCCATTCTCACCTACTCAAATATTTGAGCTTCAGGGTAAAAGTTCGTACATGAGGTTTTATATGGTTGCTGCAGACAAGTCTGGAAAGAGAGCCAGAATTTATGCCATCGATCAGCAGGGGAAGCTTCAAAACGGAATCGCTTTTTATCTGAACGGTGCAATAGTTAGAGAGCCATACATAACTATTAAAGAGTGGTCCATGCTTGGTATTCGTTTTGCAAAACCACTAGACTTTAGCAACTATAGTGGTGCTTTTAGAATAACTGGACCATTGACCATAAACAACTTGTCTCACTACAAATCAACAAGTCTGCAAAGAGTTCAGACACGTGTAGAAAGACCATGGTATAAAGTCAAGGTTTCTGGACCACTGACCCTAGACTGGAACTACTGGAATGCTGTGCCATTCTTGTGGGGCGAAGGTGACAATAGCGTACTCGTCATCAGTACAGAAAGCTATTATGGTGTAGACCCGTCAGACATTTACAAGGTATACACTGGAACCAATAAGATTGTTGTTGACAACGAAGTCCCACTTCTAGTTGGAGACTACTCATATAAATTCTACAATCAAGTTTCGTGGAGATCAGAAGTTTATAAACCAGTATAATATGGTATACTTATGGTTATGAAGAAGCAAGATATTGATCAAATTGGTAAGTCTAAGCTCACAGTTATGGATAAAGACTATGACTGGGGTATTTATGTTTGGCAGAGAGAAAACGGAAAATGGTTTACGGATGGAGAGGGAAACATCCTAAACATTCCGTCCCATAGGGGTGATGGACTACAGCTGCACAAGCTTCGCCAAGCTGCAGCGTATCATGGTGAGCCTAACGGCAAGCCAATATTCTTTCCAGGAATGGGAAGGGTAACTGATGAAGAGTATTCAGAGCAAGTAGATCGAATGAAGCAGGGACTTATCCCAAACCTTAACGACCTTGGTGCAGTTGCTGCAGCCAAGCAGACTCTGCAGATGTATGGTGATGAGGGATAATGTCAGAAGAATTTTACATTAGAGATATCGGACTACCTGATGCTGGACAGCAGGAAGATCTGTTTAAGGCACAAGATCCTTTCATTAAGGGTTGGGATGAGCTAAAGAATCTTTCTGGTATTGAAAAGAACTTTAAGCGTCGTTCAGACCGCATGGCTAAGGCCTATGATGTCCAGGTTCCAAAAGACCTAGATGTAAACAATCCGCTATATCTAGATAGTGCATACTCCGTCAGCCGTGGTATCGAGGGTGCTAGGTCCAAAGAGATTAACCCAGGAACCGTATTCCGCAACGGCTATGGCATGTTTGATGTCATTACTCCTCCATGGAATCTTTATGAGCTTGCTAATTTTTATGACACTTCTTTTGCTAACCATGCAGCTATTGATGCTAAGGTAGAAAACATTGTAGGTCTGGGATATGACTTCCACGTCTCAGACAGAACTATGATGGCTATCGAGGCCAACGAAAATGACTCAGCACGTGATAAGGCTCGTCGTCGTATTGAGAGAATGAAGATTGAGCTTCGTGATTGGCTAGAAAACCTTAATGACGAAGAGTCATTTACAAATGTAATGATGAAGGTTCTTACCGATTACGAGGCAACTGGAAACGGCTACCTAGAAATTGGTAGAACTACTCTAGGTCAGATCGGATATGTTGGACACATTCCGTCTACCACTATGCGTGTTCGTAGACTAAAAGATGGTTATGTTCAGATTATTGGTCACAAGGTTGTTTACTTCCGAAACTTCGGGGCAAAGAATGTAAACCCAATTACTGGTGATCCACGTCCTAATGAGATTATTCACTTCAAGCAATACTCTCCACTAAACACTTACTATGGTATTCCAGACATTATGTCTGCTGTATCCTCTCTACACGGAGACCAGCTAGCGTCACAGTACAACATTGATTACTTTAGCAATAAGGCTGTGCCACGTTATGTTGTAACCCTTAAAGGTGCAAAGCTATCGTCTGAAGCCGAAGATAAGCTATTTAGATTCCTTCAGACAAACCTAAAGGGGCAGTCACACAGAACTCTTTATATTCCTTTGCCAGGAGATTCTGACACTAACAAGGTAGAGTTTGAGATGAAGCCTATTGAAAATGGTGTCCAAGAGGCATCCTTCAATGAATACAGACTTCGCAACCGTGATGACATCCTAATTGCACACCAGGTTCCGCTATCTAAGATTGGTGGATCTGACGCTTCTAACATTGCAGCTGCACTTGCTCAGGACCGTACCTTTAAAGAGCAGGTAGCTAGACCAATGCAAAGAAACATTGAAAAGCTTATCGGAAGAATCATTCGTGAAAAGACAGATGTCTTGGAGCTAAAGTTTAATGAGCTAACACTTACCGATGAAGTAACCCAGTCTCAGATTCTTGAACGTTATGTTAAGACTCAGATCATGGTTCCTAATGAGGCCCGTGAGGTGCTTGGCTTGCCACAGCGTCCAGATGGCGATGAGCCATTCGAGCTTTCTTCAAGACAGGCTACCGATGCTAGGGCAAACCTTGCTGACAATCGCCAAAGAGATTCTGAGCGTATGAACAACCAGTCAGATGGTCCAGCCACAACATCTGGAAGAAATCCACAGGGCGAGGGAAATTCTTCAGAATAAAATTGTGATATAATAGTTTATCGCATTAAAAATATAACAATTTAATAAAACGTACATTATAATTAAGGTAGTATGACTATATCAAAGGCACACTGGGACATGGAGGGCGACAACGTTCGTCTCTCGATGCCTTTCAGCAAGGTAGATCAGGAACGACGCATCGTTTCTGGATTTGCCACACTTGATAATGTCGACAAGCAGTCAGACATTGTTACTACCGAAGCATCTCTAAAGGCATTCGCTAAGTTCCGTGGTAACATTCGTGAGATGCACCAGCCAGTATCTGTTGGCAAGATGGTCTCTTTCAAGGAAGACAAGTACTTCGATTCAGAGACTAAGAAGTTCTACACAGGCGTTTACGTTTCTGCATATGTTTCAAAGGGTGCTCAGGATACTTGGGAAAAGGTCCTTGATGGCACCCTTTCTGGATTCTCTATCGGTGGTCGCATGAATAAGTACGAAGATGCTTATGATGAGAAGATGGACAAGACCATCCGCATCATTAAAGAGTACGACCTAATTGAGCTATCTCTAGTTGATAACCCAGCTAACCAGTTTGCAAACATCCTTTCTGTACAGAAGGTGGATGGCGTAGACGTAATTAAGGGTGAGACCTTGGACACCGAGTTTGAGAATGTGTTCTGGGATAACTCAAACGGTATTGTAAAAGTTTCATCTTCAGACGTAGAGGTAAGTCCTATTGACGGCACTCCTATGAAGAATATTGGTTTCGTTGAAAAGAATGACAGCGAAAAAACAGAAATGATAAAGTTCTTAGTTGATAGTGCTAAAGGCATTAATCTTTCTAAGATGACGAAGGAGGAAGATCCTATGAATGAAACAACTGAAGATGTTGTCAAGAATGACGACGTAGTTGCAGAAACAGAGGTCGCTCCAGAGGCAGATGCCGCAACCGAAGACACTGTAGAGAAGTCTTACTCTGAAGAAGAGAAGTCTGTAGACGAGAAGTCTATGGATGAAGAAGACACAGTAAAGGCTGACGACATGGATGCAGATGAAGAAATTAAGTCTGATGACATGGACAAGGCTGTCGAGGAAGAGGTATCTAAGTCAGAGGATGTAGTTGCATCAGCAGTGGCTGAAATTAGCAACAGCATTGCAACAGCCTTTAGCGATCTAACATCAGTAGTCAAGTCACTAAATGACGAAGTTGCTGAACTAAAGAAGTCTCTTGGTCTGGTTAACGCCAAACTAAATGATGCCGAGAGTGACTTTAACAATATTGGAAAGCGTATTGATGCCGTAGAGGCTGATACAGCTTTCCGTAAGTCTGGCGATCTAGGCGAGATCGTACAGGAACAGCCTGCAAAGCAGGTTGAAAAATCCCTATGGGGCGGACGTTTCCTCAAAACTGCCGACTTATTTAATTAAGAAACAATCACTTAGGAGGTGACAATATGTCGGAAGAGATTATTAAAAATCAGCCAGGAGAATCTGGCGAACTAGGTGGCACTGCTCCTGGTCTTTATCAAGGTCAGGGTGCTTTCGCATCTGGTGGCATTGGCGGTGTAACCGACCCAGGTGCTAACACACTTGGAAACATCCCAAATGCTGAATACGGTCTAACATCTGGACCAAACTCTGTAAATCCTTCGGGTGATGCAGGCAGTGGTATTCTACGCCCTGAACAGGCACGTCGTTTTATTGACTACGTATGGGATGCAACTGTACTCGCCAAGGATGGTCGTCGTGTAACTATGCGTGCGAACACAATGGAGCTAGAGAAGGTGAACGTTGGTGAGCGTGTTATCCGTGCAGCTGCTCAGGCTGTTGGTAACTACGAGAACACTGGTGCTCAGTTCTCTAAGGTTGAGCTATCAACCAAGAAGCTACGTCTCGACTGGGAGGTCTCAGCTGAGGCTCTCGAAGATGGTATTGAGGGTGCAGCCCTTGAAGACCACCTAGTCCGTTTGATGACAAATGCATTTGCAAATGACATCGAAGATCTAGCGATCAACGGAACTGGAACAGGCAACGACGCATTCTTGTCAATCATGAACGGTTTTGTAAACCGTGTCAAGACTAACGGAGATGCACACGAGGCTGTTGTTACAGTAGCTGACAACGCATGGACACCAGAGGTAATGCAGCAAATTATTCTTGCAATGCCTCGCAAGTACCGTGCAATCAAGTCTAACCTGAAGTTCTACGCAGGTACAGACGCTTTCCAGGGCATCGTTAAGAACAACGGTACCCTATCTGACGCTATTGCTGAGGCACTAGGCAAGAATGGTAACACTGCGGCTAACACCCAGGCTTACCTAGACGGCCAGGGCCAGACATTCGGTGGTGCTCGCACTACCCGTGTCCTTGGTGTTGACGTTCAGGAAGTTCCTTACTACCCTGAGGGCTATGTCGACTTGACATTCCCACAGAACCGTGTTTGGGGATTCCAGCGTGACATCACAGTAAACCGTCAGTACCAGCCAAAGAAGGACACCATTGAATACACAGTATTCGTCCGCTTTGGTGTACAGTGGGAAGAAGAGGACGCAATTGCGTTCGCTGACGCTGCTGCTGACAGCTAAACTGTAAGCTAAAACTGAGGGGGCAGGGGCATCTAGCTCCTGCCCTCTTTTTGCATTAATCTGTTATAATTATGAATGACAAAGGAGATATTATGTCTGAAGAAATCAAAAACGAAGACGTTGTCGAAGAGACTCCAATCATTCTTGCAACTCTTCAAGAGGGAGAGCCTCTAATTACAGCTGAAATGGCTGAAAAGTTTGAGGCTATCAAGGAAGAGATCTTTGCAGAGAAGATTGACGAGGCTGTAGAAGAGCCAACTGTTGATGAAGTAAAGCCAGTAGAAGCTGAAGAGCCAAAGAATGTTATTTCTTCTGGTAGCCAGCGTACTGGAAAGAAGGCCGATGAGGTAGCAGGAATTACTGCTGTTGAGAATGGCGTTATCGGAACTGGTACCGTAAAGCCAAAGCCAAAGAATGTTGTTAAGCAACAGGAAAAGCCAGAGGCAGAAAAGGTTGCTATTTACTCTAGCAAGAATGTTACTTGGACTGGCGTAGGTAAGGTATACCGTGGCTACAACATTGTTACCAAGGAAGCTGCTGACAAGTGGCTGACCCGTGACCACACTAGGGTTGCAACACCAGAAGAGCTTGCGAAGGAATTCGGTCGCTAAATGGAAATATTGAGGGTTCCGCCATATCCAGTTCAGGCGGTATTAGAAGTTGGTGCCCCAGCAGGGGTATACGAATATACCATCACAGATGTGGCGGACCACTCAGTAACTACTGGTACAGTTATTTCAACTAACCAGTCTAAGGTAGTAATCGATCTACCATCATCTTATGATGCGTCATACTCTATCAGTGTTGATGGAGAAGAGCATCTTGTTGACGTTGTAAGACCGTATGTTGACCCTAATACAAAGGGAACCACTGCAAGCGAGATTGCAGAGTATAAGAAGCATGAGGAGCTTGCAAGAGCAGTTATTGATTCTGTGATTACAGATGGATTTTATTACAAGAAGCGTCTATTTGAGACGAGCGGTCTTGGTGCAGATATTCTGCCAATATGGAGAGACCTAAAAGAAATTTTGTATGTTTATGAGAACAACTCGCTAGTCTTTGATGCAGCTAATGCAGAGGACTACTCAGTACAGTATGAAATGACTAAGGATAAGTTTGGTATTCAGCAAAAGTATTCTGGTGTCATTAATAGAAGCGAGTCAGCACCAAACATGCTGCCAGCAGGTGGCTCAGATATGTTGGACCTAAACTTTGTATATCGTGGATTCCCAAAGGGATTCGACTACTCTATTATTGGATTGTTCGGGTATAAGAAAGTGCCATCCGACATCGTTCGTGCAACAGAAATGCTTATTGACGACATCCAATGCGGAAAGCTAGACTACTACAAGAGATACATCTCTGACTATAACACTGATCAATTTAAGATTAAGTTTGATTCTGCAGTTTTCGAGGGAACTGGAAATCTACTAGTAGACAAGATTCTATCAAAGTACGAGAAGGCAATCACTACAATCGGGGTGCTATAAATGGCATGTGGCGACAAGACAGACTTTATGTTTCCAATGGAAGCAGATGTCTATCACCCAATTGTAGAGCAGGGTGCACTTGGTAACGTAAAAAAGACTTGGGTTTTAGATCGCACCATTGGATGTAGCCTAACCCCAGCAGGATCAGCATTTAAAGAAGAAGTTAAGCCAAACGTTAATATAACTCAGGAAGGTCTTCTTCTAGGTCGTGTAAGGGAAGACATTAGGATTTCTAGTAGAGAATCAAATAATGCGATTACAAATGTTATCATAACAAATATTCGTGACAAAAACTGTAACCCAGTATATGTTGAAACATCTGGACCACGAGCTGGAAAATCTACCATCTTTGAGGTAGCAACTAACGAGCCATTCCTGGGGCCATTTGGAAACGTAGAATACTACAAGCTAGTGATTCGTAGATCAGAGAATCAGGCGGCAGATGTCTAATGTATAAGGTTAACGTTAACACTACTAAGTTTATGAAGGATATGGATAACATTGTTAACTATAGCCTGGGCTTTCTAGAGGGTGTAAAGCAGGGGTATCCATCATTTCTTCGCCAGCTTGGTGCAACCATGACGGAAGCTTTAAAGGTGTATATTGACTCAAACGCAAGGGTAAACCCACAGATTCTTCACCATGTCTATGAGTGGAACCAAACAGGAAGCCCAGAGGCTAGACTATACGATATCCAGTACGTCTCTAACGGCCTTGGACTATCCTTTAATGCAACTTTTAGGCAGTCTTCTACAATTAAGCAAGGATCAAGTGTTCCATTCTATGACAAGGCACGTGTTATGGAGCAGGGACTTCCAGTAACTATTGTTCCAAAAAAGAGAGTTCTTGCATTTGACGTAGATGGTCAGCCAGTGTTTACCACAAAGCCAGTTACAGTCACTAATCCAGGTGGCGAAGTCAAAGGTGAGTTTGAGAAAGTGTTTGATTCATTTTTCAATAGATACTTTACACAGTCGTTCCTTGAGTCAAGTGGCATAGCTTCATACTTACGCAATCCAGTAGACTTTGCAAAGAACTTTAGCTCTGGTAAGCGTGGCGGTAGAGCAAAGGGTGTACAAGTAGGTACATCATGGATTATAAAGGCAGGTCTAGTTTAATGGCTATCTCATACCCACCAATTTTTATTAACGAGTACTTGAAGGAAAAGATTCAGTCTTTAGGTAATATTGACATTCCATTTTTTCCTACTAGCCCATCAACAATTGAGCAGCTAACACAGACAGCAACCTTAAATAATCAGGGTCAGCTATTTGCGGTATACGACAGAATGTTTAAGATGCGTCGTAAGGCATTTCCACATATTAAAGATGAGCAACTACTTTATTACTTTTACTCGCTAGACATAGTTCAAATGATTGACACTACGCAATACGTAGCAGATCTTTTGGATAGAGGAGACGAGTCTGCAGAAGACATAAATCTATGGATAAAGTCAAAGCTAAATGCAAATGGCCTATACGTTCCAAACCAGGATGGCAAAGAGTTCTTGCCAGTCTACTTCCATGAGTTTAAGGTATATCAGCTAGAAGAAACCAGAGACATCATTGACTTTGGCACCGCCAGAACCTATGCTGGTAACAAGATTATTATTGATTATTGCTACCACTCAAAGGGATATTCGACAGGCAATACTTCCTACAATTCTACCACTCTATAAAAGCATGCTATAATTAGTTTGAGGAAACAAAGCCCTCTTATTCCATATAGAAAAAAGAGGTGAAAAATTATGGCATATACACGTGGTTCAAGTGCTAACATTATCGTTGGTGCTGCAGCACTGTTCACATACGAGAACGGTCCTATTGGTAAGACTGTTGCTGGTGCTCTAACAGATGCACAGGCAAATACTGACCTACCAGACCTAGTCGATGGTACCAGCTACCGCTCAACCCTGTCTGATGATGCAAACTTCCGTAACGTTGGTTATACAATGAACGGTCTTGAGATTCAGTTCCAGCCTGACTTCGGTGAAGTACAGGTTGACCAGGTTCTTGACGTTGCTAAGCTTTACAAGCAGGGTATGCAGGTTAACCTAAACACCACATTCGCAGAAGCCACTCTAGAGAATCTTCTCTTTGCCCTTGCTGGCAAGGATAGTGACCTAGGCTCAAGCGATTCGTGGGCTGGTGCAGGTAACCCAGTTCTCCGCATGTCCGCAGGTGACATCGGTGAGTGCCCTGTTGAGCGTGGTCTCGTAGCAGTCGGTCCAGGTACTGGTGACTGTGAGATCGGTTCAGAGCTAGAGCGTATCTACGTTGCATACCGTGCACTTTCAATTGAGAGCGTTACAGTATCCGCAAAGCGTGACGAGGCTACCATGTTCGAAGTATCATTCCGTTTGCTACCAAACGATGACGCTTCTTACGGTAAGATCGTTGACCGCACCGTTCCAGCACAGAGCTAATCTTAGCTGAAACTATAACTTAATAGGAGCTGCCCTGGCATTAATTTGCTGGGGCAGTTTCATTTTTGGTATACTATACTAATGGCAACTAGAATATATGAATCTAAAACAATCAAGCTAATTGATGGAACACCGATATACCTAACACCTCTTAAGATTAAATACCTTAGAGAGTTTATGGACGCATTTGAGTTTGTTAAGACTGCTACAAATGATGAGCAGGCAATCTTCTTTTTGTCAGAGTGTGCAAGAATTGCTATGCAGCAATACTACCCCAAAATTCAGACGGTATATGATTTAGAAGATAACGTAGACCTAAACACTGTATATGACATTCTAGACGTAGCAGCAGGTGTAAAGATTAAAAAAGATAGCAATAACGTAAAGCAAGAAGCTGTCGAATCTGGTGCAACCTGGGAAACATTTGATCTTGCAAAGTTAGAATCAGAGCTATTTCTACTAGGTATATGGAAAGACTATGAAGACCTAGAGTCTAGTCTATCCATGCCAGAACTAATGGCAGCTCTTGAATCTAAGAGAGAGTTAGACTATACAGACAAAAAGTTTTTTGCAGCTATGCAAGGCGTAGACCTTGATAAGGAGTCTGGAAAAGATAAGCAGGATGCTTGGCAAAAACTAAAGGCAAAGGTATTCAGTGGTGGAAAGACATCAGACTCAAATGACATCACTGCACTTCAAGGATTCAACGCACAAAAGGCTGGCTTTGGTATTGGTATGGGCCTTGGCTATCAGGATTTGACAAAAAAATAAGACTCGTTATGGTATACTTATAAAGCCCCAAAAACATAATGGGAAAGGAACCAAACAATAATGGCAGTTACAGTAAACGAAGACAAGGTAGTTACACTACTAGATGGTCAGAAGATCGAAATCCGTCCTTTGAAGATTTCGCTACTTCGTCCATTCCTTCACAAGTTCCAGGCAATTCAAGATGTTGCCGAAGATAACGATAAGTCGATGAACCTGCTTCTTGAGTGTGTTCAAATCGCAATGCAGCAGTACAAGCCAGAGCTGGCAGAAGACGTTAAGGCCCTTGAGGACCTACTAGACCTACCAACAGTTTACCGAATTGTTGAAGAGGCTTCTGGAAACGCTTCACAGTTTGCTGGCGTTGGACGCTAATAACTAAACATAAGCAGTATAAAAAGGGAGGTGCTGATGAATGGCTGATGATATCAGATCCGACATTGTAATTGGTGTCGACACATCTGTGGGTATTGCAGAAATTAAAAATCTCCAGAGACAGATATCTCAGCTAAATGCTCAGCTCCTTAAGAGTGGTGCCCAGCAAGCAGCTGCTGCACAAAACATCCAACGCAACCTGATTAATAATATCAATGCGACTGGAAAGTTTGCAGCAGGCGTAAAGAATATTTCTTCTACTGCCGAAAGTTTTACTACAAATCTTGAGCGTAACAAGCTTGGGATGGGTGAATACTTTAGGTATGCTGCTGGGGCCACTAAAACCTTTGGTAGGGTATTTACTAAAGAGTTTGACACTATCCAAAAGGTGGCAGAGTCTAGAGTAAAGACTTTACAAACACAGTATATCAAGCTAGGCCGTGACGCTAATGGTGCTTTAAAAGCCATCGCCGTTCGGCCTTTAGCTTTAGACATGGACAACCTGGCTACAAAGACAGCAATTGCTGCACAGAAGCAACAGCTATTTAATCAGCTGCTTCAGCAGGGATCCACAAACCTTCTAAACTTTGGTAAGAACACCCAATGGGCTGGTCGTCAGCTCATGGTTGGTTTTACTGTTCCTTTGGCATATCTTGGAACGGTAGCAGGAAAGACCTTCATGAAGATGGAGGAGCAAGCAATCAAGTTCCGTCGTGTATACGGAGATACTTTTACAGCTACTGAAGATACAGAAAAGATGATTAAGCAAGTTCAACAGCTTGCTAACGAATTTACCAAGTATGGCGTTGCAGCCGAGAAGACTATGGAGATGGCAGCTCAGGCTGCTGCTATGGGTTTGCAGAATGCAGATCTTCTTGCCCAGGTTAATCAGGCAACACGACTAGCAGTTCTTGGTGGGGTAGAGCAAGAGCAAGCCCTAGAAACAACCATCTCTCTGATGAATGCATTTGGCACTGAAGCCAAGGATCTCACAAAGAACATCGACTTCCTAAACGCAGTAGAAAACCAAACAGTTACTGCTATTGAAGACCTAACTATCGCTATTCCCAAGGCTGCTCCAGTTATCAAGCAACTTGGTGGTGACGTAGAAGACCTAGCCTTCTTCCTAACAGCAATGAAGGAAGGTGGAATTAATGCATCTGAAGGTGCTAACGCACTTAAGTCTGGTCTTGCATCTTTGATCAACCCTACAGGCAAGGCATCAGAATTCCTACAAGGCTTTGGCATTAATCTAAAGGGTATTGTAGATGCCAACAAGGGTAATGTTCGTGGTTTGGTTCTAGACTTTGCTAAGGCTCTAGATACGCTTGACCCACTAAACCGTGCACGTGCTATTGAGCAACTATTCGGTAAGTTCCAGTTTGCACGTCTATCTACCTTGTTCCAAAACGTAGTAAAAGAAGGAACTCAGGCTCAGAGAGTATTGTCGATTACTCGTCAAACCACAGAAGAGCTTGCCATTCTATCTGAGCGAGAGTTGAAGCGTGTTGAAGACTCGCCAATGTACAAGTTTAAGAAGGCCGTTGAGGATATTAAGGTTTCTCTTATTCCGCTTGGAGAAGCATTCCTAAAGGCCATTACCCCAGTAATTGAGTTTGCAAAGGGATTGCTAGATCGTTTTAACAATATGTCTGAGGGTGCAAAGAACTTTGTTGTGGTTCTAACCACACTATTCGCAGGTATTGGACCTGTATTGCTAATGTCGTTTGGTCTTATTGCTAACGGTGTTGCAAACCTTATCAAGATGTTTGGTTTGGTTAGCAAGGTATTCCGTGGTGCAGGTACATCATCTAAAGACCTAGGCATGTCAACTGACTACATGACTCAGCAACAGCTAGAGGCTGCTGCAGTGGCATCATCTCTTGACCAAACACACTCAAAACTTATTCAAACATTTAATGTTGAGTCCAGTTCTGTAGACAAGCTTGCAGCTGCTTACTCACGTGCAGTTGCTGCACAGTCTAGACTAGTAGGGCCTACTATGGCACCTGGTGCCAAGGGTGCTGCACCAAGACCAAAGAAATATGCTAAGGGTGTAGTTTCTGTACCAGGGCCTAAGGGAGCTGGAGACGTAGTACCAGCAATGCTTTCACCTGGAGAAGCAGTTATTCCAGCTAAGCAATCACAGAAGTATGCTGGTCTAATTAGTGGAATGATTAATGATCAGATTCCTGGATACAGTATTGGTCGAAACCCATTTGCCTCAATGATCAAGCGTTCTCGTGTAGCTGTTAGAACCAGACGACCAGACCTTGAGGCTATGCTGCAGGCTGGTAAGAATGGACGCTACAAGAGTGCATTTGAGACTGGTACTGGTGCAGACTTCCTAGACATAGCCAACAGAAAGAATCTAAAGCAGCAGGATCTTCGTAGAAATATGGAGCAGAAGCTTTTTGGCCTTGGTCCAGACACTCCAGATTCTTCTAGACCAACATATGGTTATGCAAGAACATCCCCAGTTCAAGCACTGATCAATAAGCTATTTGGCTTCAAGGGTAAGCAATTCAATGCTGTAACAGCTAACAAGAGAATTGGTGATTTTGGAACACAGGGTCTAATCGAAAAGCCTGGTGGCGGATACATGCAAAATCCAAGCTTCCAAAAAGACACACTAAAGAGATATGGTGATATCGATATCATCACCAAGAGAAGTGTTGGAAGACGTTCGCAGGCTGCCGTAACCGATGCCCTGATGGACTTTGAGAGAATGGGGTACCTGCCTAATTTTGGACTATCTCCAGTATCAATGAGGGGTAAGGGTAACTTTAAGAGTGCAAGGTTTGACAGACTTAGCAACCCATTCGGCAGCTACAGGACTGATCCAGTCAACAATCCAAATGCTTTTACTGCTAATCCCAAGCCACCTTATATAGAAACATATACTCCTGGTGGATTTGGTGTTAAAGAAATTTCTAAAATAAGGGTCCCTTCTATAAAGGAAGCAAGAGAGATCCAAAAGCTAGTAGACCAAGCTGGACTTAGAATTCGTGTTACCCCACAGAATGCTCCGATGGCTATTAAGGCATTGGCAAATGTTTTTGGTACTAGGTTCTCTACTGGAACAATATCAGTTCCTCCAAACACCTTTAGTGTAAATGCTAAAAATGCAAAAGAGCTTGCTCAAATTCAAGCCCACGTCAACGCACTTACTGCAGAGTATGGAATGTCTGGAAAAGATATGTCTAACAGGGTATTGCAATATCTTTCCAATGAAAAGCTAGACTCAAATACCTTTAAAAAGTATGCTGCTGCATTTGGAGAAATTTACCACAACGAATCTCCAAATAAGATAGGAAAGCTTCTAGGCGAGACAGCAGCACAGCAAGAGAGGCTTCGTGGTGCACCATCTTCAGCAGGAAACATTATAGACGCTCTTGAGCAAGAAGCAAAGAGTAATCCAAAAATTAGAAAAGACCTAGAGACATATAAAACTCTAAATAGGGCTTTCTTTGATGATGTAATCAATGATCCTCAGACCAAGAAGGATCTGGATAAGTTTATAAATAATCCAGACTCAGATGACCTAAAGAAGATTTCAGCTTGGCAAAAAGAAGGGCTAACGGCTCAACAAATTAAGGATAGGTGGCTTGCCAGAAAAGCAACGCTTATTACTGGATTTGATCCAAATGACCCTAAAAAGTTCCATGGCCTATCTAGAGCTCACTTTGGTGGCTTGCCAGGATTTATTAAGAGATTCCAGGAAGGTTGGGGTAGCGAGTTTACACAGCCTGAGCCAAGAGTCATTAATGGATTTATCAGTAATCTGACACAGGCTGGTAAAGACACTAAGTCTATGGATGCCCTAGTTGCTGCAAACAAGCTTTCTCCAGTAGCAAATTCTGATGAACTCTTTAAGGTACTGAGGTCTAACGGATCTCTGACCCCATCTCAGCTAACTCAGCTAGGTCAGCTTTCAAGGGTAGCTACTCAGAATGGCCTAATTGACTCTAGGACTATGAGAATTGTTGGTTCTGCTCTCGGTAGGGTAGATGTATCTGGACTAACTGACCGAGCTGCAGCAGTAAAGTCAAACCAAAAGGCAGTAAGAGACCTAGTTACTAAGTTTATATTTAAGGGTAAGAGACCAGCTGGATACAACAAGGGTGTCGTATCCGTACCAGGACCAAAGGGTAAGGGTGATGTTGTTCCTGCTATGCTATCTCCAGGCGAAGCAGTTATTCCTGCAAAAATGTCTGAGAAGTACAGCTCTCTGATTAGCGGAATGGTTAATGGAACTATCCCTGGTTACAACGATGGATATGATCCATTTGGTACACCAAATCAGTTTGGAGGATCTAGCTCTGTAGGACCAGCTTCTGATCCATTTGGAGAAAGTAACTATAACTTTAACGTTAAGGAATCCAGAAAATTCGGAGCTGGTATGGCAACTGGTTTTACAAAGAAGCTTTTGCCATTTGCACAAAAGTTTGGGTCCAACATTGGAGAAGAGCTAAAGGGTAGTGCTAAGCAGATTGGTACAAACATTGCAACCAATACCAAGAATGGTTTGGTCAACGCAGGCTCTAGATTCTTGTCTCGCATATTAAAGACTGATGTAGAGGGTGCTAACGGCAGAACCTTTAGAGATGGTGTAGAAGCCAGGGTAGACAAGAACGGCAAAGAATACTTCGTGCAGAATGGAAAGAGAATTTCCAGACAAACTGCAATGCAATCTGCAAACCAACCTCAGACACGCAGACAGAGAATGTCTACGCTAAAGGAAAACTACAGCAATAGGATGGGTAGAGTTTCTGGTGCTGCTGGCGGTGCTGCTGGTGCAGCCATGATGGGTGCCATGATGGTTGGTATGGGCGAAGGCCCAATGGCAAAGATGGCAAATGATATTATGCCAGCATTGCTTGTAGCATCTATTGCCCTTCCATTACTAGGTTCTATTCCAGGTGCCATTGCTGTCGCTGTTGGCTCTGTTGTTGGAGCATTGTTCTTGCTACAGTCTAGGTTTGATGACGCACAGAAGAAGGTTCTAGAATATTCTGAATCGATGAAGGCAAGCAACAAGGCTGTAGAGGCTATCGCTGAATTTGGTGGTACTGTGACTGCAACGCAAATCATGGACCGTCGTCGTGCAGAAAGAGACCGTGAGCTTGGTGCTGTAGCTGGTAAGACTACATATGGAGAGGCATTCGTTCAAACTGAAGCTGGAAAGAAGCAGGTAGCAGAAATAGCAAAGCAGCTTGCATCTGGAAATAGAGCAGGGTCAGTAGCAGACATGACATCACAGCTTTCTTCATCTGTTCTTTCTGGTGCCATGTCAATGAGCCAAGCCAGATCTATGGCTGCTAGCCTTGCCAATAAGGCTGGGGATGCATCAATTGCTATTGACGTTATTGCAAAAATTGAAAAGATTTTTGGACCAGATGGTGGAGATATTACAAAGAATCCACTTAAGGTTCGTATGGACGTTTTGGCAGAAAACCAAAAATCTATGGATGCTAGCCTAAATGCAGCTCAGGGAATGAGTGGCTTCAGCAAGTGGCAAGGATCTTCTGGCGGAAGGGCAACTTCCATAATAGGGATGGGTGCAGCAGGTGCAGGTCTAGGTGCTGCAATCGGATCAGCTTTCACTCCTGTTGGAACAGTCATAGGTGCTATTGCAGGTGGAATCCTTGGAACCCTCGGCGGATTTGCTGCAACTGAAAAGGCAACAGAAGAATATGCAAAGCTTGGTGCAGCTTCTGCGGTAGACGCAAAGATAGCTCTTGAAAACAATAAGCTATTACTAGACTCTATGGACCTATTCTATGAGAAGAAGATCGAAGAGCTAAAGCTTCAGGGCAAGATTAATGAAGCTAATGCCATGCAGACAAAGTACATGAATGAGCGTAAGACACTTACCCAGGGCATGGCAGACATGAACCAGGCAATCATTGATGGATTCAATGAGGACCCAATGCTTCAGGAATCACTTACATCAGGTGCTAAGAAAGCAGTTGAGGCAAAGTATAAGGACAATGCTGATCAGTTAGCATATGTAGACGTTGTTGGTGCACAAGCCAATCAGCTAGGCCTTGGTGGAGATATCCAGTATCTCATTAACCTCAAGATGGCTTCTGGCGAGATCCCTCCAGCAACCATGCGTAAGCTTCTAGATATGGCTGCAGGCTCTGAAGAGGCAAAGACAGCTGTAATCAACATTATGACAAAGTTCTCTGGAGATGTTGCTGGTAGAACTGCAGAGCTTGGAAACATGCTTGGAGATAAGGAGCTTGCTAAGCAGCTAACTCTAAAGGTAGACGCTCAGCCAACAGATGGAGATGCACAGGACCTTCTAAACAACATCTCTGAGCTTACAAGACTTAACACAGTAATTCCAGCAAAGGTGGCTGCTGACTTCTACCTCAAAAATCCAGCGGCATACAATAAGTTCAATAAGCTAATGGACACTATCAATGATAAAAAGCCAAAGACCATTAAGGCAGTTCTTGAGATTGCACCTGAGCTAAAGGGAAAGATTAGCAAGGAAGACGAGGCTTACTTTAACACCTTGACCGATGAGCAAAAGGTTGTCTGGACAAAGACTCTTATATCACAGCTATACGTTCCAGAACCAGACATCATTGCAAGCGAAGACTTTAAGACTTGGCAGTCTGTTCAAGAAGATATCGACGGATATACCTATGGTGGAAAGCAATTTGCTAATTTGGACCTTGCAACACAGGTAGCTCATTATCGTGCACAAGAAGCATTCAAGGCTACTCAGGCATCAGCACTTGCTCCAGAGACACCAGTCGTCGATGGTAACACCCCAGGTGGTGGAGGAGCCAAGGACGAACCTTTGGATGAGGTTTTGCAAAGGCTAAAAGAAGTTAGGGATTCCAGGATTAACGCCAAGGGTGGCAAGAAGGAAATAATGAGACTTCTTGGTGGCAATAAGGATATTACCAGATTCAAGGGTCTTGAGCAGCAGCTTATGGATCTAGGGGCAGACTCGGCATTTGCTGACTACCTACTAGGACTTGACGAGGCAGAGCAGAAGAAGTACTTCAAGGTAAATAAGAAGACTGGAACTCTAAACTTTACTGATCTTGGCAAGGCAACAAAGAAGGGCTTTGCAGACATTGCTCTTGGTGACTTCAATGTTCAGATGAAGCAGGCAACAATAGATGTAAAGAACCAAAACATTGCACTCCAAAGACTGGTTGCTTCTGGAATGTCTGTGAGTGATGCTTACACAGCAGTAGAAGATACTGCCCTAGCTGCAGCACTTGCTAGCAAGGACTTAAGTAAGGTTGAGCTACAGCAGCTAACTGCAGAGGCCAATAGAGCAGCTAAGGCTATGGCAGCACTAGAGGCTGCTAGAACTGTCCGCTCTGACATCCAAGAAGAAAACCGAAACATTGGTTTTGAGAACCTATTCTCTACTGACCTTAGTGCAGACACGCTAATTAGAAAAGACCTTGTGTTTGACAAGAGTGGCAAGCCTGTTATGGGTAAGGATGGCAAGCAGACTACAAAGGATGTCAAGCTAGGAATGAGCCTAGGGTACCTTGAGCAGCAGGCTATTTCTTCAGACAGCAATCTTTCTGAAATCTTCAAGCAGTTCATGGAGGGTAAGATTGACAAGCTTCCAGAGGACTTCTCCGCACGTATTGCACAGGTAATGAGCAGTGTTGAATTTAAGGAAACTATCTTTAATGATGGCTATAACAAGGCTATGGAGAGATTTGCTGCTAAGGAAAAGGAAATCCAAATTGATGCAGACATTAAGCTTCGTGACTTCAAACTAGTTGGCTTTGATGAGGTATTTGGTAAGGGTGCTAAGCAGATTGCAGCTATCGCCCAGGATGAAATTGCAGGACTTCAGTATCAGATTGATGACTGGCAAGCAGGACTTCAGGAAATTGCGTGGCAAGAGGATGACATCAACAAGGCTTACGACAAGAAGTTTGAAGCTCTTGAAAAGATTGAGCAGGTAAACCAAAGAATCACAGCCCAGCAGCAAAAGCAGCTAGGTATTGCAGATGCTCTTACACGTGGTGATATTGCTGCAGCTGCTCGTGCAGCACAAGAATTCAGAGACCAGTCAGCACGTGACGCTATTGCAGCTCAGCGTGACTCTATGAACAAGGCTAAGCAGAATGAGCTAGACGCTTTAACTGCAAAGACTGGCGTAGCAGCTGGAATGACCAGGGCACAGCTTGATGAAAAGATCCTTGCTAACCAAAAGAAGATCTTTAAGATTGAAGAAGAAAGACTAGAGCCAGCACAAGAGTTCATTCGTGATACTCAAGCTACAGCCGATATTCAGCTGCAGGGTATTCAGGACCAGAAGCTAACATGGGAAAAGACTGCAAATAACATTGAGATTGCTAAGGTTAATACTGCAGAGTACACAAGAGCAATTAACTCTGGCGTAGCCATGGCTACTGACCTAGCTGCTTCGTACGGAAAGTCTAGAACTCAAACACAGCTTTCAATACAGAATCCAGCGAATATGGCAGGAGTTCTTTCAGGCGTTGCAGCCAACACTAACGTATCGACAAAGCCACCTACTACAACTTCTGGTAATGGTGGAGGTCAGACTGATAAGAAGGAAGACCCACAGCCAACTGCAGCTCAAAATGCTCAGCAAGCTTTTAATAAGTCTGGAACAAGCTTGTCTGCATTTATTAGAGGTACTGATAAGGTGGCAGAGCCTGGAAGCTCAAAGAGCATGCCAATTTCAGCACCAGCACTTACTGCAGAGTCCTCTCCAACATCACCTCAAACATTTACCGTTGGGGTAAACAAATGGTTCAAGATGCCAAAGGGTGCCACGGTATACTCTTCTAAGTCAGATGGCGGATTCGGAAAGCCAGCTACAAAGTGGACTCTTACTTACGGAAAGAAGCCAGGTCTTTACACTAACAGCCAAGGAAAGACCAAGGAATGGTGGAGTACTAAGTTTGGAGTTGGAGCATCTGGAAACCCTGTACAGGCTAACGAGGGGCTAGGGTTTAGTCAAATTCCAAAGGATGCCCACAAGCAGTATCCAAAGTCGTTCCCAGCTGACTTCATTGGATTTAATACTGGAGGGTTTGTAGGATCTAAGTTCTCTGCAAAGGGTACAGATACTGTACCAGCTATGCTAACTCCTGGAGAGTTCGTGGTTCGCAAGTATGCTGTAGAAAACTTTGGTTCAGATAAGCTAAAGTCTATAAATAATGGAACATACAAGGGCGATTCCATGTATAATTATGAGGTAAATGTAAATGTTCAGACTGATGCCGATGCAGACCAAATTGCTAAGGCGGTAATTGGACAGATTAAGCAGATTGATTCGCAAAGAATTAGAGGAAACAGGTTTTAGTAATGACTAATACGTCACAGTACATGTTGGGCCGTAAGAAGTATCAGCGTCCACAAGCTATGCTTTGGGCAGATAATTCTGGAACATTGGTTAATGGGCTATACATTCCAAATGGCTTTGAAGTAAATGCCGACGTTTCTGCAGAGTCTGACGAATCACTTTTTGATCAGTTTATGATTTTGTCAGATGACAATCGCTCTCCACTAGACTTTTCTCCACAAAGAATTGAGAATAGAAAGCGAATGGCAAACGGTAGGATGAGATCCTATCACATTGCTGATAAGCTAACGTTGTCGACATCATGGGATATGCTACCCTCTAGAGCATATTCGCTAAGACCAAACTATGACCTGGAAACTGGTGTATCAGATTCTCGTGGTAATCGTAGCCTTGAGTACACTACTGATGGTGGAGCTGGTGGCGTAGATATTCTCAACTGGTATGAAAACCACAAGGGATCATTCTGGGTATATCTTGCATATGATAAGTATTCTAATTTTGGTTCTGATGACGCAGCATATGGAAATCTGCCAAAGTATAATCAGGTAATTGAGATGTTTATCTCAGACTTTTCTTACAACGTTGTTAAGCGTGGAGGAAGCACGTACGATTTTTGGAATATAAGCGTAACGCTGGAAGAGGTTTAAATGTTTCAAGACGAGGAACTGTTAAGCCATCTAGAAACAACTTCTACCATCAGGTCAACACTATCTGTGTTAGCCGAGTGGAACATGAACATTGCTGACAATATTCAGACCATAGGGAACTATCGCTATCGGCCTGCAGATGGCCCAGGATCGAAGTTTGGCCTACCAGTTAACTCATTCGATCAGGATGATTTTGGTGGCTTCTGGAAGGGTGCTACGGACGCTGACGTTGTAGTCGATGGCGGCATCGATAATGACGGTGGACCACTAACATTCAGGCCTGTTAAAGAAAAAGACAAGCTTCTATACTCTCTAGAAGATTGCTTTGGAAGATTTAGACCACGATCTGGAATTAATAAGCTAAGGTTCTTTGAGAATAACTTTAGCCATCACACTAACATTAACATGATTCGTAGACCACGCTACTATATGGCACACAAGGATGATTCCTTTAAGTACTGGTCTTCTTATCGAACTGAAGACGGCATAGAGCGTGGTATCGCAAACACCCTTATCAATGGTCAGTTTTATATCGATGACGCATCACCATTTGTGGTTTATAAAGAATTAGTGCCAACCAATAGAATTGTCGTAAAGATGCAGACAAATGTTGGAGAGATTGACCTAGGACAATTTAGGGATACTGACGGTGCATTCTCAGACCCATTTTATGGCAATGCAAATAAGACAACTCCAGTAAAATGGAAGGTACAAGTTCTAAAGAACAACTCTTGGATTGATGTTGTAAAGTTTACTGCAAACTCAACAAGACGAGATGGCTCTCCAGTAATTGGACCCGATGGCTACGTAGAACTTTCCTATGGTTTAATTGTCCCAGAAAAGTATCGTGATATTTTTGTCGAGGCAGAGCAGTATGCAACATCTGCATTCTTGCCAGAAAAGTCAGTAGACGGATATGCTTATTTGATTAAGCCAAACGAAGATGACATTGGGGAATACTACATTTGGAGTGACCAGGCAGATGACTACGAAGTATTCGTGCCAAGCTACGGATGGTATTTAGAAGAAGGCTCAGTTGATAGGCTAACAAATTTTGTAACTGATTTAACTTCACCAATATCGTTTGTTGACCCGTCTACCAATGAAACAAGGTTTAGGGAATTTGACCAAGTTACTGGACTACGAGTCATAGTAGATACCATGAATAAAGTTGATTCAATTTTTGACCTTATTGAGCTATCTCCAAGACTTGCTGTAGACCTTACAGATAAGGTAGAATCTTTTAGTCTTACAAAGACTGCTTCAGATTTGTCAAATAGCGGAATGCCAGTTGGGCAGCTGTTGGCAGGTGTTGGATCACTAGAGCTGTTTGATTATGACCTAGCCTTCAGCTCGGTAAACCCAAACAGCATTATTAGCAAACATCTGACAAAGAATATTCAGATTAAGCTATATGAAGTTGTTGTGAACGTAGATGGATTTGACTACTTCATTCCAATTAAAACTATGTATTCAGAGGGTATTCCAGAAATATCATCTAACGATAGGTCTGTATCTTTATCTCTAAGAGACATGTTCTTTTATCTAGAATCAATGACTGCTCCACAAATACTTATTCAAAATGCTTCAGTAAGCTATGCCGTATCAATGCTTTTAGACTCAATCGGTTTTAGCAATTATGTATTTAAGAGAGCACCAAATGAAGACGAAACAGTTATCCCATACTTTTTTGTTGCACCAGAAACTTCTGTCGCACAGGTTTTAAATGATATAGCCGTGTCTACACAGACTGCAATGTTCTTTGATGAGTACAATAACCTGGTCCTGATGAGCAAAGAGTACATGCTTCCTGATGCAGATGTTAGGGGTACAGATGTTACTCTATATGGATCAAATGACTTTGTTAAGGATGGTGTTCTTGCTAACAAGACTACGGTACCAAAGCTAGCCAACATTATAGAAATAACTTCAGAGCAAGATGATGTTTTTAATGCTGGAGAGATATCTTATACTACTAGATATATTCAAAGATCGACTGGAACAATTCGTCAGGCATCAATGATTGACCAAGACAAGGTTTGGATTTACAAGCCAGCACTGCTATGGGAGGTATCTGGAACAGAGCTTACTAAGTCAGCAAACGATGTTGTTGGAAACCAGTCAAGCTATCTTCTGTCAGCTATTCCGCTTCAGTCAGACCTTAGTCAGCAAGTTCCTTACGTTGAGAATGGTGTTGTGCAAAACAATGTCATGGATTTTGGAGAAGGTTCTTATTGGCTCAGCAGATACAACGGATACTTCTACGCTAATGGTGAAGTTATTAAGTATGATGCTGTTGAGTACAGCATTCCAGGAGTTGAGAAAACTGTTATTCAGACCAACTCTGATGGTCAGCTAGTTGCAGATACCATTACTGGTGGAGGAATTGGCAAGGTATGGATTTCTAGCATTAGGGAATATCAGAAATACTTCGCACAACTGCCATTCAATGGAAAGATGTACCCAACAGGTCGTGTGAGAATTTACTCTGAGCCAAACTATATAACTATTGATGGCATAGAAAGGTTGGCAGACGGTCCTGTAGCAAAGCACGGTAGGGGACAGTTTGGAACAACGCCTACATATCACAATGCTGGACTAAGCAGCTATTGGTCTGACAACGCAAACGTGCGTGGATGCATGATGGAGTCTGCACAGATATTTGGAAAACCATTTAGTTACAATCTACAGCTTGGAGCAGCAGGAGTAAACAATACGCTTGCTACTAGCTCAACCAGAACAGGCCTTCTGAAGAACTTCTTGACGGTTAGCTATTCAACTGAAAATGCAAGCCAGGGAAAGATTGCTCCAGGAACTATTCAATCATCTGCATTCATATTCTCTGGACCATCTTTTACAACATCTCAGAATCCAGTTGATTTTGTTTCTTATGTATACAAGCCATTAGACAATAAGTATAAGCATTTTGGCACTAGGCTAAGAATTGTTGGAAAGCAAAATGCTTCCGAAACAAACTCTCAAACACCAATTGGCTCTGCTCAATACTATGTCGGTGAACCAAAGGCTGCAAACCAAAGCGTTGTTATCGGCGGTGCCAGTGGTGGCCTTGGAGTGATGGTTAATCCACAGACAAACAACGGATACTTCTTTGAACTAGCAGCTCTAACAGAAAACAATGTTAACTCTTACACAAATGCAGATAATCTACATACAATGATTTTCTACAAAGTTGTAAAGTCAGGAGATACCACTAAGGCAGTGCCAGTAAAGCTTTGGGGAGGTCTAGCTCAAATACTAGTTGATGATGGAAAGTTTACTGGTCAAGGAAGAATGACTACAGAGGAAAACCCTACAGTGTATGACCTGTCTGTGGAGTATAGAGATTTTGGCTCATCCAGAACATTTTACTTGTATGTAAATAATAAGCAGGTAGCTACAGTAGTTGACAATGACCCACTGCCAATTTACAACAACATGGCTCTATTTGTTAGAGGATCTTCTAGACTAATGTTTGAAAACGTTTTTGCAATTACAAACAACTATGCCCAGAACACTTCTTATGAGCTAGATCTTCCAACAAGCTCGCTATTCTCCGACGACGAGATTACTGTAAGCGAGTCATTTAGAAGATATGCAATGAGCGGTGTCGTTCAGACTAGCTATCTTTCTGGCATAAGTCCAACAGAGCCTCCAAAGTATAATATGTATTTTGAAGAGTTTGGAACAATCATGAGAGAGGCTGCATACTTTAATGTCAGGTATGATAAGGCTTATCCAGCACTGTACGCAAAGCTATCTCCAACATTTAATAGAGTTAAGGGGTACACAACATCTGGATTTATTGCTAGTGCCTACGGTGCTGAGTTTATGGTATTTAATGCTACAGATACTGCACTTAACCTAGATGAGACTGGTGGAAACTATTTGCGTATCCAGGGTGTAACATTTACACAAGAGTCACAGCACACTCTGACGGTAGATGAGTTCTTCTCAAGAAATAGCGACTTCTCAAGGCCACAGTTCTCCGAGTCTACCTTAGTCGTCTCACCAACAAAGTCTAAAAAAGAGTATCAAGACATTAAGTCATCAAGGCTTACTCATGGACGCAACGAGTTTTCACTAAATGCTCCATATATTCAAACGCATGATGATGCTGACAATATGATGAGCTGGGTAATCTATAAGATAATGAAGCCTCGTCGCAGTATTGGAATGAATGTGTTTGGTTTGCCAGTCTTGCAACTGGGAGATATCGTGGAGATTGAGTACAAGGTAGACAGCGTGAATCAAGTATCATTAGACGGTGCAAGGTTTGTTGTTTATCAGATTGATTATTCTTATAACACCGATGGTCCAACCATGCAAGTATACGTAAGCGAGGTGGCATAATGGACGCTAAGCCGTTATCAGTTTCAGATAGCCAGTATGATTCTTCAGCAAACGAAGGGGTAAAGGTAGCAACACCAGATATTATTTTGCTAAAAGAGCAAATTGTTGGTGTAGATATTATGGCTGACCTTGTTTTTGAAAATATTGGTGGCCAAGAAATAATTAGCATTGCTAGAAGTGATACTATAAATGGACAGAATGTGGTGTATCAGCCAATCAAAAACATTACTAGCCTTAACTACCAGTACAGCCCACAAAACCTATTGTCCATACAAAAAACAGATAAAGATCTTTTTAAGAATTTTGCAATAGATCTAAGCAAGAAGTTGCCAAATTGTGGAGAGGGATTCCATATAGCTGCTGACGAAGTTGTATCAGACTGTCGATACATTTATGTTGATGAACTAACTGGAAACATGGTTATTGATCTCGTAAATATTTTGCCATCTGAAGAAGTTCAGGTTCAAAGCGTTGCCGCTGTAACCATTTTAAATGATACAATATACTAGGAAATAATATGATAACTAACGTTGGAAAAGGCATTCTTGCCAAATACTTGCTTGGCCAGGCACCAGCCTATGCCTCTTACATTGCTGTTGGCTGTGGACCACAAGCCTTGCCAAGCGAAGAGCCTGGCTTTACTACAGAGCAAAAGGCATCTTTCTCTGCAAAGACATCGCTAGATTTCGAGATGTTTCGAGTTCCAATTATCTCTAAGGGTTTTGTTAATGAAGACGACCTAGTAAAAATTGTATTAACGGCAGAGCTTCCTACTGAAGAGCGTTACGAAATTACTGAGGTTGGAATCTTTTCAGCAGGCTCTAATCCATCTGTAGGGGCTGATGATAGCAGGTCCTTGTATTCTTTTTCTCAAAATGAGGGTTGGGAATATCACACAAATTCTGGGGTAACGGAGATTCCAGCAATCCTAACACCACTTGATCCAGATAATACTGATAGCATTATTACAGTTGATAGTCCTGTATTTTCTACAAATGCTGACAATAGAACCTTTATTCAGAGCCAGGTTAGAACAGTAAGAAACGAGCGATGCAGATTTCTCAACAACATGATTGTTATTTCTGGAGACTCTGCAGACCTTTCTAAGACAGACGGAGTCCTGGTTCCAGCTTCAGGTAGTAGCCACATTCATTTAACTGATGCTAGTATCAACCTAAATCGACACGCTCCATCTGATGAGCTACGAGTTGCGTTTTCAGTAATTAATAAAAACGGTGAAGTTGACGAACATCCAGATTCTGTAAAGATCTTAATTGAGTTTGCATCTTCAGACTCCCCTCAGGAAGGCGAATATGCTGCCCTGTCTATAGAGGTTGATAATTCTGGAACCAATGGATCTGGTGATTTTGAGGTTGACTTTCAGACAAATAGATATGTTGTTTCTGCAAAGCAGCTTCAAGAGCTATTCTACACTGGCGGATTTAACTGGGAAGCCGTTTCTGTTATTCGGGTATATGCTTCGGTCTACAAAGATGGAGAGCCTTCTTCAGACTTCTATGTATGTCTAGATGCTATGAGAATTGAAAATACTTCAGTAAACAATCCGCTTTACGGACTAACTGGATACTCTGTTATTAAAAACAATGACTCTCTTCCAATTGTAAAGTTGCCTAACACATCAAACTTTATCGAGTTTAGATTAGCCCTAGGGGTACAGTAATGGCAGACGCTGGAATTAAAAAAGTAACTATTCCAAAGTCTAGCCTACCATCCGTAAGTGATAGTAACCAGCACTTAGTTAGATTTAGAATAGTTTCAGACGACAGAAATAGATACTCTCAGTGGTCTCCAATATATCTAGTGTCTGGAACATCTATTGAAGAAATAGACGCAGACTCTTTTACCTCTGGGCGTATAGTAACTATTGCTTGGAGCGATGCCCAGAACCGAGGATCTTACGATATTTTTGTTAGGTTTGATGGTGGACAATACTCTTATCACGGCACAGCTGATTCTACTCAATATTCTTTTATTATCCCAGCTACAAGTCCAGCAATTCAGACTTTTCAATATGCAATACAAGTAGTTGGTGTCTCTCAGGCATATAGTCCATCACTTGTACTATATGAATCCGAAACAAAACAAGTCTAGTTAATGCTATAATATTAGTATGAAGATTCCTGTTCCAGAGCGTGGTCAGCCATTAGACCTTTCTTACATCTATAAGATCACTGAGGCTGTAAATCAGCTATCGGAAAGTGCTGTATATTCGGCAAATAAGTTTATCTCTATCGACACTCCAGGTGCAGGTGTTGGTAGGCAGGATGTAAAGGTAACCGACACACGTATGGTTGCTGGCTATAAGGAAATCGTTAATGGAACCACAATTACACAGGGCACCGAACTTACCTTCTCTTACAATTTTGATGTAGCAGAATTTAAGTATCCACCAATTGTAGTGGCAACCCCACAAAACATTTCTGGTACAGAAGCAGGAAAAGATGTTTCTGTAGTTCTTACATTTGTCAGTGCTTCACGAGTTGAGGGTGTTGTAAGATTTAATACCACAGGTAGCGTTGCCGTTGGAATTCACCTGATGGCAATGGGAGTCCCAAACTAGGATCTTTGTATGCCCCTGTTGGACATGAAAGACTATAATAGTGCACCAGTTATTCCTGGGAGCAAGAAAGTCTGGTTTCTGAATGGTGATCTTGTAAGGGTCCACCATTTAAATAAGTCTAATGGTATTATGTCTGTCTACAATATCATAAAGGATCAGCTAGAAAGCTGCCTAATTTCTGATTTTAAAAGAAACAGAGAACGTGCCTATACTGTTGGAGAGACCGCACAGCTAGTCAACAGACATAAAAAATACTTGCCAAACTTGATGAAGCGTGGCATTATCCCACACCCAATGGGGTCACAGAGGGGTGGGGCAACAGGATGGCAGGTAAGAAGTTATTATTCAGAGTCGCAAGTTCGTGATATTCGTGATATACTAGCTTCCTACCATATGGGAAGACCTCGTAAAGACAAGTTAATCACAAATGACGTGACACCTTCATCACAGGAGTTGACACGGCGTATGGGTGATGGTATACTGACTTATACAAGGACCGAAGATGGTCGATTCATTCCAATCTGGTCTGAATCAATTTAGTAGAAAGAAAAACGGGTATGAACAACGAAGAGACTAAGGTACGTGTAGCACTAGGCTATACTCTTAACCTAGGAAATTTCCAATCGCTACGCATTGATCTTGAAGTATCAGACAATAAGCGTGAAGGCGAAAACACCAATGATGCCTTTGAGCGTGTATACAAGTTTGTCGAAGACAAGCTAGCTGAAAAGGTAAAGGAAGCATCTGCTGAGGTAGAGGCAAAGTAAATGGCTGAACGCAAAGACCAAATGGCTTTGCTAAGTAAGTTTGAAAAGCATTATCAATTCAAATATAATGTAAAGCCTAATCTAAATCGCTGGGCAGAGGCCTGGGCAGCTGATGCAATCATCGACTCATTTAGTTTACAAAAGTGCTACGAGATGTTAGACTACTATTTTGATGTCTATCCATCTCCAAGTTGGAAGCACTTTGCTAGCCAGATAGATAAGATGATTGAGGCTAAAAGCCGTATTGAAGAAGACACCATTGAAAGACAAGAACTGAGAAAGAAAGCAAGGGCGTGGCTAAGTGACTAACGTAGAAGACAGAATAATCTCCGCAGTTCTGGAGGATAAACAGCTTCACGTTTTGCTACAGGCAAACGTAGAGTCTTTGCTAAAAACACATGGTGACATCTGGCAGTTTATTCGCAAGTACTCTGAAGTCAATGGCACTGTTCCACCTGCATCACTAGTAGTAGAAAAGTTTAGAGACTTTACTCCTGTTCCTGGTGTAGGTGCAACTAAGCACCACCTAGAAGAACTCCAGGTTTCTTATTTAGAGAATAGTCTAAAGGAGATTCTGGTATCTGCAGCAACAGACGTACAAAATGGCAAGGGTGTCCAGGTCCTTGAGTCTTTGATTACAAAAACATCAGAGCTTAAGAAAAACACTTCCGTTATTCGTGATATTGATGTTACAGATCTAGAATCTGCAGTTACATACTATGAGCATGTTCAGAAGCAGCAAGAGCTAGGAACTATTGGTATCAAGACTGGTCTTCCAGGATTTGACAACTACCTTCCTGCTGGCATTATGCCAGGACAGCTAGGTGTTATGCTTGCTTATCCTGGTATTGGTAAGTCTTGGCTATCTCTATACTTTGCGGTACAGGCATGGAAGCAGGGGAAGTCTCCAATGGTTATCAGCCTAGAGATGAGCGAGACTGAAGTTCGTAACCGTGTATTTGCGATTATGGGTGAAGGTCTGTGGTCACACAGAAAGCTTTCTAATGGCGAAATGGATATCGAAGACCTAAAGCGTTGGCATGAAAAGACGCTCAAGGGCAAGCCAGAGTTTCACATTATTTCTAATGATACTGGTGGAGACATCACTCCATCTGTGCTTCGTGGAAAGATTGATCAGTATAAGCCTGACTTTGTTGTGGTTGACTACTTGCAGCTTATGTCTCCAAACCAGAAGGCAGACAACGAGACGGTACGTATGAAGAACCTATCTCGTGAGCTAAAGCTTATGGCTATCTCAGAAGAAGTTCCTATCATTTCTATCTCGTCAGCAACGCCAGATGACGTTACAAAGCTAGACACTGTTCCTACCTTGGGTCAGACTGCTTGGTCCCGTCAGATCGCCTATGACGCTGACTGGGTACTAGCCCTGGGACGTGGCACAAACTCTGACATCATTGAATGTGTTTTTAGAAAGAACCGTAACGGCTTTATGGGAGACTTCCTGGTGCAGGTTGATTTCGATAAAGGTTGGTATCACTATAAAGACTTTGAAGATAAGTAGTTATAATGTTATATGTTAAATTTGCATCACAAGCCTATCAAGAGGTTTGGTCTGAGTGGCAACATTCACGACGATTCTGCGTTTGCTAGGCTAAAGGCAGAGTACACCAGGCTCCTTATGACAGAAATGAGGCTGACTGGATATGCACCAAGATTTGACATTAACCCAGACTTTACGCTAAAATATAATGAACAGCATCAGTATTTTGAATTTGAATTAAGTATTTATGGAGTATACGTAGGAAAGAAAAAGAGCGAATGGATATCAGGAGTAGACGAAACAAGACCAATCTTTATACCGCAGAACAAATCAGAAGAGTTCTCGAAGGAGCAGGTCTAAGTATTGAATCAGAGGTAGACTCTGACTATATCCTATTCTGTCCATTTCATGGCAACCACCGCACTCCAGCAGGAGAGGTAGATAAGGCAACTGGTCTTTTCTTTTGCTTCTCTTGCCACCACGTATGCGATCTTATTGAGCTGATAATGCACACTTCTGGCAGGACCTATTTTGAGTCAGCCAGGTATATTAAGAGCAAAGAGCAGGCTTCCTCTATCATCGACTCTGTTTCTAAGCAGCTTATTGTTAAGCCAGAGTATGTCCAATATGACAGAGCAATGATTGATAGGCTCAACTCTCAGGCTTTACAGTCTACAAGAGCAATGTCTTACTACAGTGGAAGGCACATAACCTCAGAGTCAGTACAGAAGTTTAAGCTTGGCTATTCTGAAAAACAAGATATGGTAACTATACCAGTACACTCTCCAGATGGTATGGAGGTTGGTTTCGTTGGCAGATCTGTAGAGGGCAAAGACTTTAAGAATACTCCAGGAATGCCAAAGAGCAAAGTTTTATTTAATCTACACAGGGTAAAGTCTTCAAACAGTGTCTACATCGTAGAGTCATCGTTTGATGCTATTAGGCTAGACCAGTGCGGATTCCCAGCGGTAGCTACATTAGGTGCAAACGTATCCAGCTACCAAACAGACCTACTCAAAAAATACTTCAATAACATTATTGTTATTGCAGACAATGATGAAGCAGGCGGTAACATGAAAGACAGGATTGTTGAACGTCTTGGATCACGTGTTACTGTTATCAAACTAGATAAACAATATAAAGATATTGGCGACATGGACGACACAGCGATAAAATCTTTGGACCAATCGTTTGACAAGTCTATAGCTGCCATGCTAAACTAAAAAACCAAAATATAAATAAAGTATAAGGAGAATATTATGGGAGTTGTAAAAGGGCTAAAGAATATCAATGCACTACTTGATAAGCCAAAGTATGATGAAAGCAAGGCCAAGGTTCGTTGGCTAAAGCTAGCTGACGGTCAGTCAGTAAAGATTCGCTTCATTGAGGAGCTAGACGAGGATAGCCCAAGCTATTCTGAAGAGCGTGGCCTGGCACTTGTTGTCAAGGAGCACACCAACCCAAAGGACTACCGTCGCAAGGCTGTAGACACCATGGACACCGAAGGCCGTGACTGGGCAGAAGAGATGCACCGCAAGGATCCTAAGGCTGGCTGGCGAGCACGTATGCGTTTCTATTGCAACGTTCTAGTTGACGATGGTCTAGAAGAGCCATATGTTGCTATCTGGTCTATGGGTGTTAGCAAGCAGTCTGCCTTTAACACTATTCGTGAGTACGCTATCGACACTGGTAGCATCTCTAACGTTACTTGGAAGGTAAAGCGTAACGGTCAGGGTACCGAGACTAGCTACTCAATCTTCCCATCCACTCCAGACAGCGAGCCGTTCGACTGGACCAACATCCGTCCATTCCCACTAGAGTCTGCTCTTAGCAAGGTGCCATATGCTGAGCAAGAGGCATTCTACTTGGGATTTGATGGCCCATCAGGTTCTTCGTCTTCAGCAAGCATGGATTGGTAAAAATATAAATGAGTTACATTGGTCTACATGTCCACACCCACTACAGCCTCTTTGATGGCATCGCTACGCCTATTGAATATGTGCAGCGAGCCAAAGAGCTTGGAATGAACGCACTTGCAATCACAGACCACGGATCTTTGTCTGGTCACCGTGAGTTCTACCGTGCTGCTAATGAAGAGGGCATTAGGCCAATTCTTGGCGTAGAAGGATACATTACCGCTGATAGGTTTGATAAGCGAGATAAGGAAGACCGTAAGGGACTTCTTGACCTTGTCTATAACCACATCATTATCCTTGCCAAGAACGACATTGGGCTAGAAAATCTAAACAAGCTCAATGAGATTGCGTGGACTGAGGGGTATTACAAAAAGCCACGCATCGACTATGAGGTACTAGAGAAGTACTCAGAGGGACTGATTGTCCTTTCTGGGTGCCTCTCTGGTGCCCTAGCCAAAGCAATTGAAGCTGAAGAGCTTGCAGAGGCTAAGCGTATTATTGAGTGGCACAAGCGTGTCTTTGGCGATGATTACTACATTGAGGTAATGCCACACAACCCTGCAGAGGTAAACAATCAGTTGCTTGCACTTGCAGATGAGTTTGGGGTAAAGGCTGTAGTAACCCCAGACTGCCACCACGCTCACACTGGGCAGAAGGAAATTCAAGAGCTAAAGCTTATCCTTAACACTTACTCTAATAAGGTTGCTAAAGATGCTACCTATGAGAAGTCGCTTCAGTATGACAATCTAATGGACAAGCTAGACTATCTGTATGGTGCAGATCGTCAGATGTCGTTTAATAAGTTTGAGATTCATCTACTATCTGACGAAGAGATGCACAATGCCATGGGCAGTCAGGGCATTATTCGTGAAGATATCTATGAACACTCCGTAGAGATTGCAAATAAGGTAGAGACCTACGATATCAAGGACCACCTTGACCTATTGCCAGTTCAGTATCAGAACCCAGACAAGGAGCTTCGTGAGCTTGCTCTAGCAGGTTTGGAAAAGCGTGGAGTATTGAAAGATGAATACATCTCACGTCTTGACGAAGAGCTACAGGTTATTGAGGACAAGAACTTTGGACCTTACTTTCTGGTCGTACGCAACATGATTGCTTGGGCTAAGAAAGAGGGAATTATGGTGGGGCCAGGACGTGGTTCTGCAGCAGGTTCGCTACTGTGCTACGCCCTAGAGATTACAGATATTGATCCAATTGAGCATGGACTACTGTTCTTCCGTTTTATTAATCCAGAGCGTAACGACTTCCCAGATATCGATACAGACATCCAGGACTCACGTCGTGAAGAGGTTAAAGACTATCTGGTTCGACAGTATCGTCACGTGGCCTCTATTGCTACATTCTTGCAGTTCAAGGATAAGGGTGTTGTTCGTGACATTGCACGTGTGCTAAACATCCCTCTTTCTGACGTAAACAAGGTTATGAAGGTGGTTGACACCTGGGATGATTATTGTACCTCAAAGCAGGCAGCATGGTTCCGTGAGAAGTATCCAGAGATTGAAAGCTATGGCGATCAGCTACGTGGTCGTATCCGTGGTACTGGTATTCACGCTGCAGGTGTGGTTACATCAAAGCAGCCTATCTTTAAGTTTGCTCCAATGGAGACTAGAACTTCGCCAGGTAGCGGAGAGCGTATTCCAGTAGTAGCTGTAGACATGGAAGAAGCAGAGCGTATTGGCCTTATCAAGATCGATGCACTAGGTCTAAAGACACTATCAGTGTTGCGTGACACTCTTGATATTATTAAAGAGCGAAGCGGACAAGACATCAATTTGCTTGAGCTAGACATGGAAGACCCAAAGGTATACGAAATGCTATCTTCTGGATATACTAAGGGTGTGTTCCAGTGTGAAGCAACTCCATATACCAACTTGCTAGTCAAGATGGGTATCAAGAACTTTGCAGAGCTTGCAGCATCTAATGCTCTAGTTCGTCCAGGTGCTATGAATACCATTGGTAAAGATTACATTCTTCGTAAGCATGGAAAGCAGAACCTAGACTACAAGCACGTCAAGATGAAGGCATTTACTGCTGAAACCTACGGATGTATTCTATACCAAGAGCAGGTTATGCTTGCTTGTACAGAGCTCGGCGGTATGTCAATGGCAGAAGCAGACAAGGTTCGTAAGATCATTGGTAAGAAGAAGGATGCCAAGGAGTTCGACCAGTTTAAGGACAGGTTCGTAAAGGGTGCATCTCAGTATCTTTCTCCTAATGTTGCAGAAGAGCTTTGGACAGACTTTGAGGCACACGCAGGCTACTCCTTTAATAAGTCGCACGCTGTTGCCTACTCAACTCTTTCTTATTGGACCGCATGGCTAAAGAAGCACTATCCAATTGAGTTTATGTACTCTATTCTTAAGAATGAAAAGGATAAGGATGCTCGCACTGAGTACCTTATTGAAGCAAAGCGTATGGGTATCTCTATTCGCCTACCACACATCAACGAGTCAGATATTGACTTTAAGATTGAGGGCAAGGGTATTAGATTCGGACTGTCTTCAATCAAGTACATTTCTGACAACATTGCTCAGAAGTATATTGCTCGTAGACCATTCGCTTCATACAAGGAGCTGGAGACGTTTACCTTTGGTAAGGGTAACGGCGTTAACTCTCGTGCACTTCAGGCTTTAAGACTAGTTGGTGCAGCTACGTTTGAGGATAACCCACGGAATGAGGATGAGGTTCGAGAGAACCTATACGAATACTTGAACCTGCCAGAGTTTAATGTAGACATTCCATCTCACTACTACGCATTTATTAATGATGTAGAAGAATTTGAGGAGAAGGGTTCCTTCATCCTAATGGGAATGGTTAAGAACATCAAGCGTGGCAAGGGTTGGTCACGTGTAGAGATTCTGGATAAGACAGGAAGCGTTGGTATTTTTGATGAAGAGTCAACAAGAATTGAGCCAGGCCACACGTATCTTCTATTGGCTAGTGATAACAGGATTGTTACTGCTATCCCTGCTGACGAGCTAAAGGGCAATGCTTCTGCACTTGTCAAGTTCTTGAACTATAAGCAGTTGCCCTACAAGGAAGATGAGATGTATGTGATGGCATTCAAGCCACGTATTACAAAGGCTGGAAAGAAGATGGCATCGCTTACTCTTGTAGATGCTGCCAGAGACCTGCACTCAGTGACAGTGTTCCCAACTGCATTCCCTAAGGCATATATGAAGCTGCAAGAGGGAAATGCTTACAAGTTTACACTAGGTAAAACAAAAGACGAAACAGTAATATTGGAGGATGTACTTGATGTTTGATGAACTAGCAGAGCAGTTGCACGAAACTGCAGTAGCCAAAGGCTTTTGGCCTGAGGATGTGGATGATATCTTTATCACCAAGCAGCTTATGATGATTGTATCAGAAGCAGTAGAGGTTATGGAGGCAATCCGCAAGGATAAGGGTGGGGACCAGATCGCAGATGAGATGGCAGATATCCTTATTCGTACACTAGACCTGTATGCAGGGCTGGTTGAGCATGGATACACAAAGGTATCTTTGGACTATGCTCTTGATAAGAAGGCAAACGTAAACAAGGATAGACCAGAAAGGCACGGTGTTCGTTTCTAATGACAACTATTGAAGAAGCTCTAGCTCAACTAGATCCTAAGCTAAGAAAGCGTCTAGGCCCTGCTGTGGGCATTAAGACAGAAATGCAACCCACACCAAGCCCAGGGCTTAATCGTGCCTTAGGTGGCGGTTTCCCCTACGGTAGACAGGTGCTACTATGGGGAAGTAAGTCAAGTGCCAAGTCTTCTCTGTGCTTGCAGATGATTGGTATGGCACAAAAAGAAGGTAAGCTTTGTGCTTGGGTAGACGCTGAGATGTCTTATGACGAAGAGTGGGCAATTAAGCTTGGTGTAGATACTAGCCAGCTGATTTACTCTGAGGCACGCAGTATCAATGATATGGTTGATGTTGGTGTTGCACTTCTCAACGCAGGAGTGGACATTATTGTCATTGATAGTATTAGTTCTCTTTTGCCAGCGGTATACTTTGAGAAAGACTCTGACGAACTAAAGGCACTAGACCAGACCAAGCAGATTGGTGCAGAGTCTAAGGACCTAAAGCACGCATGGCTAATGCTTAACTACGCAAACAACCGTGAGAAGCCTGCTCTTATTGTAGCAATCTCTCAGGCACGCAACAATATCCAGCAGACCTATACTCAGGCTGCACCAACTGGTGGGCTAACCACACAGTTTATGTCTTCAACTATTGTTAAGCTATTTTCATCTAGCTCTGACTCCCAAGCCATTAAGGCTAAGATTCAGGTTGGAGACAAGTTGATTGAGCAAAAGGTTGGTCGTAAGGTGCGTTGGGAAGTTCTAAACTCTAAGACTTCTGCACCAGGAGACAGTGCTGAGTACGACTTCTACTACAGAGGTAACTATATCGGCATTGATTCAATTGGCGATCTTGTAGACACAGCAGAGATGCTTGGTTTTGTGAATAGAACTGGTGCATGGTACTTACTACCAGATGGATCTAAGGTCCAGGGTAGGGATGCATTTGTCAACAAGGTAAAGGAAGACAAGGAACTACACGACTCTCTATACGAAAAGGTGCACAGTGTCTAAATATTCAGTCTATGTTGGACAATTTAAGTGTCAGGTATGTAACTCTGAAGTTAGCAGCCTGCGTAGCTATCCAGAAGAAAAGCTTTTGACTTGGATGTGTAAGGATAAGCATCTTAGCAAGGTTTCTCTGACTGTGAAGAAGAAGAAAGATTATGAGCGAAAAGAGCGAGAGTAAGCGAATTGGTGCAAAGCAGCACAAGAACTCTGGAAGAAATACTAAGAAGGGCGATGCCACTTGGGAAAACTTTACAGTTGATTTTAAAGAAGTTGGCAAAAGCTTTACTCTTAATCGTGACGTTTGGGCTAAAGCTACTACCGACGCTATTAGAAATAACAACGATCCTGCTATTGTCGTTGTACTTGGTGATAGTGGTATCAAAGTACGATTGGCTATAATTGAGCTCGGTTTACTTGAACAACTGATGGGTGATGGTGTATAATAGATGGTAATGGAAACACAAAACAAAAATACAATTGACATGGTTAATGGTCTAGCAGAGATTGCTGACTACATGCAGGATGAAGAGCTGACTCAAGCACTTACCTTTATTGCAAAGGTAATTCTAAAGCCAGACATTCCTATGCAGGTAGCAACTCTAGAGGTTGTTAGATTGCAAGCGATCGCTGCTAAGATGGCGTTCAAGGCAACATGGCTAACTAACGTAGATAAGGGAGACAGAGCGAAGAAGAATATTTATTATACCGCTGCTGAGTCAATTAATGACCTAGTTGCTGCTCTTAAATATATTATTCGCTAGTGGTATTATGGCTAAAAACTTTTTGCAGCAGGTAATGCTGAAGAAACTAGAAACAAAGCAAGATTCTTTTTTGGATACTCAAGAGCTAATCGATAAGATTCAGTATGGGTATATTGCTAAGCGTGAAGCTAAGTTTACTACCAAGAAGACGTTTGCTCCAAGCACTATCGCATACTCTCACGGAGAGTGTCCACGTTACTGGTACCTAGCTTTTGAGGGTGCTATGTTTGAGGATAATGCAGATGCTTATGGCGGTGCAAACATGACGAACGGAACTAAGTCACATGAGCGTATTCAGCAAGCTATGGCAGATGCTGGAATTCTCAAGGATGCAGAGTTTAAGGTAGTATCTAATGACCCACCAATCTTTGGATTTGGTGACGTTATCCTTGACTGGGCAGGAGAGGATCTCCTTGGTGAGATTAAGACTATGCCAAGCGAGGGCTTTGAGTATCGCAAGGCAAGTGGCAAGGCAAAGCTTGGTCACCTTGTTCAGTTGCTTATTTATATGAAGATTCTAAACAAGACAAAAGCCGTCTTGATTTATGAAAACAAGAACAATCATGATCTGCTGGTAATTCCAGTACAGATTAATGATTACTATGTCGGGTGGGTAAACCAGACGTTTGATTGGATGAGAGCAGTTCGCAAGGCTTGGGAAGAGAAGCAGCTTCCTGAGAAGAACTATCGATCAAACTCAAAGATTTGCAAGACGTGTCCTATTCAGAAGACGTGTGCAGATGCTGGCAAGGGACTGATTAAGATCAAATCCCTGGAGCCTATCGATGAAAATAAAGCACTGCCAATGGTGTGATAATCAGTTTGAAACATCAATATCTTATCAGATTTACTGCTCTCCTACTTGTAGAGAGTCAGCAACTAAAGAGAAGATAGCACAGAGGTACGCACAGACTCGCAGGAACAAACGACTTAAAAAGGTCCGCAACTGCAAGTCTTGTGACGTGCCTCTTTCTGCATATAATGATGATGAACTATGCGGACAATGTCTTGTTAATCCTGTAGATGTCAAAAAGATGCTAAAGGAAATCAAGGGGCTTGCTAATGGTAAATCTTAGCAAGTTTGTTAATGTTCCAGAAACATTTGTTTCTATTGATGCAAGCACTAACAACATTGCATACGCAGTTTTTAAAAATGGAGAGCTTGTGGTTTATGACAAGATTCATTTTTCTGGAACCAATGTATTTCAAAAGATTGGTAGTGCAGTTATCGAGGTGCACAATGTTTTTAAGTATCTTAGCGTTCAGGCTCTAGTGATAGAAAGAGCGGTATTTATTAACAGCCCAAAGACAATGTCAGAGCTTTCAATGGTCCAGGGTGCGATATTGGCAGGTGCTGCATTGGCTGGAGTAAAAATCTTTAAAGGGACAAACCCAATTGCATGGCAAACATTTATCGGAAATGGAAAGCTAACAAAGGATGCAAAGCTTCTCATGAGGGCAAGTAATCCAGGTAAGTCTGAATCTTGGTATAAGGCTCACGAGAGAGATCAGAGAAAGCAAAAGACAATTTCTTTTGTTAATATAAACTATGATATTAAAATAGATGACAACGACATTGCAGACGCAATTGGAATTGGTCATTACTCACTTAAAAACTGGGATAGGCTAGGAGATTGACAAACATGGCACCTTCTAATAAACTATATACAAATCAGATGTGGCTCAAAAAGAGATACCATCTAGACAAAAAGACACCAGAGCAAATAGCTCAGGAGTGTGGTACAAGCATAGAGACCATTTACGCTTATCTAGCAAAGTTTGGTCTTCGTAGATCCAGGAGGAACTAATATGATTAAGCTAATTAAATCTTTTATTGCAGGGTTTAAGTCTTGCAAGCATGATGATACTCGTCAAGTGGCATGTCCATATACATTGCGTACATATGTAACGTGCAATAGGTGTGAAGAACGCATCGCTGCCTTTGATACAGATGGCAACAGGCTATAGACATATAGGCTGACAAATGGTATAATGTATATACCTTTTAATTACAGGAGAATGATTTGGCACGTAAAGTAAAGTATGAGCAGCCAGAAATAGCAAAAAAGTTTGTGCGTGAGTCAAGCTTTCTTTTAGACGGCTTTGAGGTTAATCATGGCGACGTTATTAAGATTCGTGGTGAATTCGGTGCCAAGTTTAAGTTTCAGTACCTTGTAACAAATACTGACACTGGTGCACAGTGGATCGATTGCTTTGAAATTATTGGCACTGTTCCATCAGTCTTTAGATCTTTTAGAACAGATAGAATTAAGAGAATTCCAAAGCGAGGAAAGCGAGCAAAGCGTGTCGTTTGAAGACTTAACAATTGAGCACCTTGACGAGGTTAATAAGGTTGTAGAGAAATACCTAGCAGGCAACGAGCCTACACAAATTTCCAAAGAGTTAGCCATGCCACGTCAAAAGGTTATGGCCTATCTAAATGAATGGCGAGCCATGGCAGCAGACAACGCAGCCATCCGTGCTAGGGCAAAAGAGGCATTGGTCGGTGCTGATGCACACTACAATAAACTTATTCAAAAGGCATACGAGGTTATTGACGATGCTACTACTACAGCTAACCTAAATGCAAAGACCTCGGCTATTAAGCTGGTCCTAGACATTGAGGCTAAGCGTATTGACATGTTGCAGAAAGCAGGCTTGTTAGAGAACAAGGAGCTTGCTGAAGAAATGCTTGAGATTGAGCATAAGCAGGAAGTCCTAGTTGGTATCCTAAAGGATATCGCATCAGAGTATCCACAGATTCGTGATGAGATTATGCGTAGGCTTTCTTCAGTATCCAAAGAGCGAGAAGTGGTTACAGTCGTAGTTGGTAATGATGTTTGATGATTTTCTCGAAGCACTTAAGGCAGATAACTTTGCAGAACGGCCTGTAGACGCTAAGACCTTTGTTGAGGGCGAGCAATATCTGAATCAGCCACCGCTATCTCAGGTGCAGTATGACATCGTAGAGGCTATGTCGCAAATCTATAAGCTTGATGATCTTATTGAACTTATGGGTGACACAGAAGGTAGACGCTATTACAATAAGTATACTAAGAATGAAGTAATCCTTCAGCTCGGCAAGGGTTCTGGAAAAGACTTTACTTCTACCGTAGCGTGTGCGTACATTGTGTACAAGCTTCTTTGTCTCAAGGACCCTGCACGATACTTTGGTAAGCCGTCTGGAGATGCTATCGATATCATTAACGTTGCTATTAACGCACAGCAGGCTAAGAACGTTTTCTTTAAGGGCTTTAAGACTAAGATTGAGAAGTCGCCATGGTTTGCTGGAAAGTTCTATGCAAAGGCAGACAGCATTGAGTTTGATCACTCTATCACAGTTTACTCTGGTCACTCTGAGCGTGAGTCTCATGAGGGTCTTAACCTTATTCTTGCGGTACTGGATGAGATCTCAGGATTCGCATCTGAGGTTGGTACAGGTAATGACCAAGGTAAGACAGCAGATAACATCTACAAGGCATTCCGTGCTTCTGTAGACTCTCGTTTCCCAGACCTAGGAAAGGTAGCACTACTATCCTTCCCTCGTTACCCAGGAGACTTTATCTCGTCAAGATACGATGCTGTGATTGCAGACAAAGAAGTAGTGACAAAGACTCATAGGTTTATTATGAATCCAGAGTTGCCAGAAGACCAAGAGGGAAACTACCTTGACATTGAATGGGATGAAGACACAATCATTTCCTATAAATATCCAGGCATGTTTGCTCTTAAGCGTCCTACCTGGGTAGTAAACCCTACTCGTAAGATTGATGACTTTAAGCTTGCATTCTTTACCGACATGGGTGATGCCATGCAGCGTTTCGCATGTGTTCCAACTTTCTCGTCTGACAGATTCTTTAAGCAGACAGAAAAAGTCCAGGCTGCGATGACCATTAGAAATCCACTGGATGCAATCAGAAGATTTGATGAGAGTTTTAAACCTGACCCAAACAAAAAATATTATGTTCATGCTGACCTTGCACAGAAGCATGACAAGTGTGCTGTTGCAATTGCCCACGTAGACAAGTGGGTTAATATTCAGGTTATTAAAGATTATCAGCAAATTGCTCCAGTAGTGGTTGTCGATGCTGTAGCTTGGTGGGAGCCAAAATCAGAAGGCCCTGTAAACCTGTCTGAGGTTAAGCAGTGGATTCAGAATCTCCGCAGGCTAGGCTTTGACATTGGAATGGTTTCGTTCGACCGCTGGCAGTCTTTTGATATCCAGAATGAGCTAAAGTCGGTGGGCATGAGAACAGAAACAGTTTCAGTTGCTAAAAAGCACTATGAAGACATGGCTATGCTAATTTATGAAGAGCGATTGGCTATGCCCATGATTGATCTGTTATTCGAAGAACTCTCAGAGTTGAAGATTATGAATAATAATAAGGTTGACCACCCACGTAAAAAGTCTAAGGACTTGGCTGACGCTGTGTGTGGAGCAATCTTTGGTGCTATCTCTCATACGCCTAGGGACCTTAACCTTGAAGTTGAGATTCATACATTTAGAGATAGACCTAAGGAGCAGCTTGACAGCAATGATCAAGGTGTGATAAAATATAAACCTATGCCCAAAGAGGTACAGGAATATCTAGAAAGATTTGATTTAATCTAAATCAATTAAAATATAAAGAGGAGAAAAACACTATGACTTCTATCAAGAAGCCTTTTATTGCTATTGCCGCTGCAGTAGCTCTTGCTGCGACAACTTTCGTAGCACCTGCTAGTGCCGCAACTACTGCACTAACTGTAAACGCAACTGCCGTTTCACCAGCACCAAACACAACTGCAAATGCTGTGGCATTGCCAGTCCCTGCAGACAACTCTGTAGATGCAACCGATGCTCTTAAGATTGCTCTTACTGGTGTTGCAACTGGTAGCAACGTGGTTGCAACTGCAACTGATGCACTGCTTTTGAACAGTCTAACTGGAGCAACCGCTGCTTCTGGTTCGGCAACTCTAACCATTGCAACTGGTACTGGTACTACCGCAGACATCTTTGTTTTCACTAAGACTACCAAGACTGGTTCTGTTTCTGTAACTGCTGATGGCGTAACTACTACTTATTACGTTAAGGGTACTGCTGGTGCACTTAACACAATTAAGCTAGATGCACCAACTGCAGCTCTTGGTGCAACTGCCAAGGTAACTGTAACTGGTACTGACGTATTTGGCAACGCAGTTTCTGGCTCTGCTGTAGCAGTTCAGATTGTATCAACTGCATCAAGCACAACTCACGCCCTCACTACATCTGCAGAAGGCGTTGCTGTCAAGGAGCTAACAGGCCTTGCTGCAGGATCGTATGATCTTATTGCAACTGCCACTGTAGCAACTGCTGTAAATGGACTAGCTGCTCCTGCTGGCTTTGTCCGTGGCACCCTAAAGGTTGTAGACCTTGCTGCTCTTGTAGCGGATAAGGATGCAGAGCTTGCTATTGCCAAGGGCAAGAACACGGCTCTTGAGGCACAGGTTGCTGAACTAACTGCCAAGCTAGCCATTGCTGAAGCTAAGGCTAAGGGTAACAAGGCAAAGCACAACGTACTTGCTGCTAAGTGGAACAAGAAGTTCCCTAAGAACAAGGTTGCACTTATCAAGTAATTGATGTAAAATATTAGAGGGGAAGGGGCCTAAAAATCTCTTCCCCTTTATTATCACCAGGTTAAAAAGAGGGGGTAAAATAGATGTCCATAGACATTGTCTATTTCTCAAATTATTCTGGAAATACCAAGAAGTTTGTAGAAAAATTAGGAATACCTGCAATAAGGATACCTATCGATGGCAAGCCAGTAAAGGTATCTAGGCCATACGTATTGCTTGTTCCCACCTACGGTGGTGGAACCGATGGTCATGCGATTCCTAGACAGGTCAGAAAGTTTTTAAATGTTGTTGAAAACAGGGATCTCCTACAGGGGGTTGTTGGGTTTGGCAATACAAATTTTGGAGAGCACTTCTGCAAAGCAGCAAGGATGATATCCGAAAAAACAGGTGTACCCATTGTTGCCAGGGTAGAAATATTTGGCACAGAACACGATGTACAAAAAGTAAAAGAGAGGTTGGAAATACTGTATGGATAACTACAGCTACCATGAGCTAAACGCTATGCTCAATCTATATGATGCAAATGGCAAGATTCAATTTGATAAGGACAAGGAAGCAGCGAGAGCATACTTCCTAGACCACGTAAACCAGAACACGGTATTTTTTCACAGCCTAGAGGAAAAGTTAGAGTATTTAGTAGAAAAAGAATACTACGACCCAGCCTTGCTGGACATGTATCGTTTTGAGTTTATTAAGGAACTATTTAAGCACACATATTCTTACAAGTTCCGTTTCCCAACTTTTGTTGGTGCGTACAAGTTCTATACTTCATACGCACTGAAGACATTTGATGGTGAGCGATACCTAGAACGTTTTGAGGACCGTGTTGTCATGAATGCCTTGATGCTTGCTCAGGGAGACGAGCCATTGGCAAAGGACATGGTGGATGAAATTATTTCCGGTCGTTTCCAGCCTGCCACTCCCACCTTCTTGAATGCTGGTAAGAAGCAGCGTGGTGAGTTCGTCTCCTGCTTCCTATTGCGTGTTGAAGACAACATGGAGTCAATCGCACGTGCAGTGACTTCTTCACTTCAGCTCTCAAAGCGTGGTGGTGGTGTTGGTCTAAACCTAACTAACGTACGTGAGCTAGGTGCACCGATCAAGAAGATTGAGAATCAGTCCTCAGGAATTATTCCAGTTATGAAGATGCTAGAGGATGCATTCTCCTACGCCAACCAGCTCGGTGCTCGTCAGGGTGCAGGTGCGGTTTACCTAAACGCTCACCACCCAGACATCATGCGATTCCTAGACACCAAGCGTGAGAACGCTGACGAGAAGATTCGTATCAAGACCCTCAGCCTGGGTGTAGTAATTCCTGATGTCACTATTGAGCTGGCTAAGAACAACGAAGACATGTACCTCTTCTCGCCATATGATGTAGAGCGTGTATATGGAAAGCCAATGAGTGATATCTCTATTACAGAGATGTATCAGACTCTAGTGGACGATGGCAGAATTCGCAAGTCCAAGATCAAGGCTCGTGAACTATTCGAACGCATCGCTGAGCTTCAGTTTGAGTCAGGGTATCCTTACATCGTTTACGAAGACACCGTAAACAAGGCCAACCCAATTGACGGACGAATTAATATGTCTAACCTATGTTCTGAGATCCTTCAGGTAAATACTCCTACCACATATAATAACGACATGTCGTACAAGGATATTGGTAAGGACATCTCTTGTAACCTAGGATCATTAAACATTGCTAAGGCTATGGAGTCTCCAGACTTTGGCAAGACTATCGAGACTGCGGTTCGTGCACTTACTGCTGTAGCAGATCAGTCATACATCGATTCTGTAATGTCAGTTGCCGAGGGTAATAAGAAGTCACGTGCTATTGGTCTAGGTCAAATGAACCTACATGGTTACTTTGGTAAAGAGCGTATGCAATATGGTGATGAAGAGTCGATCGACTTCACCAATATCTACTTCTACACAGTTCTATACTACGCACTAAGGGCGAGTAATAAGATGGCTGTAGAAACCGCTTCTCCATTTGACGGTTTTGAAAAGTCTAAGTATGCTAGTGGAGAGTTCTTTGCTAAGTATATTGCAAATGAGTGGAAGCCAAAGACTGCTAAGGTTGAAAAGCTTTTTGCTGATGCAGGAATTAAGATCCCTGACCAGGAAGACTGGAAGTACCTTGCCAACAACATTATGGCTTTTGGTATCTACAACCAGAACCTGCAGGCGGTGCCACCAACTGGATCGATCAGCTATATCAATAACTCAACATCGTCTATCCATCCTATTGCCTCTCAGATCGAGATCCGCAAGGAAGGCAAGCTAGGCCGTGTTTATTATCCAGCACCATACCTAACCAACGATAATCGTGAGTACTTCCAGGATGCCTACGAGGTAGGTCCAGAGAAGATTATTGATGTCTACGCAGCTGCACAGCAGCACGTTGACCAGGGTCTATCTCTAACCCTGTTCTTCAAGGACACTGCAACTACCCGAGATGTCAACCGTGCACAGATCTACGCATGGAAGAAGGGTGTTAAGACTATTTACTATATTCGTATTCGACAGAATGCACTAGAAGGAACCGAGATGGAGGGATGCGTATCATGTCAGCTATAACACGGCCAATCAACTGGAATAAGGTTGAAGACCCAATCGATCTAGAAGTGTGGAACAGGTTAACTGCAAATTTTTGGTTGCCTGAGAAGGTTCCAATTTCTAATGACATTCAGTCTTGGTCCACATTACGTGACCACGAAAAGCTACTAACTGTTAGAGCATTCACTGGACTGACTATGCTGGACACCATCCAGGGCACCGTAGGGTCCATGAGTATTCTGCCAGACGCTAGAACACAACACGAAGAGGCAGTAATTACAAATATTGCCTTTATGGAGTCAGTACATGCTAAGTCATACTCTAGTGTGTTCTCTACTCTAATTTCCACACAGGAAATCGAAGAAGCATTCCGCTGGTCTGAGGACAACCCATACCTGCAGAAAAAGGCACAGATTATCCTTGACAGGTACAAGGGAGACGATCCACTAAAGCGTAAGATTGCGTCTACCTTGCTTGAATCCTTCCTGTTCTACTCGGGCTTCTACCTACCGATGTACTGGTCTTCCAGAGCAAAGCTGACCAACACCGCTGACCTAATTCGCCTAATCATTCGTGACGAAGCGGTACACGGCTACTACATCGGGTACAAGTTCCAGCTTGCTTATAATGAGCTTGACTGGAATGAGCAGAATGAGATCAAGGACTTTGCATACAGTTTACTTATGGAGTTGTATGACAATGAGATTAAGTACACTGCTGATTTGTATGATGAGATTGGTTTGACAGAGGATGTGAAGAAGTTCCTACACTATAACGCAAACAAGGCACTGATGAACCTTGGGTTTGACGCACTATTTCCTAAGGAAGTTTGTGACGTTAATCCAGCTATCTTGTCTGCACTGTCACCAAATTCTGATGAAAATCATGACTTCTTCTCAGGTTCTGGCTCTAGCTATGTAATTGCTAAGCATGAGGCAACAACGGACGACGACTGGGAGTTCTAAACTGAGAGGGGGCGAAAGCCCCCTTTCTTTATTTAAACGGTTGATATAATTGTAATGCTAGGCTACCCCTAACTGGCATTGGAGTGATACCATTAATCGTAAAGTAGGACGATTTTCTTTTGCTGCCCTTTTGGCATTCTTGCCAATATTTTTTGTTACTCCAGCTAACGCTGTTGATATGACACTAGAAGAGGCACAAGCAGCTCTTGTTGTTGCACAGCAAGAGTTATCGAGTGCGTCTGCTGCCCTACAGTTAGCTAATAGCAGCGTTTCAGCTGCAACAATTGTTAGAGATGATGCTCAGGCTAGCTATAGTTCTGCATCTGCAGCTTGGGAAGCAACCAAGGTAACGGTTTCTGGAACCACTACAACTACCACCCAGAACGTAGTACAAAACGGTACATTTGATAGTACTGCTAACTGGTCTAATGTTGTAGCAAGCAATACAGTTTATGGTACTGGTGCATCACCACTAATCTATAATGGCACACTCAAGGGCTCTTACACTGCAGGTATCTACATTCAGCAAACAGGAACATTTCCAAGTCCAACAAGACAGGTAACCTTTGCTGTAGACGTTTGGAACTATGATACCAATGAGGGTAATCGCATAAATAACCCAGACTATTACCGCATTGAATTCCGTACTTATAATGCTGCAGGTACTAGATTAAATTATTACAACCTGGAATGGTCACAATGGCACGAATGGCTTACTAGAGGTGCAACATATAACTTGTCTGATGACGCTGTCAGGTGGGACGTTGGTTTTAGATTACAAGACTCTGGATACTGGGCAGGTGCCTTTGGACCAGTAATGGACAATGTTCGTGTTATTGCTACAATGACACAGTCTACTCCAGATACCTACAACTATGGGGAAGAAGAAACCCAAGCAAAGAATTCAGCACAGCAAGATCTACAGGCTGCCCAGGCAGCACTTGACTCTGCTGTATTGGCACAAGCCGCAGCCACGTCAAGACTAGATGCAGCCATTGATGAGGTTGTTAGGCTTACTAACTTAGTTGAAGATTTGACACCAAGACTTACAGCACCGACTAACCTAACTCTAAATGTCACTGAGTCTGGTGTAGAGCTTTCCTGGACAGCACCAGTGCCAAACCTATCTGGAGTAATGCCAGAGCGTTATGCTGTAATGTGGTCAACTACAAACTTTGCCGACAATGGTTGGGGTATTGCAAGCACTACAACCTCAATAACCATTCCAACTTCTACCCTATTCTCTACAGCACCACAGGGAAGTACATTTCAGTTTGCTATTAGATCTGATAACGATACACTTGCATTGTACTCAGGACAATCAAATATTGTTTCTTTAGTTACAGTTGCACCGCCTTGGTGGCAAGTGCAGTTCTGGGAGGGCGAAACCGTAACCATTAGTGCACCAGAAGGATACAAGTTTGGAGTGCCTACTGCGTGGTACGGTTCACCAACAGATTCAAATTGTGGAGCCACAGTTTCAGAGATCGTTAATGAAATTATTAATGGTAGAACTACTGCCACATTCTCTGCCGATAACGGACTCTTCGGAGATCCTTGTGGTGGGGTTGTTAAGGTTTTGAGAATGAGTACTCCAATAACTCCAGTGGTAGTTACTCCTCCAGTTGTAGTTAGCCCTACCCCAACACCTTCGCCAGAACCACAACCAGAACCACAACCGACACCGTCAGAAACACCCCGTCCCACACCCTCTCCAGAGCCTGAGACATTGCCTGTGCCCGTAGACCCAACACCGACTCAGAGTCCTGAGCCAGAGCCTTCTCCGACCATAGATCCAGAGCCAACCCCAACAGAGCAACCAGAGCCAGAAATAACAGAACCGTCTCAGCCATTGCCTACTCCTGAGCCAAGTCCAGAAGAGACAGGGCCAAACCCCATAGTAGACCCAGAACCAGCACCAACTCAAACACCAGAAACTCCTTCCGAAAAGCCTAAACCTATTGTACCAGAAGAGAAGCCAGTCAAGGTAGAGATTGAGGAAGAGATATCTGCTGAGAATATTGAGAATTTAGTTGAAGAGCTGTCAGAAATTACTCCGCAAGAGCTTACTGCAGAACAGCAGGAAATGATTAAAGAGGCTGCTATAGAAGTATTTGCATCAGCAGAGCAAGGCTCTGCAGAGTATGAGGCAGCACTGGATGCACTTTTGGTAGTAGCACAAGCTGACGACATTGTGTTAGATGAAGAACTAGCAGCAATTCCACTGATTGGAAATGTTGCAGGGGCAGCAGTAGAAGTATTTAATGCCCTGGGAAATGCTGGAGCAGACATGTCTCCGCAGGTCCGTGAACAATCAGAAAAGGTTGTTATTGCAGCCGTCATCGTTGGACAAGTAGCGATGACTGCCACAGCAGCAGCCACTAGTGCAGCAGCAGCTGCAGCAAGGAGACCATAATGATTAAATTTATTAAAGCATTACTCAAAGACATCATTGACCAGGCATGGACCTTGCTTGGTATGTTTGTAGCTTGGGTAGTTCTAGAAGGCTCAGCCAAGGAAGTAGTTGGAATGCTTATCTGGATTACCCTAGGTGTATGGGTTCTAACGTTCCCACTACGCTATGAAAAAGACGACGAATAGTCGTCAGAAAGGTAGGAAAAAATGGAAGACGAACTGGGAGTAACTGGCGGTTGGGCTACCCTAAAGAATGTATTGTGGAGGATTCTAGCAGTATTTGCAGCCTCAGGACTTAGCGTCCTTGGTGCTGGTGCTGTAGTAGGAATTGACCTATTGTCAGCTGTATTTATGGCTGGTATACTGGGTGTAGCCACTGTAGTTGAAAGACTAGCACGTGCATTCCTTGATGATGGTCAGCTAACGCTTGATGAAATCAACGAGGCATTTTCTAAAGTAGATAAAAACTCTAAGTAAAAAGTAGTTGACAACCCCTCTTGTAAGGTATACAATTAGTATATAAATACGAGAGGGGTTTTCTTATGAGTAGTGAATATGATGAGCAAGAGTTTTACGCTTGGCTAGTTTCTGGCATTGAAAAGGGGTGGATATCGGATCCATTCTGCTACACTCATGATGGAGACCCATACATGACCGAAGAAGAAGAACAAGAGTGGGAAGATGGCGGAGACCCATGTTCTCATGTAGTTAAACTAATTATAGGAAGATAATTTTAAATGGGTATGAAAAAGGTAGTTGGTCTATCTGCAGTTGCACTAGCAGTAGCATCAATGTTTTCCGTAGCACCAGCTCAGGCAAATACTAAGTCGCTAGTTGTGATTGACAGCTATTTCGACTCTCGTGTTGGGGATACCCCAATTGTTTGTGTAACTGGTAATACTTGTGCTATTGACACAAAGACTAAGAGCACTTCTCTTACGCATCCATATAATCACGGTGTGGCAATGGTGGATGCAGTTAAGTCCAAGTTTCCTCAGGTTAGTGTCATCGCACTACGTACTGCAGATGCAAAGACAGAGATGAATGTTGGCCATCTTGTCTCGGCGTTGGAGTGGGCATTGCAGAATAAAAATTCTGTTTCTGCATTGTCGCTCTCTCGTAAGATGAATGGTCCATCTCACAATGTAAATGGATGTGATGCTGCAACTGTAAACACTGCACATCTGGGCGGTAAGTCTGGTGCTGATGCAAAGGTTCGATCTTTAATTGCACAGCTAAAGTCTAATGGAATTCCAGTATTTGTATCTACTGGAAATGGTCGTGGCAATGTGGTTGATTATCCAGCCTGTATTGAGGATACAAACTCAGTATCTACTGGATCTGCTAACAATGCTGGACTACCATCAAGTGCTGACAGATTCAATGCAAGCACAGACTTCTTTGTCTCTATTGCAAATAACAAATTTAATATTGCTGGCAAGGTGTTCCCAGTATTGCCAAACACTACATCACTTGCAACTGTTCTAGCAGCTGCAAAATATACTGCAGAATCTAACTTGACAAAATTTATTTTTGTGGTACCATAGATATACATGACCTGGAGCGAGACGGTGATTCTAGATTAATCCGTTTCAGAACCAGTGAGGTAATTACTCTGACGAGGTAGGCGTTGTCGTCCCTACCACCTTCCTCCTTAGCTCAACGGCAGAGCAGAGAGCTGTTAACTCTAAGGTTCCTGGTTCGAATCCAGGAGGGGGAGCGATAGAGATTACTACTCTATTACGCCTTCGCTACCGTGCGGTGAAATCGGTAGAGGTGTCCAGGCATCGGAATCTGGAACAGGCAGAGGTATGTATCTGCTGGGAGTTAGTCCACTTCCGTAGAAAAGGCTCAGAGGCAGAATGGCTCGTAATCATGGCTGTCTCACTTGGATAGGTAGTTTAATAGGCAAAACGGCGTTGATCAGCCAGATTGGGAGTTCGACTCTCCCTCTATCCACAAACACAGAGACGACGGTTTCTGTGGAGTATGGCTGAATAATCCTCAGAGTCAAATGGGGAGGATAAGGCACTATCGGATCTTAGCGGATCGTCTTAGCGGACAAACGGTAGGTGTGCTCAAAGCGGATCTATGACGAGCCGTATTGACTAGGCACTGGTGGTAAAAGGCAATCCACCTACTCACTTTGGCTTCGTAGCTCAGTTGGTTAGAGCACCACCCTGTCACGGTGGGGGTCGTGGGTTCAAGTCCCATCGGAGTCGCAATAGGGGTCGCACCCCTAGGAGGCTGATAGACCTTCGTAAACGTCTATCCGTTAGACCCGAAGCAGCGTAAGGAACCTGGGCGTTGGCTCTACGAACCTTTGTAGAGACGTTTTACTGGTAGCGAAATTACTAGTCGGTGAGCAGAGGTCGCTAACTCTGGCTCACACCTGCTCCCTTAGCTCAGTTGGCCAGAGCAATCGCCTTGTAAGCGATAGGTCGTCAGTTCGAACCTGACAGGGAGCTCGATGGTCCGTTAGGGTAGCGGTTATCCCACCTGATTTTCACTCAGGAGGTCACGGG
>JACCEB010881749.1_pt1 | contig 110997 bp, 105 predicted proteins | sample 7454761 | NCBI WGS metagenome assembly JACCEB01 (sample SAMN15323454, study PRJNA562643) | freshwater metagenome | isolation source: river surface water | place: USA:Blue River Watershed | collected 2017-08-18 | reverse complement strand
TAAATACTAGTGGTCAATTAGGTTTAGGAGATTTATTAGCAAGAAATACATTTACTCAAGTAGTTACTGGTGGAATAAATACATGGTCTAAAATAGCAACTATGAGTTTAGGAACAGGTGGTATAAAAACAGATGGGACATTATGGACATGGGGTAGTAATAGTAGTGGTCAATTAGGCTTAGGTAATACTACAAATTATAATAGTCCTCAACAAGTAGGAGTTGCTAGTAATTATATAAATATTTATGGATCAATTAGTACATTATATGTTAAAAAAAATGATAATACTATTTGGGGTTCTGGAAATAATTTGTATGGTGGATTAAATACAAATTATAATAATTCATCTGTTTTTATTCAAATAGATTCATCTCAATATACTGATGTTCAAACAGGGGGTAATTATGCATGGTTAATAGATAGTAGTTATAATTTATATTTTATGGGTATTAATACAAATGCTCAAATGGGAATGAATTATCTTGGTTCATATCCATTTAGTGTTCCTACACTTTATAATAATAATGATGCATGGTTATCTTATTCTCCATATTTACATATTAGATCAAATGGAACATTATGGGCAATTGGTAATAATACATATGGACAGCTCGGTTTAGGAGATTTAGTTAATAGATACATTTTAACTCAAATTGGTTCTGATACTAATTGGTTAAAAGTGAACGCTGGGAAAAACCTATCTTCTGCAAATTATAGTTCATTTTATGCTGCTATAAAAACAGATGGAACCTTATGGACATGGGGGTTAAATACTAGTGGACAATTAGGTTTAGGTAATACAACAGCTTATTATACACCTCAAAAAGTTGGAACTGATACTAATTGGAGTAAAATATCATGTGGTGTTGCTCATATGGCTGCAATTAAAACAGATGGAACATTATGGACATGGGGCACTAATAATTTAGGTTCATTAGGTTTAGGTAATTATACTACACCATATACTACACCTCAAAAAGTAGGAATTGCAACTGATTGGGCTTATATATCATGTGGTTCAAATAATACTTTTGCAATTAAAAATAATGGAACATTATGGGCAACTGGATCGAATAGTAATGGTGAATTAGGAATAGGAAATAATACTACAAGAAATACATTTATTCAAGTAGGAGTTAGTACATGGAATATGATTACATCAGCTGGTAATGCCACACATGGAATTCAAACAAATGGAACCTTATGGTCATGTGGTGTAAATTTTAATGGTGAATTAGGTTTAGGAAATTTAACTTCATATAATACTTTTCAACAAGTTGGTTCTGATACCTGGTTAACAGTTAGTAATATAGCTGGAATTTATGTAAAAGGTATTAAAACAAATGGAACATTGTGGTCATGGGGTAATACTACTGGATTATCATTAGGAACGCCTGTTATTAATATTCCTCAAACTACACCATTACAAGTAGGTTCAGATACAGATTGGATAGATGTAGTATCTGAATATTATTCAGGGTTAGCTATAAAATCAAATAATACAAAATATGTTTGGGGTAATAATGGTTCAGTATTTAATCATACATTATATTATTTAAATTTAACTGCATCTACTTTTGATGTAGATAATTGTGTTTCATCAGGAGGTGGAGGTAATATTAGCACATTAGATAATTTTACTTATTATGGTTCAGTTGATACTAATGCATCATCATTATCATATTCTAAATTAATTGTTAATAATAATGAAAGATTTAGAGAAAGAGATAGTAGATATTTTAATTATGTACAACCTTATCAACATTTTAATATTAAAGCTGATTTAGGTATTAATATGTATTCATTTGCTATATTACCTGCTGAATATCAACCATCAGGAACATTTAATTTATCTAAAGTTCATAAATTACAATTAGAAATAACACCAACTAATAATCCTGATAATACAGACCTTATACCATTAACATTATATGTGTATGCTTTTAGCTATAATATACTTAGAATAGCTGAAGGCATGGGTGGTTTAGCTTTTAATTAAATAGTGATATGTGAGATTCAAAATTAACTTTATTAATTTTGAAACTTCGCTAACAGTTTTGGGGTGTAAAATTCAAATTTACAAATCATTCGCTACGCGAATATAATTGCACATTACCCAATTGTTTGATATGATGAATTTTTATAAAGATTAATATTTTTACTTAAATAATTACAATCACAAAATTTAATTATTATTACTATTAATATTGTTAATAATACTGATATAATTATTATAATTTCTTCAATGTTTGACATTATATTATAAGAGCTCCAAATCTTTATCCTGATTTATATTATTTATTAACTTTATATTATCTTCCAAACTATTATTTTTAAATTGTTCTTTATACATAATTAATGTGTTATGTGAGGTTCAAAATTAACAAAGTTAATTTTGAAACTTCGCTAACAGTTTTGGGTTTTGCAATTCAAATTTACAAATTTGAATTGCACACTACCCAAATGTATCTTTCTTTTTTTTCTTACAACAATTATAAGTATATAATATATAACTATTTAAATAAACTAATAACACTATAGAAATAATAATACTAAGAATAATAATTATAATATCAGTTAAATCAATTGACATTATAATTTATCTATTTTATATCTTTAAAATTAAAGAAACTATAGATATTCATCAATGTTCTCTGGCATTTCCTTAATATTAATCTTATAGGTATTCTTCATCATATTTAATAAACGTAATTCATTATTATCTTGCATCTTAATAAAACTAATACTAACACCTTTTTTATTAAATCGTCCACAACGACCAATACGATGAATATATGTTTCCTTATCTGGTGGCATATCAAAACAAATTACTAAATTTACTTGTTGAACATCAATACCTCTTGCTAAAAGGTCAGTTGTTAATAATAATCTAGTCTTACCGTCACGAAATTCTTGAACAATACTATTTCTTTCTTGTTGTGTCATTTTACCATGAATTGTTGTGATTGGAAAATTTTGTGCTTTTAATTGTTCAGCTAACCATTCAACTTTTCTAATTGTATTGCAAAAAATAATAGCTTGAGTAGTTGAAATTAAATTATAAATATCAATAAAAACATCAAATTTATTTTCTTCTAATTCTACATCAATATAAAATTGACTGATAAGTTCAACAGCTACATCTGCATTTTTTAATAGAATCTTAATTGGATTTTTCATAATTTTATCAGTTACTTTAAATACAGATGGTGTTAATGTTGCAGATATAAGAACTTTCTGAGAAGTATGTGGAATCTTATAAATAATTTTATTTAATTCACAACAGTTTTTTTCATGTGTCATACTATCTGCTTCATCAATTACAAAATTTGTAATATTATTAATAGGTAATTTATTAATTTCTGTCATATGAAGAACTCTTCCAATAGTCCCAATTATAATATCTGTATTATAATTAATATATTCTGTGCCTCCTGTACATAAACTAATAGTATGTTTACTATAGTTCATAATATTTGATGCAACACTATATACTTGATTTGCTAATTCTTTTGTAGGTAATAAAATAAGAATTTTATTAGTCGGGTTATTGTTTAATACATTTAAAATGCCTATTAAAAATGTAGCTGTTTTACCTGTCCCAGATTGAGACTGAATAATACAGTCTTTTTCAGTGCTAATAGCTTCAATTCCTTTAACCTGAATAGATGAAGGAGCATTAAAACCATTTAAATATAATCCTTTTAATATATCTTTATTTAATACTAATTTATCAAAATTTTTATGTTCTGTCTCTATATTATTATCCATAATATATAATAATAAGATTTATCTTTATATATTAGATATATTCATAATAATTAAAAAAGTTGATAGGCTTATCATAACCTTCGGTTTAGTAATTTTATATATATCTCACAAATAAAAATTGATTTATATACTATTTAAAGCTTATCTTTTATATAATCTAATAATGTCAGCTCAACAAACTACTACTAAATATCAGGATTTTAATGCTAAAGATTTAACATTTACTAAATTTGAAGAAAATGAACGGTCAAAGGCTCAGAATCTGGCTTTTCCACGTTATAAGGAAACACAGCGTTTAATGCTTCAGGGTCCTTGGATTGATATGAATGCATATGGTGTTCCTCAGCCTGGTGAATATTATAAGACAGATAAAGACCGTGCATTTATTAAGATTCCTCTTGATTTGAATAATCCTGAGGTTAAGGAATTCTATGATAAATTACAATCAATTGATGAATTAATGTGCAGTAAAGAATTCAAGGCACAGCAATTTGGTGATAAAGCTAAGAAATATAAATATGCGTATCCTATCTGCCGTGTCCCAATTGAAGATGAAGATGAAGAAGATGAGAAGAAAAAGAAGTATCCTCGTCCTCCCTATATGAAAGTAAAGCTTGATGCCACATGGCCTGAGACTAAAATTCTTACTCAAGTTTATACATCAATTATGAAGGATGGTAAACGTGAACGTGAAAAACAGAATGTTGAAAGTGTTGATGACTTTGCAGGTGTTGTTCGTTATCTTTCTAAAATTCGTCCAATTATTCAACCAGTAAAGGCATGGTGTGAAAAGAAAGGTAAGATGGGTAAAGATTATCTTGAATATGGTGTTACTTTTAAACTTATTAAAGTAGAAGTTGAACCACATGTGAGTGGAACTTCAAACTTATCAAGCTATATGAATAATGATGCGTTTATTGATAGTGATGAAGAAAATGATGAACCTAAATTTCAGGGAAAACCTAATATTAGTTCTACTTCTAAGAATTCATCTACTCTTCCATTAGTTAATAAAAAACTCAAGAATGAAGACGAAGATGAAGAAGAAGATGAAGAAAATGAGGCAGAAGAAGAAGACGAAGAAGATGAACCTGAGCCAGAACCTGAACCAGTTAAACCTGCAAAGGGTTCTAAGTCAGCTCCTAAGGCAGCTCCTAAGAAAAAATAAACAAATTATTTTAACAAATTATTTTGATTACAAATAAATATTTAAATTATATAAATATATATTTAAATATTTATATAATGTCATCTATAAAAGTTCCTTATAGAATATCAGAAATAGATATAAATAATATATGTTATACTGATATTAAAGTTAATAATAAAAAGACTATAGTTTATTTAAAATATAATGATAATAATAAATTTAAAAATATAGTATTTCAAACACCAACATTTATGTCAACGTATGTTCCTAAACTTAAAAATGAAATATTTGAATTAGATATTCCATTAATTGGTAAAGAACAAAATAAAATTAATAAATTTATAAATTTTTTAGAATCAGTTGATAAAAAAATAATAAAGGACGCTAAACATAATAATAAATGGTTTGAAAAATTTACAAATGTTAAAAGTATGAAATATCAAAGAATTATAAGAGAACCAACTGATAAAAGTAATAAAAATGGTATAATTAGATTAAAATTATTAAAAACAAATGATTTTGAGACAATAATTCAAAATACCTCAAATAGAATGGAAATAGAAGAAATAAATAAAGATAGTTGGTTAAAATGTATTTTAGAATTATATGCTATTTGGATTAATGAAAATGGATTTGGTTTATTTATTAGACCGGTTTTATTAAATTTTAAACCATGTCCTAAAATAAGTTATAATTATAAATTAATAGAAGATAGTGATGATGAGCCAGCATTTGATGTGGTTGATACATTAAATAATTTTGATAATTCATCTATATTTATTAGATCAGAAAGTGAAATAACATCATCTATTTTAGAAATGCCAAATAATATAAATAGTAATACATCAGAAACAATTGATTTTAATAATGATGAATTAAAAAATCAAACTAATGAACAGAAATCAAATTCAAGTGATGAACCAGTAAATATAGTAAATAAATTTAGTTCAACTACGAGTTCAGATAATTAATATTAATTATATTAAAGACTTCATATTAATCATATTTATATGGAACCATCATATGATAGTGGAATAGTATATAAAAAATTAAATTTAACATCTCAAGAAATTTTATTATTAAAATCTCTTGAAGAATTTTATCATAATAATACATGTTTTGAATTATTAATAGGAATAATTGATGGAACAAGTATTATATCTAGAAGAACATTTGAATTTTTTGTAACAAAATATTCAATAAATCATAATGTTTCCTATGAATTAGAAGAGAAAGGCATTAATTATAATTTTCTAGTTCATAGTTCATATAAAGACCAACTAAAAGCTCATAAGAAAAAATATTTTGATCCATTTGGTAGAGGGGATAGAATACCATTTTTTGCTAATAATGATTGTGTTATAACAACAATTGGTCAATTAAATTTTTACAGATGGTTTTTTACAAAAAAAATTTATGATTATTGTTTAATTAATTATAATATAATTCAAACTGAATTATTATCAAATAAAAATATTAAAAAACGTCAAAAATCTTTTAATAAAAAAAAATCAGTATGTTCTAAAAAACAAATTAGTTATATAAAAATAGAATGTTCACCTGATGATTCTGATATTGTAGTATTATTTGAGTAACATCATCAGATTGTTTGAATATTTATAGTTTTGAGATGTTCTTTATGATAATCTTCTATATTTAGATTATCAATAAAAATATGTAAATCGTCATATGTTATATATTTTCCTTTTGTTAATTTTTCTAATAATTTATAAGGTTCCTCAATATAACAATTCCATCTTAAATAAGTTTGAAAATATTCACTTATACTAGTAATATTTTCATTCAATATATTATTAATTTTTTCTTTATTTAATGTAAGATTATTAATACCTATTTCTATATTTTTAATTAAAACTACTAAATGTCCAAATATTTCTCCCATATTTCTTAATGCATATGAATCACTCATATCTCTACTATCTTTACTAATACTTATTGTTCTTATAATTGCATCACATAAACTATAAATAATATTAGATGTTGCTTCAGCTTGTTCTAATCTCCATGGATTTATTTTATGAGCCATTACACTTGATCCTATTTCACCAACTATATTATCTTGAATTAATTCATTTCTTGTTATTCTTAACCAAATATTTAATGCATATTCTTTTAATGATAAACTGATTCTTTGAATAGTTTGTAATAAAATAATAATAGAAGTATAATCATCTATTTGTCTAGCATAAGTTGTAAAATTTAATTTTCTTTTTAATAATCTAGACATTTCATCATATAATTCATTTATTTCATTTTTATTAAATATTAATAATAATGTTGAATAATTGCCAACAGATGATGAAAATTTACATGTTAATTTAACATTCATAAAATCATTAAAACTATTTATTATTTTAATATGGAATTTATCCAATTCAATATCAAATAATGATGGAACTGCAGGTTGTCCATGTGTATATGTCATTATTTTATCATTTTTAAATTTATTTTTAAATGCATCTAATGATGTTTTAAAATCATTAAATAGTTTATTAAAATAATCTCTACTATTTTCTAACATTAAAATATATCCAACTGAATTAACATCTTGAGATGTTAATCCACAATGAATATAATTATGAATACTTTTATCAGTAAGAGTTCTTATATAATATTCAATTGCTTTTACATCATGTTTTGTTGTTTTTTCTATTTCTAATATTTTTAAATAATCTATTTTTACATTTAAATTAATATCAATTGATTTTTTTTTTAATAAAATTGCTAAATAAATAATTTCTACTTTTACTCTTTCTATATAATAGTTTTCTTCATTAAATATTTTTGATATATCTTCAACAAAAGAAGAATAGCGACCAGTTAAGGGAGTTAATGAAAATGATGATGACATTAAATATTAAAATAAATATAAATTTAAATTAAAATTCATTTAAATAAAATATATATAATTTATATAATGAGTACTACAATTGCATGTGTAAGCGGCTATTTTGATCCAATTCACATAGGACATATTGAATATTTTAAACAATCAAAAAGAATTGCTGATAAATTAATGGTAATTGTTAATAATGATGATCAGGCTAAATTAAAAAAAGGGACTCATTTTATGCCAGTTGATGAAAGAATTAAAATAATTGAAGAATTAAAATGTGTTGATTATGTTGTTAAATCAATAGATACTGATAGAACTGTATGTAAAACATTAGAAAATGTAGAACCTAGACCTACTTATTTCTGTAATGGGGGAGACCAAAATAATAATAGTATACCTGAAGCTGAAATATGTAATAGATTAGGTATTGAATTAAGAGATGGGTTTGGAGATAAAATACAATCTAGTTCATGGCTTATTAAGAAAATAAAAGACCACCAGAAAAATTGATTTGGAAAGCAATCCAAATCAAAGGTTATTTGTGAACACAAATAAAAATTGATAGGGCTATATGATTTATATATAAATCATATCTTTCCCTATTAACTTTCAATATATTTATAGGAAAAATTGATAAATAAATTGATTGATTTTTGGGCATTATATTTTAATGCCCAAAAAACAAGATACAACTGAACATATTTCAGACGATGAGGTCGAAGAGATTGTTGTTGATGAGTCTTCATCTGAAGATGAAACTAATGATAATCAAGATAAAAAAAAGAAATTAAATGCTCATGAATTATATACAGAATTAGCACAGCGTATTACACAAATTAATGAGAGTGAATCTGTATTCCTTGAAAAGTCAAAGGAATTTGAACGGGAACAAAAGGAATATAATAATACTCATAAAAAATTAATGCGTGATCTTGATAGTTTAATGAAACGTTTTGAGAAAGCATTTAATCATGAGGTATCTAAGAAGAAACCTCGTAAGACTGAAAATGCGGGTAAAGGTGGATTTAATAAACAAACTGATGTTCCTGATATTCTTCGTAAATATATTGGTATTGATGCTGATGAGAAAAAATCTCGTCCAGAAGTTACTAAACTTCTAAATGCCAAATTTAGTGAGGCAAAATTAATGACAACTAAAAAAGATGATAATGGAAAAGAAATTAAAATTATTATTCTAGATAAAGCAACTGCAAAGAAACTGAATCGTAAAGAAGGTGATGAAATTCGTAATAAAGATATTCAAACATTTATTGCACAATTCTATCGTGAAAGTCCTAGTGTGAAAGCTTAAAACATTCAATAGAATTTTATTGAATAGATTTTAAAATTTCTTTATTATTAATATTATCATTAAAAATAACATTTAATTTAATTGATAACATATACATATCAATATATTTAATATTAATAATATTTCCTTCTTTGTAAGGAATATAATTATTTAAATTTATATTATAAATTGTTTTATTTATTCCATAAATATATTGATATAAATTAATATCAATATTATAATAAATATTAGTATCACCCCATGAATAGTTATCTGGTAATATTAAATGTATAATTAAATGTCCATTATTATCTCCTCCATTATTAAATACAATTATTGGATGAGAACATTTAAAATAAAAACTATTTTCAATGAAAGAATTATTTTGTTTTCTTTTAATTTTAATTTTTCTAATATTTCCTTTATCTATTTCTTCAATACTGCATTTTAAATCTAATTTAATATTATTTTCATTATATATATGATATTTAATTGGTAAATTATTAATAGAATAATATTCTGCACTTATTTCATCCCAATATGGTGTTTCTGTATCAGAACAATCAATTATTGTATTTTTCTTTGTTGGAATAATATGATTATTAAATAATCCTATTATATCATTAAAATCATAGCATTCAATGTTTTCTATAATTTTATTTAAATCAACTTCATTTAAATTTAAAAATTGTTTTATATTATTTTGTTTATTAAAAAAATCTGCTAGGAATGAGGTTAATTTACTTTTAGTTGGTTTTTTTAAATCATTATATTTACATCTAGTTATATCATTAATAAGAATATTATAAGCATAATTAATTTTTTGAAACTGCTCAGTGTTTCCTGTAGATTTATCAGGATGATAAATTCGTGCAAGTCTTTTATATGCTTTTTTAATATCTTCATGAGAAGCATTAGGTTTTATTGATAATATTTCATAAAGGTCCATTAATAATATTAAACATAATTCGTTTTTATATAAATATAATAAATTAATTTATTAACTAAATTAATTATTAAAAAAAATGAATGATATATCTGAAGATTTAATTAATTATTTAAAAGATATACAAAATAAAAGTTCTATTAAATTATTTAAAAAATATAATAATATGTTAATTTTAAGAGATATAAATAAAATTAAGAATGAATGTCATAAGATGAAAAGAAAAATAGTAATAAATCATTCAAATGATTTAAAAAATTTATCTAATGATAATATTGAAATATATAAATTAAAAGAAATGCAAGAATTAATTAATCAAAATATTCATGAAATAGATAATTTAATGAATATTATAAATAATTTAAATGATAATTTTATTGAAACTTATGAGAATTAACCAAAGTTAATTGGAATCTAAAAATTGTTTTAAGTCATCTACTGAACGATCTCCTGTATAATTTATAATTTCTTCATTATTTTTAAGAATTAATGTGGGAAATGCATCTACTTTATATTTTTCAAATATATTTCTTTCTTTATCAGCATCATATGTAATAAATTCATATTTATTATTATAAGCTTTTGATATAGCTTCCCATGTTGTTTTAAAATTTTTACAATGTCCACACCATTCAGCTTTAAATAAAATTACTTGTTTTTTATTTCCACCTCCTGACATAGATTTATTATTTTTGAGAGATACATATTTAGCTTTATACTTTAAATATTTAAGTTCATAATTATTCATAATATATAATATATTAGGTTTAAAATTAATAAATTATTTAATAAGATATTTATAATAATTATAATGTCTCAAACTCCATATGAGAAAGTATGTGATTTTAACAAAGCATTTGATTATAAAGTATATTCTATTCATGAAGGTAATCCACTAATTGATTATCCTAAAGATGCTATTTATAGATATAATTTAATTCATGAAGAAGGAGTTGTTGAATTAGGAACAGCTTTTAAAAATAATGATAGAGTTGAAACAATGGATGGAATAGCTGATTTATTATATGTTTTATATGGTGCTTGTTATACATATAATTTAAATCCTAATATTATGATAAATTCTATTTATGGTTCATATGATATTTTTTATGAAAAACTTAGAATTGAAGTTTATAACAGTGATTTAACATCAAGAGAATATTATGATTTATTATTAAATAGTATTAATGAATTAAAAGAATGTTTATTAGATAAGAAGAATATGATTGAATTATATGTAGTTCTTATTAAATCTATTATTAAAACATATGAATTTGGATTTAATCTTAGAATTAATATAAATAAAGTATTTAATATAGTTCATTCATCTAATATGTCTAAATTATGTACAACAGAAGAAGAGGCTCTAGAAACAGTTTCTTTTTATGAAATAAAATATAATACTCATAAAAATCATTATCAAGAATATTGTAATAAATATGGTGTTGAATCAACTGAGGCAAAAGCAATTTATAGTCCATATGATTCACCATATTATTATAAATCAGGTGAATATTATTTAGTAAAAAATAAATCTACAGGTAAGGCATTAAAATCAATTAATTATACACCAGTATTATTATAATTAACCTTTGTTCCATTCTCTACGCGAATAGACCTTTGGTTAATTATAATTTAGTAGTTAATTGCCATTGTTGTAATTCTTCTATATTCTTTTCATATAATAAAATATAACTTTGTTTACCTTGATTATTAATAAAGCTATTAATATCAATATTTGAAATATTGCTATCATTAGCTATAAACCATTCATTATTTACATGACCATAATATATATAGTGTCCTCCTCCAAATGAACCTAAATGAATAATACCACCTTTTAATTTATAGCCATGTCTCCAATTCAATGGAATATTTATATTTCTATTATCTTTTCTCATAGAATGATCAAATCTTTTAATAACAATAATTAAATTATCAGGCCAATTAGAAGTTATTGTATTTTTTCTAGCAGTAATTTTAGCTTTACAATATTCACAATAATAAGCATTTTCTTTTTCTAATATTTCCATTGCTTTATATTTTCTATATGAATCTGATAAATCTAATTCATCTGTAATAGGTAATTGTAGAAATAATTCAGTAATAATATTAGAGCTTTCTTTTAAACAATTAGACATTTTACATTTAATATTTGTAGTAATTTTTATTCCAAATAATCTATATAATATATTATTTCTAGAGTTTCCTAATAATTTATCTAAAATATCAAATAAATATATTATAAATTCAAAACTATCTTGTTGATTATTATTAGAAAACATTTGATTATTCTTAGCAATAATCATTTTAACTTCAATAGGATTATATATTTTATAATTTTTATATTTATTAATAAAATCTTCAAATATTGTTGATTTTGTAATATTTTTAAATCCATCTGAGTTAAATAACATTTGAATAGCTGAATTTAAATAACAGCTATTTCCTATATTAATTATACCATTCATTAAATATTATAAAAAAGTTGATTTTATATGTATTTAATAATAATATAATATTATTAATGATCATTCGACTTAAACTCGTTGGTAGCAATGAAGAAACTGATATAAATATTAATAGTGATAGATACACAATAACAGATATATTTAATTATTTAATGGAACATAATTTATCATATGATGAAGTATCTAAAATAAAATTTTTTTGTAATGGAAAAAATATATCAAATGATATAAATACTATTAATATTGTAGCTGAAGATATTATTCCAAAAATTCATATGTATGTAAATGATGATTTTATTAAAAATGAATTAATTAAATACATTTTTAATAATGAGGTTAAAGAAGATTATGAAGAATTAACATCTGAAGAAAATAATAAACATAATGAAGAAATTATTAAATTATTTTCAGATAGTGATTTTACATATTTATTAAAAATATGTTTGACAAAACCAGAGTTAATTAATAAAGTATCAAGTTATATATCAAATGGAAATATAACAACTGAAATAAAAAATATTCAAAATGATGAATTTAAATATCCTGAAATTTATATTAAAATTATTAATATTTTAGAAAAACTTAATATTTTTAAAAATGAACTAGAAATTAAATCAATTATAAATCATTTTGAAGGTAATATAAATCTTACACTACGTTTTGTATTTTCTTCTTGTTTATAAAATTAAAAAGTTTAAAACCAATTAAATATAAAAATAATATTACTCTAGGTCCTATACCTGATATTAAATTTAATATATCAATTATATCTAAATATTTTTTATTCTCATTATAAATATCAATATTATTACCATGTTTTATTTTAATACAAATTATCAAAATAGATAAATTTAATATAAATATTAAAGCAATATTGAAATATAATATAATATTCATTATTATATTTTTTTCATGTGAATAAATTAATATATATACTAGTAATATTATATCTAATAAAATAGTAATAGACTGTATTAGTATAATTTTAAGTGTTTTTTGTTCTTGAATATTAATATTTTCATTAATAGATATACTTTCATTATATTTAATATCTGTTAAAAATTTTTCAATTAAAGCTATTATTAAAAATAATAAAAAATATATTAATACAATATAATTAAAATGTTTTTTTAAGAAAGCATGTACCATATATATATAAATTATAAAATTTAAATAGGAATATCATATAGGTTATGTGCAATACATTTGGATAGAGCAATAAAAATTGATTTTCAAATCGTGTTTATGGAACAATTCAAAAATTCTTAGAAAAATTGATATTTTATTATCAATTAAACAATACATTATATATTTTGTAATGTCGAAGCATCATACTAAGTATAATAATAAGAAATCTAACACTTTAACTAAGGAAGATGTGCGGGGTAATTGGGAAGCAGCTTTTTTTCAACGTGGAAAGATTAAGATTGATGAACAATGTGTTAAAAGTAATTGCCCTACAGGTAGTTTTAATCCCTATAATATTCCAGAATTAATGAATCCTCGTTTATCACGAGAAGAAGAATTATTAAAAAAGAAAAATGATGGAATTAAATTAAGTAAAACAGAAACAATGATTATTGAAAATTATCTTGATAAACAACATAAACGTATTCAAAATGATTTAGAAAAATTATCATTACATGGTTTAAATGCTAAACCTGAAACTGATGAAGGGCGTATTCGATTATTATTTAAAACAATTCAATATTATATTTCAAGTGGTAGTCAAAAATCAGATGAAATGACTTATTATGCTTTTAATAAAATTAATGAATTAAATCCATCTGATAAATTATTAGAAGAATATGAAGAATTAATTATTAAAATTAAAACAATTATTGCTGATTTAGATACAATTGATTTGCAATTTAATCGATTTCATTCTAATATGCCACCTTTAAATGAAAAAGGTTTTGTTCGTCTTGATCCTTTTCAAAAACAGGTTATTGAGAATATTGATAATAATATTAGTACAATTGTTCAAGCCCCAACATCAGCGGGTAAATCTATTTTAACAGGGTATCTTTATACTAAGAAAAAAAATACTGATACAAAAGGGGAAGGATTAATTAGTGCAATTGTAGTAGTTCCTACTGACCCATTGGCATGGCAAATGTCAGCAATGATTGGTAAAATTACAAAGAAAGATATTCCATTAATTACTCGAACATATCAATCAGATACAACTCGTGAAGGATTAATTAAGAAAATTAAAAGTGTTGGAATTATAGTTGGAACACCTCAATATTTAGTTGATTTTCTACCACTATTAGATATTAAATTTGATTGGTTAGTAGTAGATGAAATTCATATGATTGGTAAAGATAGTTGTAAAGAAATGGAAGTTATAATTAAAGCATATAATGATATTCCAATTCTAGCATTATCAGCTACAATTGGAAATGCAGATATGTTAAAAGAATGGTTTATTAAAATAGGACATACTAATATGACTATTATTAAATGTGATAAACGATTTTTTAATCTTCAAAAGTTTTATTATGATAAAGGACAAACTGAGGATGCACTTGTAAGAATTCATCCCTTTTCTCTTATCAGTTTTGATGATATTAAATCAGGTAATATATTAAAATTAACTTTAAATGCTACACCTCCAGATATTTGGGATTTAGCAATTAAATTAAATACATTATTATCATCTGAATTAAAAATTAAAACATATTTTAATAACAATATTCGAATCTCATTAGATCAAGCAAATGAATATTTTATGAAATTATTAAATTGGATGGTTGAAAATTGCGACAAGCCTAAATATAAAAAGAAGATTGAAGATATTATTTCTAAATATCAATTAGAAGATATTAAAGATAAATCATTTGATTTGTATGAAATTGCAATGCATTTAAAGAAAAATAATAAGACTCCTGCTCTAATTTTTCAAACAGATTCCCATTTATGTCTAGAATATGTTCGTAAATTTAGTAAAACTATTCGTGAAGAAGAAGAAAAGGCTCATCCAACTCTTTTAGAACAGCGATTAAAAGAACAACAGCGTATTCGTAATGAATCTAAAAAAGCTGAACAAGTTTTTATGGTTGAAGATAGAAGCACCGGAACTAAAGGAGCAAAGAAAGCAGTAAAAGTTAATTTGGATAAAGCAGGTGATAAAAAATTAACAAAATTAATGATGACAAATGATAATTTTGATCAGGTTAATGAAAAACCAGCAGATGTTGCTATTTATGAACCACATCCTGATTTTATTCTTAATAATAATCAACAATTTAGTCAATATATGATTAATGAATGGGATAAAGAATTGAAATCATTTTTTCCTCATCATGGAAGTGAATATCATTATATGATAGATTTATTATGGCGTGGTGTTGGTGTATATTGTAAAGGTTTACCTGATCCTTATCTTCATATTGTACAAAATCTTGCATGTGATGGTAAATTAGGAATTGTATTTAGTGATGATTCATTAGTATTTGGTGTATCAATGCCATTTAGAACAACTATTATTACACTAGATGATAATATTAATAGTATGATGTATCATCAGATGGCAGGCCGTGCTGGTCGTCGTGGTTTAGATAAAGAAGGTAATGTAATTCTAGTAGGATATAAACCTGATAAAATCCATGAATTAACAAGTAGTAGTATTCCAAATATTTATGGATATGATACTCTATTTTATGGGGCTAATTATGGAGCATTATTACATAATGAACAAAAAGATAATCGTTGGAATAATATTAAAAAGAATTTCTTATTAGATAAGATTACAGATGATATTGCAACAGATTTCTTTGATAATATTGATATAAATTTAAATGATGGATGGAGTTTTGCATTAAATGATAATATTGGATTTAAACATATGATGTGGCGTTTTCGTCAAAGTGATGATGGATTTCGTGTTGCATTTTTATTAAGTTTTATTAGAAAAATTTATAAAAATTGTGATGCTAAGTTAGAGAAAAATCAAATTGATATTTCTAAATTTTTATCACAATATATTGAAATTCATGAAAGTAAGAATGAAACAATTTTAGAAAATACTGATAGTAGTATTAAATATAATATTAAATCACATTTAGAAACATTAGGTTTAGAAACAATTGATAATATTGATAGTCGTGTATATGAATCAATTAGAATGAATAAACTATATGAAACAGAGAATCGTAAAGAAAAAAGTATTTTACGTGAACGTTTATTAACATTTGGAGAAAAAGTTAGAAATGTTCAACATTATTTTTTCCATTGTAATGAAGAAAATATTACTGTATTATTAGGAAAATTATTAACTCGTATTTGGTGGATTTATCATTTATCTTCTCCAGTAATGGAGCCTATTGATAGATATGATATTCAAGAAGAAATTATTAACTTACATTCTAGTTCATCAGATAATTCTGATTCTGATGATGAATAATAATAATTGATTTGGAACAATTCAAAAATTAATTTACAAAATTATTTTATTAATTAATATAATATGTTATTATCTGGAACAATTGGATATACATTGTTAGAAAATACTGATATAAATAAAAAAATATTAATACTAGCAGATATTCATGATGGTGTTAAATATTGTGAAAAAGATTCAATGATGATAGATAATTGGTTAGGATTACAAACAAATGATGAAAATAATGAAGTTTTATTAGAAGAAGTAGTTAGAGAAGATTTTAAATTAAGTGATTTATGGCCAAATTCAATTCATACAAGAAGATTACAAAGTTTAAATCAAAATAATACTAAAATCATACCAATTGATATAAGACCATTATTAATACCATTTTCATGGGAGACAGTAAATACTAAAAATATATTAGGAGAAGTATTATTAAGTAATTATTTAATTGGATTAGATAATGTATATAATTTTAAAAGTACTAAATTTATGAAAAAATATATTGCTCCACAACTTAAAAGAGCATATAAAAACTCATCTGAAAAAATAATTGGTATGTTATTAGACCAATTTTTTCAATTAAGAACTATATATCTAGAATATAAAAAAACTAATAAAGATTATTTAGATAAACCTATTATTGAAATATATAATATTAAAATGAATATATTAGAAGAAATTAATGATTTTTGTAGTTCATTAATGGAATGGTATACATTATTATTAATTTTAAATAATACTAATAAATCTATTATTCATTTAGGAGTAGCTCATTCAAATAGAATTATTGATTTTTTAATGCAAGTTTATGGATTTAAATTATTAAAAATAAATGGTGTGAATACTATAGCAGAAATAATAAATCAAGCTGATAATATACAACCAAATGCATGTGTATTATTAGAGATGTAATATAAAATCTAATGTAATTTAATATGAAACAAGTATTTTCCGATGAAGATTATAATTCACCAGATGGAATGATGACTTCTATATGGGGTCCTCCAATGTGGCATATATTACATACAATTAGTTTTAATTATCCAATAGAACCAACAGATGAGCAAAAAATATTTTATTATAATTTTTATAATAATTTAAAAAACATATTACCTTGTAGATATTGTAGAGAAAATTTATCTAATAATTTTAAAAAAAAACCTTTAACTAAGAGTGTTTTTAAAAATAGAGATACATTATCACGTTATATTTATGATTTACATGAAGTTATTAATAAAATGTTAGGTAAAAAATCTAATTTAACATATGAAATGGTGAGAGATAGATATGAACATTTTAGATCAAGATGCTTAAATGATAATGAAATAAAAATACAAAAAACTAATAAAGAGACAGGATGTACTAAATCTCTTTATGGAGTTAAAGGTAAATGTGTATTAAATATTGTTCCAAAAAATACAAAAACAAAATCATTCATTATGGATAAACAATGTAAAATTAAAAATAAAATAAAAAATTAAATTAATTTATTTACTAAATTAATATATTCAACTTCTGCTTGATATTTAGTATAACCTTTATAATTATTCCAATTATTCCATTTAACTGTTCCTTTTATATCAAATACAGTTGGTTTATTAGTATTATTATTACCAACTGTTGCTTGTTTATATAAACCATATAATATACCTAATGTATTATTATCTGGTTTTATTGATAATTTATTAACAGCATCAACTGCTTGTAAAAATTGAGATGAATTTGACATATAATAATATTATTATTATTTCTTTAATAATATTATTATAATTATTCTAATTATTCTAATTATTCTAATATATCTTCTAATTGTTTATCAATTGCATTCATTTCATCCATTGTTAAATTATGATTCATAATATTTTCATTTTCAATAAATACTTCTTCTGATTCATCAGAATCTTCTGATATTTCTGCTTGTTTAGCTAAATCAACTGGTGCTGGTGTTGGTGTTGGTGTTGGTACTGGTTTTTGTGTAGTATTTATAGCAGCAGGTGTGAGAACAGGTGCTGGAACATTATGTATCATTTGAGGTTGATGAGGATGAGGATGAGGATGGGGTTGGTGTTGTTGCATCTGATGTTGCATTTGGTTTAAAAACATTTGTTGTTGCTTATTATCTAATTGTTCTATTTTTTTTTGAAATTCTTTATCTTTGAATTGAAATTTAATAGATTTATCTTTTTCAGAAGGTTCAGGTAATCCTTTTTTAGGTTGTTTTAAATCTTTTTTTTTACTATCTTCTTGTTTCTTAACTTGTGTTTTAAAATAAATAAATGCACCTATACATAATAATACAGCAATAACAGCCCATTTAAATTTTGGATGTTTAACAATATCCATAACTTTATTTACTATTCCATTATTTGATTCTAAATTATTAATTTCTGAAGATGCAGAGTTGTTAGTAAATGAAGATGTTAATTCACTATTACTAGATGCAGAACTTACATAAGATTCAACAACTGATTTACTTGCTTTAAGTGCAGATGTAGCGCTTGACATTAAATATAATAATATTTTTAATAATTATTTTAAACTAACTATAATATTATTATTATTATATTATATAATTATTATTAATGGATATAAATAGAAAAAGAAAATCAACTGATATTAATAATAATAATAAAAAACAAAGAATTGAAATTAATTGGAATGAGATGATTTCACCTTCTAATATAAGAAACTATATGTTAGATGATCCATTAATTGATTGGTTAAGATATTATTCAATAAATAATATAAATGATAAACCAAAAATGCCTACATATAATAGACATCAAAATAAATCAAATACATTAACATTTACAAACTTTATAATGGAACAAGGATGTTTATTTGAACAAATTGTAATTGATACATTAAAAACAAAAAACATAAATTTAATTAAAATTGCAGAAAATTATGAAGATATTAAATCATATGATAAATATATAGAAACAATTAATTGTATGAAAGAGGGATATGATATAATTTATCAAGGTGTATTACATGATTATAATAATAATTTATTCGGTAGTCCAGATTTATTAATACGTTCTGATAAGTTTAATATAATATTCAATAAAGATTTATTAATAAATAAAAAAAAAACAATATTTGGTAATTATCATTATATAGTGATTGATATAAAACATTCAACTATAAATTTAAATTGCAATAAAACATTTATAAAAAATATAAATAATGTTATTTATTACAAAGGACAAATTTTAATTTATAATAAAATATTAGGAAATATTCAAAAGTATCAACCAGATTATGGTTTTATTTTATCTAAAAAAATTATTTATACTAAAAATAATATTAATTATGTATGTGATGATTATATGGAAAATTTATCAATAATAAATTATAATAGTTGTGATAAACATATTATTAATAAAGTATCTGATGCAATTAATTGGATAAAAAAAATGAGAAAAGATGGTATTAATTGGAAATTATTACCAACACCATCTGTAGAAGAATTATATCCTAATATGAAAAATGATAAAGATGATGGGTATAAAATGATTAAATCAAATTTAGCAAATATACTACATGAAATTACTAGTTTATGGTGGTGTAATTATAAAAAAAGACAAATAGCTCATTCTAAAAATGTATATAATTGGATGAATACTAAATTTAATGCAGCATTAATTGAAATAAAAGATAATAAAATAGCAAAAATATTAGATAATATTATAGATATTAATAGAAATAATTATCAGAATATTAGAACAAATGATTTAATAAAAAATACTTATTGGAAAGAAATAAATAATAATATATTAGAATTATATATAGATTTTGAAACATTAAATAGTAATATTGGTCAATTAGAAATTAATGATAATAATAACATAATATTTATGATAACAATTGGATGGGAAAACACAGAACCTCAATCAAAAGAATTTAATAAGTTTGAACATAAAACATTTATGATAAATAAAAATAATGATTTAGATGAATTAAATATGATTAATAATATGTGGGATTTTATTAATAATAAAATGATAGAAATGAATAAAACAGATTATAAATTTATTCATTGGTCAAATGCTGAGATAACATTTTATAATAAATTTATGTTAAAACATAATAATCTAACTAGTTCATTTAATGAATTTAAATCATTTGATTTATATAAATTATTTATAGATAATAATATTGTAGTTAAAGGTGCTTTAAATTTTTCATTAAAAACGATTGCATCAGCTATGTATAAAAATAAATTAATTAATAGTTGTTGGGATAATTCAACATGTAATAATGGTTTACAAGCAATGTTTCTTGCATATAATTTATATAAAAATAAAGAAACTGTTAATGAAAATGATATGAAAGATATAATTAAATATAATATAATAGATTGTAAAGTTATGTATGAAATATTGATATATTTAAGGAATAATTTTTAATGAATAATAATATTTAATGGGTTTTGATAAATTACTATCTTTTTTTAATAAAAATATGCCAAATATATGTGAAGAATTATATGATATTCCTCAAGTAGTATCTAATCATATATATTTTGATATGAATTTTTTGATATATAATTGTATAAGTGAATTGGAAAGTGAAATAAATAAAATTATAATGATAATATTTGGATGTAGTTATACAGATAATAATATTATAAATAGTAAATTAAAAAAAATATTTGATAAATTTCATTGGTGTAAATTAGATGTATGTATGAATGATATATTGGATGGATGTACTATAGAAGAAATATTAAAAAAATTTAATCTTTTTTTAGATGAGAACATAATAGAATTATTAAGTTGGCATTTATATAATACAATAAATCACCATATAATAAACACACATCCAATCCAATTTATTAAATCAATTAATTTATTTTTTGATGGTATACCTACATATGCTAAAATAATAGAACAAAGACGTAGAAGAGTTAAAAATTATTTAGAATCTAAACATAGAAAAAAATTATTTAATGAATATTTTAATAAAATAATAAATACAATAATAATAGAGGATGATATAATGTTTGATTATTTTGATTGGATTAATAATATGTATTCATTTGATAAATCACTTGGTCCTGCATCTCCTATATTACTTTATTTAAGTGAATTTATTAATGAAAAATTAAAAGATAATTATAAATATATTAATATTTATGTTGATAATAGTTCTAATAATGGTGAATCAGATTATAAAATATTCAAACATATAAAAGATAATAATATAGATTGTTCAATAGCAATACATTCATGTGATTCTGATTTTATATTTTTAATATTGTGGTATCAATTAGTATCAACTACTAATTATAATGATATAAATATGATGTTTATAAATTATAATAATCAAAAAGAAGAAAAATATAATAAATCATTATATTTTGGTAAAAAAATAATATCATCATTATTAGATAAATATGCATCTATAAATAATATAGTAGAAGATGTTAGTATAAATATAATTTATGATTTTTTATCATTATTATTATTATTTGGTAATGATATAATACCAATAAGTTATGAATTAGGTTCAGAATTATCATTAAAACAAATATTTGAATGCCATTATAAATTATATATTAATTCATCTTATGTAATAAATTTAAATAATATAAATATTATTAATTTTACTAATTTGGGAGTATGGCTTGAAAATATAAAACTATCAAATTCATTTTTAGTAGTTATATTAAATAGATTTTATAAAATAAATTATAATAATATATTATTATTAATAGAAAAACATAAAAATTATGATGATATTATTAAAAATATAAATGAGAATGATTTAATTATTCAAACAAAAAATTTTTGTATTGAAAATAATTCATATCAAACATTATATAATTATATTGTATTTAAAAGTGAAACTATGATAGATGATATATTTAATAGACATTATAAGATATTTTACAATGATTTAAAAGATGCAAAAAATCAATATGAAAAAATAACTAAAAATATAAATACATCTGATTATTTAAAACAATATATATCATTAAATCAAATATTTTTTTTTGATTTTAATTTATATACACCATATAATAAAATTTTTTGTGATGATAATATTGCTCCATCTATTGATATGATATTACAATTTATTAAAATAAATAATATGAATAATTTACAAAAACAAATAAATAATTTATTAAAAAATTTTAATACAGATACATATTTTAATAATATATCTCATCATTTATTTATAACTCCCTATATATTAGATACAAAACAATTTAATAATTTAAACATTAAATATATTGAAAGCTTAATGCGTGTCATTAATACTCATATAAATGGTTGTTGGTTAGATTTGAATAATTTGAATGATTTTAATTTAAAGAAAATAGAACCAAATTTATTTATTAAATTATGTAATTCGTTAATTAAGCTTTATCAAGATAATTTTATTAACAAATTATTTATTGATAATAATAAATTATTAAATCTATAATATAATAATGATATTATTATTATTAATTATATTAATATTAATATTAATATTAATGGTAATATTTAATTTAGAATCATCCAATAATTCATGTACAGAATCATTTAGTATTAATGAAAAAATACCAAAAGTTATTTATTTAAGTTATAAAACCAAAAATATTCCAGATTATATTATACCTAATATTAAAAAGATTTATCCAGATTATGAAATTAAATTATATGATGATAATGATTGTAAACAATTTTTATTAGATAATTATGGACAATTATATGTTGATATATTTAATTTTCTTAAAGATGGGCCAATTAAAGCAGATTTTTGGAGAGTATGTGTTTTATATAAATATGGTGGTATTTATTTTGATTTAGATTTAGAACATATTAGAAATTTAAATGAAATAATAGATAACGATACAGATTTTGTAACAATCCAAACACATTGTAGATTTACATGTTTTAGAAAAAATGAATTGAATCCTGCTATAATTATAGCAAAACAAAATAATAAAATATTAAAACAATGTATTGATAGATATATAGAAAAATATTATAATAAAGACCCATATGAATATTGGGATTATTCAATAGTAAGTATTATGACAAAAATATTAAATAATACAATAAAAATTGAATCATATAAGAGTGGAACATATTATGATAAAGAAAATAATAAATATCAATTATTATTAGAAAGAGTTCCTATACTTAAACATATTAAATATGCATATATTCAAAATAATGGTGTGAAATATGCAAATGCTAGATATAAAAATTATGATGCAACAAATCATAATTTTTAACCAAAGTTAATATAATTAATATAATATAAATTATATTAATGATATTAATTCCAAATAATGAAAAAAGAGAATTTAAATATGGAATTTTACCTAATAAATTAAAATATACAATAATTTATGATAAAAATGCTGATAATTCAAGTGTAGTTGTATCTGTTAATACAGGCTCATTATATGAACCGATAGAATATATGGGATTAGCTCATTTTTTAGAACATATGTTATTTATGGGAAGTAATAAATATAAAGATGAAGATTATTATTTTAAAAAATTAAAAGAATATGGTGGTACTTCTAATGCATATACAGATGATATATATACAGTTTATTATTTTACTATATTAAGTATTAATTTAGATGAAGTAATTGATATTTTTTCTAGATTTTTTATAGATCCATTATTTAATATAAATGCAGTATCTAGAGAAATTAATGCAGTTAATTCAGAACATTTAAAAAATTTTAATAATGATTTATGGATATTAAGACAAATGATTTCAAATATAACTAAGAAAGATCATATTATTAATAGATTTAGTACAGGTTCTCATAAAACTTTCGGTAATAATATTGAAAAATTAAGAAATGTAATGATTGATTTTTTTAATAAATATTATTGTGCAAATAATATGTGTTTAACTATTCAAAGTAATAGACCAATAAATGAGATTGAAAAAATAATTAAAAAATGTTTTAGTGATATTAAACAAAAAAAAGTAGTTCATCCAATTATACCTATTTCTAAATTTAGTTCATTTAATAATGAATATCAATTAATAACTGTTGATGATGTTAATATTATTAATTATATATGGGAAGTTCCTGATTATAAAGAATTTAAATATAATAAAATTTTTGATATTATTTGTAATGGAATACAATTTAAATGTAAATATAATTTAGAAAATTATTTAATTGAAAATAATTTAGCATCTAGTATTGATATTAATTATATTGATTCAGGTATATTTTTATTATCAGTTGAAATTCTTCCTAATAAATCAAAAGAAGTATATTATAAAATTAATAATATTATTAAATATTATTTTAATAATTTAAAAAAAATTAATTGGGATTTGATATATGATTATAATATTAAATTGTTTGATTTAAATAATAATAATAAAGTAAAAGAAAACAATTTAGATTTATCTACTAAAATTTCATTAAACATGCATATATATGATGAAAAAAATTTATATATTGGAAATAAGCTAGTTATTCAAAAAGAATATAATAAATTAATAGAATGTTTAGATTATTTGACATTTAATAAAGTAAATATTATTTATGCAACACAAAATAAATTGGGTTCTAATTATAAAAAAGATAAATATTATGATAAATATTATTGTAAATTAACAAAATCATTTATAAATAATTCAATTGATGAATCTGATTTAAAATTTAATATTTGTATAAATCCAGATGTATTAAATATTAAACCAAAAGTTATTAAAAATTTAGATAAATATAATATTCCTAAAAAAATAGCTCCTAAATTTTGGTATGGTGGAGTATCTAAATTTAAGGAACCAGTTGTTATTGGTGAAATATGCATTCAATATCATAAATTCTTTAATAATATTAAATCTTTATTAATAAGTATAATATCAATAAATGTTATTAATTATTATATTAATTTATTATTTTGTAATGAAATTGATATTGGATATAGTATATTAATGTTATTAAATAATAGAACATCTGCTATTTCATTAAATGTAATTGGATTTAATGATAAATATATTGAATTATTTAATAAAGTTGTTGAAGAATTAATAAATATAAATCCATCTAATACAATAATTAAATCAAAAATAATATTATGTAAAAATAATTTAGAAAATATCAATAAAAGTTCTGCATGGGAATTATCTACAAGTTTATTATCATCAATGATTAATAAATATTCTTATTATTATAAAGAACAATTAAAAGAAATTAAAAATATTACAATTGATATGATTAAAGATAGAATTAATAAATTAATTAATATTAAAAAATTACCAATTACTACAATAATATATGGTTGTATAGATAAGACAGAATTAAAAAAATGTTCTACCTATAATATTAATAGAAAGATTGATAAATTACCATCACAAAAAATACCAAAAAGTATTACAATTAAACATCCTAATAAAGATGAAATGAATATATGTATTTCATATGTTTATTCAATATATAATAAAGATTTAGATCCATTATTATGTGCAAAATTATTAATATTAAATTCCATAATGGAAAGACCTGCATTTGATATATTAAGAACAAAAATGCAATTAGGATATGTAGTTCGTTGTAAATTAACATTAGATGAAATATCTTATATTAGATTATCAGTTATGTCTCCGCTTGATCATAAAAAAGTAGATGAATGTATGGAATCATTTATGAGTACTTATATGAAAGAATTATTAGAAACAATGACTAATATTAATAGATTTAAAAAATCTGTATATGATACATTAACTGAAAAATTTAATAGTTTACTAGAAATGGGTTCATTTTATGTAGAAGAAATAACAAATCAAGATTATATGTTTGATAGAAAAATTAAAATAGCTAATAAGATAAAACATATTTCATTAAATGATATATTAGAATTATATCATTCAATAATTAAAACTAAAAAAGTTATAAAAATTCTTTAATTTACATAGATGGTTGGCCAGAGCCAGGGCCAGAGCCAGGGCCAGGTGTTGCAGTTAATAGTGGGACATTTGTTGATGTAGCACTTGAAGTAGAGCCAAGGGTAGCTTTAGCAGTTTTATTGCTATAGAAAACAAGATAAACAATTAAACCAACAATTAAAAGAAATATAATGAGTCCAAAAAAGTATTTGTGGACTTCATCTCTTGAATAACAATCTTTATCTTCTTCAACATTGTTAGGTTGTGTAGTCATTTGAGTTTCAGTAGTAGACATATATATAATAAGATAGATTTAAAAAATTTATATATTTATATATTTTTTAAACTAATTTTTTATAATTTATTTCCAGAACCTACATTATATACATACTCATTTTTACTTCCTGGTATAAAATTACGTAATACTATATATTCTTTTTTATTATTATTATTTTTCATTAATATATATAACCAAACTATAATTAAAATTAATATTAATAAAGCAAATATCCAATTATAATTTTTTTTATTCTTATTAATATTATTAGTTTCATCATCTGTTCTATTACAACCACAACCCATTATATATAATATAATAGATTAAATTAATTTAATTATAAATTACATTTAATAGGTTCTTCGTTTTTATATACATTTCTATTATAAAATAAACTACAATCAATAGCATTTTCTTTTAATATTTTTTCAAATTTAGATATTAAATCTTGTTTCTTTTTAGCTATAGTCCAAACATATTCATCTATTGTTTTTTCTCCTGGATATACTGATAAATATAAAAATACTTCAACTTGTCGTCTATTAATAGGCATATCTTTATGAGAACAAAATCTAATTGCTCTTCCTATAATTTGAAGTATTCTACTCATATTCCAATAAGGTTCTAAAATGTGAACCTGACTAACTCTTAATAATGAAACACCTTCTTTAATTGATGGTGAACCTAATATTATTTTAATTCTAGAACCATCTGCATTTTCTTTTTTATTAAATATATATTTAATTTCTTCTTTTACATGATGTGGCTCATCACCTGACCATACTGCATATCTTTTCTTTCCAGAACCATATGTTTTATAATTTTTATAACCATGATATTCTAAATATTGAATTAATGGTTTAATACCACCTAATTCTTTAAAATTACTATATATAAAATCAGGACCTTCTGATTTATTAATTTTATTTAATATTTTATAAAATTTTTTAGAATAATTTATTATATTATGTTTCTTTAAATTTGAACCTACTAATGATGCAAATCCTTTTTCACCAATTTTTTTATTAGGATATGCTATATTACTAATCATTCTTGGACCTAACATAAAATTTGTTGGTAATTTTAATATATCATTACCCATAAAATTTCCTTTTGTTTCTTCATCCATAATTGTTCTATATGATTTATATTGAAATGGTTCCATTTTACATCTAACTATATTAAATATAGTTTTTGGAAAACTTTGTGGCGGTGCACCTCTATAATAAGAAATTTTATTTTGTAAAAATTTTGCAAGTTTTTCTTTATTTATTATTTCATATTTAATTTCACCTTCATGTTTAGTTTGTTTAACAAAAGATGTATAAAAATCAGGACCAATTGGTATTTCACCTCCTTTTAATAAATTTAATGTTAATGCAATTTCATCAGGTTTATCAAACATTGGCGTTGCTGATAATAATATAATTCTTGTTTTACTATCAGATTTATCAATGACTCTTTTTAAATTAGTATAAAATGGACCATTTTCAGAAATCATATTTTGTATTTCATCTATTATTAATAATGTATTATTTAATTTAATCTTATTATATTCACATAATTCAACAAATTTATGATAACTATATATTGTATAATAATTATTAATTCTTTTATCTGCTTTTTTTAATATTAATTTATATTGTTCATCTTTTGGAGATAATGATGATATTTCTTGTCTTTCATCATCAGTAAGATAATTACCACATTGACCTCTTAATTCATCTTTAAAATTTCCAATTAATGCAGCTGGTAATACTACTATAATATTCATTTTCTCTTTGAATTGTTCTGCAATAGTAATAGCAGTACATGTTTTACCAGCACCAATTTTATGATAGACTAATAAACCTTTACCGGATAGAGAACTTTTAAAATAATCTTTTAAAAATAATTGTTGAGGTTGAAAATTAAAATTAGTAGGACGGCATATATCTTCCATTCTTTCATTACTCATTTTTAATTTATATTTTTTAAATTTTTTTGTAATACTTGAAATAGTTGATTTCATAAATTATTATTATATAGAAAATAAAAATAATAATTAATTTAAGAATATAACAGTTATTAATAATTAATGGATACAACTATTAAAATATTAAATACAAATGATTTAGAACAAATATTAGACCATTTTGATAAAAATTATGATAAAATAATTAAATATTCTGATATTAATAAAGTAATTCAAATATATTATACACGTATTAATTATGATTTATTATTAAAAAACAATAATTATAAACATAAAAATTATTATACTCATTATAATGTTATTAATAAATATTTACCATATTTAAATAAACATACACAAATTATTATTATACAATTAATATCTAATTGTATGCATGGACAAATAATATTAAATAAAATACCTGATATAATGAATTCTTTATCTGTAGATAATATTAAATATATAATTAAAACAAATTCAAATACATGGACTTTTCCAATATTTTTATATTATTTAAAACTTATGAAACAATGTGAAATAAATTTTACTGACCAAATGATAATTGATAATTATTGTAATACTGATGATAGAATTTATAAATATATGGTTAAAAATAATAATGAATTACAGTTATTAATATATAATGAAGTTATTATATTAGAAATAATAAATAATTTATTTACATTAGGTATTCCTAATAAATATATTTTAAGAAGAATTAAATATTTAAATGAAGCTATACCTGAATTAAAAAAAATTTCATATAATATTATTTCTATTTGTATTACACATTCTACTAGAATATTACCAATATTAATGAAACATTATCCAGTTTCATTACAACAGATTGATATATATGAACTTATTAATTATATATATAATTATTATTATAATAATAATTGTTTTGATATTAAAAAATTATTTTTATCAATATATGATTTATTATTAACTACTACTGAAAAAAATACATTTGTAATTTGTGGATTATTTAAAATAGGAACTTCATTTGGTAAAAATATAATAGATGGTTATAATGATTTTAATAATTTAAATACAATTATAAAAAAGTTATTAGATGAAATAGATTATACTATAAATAATATAAATAATTTAAATACAGATGAGTTTAGAAATATGGTAAATTCAATTGGTTTTCATAATATATCATCATGCTATTTATTAAATGATTCTACTAATATAAATAAAAAATCAATTTATTATTTAATGCCATTTATGGTAGCTTATGGTGAATATTCCAAATATTATAATAAATTAAGATATTATTTAAGTTGCTATATTAAAAATATTAATAGAAAAAGAATTGCTATTAGAAAATTAAAATTATATCCAATTATTAATGAATTAAATAATAAAAATAAATCAGCTATTAAAAAACCACCATATCATTTATATCCAGGACAATTACAAAATTTTAAAAATATGCATTTTTTATTAAAAGAAAAAGCTGATGGTGTATTAGTAAATACATTACCTAAAAATATTTTTCCTAATATTCAAAATAGTATTAATAATAATTTAAAAGCAGAATATATGGAAGATTTAGACCTATATTTAGTATTTGATTTAGATGATATTAATCATATTAATAATCATATGATTATTCATAATAACCATCCATATGGACAAAAAACTATTCCAATTATAAAAAATGAAGAAGAACTTATAATTGAATTAAATAATGAAAGAAATAAATTAAAAGAGTTTTTAGATATGCCATATGATAATTATAGATGGTATCCAAAACCAGCATGGAAAATAATAGATATTGATACTTTTATTGAACCATTAATTAATTTTATTAATATGAAAAATAATATTAATATTAATATTAATAGTCCTATAAAATTAGATGGTTTTATATTAACTCCAATTAATTCAAAATTTAATAGGGAAATAAAAATAAAACCAAAAAAATTATATACAATTGATTTATTATATAAAAATAATAGTTGGTTTGATAGAGATGGATATGAATGGAATATTAATATTAATAATTATCATGAATTAAAAGATAATCAAATCTGGAGAATTTATCCAAATAATAATAATATATGGGAAGCTAAAGAAATTAGATATGATAAAATTAAACCAAATCCTCATAATGTAGTTGTTAATATTATGGATTTATATAATTTAGATTATAATTATCATTATAATAATATATATCATGAAGTAAATTGTAATGATATAGTTTGGAAGAAAATAGTAGATGATACTAATAATATTATAAAATTAATGTTTAATAAAATTAATACTAATAATTATAATATATTAGATTGTGGGTGTGGCTCTGGAAGAATTATAAAATATTTAAATAAATTTAATAAATATGTTGGTGTTGATATTGATATGGATATGATTGGAAAAGCAGTAAATAATTATAATAATGATAATCATTATATGATTCATAATATTAATTTTATGTATTGTGATTTAAATTCAACAAACTATCCAAATATATTGAATGATAAATTTAATCTTATTACTTGTATTAATAGTTGTATGTATTTTATGAATGATAATTTTTGGGGAAAAATTAATGAAATTACAACAGAATCAACTATAATGATTTTAAATATAGTTGATAATATAATTAATAATGATTATTATATGGAAATTAAAAATAATAAATTATATTATAAATTTCCAATTCATAATACAATAAAAGAAGAACCATATATAGAAATATCATTTTTAAATATTTTATTAAAAAAATTTGGATGGAAAATAATTAATGAATATAAATCTAATAATAATAATATAACTGATAATTATAAATGGATGATTTTACAAAAAATATCTACAACACACTTATGAATAACGATTGATAGATGCATATTCTGAACCTTCATATGGCATTATATTATCATATGGGCTTGATTTAACTTCTTTAATATTATTATTAATAATATTATCGTCTTCTTCATCTAAATTTTTAATTCTATCAATAATTCTTTTCTTTTTATTTTCAATTGATTCTTTTAATTCATCTGTATCAATGTATTCAAGGGGAGATAAATTATCAATATTATTATTTAATTGAGCAATCCCTTCTTTAATTAATTCAGATAATTTAGTTTTAATTAATTTATATTTTTTAGCTTTATTAATAGAATAATTAATTAAATTTTTAGAAACAATATCATTTATAGTTAAATTATTATTAATATGATTAATAATTAAATTACATATAACTAACGCCTCTTCTTCACTATATGTTTTTAATATTAAATAATTATTATCAATATCTACATCAATTAAATCTGATTTAATAATTGGCAATGATTTCCATAACATAATTTTGTCAACATATTCATTTATATTATTTATTTTAATATAATATTTATTAATGTGAGAATAATATTTTATTTTATTCCATGGATTTGGTTTATCAAATATTTTTTCTTCAGATTCAGTTGTATCATCTTTATTTTCCATTTTCTCACTAAACATTTTCTCACATTTATTATCATAATTTAAATATAAATCAAACCCTAATATAATTATTATTATTAAAATAGGAATATATATCATTATTTGACTAGAGATTTAATTTTTTAAATTAAATATTATATGTGTTAGTGTGAGATTCATTGATTTCATAATAAATAATATATATATCGTTAGAAGTATAATTATTTATAATATTATTATAATGTATTTTAATGAAATTGATTTAATGGAACAAATACAAAAATTTAATTTTTCTGAACAAATGAGATTTATATCTAAACCATTTAATACTTTTTTTTTTATAATTATGATAATAATATTATATATTTACAAAGTTTTAAATTTAGACGATGTTATTTTAATTATAAAAGGAACTATTGCATGTAGTTTAATAAAATATATATTTAAAAGAACACGGCCATATCAAGAAAATAATAAAATTAAAAATTATTCTGGTAGTGAACATAAATTATTAGCAGATAAATATTCTTTTCCAAGTGGTCATACATTTGCAGCAACATTTTTATCATTAGTGATGCTTCATAAATATCCTACTGAATTTATATTTAATATAATAGCAATTTTAGTTGGATTTAGTAGAATATTTTTAGGTGTTCATTATCCAACAGATATAGTTGGAGGAATGTTATTTGGTTTTATATTTTATAAAATATTAAATTAATCTTTGTTCATATAAAACAATTTTAGTTAATTTCCTATGATAAATTAAAATTATTTATATTCTTCTAATATTTTCTCTATAAACTTGATTAAATATAGAACCTCTATCAAATGCTACCATATGAGATATAGTTGGTATATCTTCAATATGATAACCTTGTTTATTTAAATATGGTAATATATTAAATGAATAATAATTTTTTTCAAACATTTTTTCAAAGAGATCATTCATCCATTCTTCTAATTTTTTATATAAATGAAAATATTTTTCAACAATAAGAATATAAAAATCTTTCCATTTTAAATCTTTTATATCTTTATTAACTTTATTTATAATATCTCTAGAAACTGATTCATTTCCTATATTATCTAATTTCCAAAAACCAAATTCATATTTAAAATAAGTATTATTATTTATAATCTTTGATTTATAATAATCATATATAGTTGAACAATATAATTTTGTTGATAAATATTCTTTATTTTCATCATAATTATCTGTAAATTCTGTAAAATTTTTATAATTAAAATATACATAAGCTGTCTTGTATTTAAATATTCTTGATATATGAGATATAAAATTCATATCAATTTCATTATAATAATCATCGTAATAACATACTGAACGTTGATAATTCACATATACATTATCACCCATTTCTATTGTAAGAATTGGATATCCATCTTTATATTTATTAATAATAAAACCATCTTTGGTATTATTTTTATATAAATTAGCATATGAACTAGTTGAGTCAAACCATTGAGCAATATATATTTCATTTTTATATCTAAATTGACCATAAATATCACATTTATCAAGGAAATGTTTAAATAAATCAATACGACTATTATTATTTATATTTATTTCTTCTATTTGAATAGATGGTATTTTATGGTCAGGTTCTATATTTAATTTAATTGTATTATTTGAAACAAATATTAAATCAAATTCATATTTCTTTTTAATAACTTTTTCAAATTTATCATTAATATGGTAATAATTAGCCTTATCATTTCTAGCAACTAATTTTAATTTACTAAATGGTTGAATTAAAAATTCTTCTTCTTTAGGAAATAAACTAAAATTTTCAATTAATAATCCAACGCCTTTTATATTTTTAGGAATATTAATTTTAACTAAAACTAAACCAAAATCCATTTTAACACCTGGTGAATAAAAAGGATCTCTTGTAGTTGATGTAAAACCATTATCAATAAAAATATCTCCAATATTTAATTTTTTTAAATAATCATCATCCCATACAAATCTATAAAAATAATAATCATTTGGTAATTCAGCTTTATTTATTGTATTTAGAATTTTATTTAATCCATCATATAAATATTGATTAATTGGTAATTTTTCTCTTAATATTTTATTAAATAAATAGCTACCTGTCATTGAATAAAAATTAATCCATCCAACACATTTATTATCAATAATTAAATTCATATGATTTAATATAGTTTCATAACTAATATCATTTTTAGATACTAATTTACAAATATCATAATGTAATTTTTTATCAACTAAATCACCTGGATTTAAAGTATCTATTAATTTATTATTCATACCTAATTTAATTAATTCATTTTTTGTATAATATGGATTCAAATGAAATGAATAAGGATGAAAACTATTACGTTTACAAATTGATATTGATAAACCATAATCAGGTGAATATCTATATAAAGTCTCATATGATGTCTTCTCTAAATAATCCAAATCATAATTATCTATAATTTTAATCATATTATCATAATGTTTAAACTTTTCAGAATCTTTATTTAATTTATCTTTTTTATTAATAATCCATTGTTTAATTTCATCAGTTATAAATCTATAATGACAATTAACTAATCTATAATAAAGTTTCATACTATTAATAGGATAAATATTATCACTAAAAATATCATACATTGGAATATATTCTGAATATTGAGAAATTGCTATTTTATCTTTTTGATTTTTTAATTCTATTTTTCTATTAAATATTTTTTGTATCATTTCAAAATCAATTTTCATTAATATTAATTATAATTAGATTAATTATAATTAAAATTTAATAAGGTTAATTATAATCTCAATTATCTTGATTATTATCTTGATAATTATCTTGATTATCATCTTGATTATTATCTACAACATTTAGATCATCATATTTATGTATATTTAAATCATCTCCATTAAAATTTTCTAATTTTCTATTAATAAATGTTTCTTTTTTAAAAAAAATCATATAACTAATTAATAAAACACCGAAAAATATAATTATATGTATAAGTTCCATTAAATATTTATAGATAAATATTTTTATAAATAAATCTAAGGATTATTATATGATTATTTTTTATTTATTAATTATTATTATTGTTGTATTATTGTTAATGCCTCATGACAATCAAGAAAGTTTTATAGTAAGTTCATTTAAAAAAAATATATTAGCAAAATCAGATAATTTGAGTAAATATTTAATACTTACATAAATTATTTCATTAGTTCTACATTTAATATTAAATTATCAAATGGTGTTTTATCAAGTGCTTTGATAAAATATAATGCTTCATTTTCAAAATAAAAATCTATATAACATGTAGTATTATCATAATTACTTATATTTATACGACCAATTTTACCCCATTCACTAACTAATTCATTTAATTCTAAAACTGTTATATCATCTGGTAAATTTGAAATTTTTATAACAACTATTTTTCTTTTATCTATTTTTTGACTCATATTATAAGTTTTCATATCATGAAACTTTGTATCATTAATCTTAGTATCATTAGATGTAAATTTATTTTCTAATACTGTATTTAAATTTAGTGATTCTTTACCACATTTTAAAGTCACATGAGGACCACCGCATTTTCTGCATTTAATTAAAGAAGCCATTAATATATATTAATATAAATTATTTAAATCATTTAAAAAATATAGTTATAAAAAATAAATATAAATTAATATTAATGGTAGAATTCGTTGATATATGTTGTGGGTTAGCATGGGGAGATGAAGCTAAAGGTAAAATAGTCAGTTATATATCAAATAGATATGATTTTGTTTGTAGATGGGCTGGTGGAAATAATGCAGGGCATACTATTTATATTAATAATATTAAATATAAAACTCATTTAATACCTTCTGGTGTTTTTCATAATATAAAATCAATAATTGGTCCTGATTGTGTTGTTAATATTAAAAGTTTTTTTGAAGAATTAGATTATTTAAAAAGTAATGGATTTGATACATCTCTTATTAAAATATCACCAAAAGCTCATATTATTACAGATTCTCATATAGAAGAAGATAAATTAAAATATGGAGCTCTTGGAACTACATCAAAAGGTATTGCACCATGTTATAGAGATAAATTTGGAAGAACAGGTATAAGAGCTGAAAGCTGTCAAGAATTAAAAGATTATATTTGGGATGAAGAATTATATGGAAAAATATTATGTGAAGGTGCTCAAGGATTTTGGTTAGATATTAATTATGGAAATTATCCATATATTACATCTAGTACTACATTACCATATGGTTCATGTTGTTTAGGATTTCCACCACAAAAAATAAGAAAAATATATGGTGCTGCTAAAATTTATGATACACGTGCTGGTACTGATCCAGATTTTCCAGAAGAATTATTAGAAGATGTTGAATTAAGACAAATTATAATTGAAGGTAAAGAATATGGAACAACTACTGGAAGAATGAGAAAAGTTAATTGGTTAAATATAGATAAATTAATTCAATCAATAAATATATCAGGATGTACTGATATAATTATTTCAAAAGTAGATGTATTAGAAAAATTAAAATTATTTAAATTAATCTATATGAATAATATTAATGTATTTGAAAACATGAATGATATGAAAAATTATATAATTGAAACATTAAATAATAAGTGTCCTTTATTATTAAATATAATTTATTCTGAACATTTAGAAGATATTAATTATTTGTAATTATAATTATTTATAATTATAATTTTGGCCATTTAAAAGTATTTTTCTTAATTAATGGTATTCTTAATAACCATAAACCTCCTATAATAAATATTAAACCTAAATATTGAAAAGAATATTCTAATCGTTCACCTAATATAAAATATGCATATAATGATTCTAATAAACCATTAATACCATCCCATGCATTATTTACAACTAATAATGTAGAATTTTGTAATGATATTATTAACATTATAAATATACCAATATAACCACTAATACCTACACCTAAATTAAATAATCCACCATTATTTGAAAAATTTTTTACACCCGTATCGCCTATTATTTCTATTAACGATAATCCTAATATTTGTGATAAACTCATATTATTATATATAATATTATTATTTAAAGAAATATTATTATATATTATTATAATAGTTCCCTCTTAGCTCAGTTGGTTAGAGCGTGCGGCTGTTAACCGCAAGGTCACAGGTTCGACCCCTGTAGAGGGAGATTATTCTCTTGAGAATATGCTTATCTAATATTATAATATAAAAATATATTATAATATAATAACAATGTCAAATAATCATTTTAATTTATTCAATGTATATGCTTTACAATTAGATAAAACTGTATATAATAATATATATATATATTTTATAGAAGAATGTCAAAATCAAAATACTAATAATTTAATTATTAATTATAATAATAAAATAATTAATATAATATTTAATGATATAGATGATATGATGATATTTTATATATTTAAGGATGACCCTTTATTATATACAACATATGAAGATATGAACCCATATACTATAGTTTATAATCAAACTGATATAGAAAAAGATGAATTTATTGATTTTTTAAATTATATAAATATTAATGAAGAACCTATTTTTTATTCATTTTCTTATATGAATTAACCATAGTTCACAATGATTAAAAGTGATTTCATTCGCAATATTATATTAAGACAGCTTCATTATATTTTATATATTTACGATTCAATTTATCTTCATTATGTCCTCCATTAGGTCCATTTCCATATGCAGGTGGTCTATAAATTTTATCAACATTGCCTATATTAATAATATCTTTAAAATTATTTATAAATTTATTATTAATAAAGAAAGCATTTACTCCTTTAGTATCACAATAAATTAATGTATAATTATATTTATTTAATAATTTATTATATGATAAAAGAGATGAACCAAAATAATTAGTTTTATCCCACATATAATCTCCATTATAAATAACTACTTTATCTTCAGTTGGTAAATGTGTTGCATTATATTCAACAATAATTATATCACTTTCATATTCTTTTAATATATTATTAGTTAGATAAAAATCATTAAAATCAATATCAATGCATAATAAATTAATATATTTTGGAACATTATATTTTTTAAATAAATTGACTATATTATCTTTAGTTAAAAATTCTTTTTGTAAATTTATATTAGTATTTTCATTACTACCATCCATTAAAAGTCCTTTCCAATTATATTTTTCTCTTAAAATTCTAGTATTACATTCCATACCATTCTCTACACCAAATTCTACATAATATTTATTATATTTATTATTTTGATATATTAAATCTATAATCTTTTCAATAATACCATCTTCACCATTTTGAGAATATATTTGTTTTTCATAATTATTTAAAAATATTTGATTTGTCATTTTTTCTATTGGTTTTATTAATATTAATAATAATAATAAGATTAATAATATTATTGTAATAATTAATAACATTATTATTATATATATTATTATTATATATAATAATAATGTTATTAATTTTACCACATCAATTATATAATATAAATATTTTAAATAAAATATTATCAAAAGATAATTATATTATATTATGGGAACACCCTCATTATTTTAAAAAATATAAATATAATAAGAAAAAACTTGTATTACATAGAGCATCAATGAGATATTATTATGATTTATTAAAAGAACATAATTATAATGTTCATTATGTAGAATTTAATAAAAAAATGACATTTAATAATTATCAGGTATTTGATCCAATAGATAAAATTAAATTACCTAATAGATATACTACATTAGAAAGTCCTAATTTTTTATTAACTAAAGAACATTATAAAGAATTTAATAAACAAAGAAAATCAAAAAGAGTTATATTTAATAATTTTTATATGTGGTCTAAGAAAAAATTAGATATACATCCAGAATTAAAATCAATGGATAAGATGAATAGAGAAAAATATACCTCATCCAAAGTCCCCCCTATGCCAAAACTAGGAAAAACAGATACTATTTATATAAAAGAAGCTATAAAATATGTTAATAAATATTTTTCTAATAATTATGGTAATACTGATAATTCAAAACATAGTTTTAATTATCCAATAACACATAAAACAGCAATGAAATGGTTTTATCATTTCTTAAAATATAAAATTAAGAAATTTGGACCTTATCAAGATTTTATTAATAAGGATAATCATACAATGTTTCATTCTATTCTTAGTAGTAGTATAAATATAGGTTTAATAAATCCAATTGATATAATAAATATTATTAATAAATTTAAAAATAGAATTCCAATAAATAGTTTTGAGGGATATTTAAGACAATTATTTTGGAGAGAATATCAGAGATATTGTTATAATTATGCTGGAATTAATTATAATAAAAATTATTTTGGAAATAAAAAAAAATTAACAAAAGATTGGTATGAGGGTACATTAGGAATAGAACCAGTAGATGATTTAATTAAAAGTGGATTTGATACTGGATATATTCATCATATAGGACGTTTAATGGTTATTGGTAATTTTATGAATTTAAATGAGATTCATCCTAAAGAAGGTTTCAGATGGTTTATGGAATTTTCAATTGATAGTTATGAATGGGTTATGCATCAAAATGTTTATGAGATGGTTTTCTTTATAACTGGAGGTCAAACAATGACAAGACCATATATTAGTAGTAGTAATTATATTATTAAAATGAGTAATTATGATAAATCTAAAAATGAATGGGCTTATAAATGGGATACTTTATATCATCATTTTCTTATAAAACATAGAGCTAAATTATACAAATTTAGATATTACTTTCCTAATTTATAATAATATTTTATGAGACGTCGAAACCATTAGAATTATTACTTAAAATATTAATTTACTTTGTAAATTATAACTCACAAATAAAAATTGATTCGTGGATTGATAAAATTTATAAATTTTATCAATACAACGGATTAACTTTCTAATATCTTAGACTTTGTCTAAGATATTAGAAAAATTGAAATATTTTCGGACGTCTTAAATATATATTATGACCTTGGTCATAATATATATTTAATGAGACGTCGAAACCATTAGAATTATTACTTAAAATATTAATTTACAAAGTAAATTAATATTTTAAATAAAAATTGAAATATAGTTAATCTATTAAGATTATTCATATATTAATGGAAACTATTATACTTCGTACTATTGATAATAATCTAATCTCAATTGATATAAATATTATTAAATATAGCAATACAATTAAAAATATGATAGATTGTATAAATTCTGATGAACAAATAGTTCATCTATATAATGATAATTGCACATCAGAAATTATTCAAATAATTAAAACTTTTTTAGAATATATTCATTCTCATCAAAATGAATTGAATGAATTAAAGCATTTTAATAAAACATTAGGAAATTCTCATTTAAATCAATGGTTGTTAGATTTTATTAATATTGAAAACAAAATGTTAATCAATATTATTAATGCATCTGATTATCTTGATATTAAAGATTTACTTGATTTTGGCTGTTGGGCAATTGCAAATAAAATTAAAAATCTATCTTCTGAAGAAGTTAAAAAAATATTTTAATTTTTTATTTAAAATAAAAACATAAAAATATATATATTAAATGAAATGATACAATATATGACACTATATTTAATATAGTATATCCAGGCTGATGATATTTATCTAAATTTAACAAAGTATATATTTTTATAATATATTTACTGAATAACTTGTTAGTTCTATTTTCAGTATCTTCAAATTTTTGAAAACATAAAGGTTTATAATAACTATATTTTAATATTGATAAATTTAACCAAATATGATCATTTTGCATAATAAAACCTTTTTCATATGTTTTAATAAAATAATAAACATAATCTCTATTATAAATAACTCCATGAGATGTTAATAGAAAATAAGATTTTATATGATTTAATGATGATACATTAGGAGCACTTATATGAAATATAGGTCCTAAATTATAAACATGATAAGGATTATTTTTAATAAATTGTCCAATATCATCTACTATATATTGATTTATTGTATCATCAAAATAAAAATCATCTTCAAATACAATTATATTTTTATAATTATGTTTTAATGCATCTAAAAAAACATGATAATATGCATCATTTAAATCATTTATAGTATTTTGTTTTTTTAATTGTTTTTTACATTTTTTAAATCCTTTATTATGCTGTATTGTTATAGTATTATGGGGAATATAAGTATTTATTTGATTCATATAATGAGCTCTTCTACTACTATCTTCCATTGTTAAAATATATACCATATCAATATAATTATCAAACATACCTTTTTTATTATTTATAATTTCATATCTATAAGCATGAGAATTCATTATATTATAATAAATTATATTTATTATAATATAAACTAATTATTATAATGATAATAATACAGTGTCTATAACAATTCTATCTTGATTAACTCTTATATCCAAATTTTGTATATTATTTTGTCCTGATGTTTCTATTAATAAATAATCCTTTTTCAATAAATTAATATAATTTCTAAATGTCCCTTCTATATCTATATTTTTACCATATTTATTATTATCTGTTTTTATTTTATTATTATCATCTATTAATATTGTAAATTTTTTATAATTATCATTTATATTATTATTTAAATTAGTATATACTAAATCAGATATATTAAAAGATAATTCTGTATTAGTAGGTGTTATAGTTGAACCAATACTACCATTATTATTTTTATAGAAACCCCATCCTTCATGAAAATCAATAATAAAATCAGCTTCATTTACAAAATTTAATATTTTTTTAATAATTGGATTTATTTTAGATTGATTATATTTAATTTTTTTTGGAAATTTTCTATTTAAATCACCTATCTGTGGCATTAATCTCATATTCATTTGTAATGCACAATAATTTACATATGGTACTAATATTAATTTATGTTTTATAGTTATTTTATTTGTATTTATATCATTCATTAAACTTAATATTGCTTTTGAACCTGCAGGTTCATTCCCATGTATTCCTCCTAATATTAATATAGTTTTATTATTATCTGTTTTAATACCATAAGTATAATGTTCTAGATTATTACATATTTTATTTATATAATTATTATTATAAAAATTAAAGCCAAAATATATAATTATAATTAATAATATTAATAATATTAAATATATAGTCATTATAATTATTCAGATTATAATCCTTCAGATTATAATCCTTAGGATTAATATCTGAATAATTATAATCAGACAGATTAAAATGAGTATTTTTATATTTAGAAGAGATTTTAGAATAAAAGACAATACAGCATTAAATGCTTCATTAAATGAAGCAATAGTTAATTCAACTAATATTTATCCTATATTTATTTTTACACCAGAACAAATAAAGACTAATTCATATAAATCTGATAATAGTGTTCAATTTATGATAGAATCATTATTGGAATTAAATAAAGAAATTAAAATAACTTTTTGTTATGGATATATAGATGATGTATTAAATGATATTATTAAACATAATAAAATAAATGCTATTTATACTAATACTGATTATACTCCCTATAGTGTGAAAAGAGAGAAGCTAGTAGAAAAAGTATGTAAGCATCATAATATTGAACATCATTTTTATCATGATATTACATTATTTGAACCTAATACTATAAAAACTAGTAGTAATAATATATACCAAAAATTTACACCATTTTATAGATATACTATTAATGAGAAAGTAAGAGAACCATTATCTAAAACAATAAAAAATATATCAAGTGTTCATACTAAATATAGTATTAGTAAAGATAAATTAAAAAAATTTTATAAAGAAAATAAAAATATTCATGTTCATGGTGGAAGAAATAATGCATTAAAAATATTACATAATACAAACAATTTTAAAACTTATGAGAAGACTAGAAATATAATGCACTTAAATACAACTAATTTATCTGCTTATTTAAAATTTGGATGCATTTCTATCCGTGAAGCTTATCATTTTTTTGTTTCAAAATTAGGTAAAAAACATCCATTAGTTAGACAATTAATTTGGAGAGAATTTTATTATCATCTTGGATATGGATTTATTGATAGATTTGGTAAATCATTAAAACCAAAATATGATAAAATAAAATGGAGTAATAATTCTAATTATTTTAAAAAATGGAAAGAAGGTAAAACTGGATTTCCTATTATTGATGCATGTATGATGCAACTTAATACAACTGGATATATGCATAATAGAGGTAGATTAATCGTTAGTAGTTTTCTAATTAAAAATTTAATGATTGATTGGAGATATGGTGAAAAATATTTTGCTAGAAAATTAGTAGATTATGATGTTCTTGTAAATCAGGGTAATTGGCAATGGAGTTCTGGTAGTGGAGCTGATAGTCAACCATATTTTAGAGTATTTAATCCATCAAGACAATCAGAACATTATGATAAAGATGGCCTTTATATTAAAAAATGGCTACCTATATTAAAAGATATAGAACCCAAACATTTACATGATTGGGAAACTTATCATACTCAATATACTATTAATTATCCAAAACCTATTGTTAGTTATGCTGATAGTAAAAAGAAAGGATTATCTATGTACAAAAGATATTTATAGATATACACAAAAATTAATTATTTTTTGCATAATTATATGCATCTCTACACATAATATCTATTGAATAGTCTGCAGTCCAATTTAATAAATTATTTGCTTTATTAACATTTGCATAATTTGATTCAATATCTCCTGATCTTCTAGCAATAAATTCATATGGAACATTTATATTATTTACATATATAAAAGTATTAACTAATTCTAAAACAGTTGTTCCTTTACCAGTACCTATATTAAATACATCATAATTAGAATCAGAATTATATTTAATTGAAGCCATATGTGCTTTTGCTAAATCAACTACATGAATAAAATCTCTTATACAAGTTCCATCTCTTGTATTATAATCATTGCCATATATTGATAATTTATCATATTTATTTGTTGCTACTTTTAAAATATATGGCATTAAATTGTTTGGTATATCATTTGGGTCTTCACCTATTAATCCAGAACTATGAGCTCCAACTGGATTAAAATATCTTAAAATAACAAATTTACAAAGATTATTACTATAATTATAATCTTTTATAATTTCCTCAATCATATATTTAGTTTTTCCATATGGATTAGTAATATTTAAACCAACTTGACTATTTTCAAATAATGGAATTTCAGTAGGTATTCCATAAACAGTTGCACTAGATGAAAATATAAATTTTTTAACATCATATTTTTCAACCATTTCTAGTAGATTAAGGGTTGATATTATGTTTTTATTATAATAAAGTAAAGGTTTTTTTATAGATTCATTTACAGATTTTAATCCAGCTAAGTGAATAATTATTGATATTTTGTATTTTTTAAATAAATCTTCTAATAATAATTTATCACAAATATCAAATATAAACAATTCAAATGATTTATTTGTAATTAATTTTATTTTATCTTTAACTGTTATTTTTGAGTTTGATAGATTATCAATAACTATAACATTATAGTTATTGTTAAGTAGTTCTACAACTATATGACTACCTATAAATCCTAAACCACCTGTAACTAATATCATTATTAAGCTAGATGTTTTTTATTTTAAATGAAATTTGAGATGCGTGTGTTGTAATGATTAAAATATCATTTTAACCCCTCCAAGAGGAAGAGGCACTACACGTAAAGGGAAGACTGTAATCATGTTAGATGACCATGTATTGGGCATCACATGTTTTTGAGCATAAATACGAGTCTTGTGAATAGTACGGCACGTGGAATTACAATACCAAACATCATCTATTTTAACTCCATATTTTTCACGGTCAGAATAAGTATTATAACAAGCAGGACATTTAAACTCACACGGACCGTTCTTTTTTTCTATTTTTAGTTCAACTACAGGCGTAGAAACAGGAGGAGTTGGGACAATCGTCTTTTTAACAGAGTCTTCTAATTTTTTCTTGCTAATAAACATATAAACAACAAGAATAACTAAAACGGGAATAATAATAGAGTTAAGGTTAATACAAAAAGTGTTATAATTGGGTGATACTACAAGCGCCTGCATCATAAGATTTTTTATTATGAAACATATTTGATAAAATAATTTCAATTTTTTTTAATAATAGTAAAAGTTATAAATATTCAAAATTATAAATAGCTATTAACATGATTGATTAAAGAAATAAACAGGGTGCATGATATACTGTTGCATGTGATTAAATGGGACTCCCATGTAAATTGGAATCGGCGATGGTGGTGCTGCATATATCATTGGGGGTGGGCTTAATCCAGGAGGAGGTGTGATTGACCGTCTCATTGTGTATTGAGGTATCACAATTGGGGGAGGGCAATTAAGAATTGGTTGTGCTTGTCCAATAAATTCGGGTTTTTTGATTTGACCAATTGGGCGGCCGCGTGGTTTACCGCGAGGTCCACCTACTGGGCCACCAATAACGCCATATTTAATGCGTGGGCTGGCTAATTGATAATGCGTGGATGAACAGAACCAGTATGGATTATATGCGATTCCATTGCATTCATTTATATCAAATTCATTCGAGCAATAATCACACTTCTTCATAATACAATTACATTTATTAGGGCAAATGTTAGAAATAAGGTTAGATTTACAATTTATGCATTTTGTAGATGACATACTCTTTTATTAAATACCATATAGTAGAAAAAATATTCAATTTTTATTTGTGGGTTATAATTTACAAAGTAAATTATAACTCACAAATAAAAATTGATATATATTATAAATACATAAATATATATATATATTAATATGCTTTATGATAGACAATCACGGACTTATGGTTTAGATGCAACTAATAAATTACAATCTAGTACAGTATATATTATTGGGCTTAAGAATGGATATGCTGCTGAAATTTGTAAAAACTTATCATTAAGTGGTGTAAAAAGACTCATTTTAATTGGAAATGAACTAATTGATGATAATGATAAAAATAATTGTATATTTTATAGAAATGAAGAAGGTTATTGTTGGGAAGCATTAAATAAACATATTAATAAAATAAATAATGATATTATTGTTGAACATTTAGATGATACATTTAAATTTCAACAATTTAGTTGTGTTATTATTATTAATAAAACTTATAAGGAAATTTTAGATTATAATATGTTTACACGATTTCATAATTGCAAGTTGGTATATATGGTAGCAGGTGGTATAGCTGGTTCTATTTTTGTTGATACAAATGAAAATCATCAGGTATATGATTTAACTGGTGAAAATAAAGATACAGTTCCTATTAAGGATATAATTATAGATAATAATCATATTAAAATTGTTTGCGGGAAACATAATTTCACATATGGTGATAATATTAAATTTAGTAATTTAATTGGTGAGAATTTATCATATTTTAAAGATAATGTTTTTACTATTATTGATACTAATAATTACAGTATAAATATAATTAATAATAATATTAATAATGATATTAAATTTATTAATGGGAATATTGAATATGTTAAGAAAGTAAAAGTTTTCAATCAACAAAATATAGAATATACTCATCCTTCAGATATTTATAAAAATTTAAACAGTATGCTTATTAATAATAAATGTGAAGATGATAAAATTAATAAAAGCTTCAAATATACATTTCAACCTATCATTAGTATCATGGGAGGTTTTGTTAGTAATGAAGCTATTAAATTATTAACTAATAAATATACACCTATTAATCAATGGTTTGATTGGACTGATTTTGATATTATTAAAGATTATAATAATATTGATGAGGAAATATCTATTATGAATGATAGTTTAAATAAACAGATTGTTATGGTTGGTTGTGGAGCATTAGGATGTGAATGGTTAAAGAATCTAACAATGATGGGATTTAATAATATTACTATTATTGATCCTGACCATATCGAAAAATCTAATTTATCTCGACAATTTTTATTTCGTAATGAAGATATTGGTAAGTCTAAATCTATTACTGCAATTAAAACGATTAAAGAAATACTAGGTGATAATATTAATATTAATTTGATTGGTTATGATAGAAAACTTACACCTGAAGATATTAATTTTACTAACAATATTTTTAAAGAAGCAGAAATTGTAATATCTGCATTAGATAATATTGAAGCAAGAAAATATGTTGATTCTATTTGTTTTGATAAATGTTTGCCATTATTTGAAAGTGGGACAATGGGTATGAAATGCAATACACTACCGATTATCCCATATTTGACTGAAACATATAGTAGTAATAATTATGATAGCGATGAAAATCAAAATGAATTTCCCGCATGCACTATTAAAAACTTTCCCAATTGTATTCAACATACAATTCATTGGGCTCGTGATTATTTTGAAACATTTAAAACAGAGAAAATTGATTCTAATATTCTCTGTAAGAAATTATTTATTGATAATATTAAAGAACTATTAGAACAATTTCCATCTAATCATATGGTTGATGATAAATTATTTTGGTCTCATGGTAAATTATGTCCTAAAATTCTAGATATTAATGATGAAATATGCATTAAATTTATTGAGACAACTGAAAAGCTTATTAATAATAATAATTTTGATTTTGATAAAGATAATGATACTCATATTGAATGGATTACAGCGGCATCTAATTGTCGTGCATCAAATTATGGAATTAATAATGAATCTACTTATACTACTAAGGGAATCGTAGGAAAGATTATTCCTGCTGTCGCTACAACAACAGCAACAACCGTTGGATTAATTGCGATTGAATTAATGAAATATATTAATAATATTAATAATATTAATAATAATAAATATCGTTCATGGTTTATGAATATGGCAGATAATACAATTATTTATTCAGAACCAAATAGTATGAAACCAATTATTATTAATGGAAAAAAGTTAAATGGATGGACTAAATTTAAATATAATAAAGATAGCTCATTGAAAGAATTTATTGATTATTATAAAGAATTATTCAATACTAATATTGAAATGGTTCTATATAATAGTAGTATTATTTATGCAGAATTTATGGTTGATAATATTGATAAAAAACTTTCAACAATATTTTTAGAAATATTTCTTGAAATGAATATTACTAATGATATATCATTAACATTATTGGCTGAAGGTGAAAATGAATTACCATTGATTAATGTTATGATATAATAAAGATTATTTTAAATAAAAGTTTTATATAAAAAAGATTAAATTTATATTCTACAAAAGTTTTTTAAAAATGCCTAAATTATCTCTCTCGCGCGCGATTGACTACTTTTATATGCATATTAAAATCAGAAGAGTGTATACTATATGGAAATAATATAGATGGTATATACTATATTTATATATGTGCTAAAAACCATATAAATATAATATTAATTTACATTATATTTATAAATATAATGTAAATTAGAGTTGTTATTTTTGTTGTTATTTGGAATATATTGTTGTTGAAAATGTTGTTTATTTATAATAATATTTAAAAATTAATATAATTATAATAATATAATGACTGACAAAATTTATGTATGTCCAATATGTAATAGAAATTATGAAACATATGTAGGAATGTGGAGACATAAAAAAGATAAACATAAACAAAATAAAAAAGAAGAAATAATTATAGATGATTTTGCTTATTTCAAATGTAAATATTGTAATAAAGAATTAAGTGATAGGCATTGTCTATGGCGTCATGAAAATAAAACATGTAAGAAAAATCCTGAGTTTAAAAAAGACAATAATACAACTAATAATTTACAAACTTATAATATATCAAAAAGTAAAAATGTATCTGTAATTCAAAATCAAACAAATAATAATATTGTAAATAATAATATAACATTTAATTTTAATGCATTAGGAAAAGAAGATATAATGCAATTAACAGAAGAACAAAGAGAAACTATTATAAAAGATGGATTAAATTCTTTAACAACAGTTATTAAATATTTAAATTTTAATAAAGACTTACCTCAAAATCATACTTATTGTAATACAAATCTAAACAATAAATATATTAGTGCTTTAAATATTGATACAAAGGAAATTGAAAAACATCGTAAAATAGATTTTTTTGATAAAGTTCTTATTTATAGTTTAGCACATTTAAAAAAATTAAATGAAAATATATCTGATGTTATTAAACAAGATGAATTTGAAAAGAAAATAAGTAAAATTGAAGAATATATATATTATAAACCTGACCATAAAAAAATTTATGTTGAAGAAATTAATGCAATTTGTTATAATAAAAGAAAAGATGTTCAGAATACCTGGAATAAAATGTTAATTGATAATAATGTAGATGATTAATTTATTATTATTTTTATATGAATCTCATCTCCTTGTTCATAAGGTTCCAAATAATAATCTTTAAAAATATAAGTATTATTTTCAACTAATAATTGAGATTTAAAATTATCATATTTTATTAATACTACTAATACATCATAAAGCATTTCTACTGTAAAATTAGGTGTAATATTATTAATTATATATTGTCTATCTATAATTAATTGCGATTCATTTATATTAAATATAATAATATTATTTTCTTTATTAAATTCAATTTGAATAATATTATTATCTTTTATAGTTCGTATACCAATAGTATCTATTGTTGAAAAATATTCCATAAATTATAATTATATAAAAATTGATATAAAATAATAATAATAAATTAATTATATTATAATGAAATTTATTACTACTATCAAAAATTTAATTCCTAATAAACATCCTAAAATTTTATTAGGAAGATGGGCTATAGATTATAGTGATCCGCGGAGTGCTGAAAAGATTAATAAAAAAATAGATTTATCAAATGAAGACCATTGTGGAACTTGTTATAAATTCCAAAATAATATTGATGTTAAAAAAATTATTTTTTTTGAAACAATATAAATGAATTATATTACACCTTTCTAATTTTACTAAAAGTATTAAAATAATTTGGAATTATTATTTTTGGTTTATTTTCTTTTGGAATATCTGAATTACTAAAAATTTTAAATACATTATAAATAATTCTAGGAATAGATATTCCATCTTTTGTTCTTGGATATCGATAATATGGAATAGAATTTTCTCCTATATTTTCATATTTATTATCATTTACTATTTCTTTTAAATTATGATGAATACCATTATATTCTAATTTCCAATGTTTTTCATAATCCATTTCAAATGTATCTTTAAATAAATTTACTTCAAATTCACATGCCATCATTCTATAATTTCCATAAACATAAATTTTATTTAGTTTTATATCATAATAAAATGTAGCCTCTTGAGTATCAGCACTATAACCTATTGTTCCATTTACTTGTAATATATGATAATCTTTATTTATGTATTCATTTATAATATTAGCAGTAAATAAATTATCATACATATTTATAGTATCCATATATGAAATATTTATATAATCAATTTGTTTATTAGGTATTTCATTTATTATAATAAATGTGTTAATATCTTTATGTTCTTTTATAAAATTGTCTTCATCTCTCTGAAGCCAGTGAATATCCTCACACATTTTTATTATTCTATCATTCATTAATTGTAAAATAAATATTATTTTAAATTAAATAAAAAATTATGTTAATATTTCATCATCTACATAATTCCAAACAGATTTAATTGTTCCATCTTGATTATAATATATAAATTCTCCTTGTATTAATCCATCAATATAATTACATGATTTTTTTAAACAACCTTTAGAATCATTTTTTGATTGATAGTACCAATATCTCATTCCAGTTATTTTACCATTTTCATAATGACATATATTATCAATTTGTCCATTATCATGATAAAATATAGCAGGACCTTCTTTTATACCATTATTATAATAACATTTATAACATATTCTATTTATTTTATTAGAAATAAAATTTTCATTGCAATTGTGGTATGAAATATATTCGCCATGTTTATTATTATCAACATATTCAATTGTTCTAATAATAAATCCTTTAATATCATATAGTGTATATAATCCATTTTTTTTACCATTAATTTGAAAATATTCTTCTTCAATTTCATTGTTATCATAATATGTTTTAACTAATCCAGTATCTTGCATTAAATATAAATATTATTAATAATAATTAAATAATTCAATTTTTCATTTTTGTTTTGGTAAACGCTGACACAAATCAAAAGTTATTAATAAAAATTGATTAACGTGGGACGTTTTAAAAATAATCTTTGATTATTTTTAAGATTACGTCCACGCCAATCGTGTTTGTGGATCATTATGAAAAATCTTTGATTTTTCATAACGCCATAAAAATTGATTAATAAAACTATTTAAACTTTTTTTATATAACTAATTAATAATGGAAATTACTTCACCAACAAAGACAATCCTTCAATATACTAGAATTCAAATTCCACCACATATGATGAATAGTGATATTGAGGATAATATGAATATTGTATTACAACAAAAAGTTGAGGGTAAATGTAATAGATTTGGATTTATTGAAAAAGTTCATAATATAGAAGAATATGTTGAAGATATTATTTTACCTGAAAATTTTTCAGGAAGTGCGACTTATAAAATTGCATATTTATCATCTATAGTTATTCCAATTGAAAATACATTAATTATTGGTTCAATTAAAGCAATGAATCCAGAATTAGTGATTGCGACTAACGGCCCTATTATTATATTTATTCCAAAAGCTAATATTGATACAAATATTTGGGATGTAAGTAATGAATTTACAGATAAAAAAAATGGATATGTTTTAAAACAGAATGATAGTGTTAAACTTCATCTTGATAAAGTAAAAATAAATCAAGGTGATATTCAAATTAAATGTATTGGAAGATTATTAGAAAAAATATCTGATAATGAAATTAAAGATTATATGGATTCAAAAAAAGAATCAAATTTTATAATTTAATCAAATTTTTATTTGCTATAGTAATAAAACAAAGGTTAATTTTATATTATTTTATCTAAAACATCTTTTTCTATACCAGCTAAAATATCTTCATCATAATCACCATTCATCCAATCATCTATATTTATATTATATTTTTTAAGATAATTATCTCTAAGACTAACAATATTCATACTATAATTTCTAATAATATTTTTAAAACTTCTATTAGAAAATTTTATTGTTTTTATTAATTCTTCAGCTAATAATGATGGATTTATATCATTATTAATTCTTTGTTCTGCCCACCATACACACCATATCGCACAAAAACCATTTGGGTCACCTATTTTTTTACATTTATGTTCCTCAATTACTTCATACATTTGAAAACCTATATTTGGTAAATATTTATCTGGAGATAAATATTTGTAATTAGGTAATATTTCACTAAATTTATTTATTAAATTTTTATTTAATAAATCTGGATTATAATAAAATCCATTTGGTGGATTACTACCATTTGGTTCAAATCTTTCAATTATTTTATTATTAACATCAATAATTATAATATTAGCATGAGACCCATTATTTGTTCCAGAGCTTATTTCAATACCTAATGGAATTACAATAAAAGTAGCATTTTTAATTTTATTTTTTAATATTGATTCAAAATTAGTAGGATATATTAATTTCATATAACTCCATACTATTTCTATATTTGAAAATTCCATTTTAAAACTATAATTTAATCCCATTTTCATATAATAATTTTCAATATCTTTATTATAGGTAAGAGGATATTCTAATAATAATGAATAATTATAATTGTTATTTAAATATAATAAACCAAATAATATATCAATTGTAGAACCTGTATAATAACAACCCTCCATATAAATACCAGTATTATAGCTATTATTTAAATTAAGTTCTTTATATATAGGAATTGATTGTTTATTTTCTAATATTAGTTTTCTAATATGCTCTTTACAATAATATTTAATATCTTTATCTTTATTCTGTTTTTTTAATTCTTTTAATAAATTTACTATATCATCATTAGCACAATATTTTTCCCATCCATCAATATCTTTATTTTTAATATTTTTTAAAATATTATAATAACTATCAATTGCTATATTAATAAATTCATCTTTATTATTTTTATTTGATTTAACTAAATCTAATACTGTTTTATTATCTTTATTTTTAATAAATAAATTCATATGAGTATTTCCATTAGTTAATATATCTTTTACATCATCATTTATATATAAACTATTTATAGCAATATAATGTAATGGTGTCATTCTTTTATTATTAATTATATTTAAATTTGTTGATTCTAATAATTTCAATAATATTTTATTATTATTCATATCTTCTTCTAAAAATATATGTAAAGCAGTATCTCCATTAATATTTGTTGCATTATAATTTATATCAAGTTCAATTAAATCTTCTGCCATTTTAAATCTATTATCAATAATAGTATAGTGCAATGGTGTATTTCCAAAATTATCTGCAAGATTAATATTAATATTTTTATTTTTTATTAATTTAACAAAAAAATCATAATAATCTAAACCAATAATTAAATGTAATATAGTTAATCCATATTCATGTTCTTTAATATTAATTATTTGTTGTAAAAATTCTTCATTATTTATTATATATTGAACAATTTTATTATTATCATTATTTATAGCAATACGTAAAATACTTTCACCTTTATTATTAATAAAATTATCTATATTATTATGTTTAGTTATTTCATTTTCTAATAAATATAATAATAAATTTGTTCTTTTATATTGAAAACATAACTCATAAATATTAATATTAATATTCAAAGAATTATGTTTGTATAATAATAATAATGCTTTTAAATTATCATAAATAATTGCATAATGAAGTCCAGTATATCCAGAATTATCTCTAACATCTAAAATACTTTTACCTATATTATCTTTATCATATTTAATTAATATTTCTAATAATGGATAATAATTATATTTAATTGGATTATACAACAGACTACGACCATCAGTATCTAATATATCTAATCTAACATTTTTATTTTCTAAAATATATTTAACTATATCATATTCATTATATAATACTAAATATTGTATAAAATAATTATAATTTTCATCATAAATATCCAAATCTATTTCTTCTTTATTTTTAATATATTCTAATAATTCATTAAATTGTTTGTTTTTTATAAATTTAAATAAATCATTTATATCATTCATATTATTATATATTGGAAAATTTTAATAAATTTTAATTAAATATATCTAAACTTCCAGATACAACTAATCTATAATATACACTTGTGCCACTATTAATATTAGGTCTAATAATTCTAAATACATCATTATGTTTAGCTCCATAATAACGTGTCATTATATCTGTACTATAAATTCTACCTAATTCATTTAATCCAAATGATTCTAATAATTCTTTTTTTTCATCATTATTTAATAAAATATGTTGAGGAATAATTTCTTTAGAAGGAATATCTTCTAAAAATTCATATATAGTAAAAATCTCAGAATTCTTATAATCTTTAATTATTTGAGAATATGTTTTCTTTGAGAAACTTTTAACAATTAGAAATTTATGAATATCAACATTTTTATTTAAATAATCATCTACTGGTGACCCATTTGAAATGTTTTTGATTTCTTGACTAATAATATTAATACTATATTTATTATTATCAATTTCAAAATTATATAATTTATCACTAATTAAATTTTCCACTATTTTATCTGAAAATGATTTTGATTTCATATAATTTCTACGATAAAACATGAAGCCTATATTTTTAATAACTAGATTAATAACTTCTTTCATATTTAATTCGACATTTGATAAATCAGACATTATATATTATAGTATGTATTATTTATATAATTAAATCAATTTTTATTAAGGCTTTTCAAAACTTATTTAAGTTTTGAAAATTTACTTAATAACCTTTGTTTTTGCGTGGACATTTACCAAAACAAAAATATTAAAATATTTTTGTTTTGAATGTCCCACGTTAAATCAATTTTTATTTTGGATATAAAATTTTCTAAATAATATTATATGCATATATTATTACTTATAATAATAGTACTTTTGTCATTATTAAATTTATATTATATAACAAATAATAACTTAGATAATTTTGAAAATTCAATTGATGATATTGATGCATTTATTTATATAAATTTAGAAGATAGAGAAGATAGAAAAAAATTATTATTAGATGAATTTGATAAATTAAATATACCTAATAATAAAATTAGAAAAATATCAGGTGTTAGAATACCTAAAAATGGACATAAAGGGTGTATTCAATCTCATATATTAGCATTACAAATGGCTAAATTAAATAAATGGACTAAAGTAATGATTTTAGAAGATGATGCTAGATTAAATGTTTCACCAGATATATTTAAAAATATGATAAATAAAGCTTTATCAGTAAATAAATGGGATATGATTATTTTACATGGTTCAAATCAACAAAAGAAAGAAAATATAGATAGTGATTTATATTATTTAAAATATTCAACCCAATCAACTGGTTATATAATTAAATCAACATATTATGATAAATTATTAAATTTATTTACTCACTGTAATGATATGATAAATAAAGATAATTGGGAAATACCAGGTAAATGGGAAAGTCATGCATTAGATCAACAATGGAATAAATTAGTTGAGAAAGATGATTGGATTGGATTTAAAACAAATTTATTAAAACAAGAAGGAGTAAGTAGTATAAATGGTGAACAAACAGAATAAAAATTGATAGGGCGTAAGAATTTAACAAAGTTAAATTCAGACTTTCCCTATTAATAACCTTCGGAAAAATTGATTATTTAATTTAAAATTATAAAATAATATATATTAATGACTTATAAACCTTTTATTTTTAAATTAAATAATATAGATGTTTCAAATATTTATGATTCAACTGATGTAATCAAATCATCAAATATTAATCAACCATTATTTAGTTTAGGATTTCATAGTTTTATTCATAGAACTAAATCAGCAATGGCTATTACTGAAAAATTAGAAACAAAGAATAAATTTTATTATGTTGTGAATCCATTTGAACATAATATAAATGATTATAATGAAGATATTTCTCATACAAGTGATATATTTTTAAATAATCCTCAAATTTTATCAAGAGCATTTTATAAAATGTGGGAAATGTTATATATTTTTGATATTGCTAATATGGAATCAATGACAATGGTTGGATTAGCAGAAGGTCCAGGTAGTTTTATTCAAGCATTTGTTGAATTTAGAGAAAAATATTTTGAACCATCTAAAGATACAGTATATGGATTAACTATTAATACAAATAATACAATTAATATTAATAAAGAAATGGTTGACAATATTAATAAAAGATATGATAATATGATTTCCGTATTAAAAACAAATGGAACTAAAGCTTCATCTAAAACAACTAAAACATTATCAACTAATGGAGATTTAACAAAGGTTGAAACGATTGAATATATTAGAGAAAATATTAAAAAAAAAGCAGATTTAGTTACTGCTGATGGTGGTTTTGAATGGAAAAATGAAAATTATCAAGAACAAGAAGCATACCAATTAATTTTAGGAGAAATAATTGGAGCAATTAATATTCAAGCTAAAGGCGGTTCATTTGTATTAAAAATATTTGAAACATTTACACATAATACAATTAAACTTATTTACTTATTATCATCATTTTATGAAGAATGTTATTTATATAAGCCATTCTTTTCACGTAATACAAATAGTGAAAAATATATTATTTGTAAAGGATTTAAATATGATGAAATTGAACAATCTAAAATGAAAAAATTATTAGATTGTTTAAAGAAATGCGATGTAGCTTCACAATCTAAAGAATTTATAAATGATATATTTCCAAAATTTATTCTTAATAATGATGATATTAATATATTTAAGTATATTAATATAAATATTGCGAATACTCAACAAATTATGATTAATAATTTAATAGTTTATATTAAATCAAATAATTATTTTGGTGATTCATATCATAATTATAGAGATTTACAAATTAAAGCAAATAAATGGTGGATAACTAATTTTTTCACTGATAATTTAAATGATAAAACAACTATGGTAAAAGATATTGTTAGATATAATGAGTCTGAATTAAATTTATTTGTTAAAAAATTAATTGTTTAACAATTAATTTTATTTTCATTAAAAGCAGCTTCATTTATAAATTTATTTTTATTAGAACATTTAGTACATTTTTCAATAATATCTTTATATTTTAATAGAGAATTATCTTTACTAAAGTTAAAAGAATCTTTATTATAAAATTTTTTCATATAATCTAATTGTTTTTTATTCATATTATAGTGATTAAATCTAAAATCATCTATTGGAACAGATAATATATTATTAGTTGTAATTTTAATTAAATGAATATTTAATGAATCACTATTTCTAATAATTTTATCATTTTTAATAATTCCTTTGTATCCATATCTACCAGTATCAATATCAATAACACAATCATCTATTTCTGTGATATTTTTATTTAAATAACAATATCTATCACCAAATTTTTTTTGTAATAATATATATTTATCTTTATTTTTTTTAGTAATATACTCTTTTAAATTATAATTATTTTTACTAAATATAAATTCATCTATATCAATAAATGCAGTATAATCTGATTCTTTCCCGTAATTCAATAAATAATGGTCTACTGATAATATCTGACCAAATATAATTTGACCTTTATCGTTTTTTGGTTGCCATTTAACATAAACAACATTAGGAAAATCTTTTAATATATTTTGCATTTCTTTATTTATTTCATCATCAGATAAATTAACTAATTTATTAAAATTCATATTATATTTATTTTTTTCTTTATTAGAACCATTATTACCAATAGAACCAGTATTATCATATAAATATATTTTATCAAAACCTAAATTTAAATTATATATTATCCATTCTCTTAAAAATGGTATATTTTCTCTTAATATAAACACAGTTTGAATAGATAATTTTATATTATTATTAATATTATTATCTAAATGTTCTTGTTTATTCATAAAAAATAAAATTATTAATATTATTAATATAATAATTATTATTATCATTATATTAATATACATTATTTTGGAAGATAATTATTTGCTAATATTTCACCAATTTCTTTATCAGCATCATTTAATGCTTTACCCTTATTTATTTGTTCTAATTGATTTAACATAATATCTAACATTTTATTATCATAATTACTGCATAATTGACTAACTAAAAATGTATATCTATTCATAATATCAGGATGATTATTCCAAAAATAATCTTCTTTAGTATCAGGCGTTAATATACCTTTGGCTTCTATATTTTTAATTATTGTTTTAATATTATTAATCGCTTTTTTTGTTTCATCTAATGATGGATTAGAACTCATTATTATAATTAATATATTTTATTTTTAAATAATATAAATAAAACTAATAAAATATTTATAATAACTGATATACTTAAAAATAACATATTTTTATTATTATTCATTGTTTTATTCATATTATTTTCCATTGTTTCTTTAATCATTTCTTTATCTTTATTAATAATACATCTATCATCATTTTCTATAATTGCTCTTAATGCATCTTTAACTGAATATATTTTTTTACTATTACGTGCATTAACATGATTATGCATTGCTATTCCCCATGCCATTAAATTTTCTCTACTACTAAGAGCTTCATTATCTAATGGTGTAATTGTTAAATGTTCTTTAAAATGAGATTCACATATTGAACATGGAATAACATTAGATAAACTTGTAAAAAATTCATAATAATCTTTTTTATCTTTATTAGTTGGATGTGATGGATATCCTAATGTTATATAATGAATAAATTTCCATCCATGAGGTCCCCATATATCCGGTCCTGGCATTTATTATTATTATATGAGAAAAATAATAATTTAAACTAACTATTCATATTTATTTATAACTTTATCGCATTTCTTTCCCCAATATCTATCTAATAATATCATAGATACTGATAAAAATAAACCATTATATATTATTATTTTAGGCCCTCTATTAAAATATTTTAATGTAAAAACACCTATTGCAATCCAAATAGGTAATCTAATATAATTAATTATATATTTTCTAATTTTTTTACATTGATAAGATAAATAATCATCTTTATCTTCCATTGCAATAGAATCTATTCCAGTTACAATAGATATAGATTCACATATTAATATTATACAATGTAAATATCCAAATTTATTTATAGATAATGCTAATATTATAGAACATATACTAATAATATGATGTAAATATAAATCATATCTAGTTGATTTATTTGCTAATAATTTAATTATATCAATTATCAAATATGCCATAAATACATAATGTATTTCATTCATTTCATTGTGATGATATGATAATGGATGTGAAAATCCATTATTAAAATGATTTATACCAATATGTAAACCAATACATGTAAATGCTAAACACATAAATGAACGGTAGTAATTAAATTTAGTCTCATCATTATATTTTGTTAATTTAGGATAATTAAAAATAATACTATAAACTACTAATAATATAAATATTTTTATACTTAACTCTTTAAAATCGTAATCATACATTAAATTATATTTGTTTTTAAAATATAAAAATCGAACATAACCAATTGTGTTATGAAATTATTAAATCAATTAAATCTTTTTTTGTAAATGATTTCTTTGTAATTTTTTTATTCATTTTAGTACATAAATCTGCTAATTCATTTTTCTTCATTTTATTTAATTTAGATACTGATAAATCATCTAATGTAGATTCTTTTGTAATAAATGTATCAAAATTATCTGATGCATCTGAAATATCAATTACTTCTTTTACATTAAATCCTTCTAATGATAAAATTTCTTGAAAATTATCATTAATATTATTATCAGTAATCTTACTATAAATATTATTTTTTAAAATATGAGCTTTTGGTGAACTAAAACTAAATACTTTTGTATCTTTACAAATAATTGGTTCCCAAAAATTATTATAATTTGCTAAAAATATAGTAGGTTTCCATGGATTAATATAATCATTATTATGTTCAATTCTAATTTTATTATCTTTAAAATCAAATATGATAATATTAATATCTAATTCCTTAATAATATCATTTATATTATTTTTTAATAAATCTACATTTGTATTAAAACAATATTTAATACTATTAATTAAAGAATCAGTATTTTCTACTCCAAATCTATAAAATGTTTCATCAAATAAAGTATTAAAAAAGGGGAAATCACAACTTTTCATTACAATATTTGGTTGTAGAGAAAAATTATTAATATCAGGCATTAAATGTTTAATAATAATGTCATAGGTTAACATTATTATTAAAGCTACTATATTTTTAAATGAAATTTAATTCAAAACTCTTAATATTCACAAACATTTAATATAAATAAAAATATATTTGTAAGTATATTTATTTTATTTTGATTATATGGTCGAATCATATCATTTAAATCACTCCATTTACACCATTTAATTTCTTCTATTTCATTATTTTTATAATTAATTATATCTATATTATTATCATATAAAGTTGTATAAAATATATGTTTATATTCAATATTATTTGTTCCTATAAAAATATCATGAATAGGGTCTAAACATGATAATAATTCATATTCTTTATTAGATAATGATGTTTCTTCTTGAAATTCTCTCATAGCACATTGTAAATTAGTTTCATTTGATTTCTTTTTACCTTTAGGGATTTCCCATTCAGTTGATAAATAATTACTATTTATATTATTTAAAATTCCTAATTCTCTTAAATGATTAAATTTTATTTTTGATAAGTTCATTTCTTCTAAATATTTTTTTTTATAAGCATTTTTTAACCATAAATTACACCATAAAGTATTGAAATTATTATTTTTTATCATATTAATTTCATCTATACTCATTAAACTACACATATTATTAATTTTATCAATATCATTTATATTATATTTTCCCCTTATAAAATCAATATAATTTAATGAATGTCTTCTATTTACTAATAAAAATTCAATAGAATTATTATATTCATTAAATTTATGAATATTATCAATAATTATTGTATTTAAATCATAGTAAGATATAGATTGTAATTTTTGTTTAAATAGCATATTTATTGATTTATCTAATTTAATGCATATAATACCAACTGATGTATTAATATCGTATTTTTCAGAATGTGAACTTAACATCATTTATATATAATATCTAAATTAAATAAGATATATTTTTTAAATAATTTAAATATTTCAACTAATTTTTATATTTTAATATTATTAAACATACAATAAAAATAAAGAATAATACTAATATAAATCTAATTAATGCTAATAAAAAAGCCCCAGTTTTAAATGTAATACCATTTACTTTAAATTTATAGTTTGATAATTTATTTATATCAGGTTCATTGTCATTGTCTCCATCTCTATCAATAATTGGTATAATTATATCATTAATGAAACTAAACACTAATTGATTAATAAATGCAGCCATTACCGCAATAGTAATGCCTAATAATGCTGTATTTGTAGTTACCATATTTTTAATATCATTAAATACCATATATTATAATATATTATAATATATTTTATAAAATATAATAATGGATTTAGATTTATCTACACTTATTAATAATGCATTGATATATTATGATGAACATAATATAGAATATGATGAATATATTAAATCAGATAATATTAGAGTTGAAAGAGAAACAAATAAAATAATATTTAATAATAAAACTGAATTTAAATATGAATTTTTAGGAATATTTGACAATACAACAAATATTTGGATATGGGCATGGTTAGTTCCAGAATTTATGTTTAATGAAACAAATATTGTAAGAAAATTATTAAATTATGGATTAAAAATAAGTCCAACACCAACTAATAAATTAGATAATGAACAATTATATTTAAAAACTCAAATGGTGAATGGCAGATTTTTATTATATGATGAATTTCAATTAGATTTACATTTAGCAATATCAAGCTATTTAGCAAAAGATACGTTTAAATTTATCTATTATAAAAAAAAATATTTAAATAAAGAAAAAACTAAATATATTACAGTTTATTATTTAATTTTCTAATTATATTTAATGATTCACGATATAATTAATATTATTTTATTTATAATTTTATTTTTATTATTAATTTTATATTTATTTAAAAATAATATGATGCCTCAATCTACTGAAAAATTAGAACAAGAAGATAATCATTTATTAAATATATCTACTAAATTAGATGAATTATTAAAACAAATGTATTTAAAATATAAAGACCAAGATACTGTATACAATCCATTAGCTCCACCTGAACAAAGAGTTGAATCTTCTCAATACCCATTTCCTAATAATAATTGGATTAAAACAAGAGGAGAACCAGATGATTATCAATTAGTTGGATTATTATATAATACCGATATTAATAAAAATTATCAATTATATGGTAGAAGAGTTTATCCTGGTTCATATGAATGGGAATATTATATAAGAGGTAGAGATGCAGGAGGTTTAGATATAAAATATCCTATTCAATTAAATAATAAACAAGAAATAATAGATGGAATGGTAATTACTATACCTATTGATAAAAATCCTTTTACTGTTTCAATTTATAATTATTCTACTCCAAGATACAATCCATTTCCATTTAATTAGAAAAATTAATTCTGACTTTCCCTATTAACTTTATTTGATATATAGAAAATAAAATTCTTATAATTTTTGAATCGCCATAAAAATTGATAAATTGTTTAATTAATATTAATTTAATATTAATTAATGTCTATTTTGAATGATGTTAGAAATATTATTAAACCAATAAATATAAATTATGCATCATTTGATAATGATGTAGATCATATTTTAGAAAATATTATTATGAATAACATTACAATTTATAATAGTTATATATTTAATCATATTATTTATAATACAAATATTGAATTAAAAGATAAAGTTATTAAAATAATTACAAAATATTTAGGTAGTTATATTAAAAATCAAAGAATTCATTTTAGAAATCTTAATAAAAAAAATAAGTTAGATATCAAAGATTTTAATAATTTTTTTGATGATTGTTATAAACTTATTAATAAATTAAATAGTATGTTTCAACATATAATAAATTGTAAAAATAATATTATTAAAAAATATGGAACAAATAAATGGGGTGATAGTATTTTATGGAATATTTTAATAGAACATATTTATAATATATTATTGAATGATGTTGTATTTAAATATGCAATTGTTAATAATATTAAAAATATATCCTCAAATGAAAAAAATCATGAGATGTTCAGATTGTATAATTATATGAATACATTTTCATTATATTTAAAACATGATAATAATTACATTAATATTTTAGATGAATCAATTGTTGATATTATTGAAAATAATATCAATAATATATCATTAGTTGATAGTAATATTTTGAATATTTATAAATTCAAAAAAATATATAAATATTATTTTGATTATTATGTTAATTATTATTATATTTGTAAAGAACATGTATTTATTAAATTAAATAACTATATCACTAATTTTATTAAAAATATATTTGAAATTAATAATTATATATTTATTAAAAATTTTATTAATATTTATAAAAAAGAAATTATTTCATTAATTAAACATATTGACATCATTAATATTATATTAAATTATCCTATTGTTAATATTAATGATTTTATTTCTTATTATAATAATATATATAATATATCAAAAGAAACATATAATGATATTTTATATGGTATAATTAATGAATGTATTAAACAAAATACAAAAACATATTTTAAAACATTTGAAGATGTATTATATTTAGCTGATTTAATTAATACTGATATTATTAATAAAGATGTTAATGAATTTTATTATTTACTAGGTTCATATTGTAATAAAGATGATTTTATTATGGCTATTTGTCAAAAATATATGGAAAGAATTATTTATACTTATTGTGATAATAGCATCGAAACTTCTCATTATGATATATTAATAAAATTTTTTAAATCTGATAAAAATCTTACATTAAAATATGAAACAATTGCAAATGATTATAATAATTCTATTAAATTATGGAATAGTATGTATGAAAGTCAAAATAATTTTAAATTAATTATTACATCACTTGACGCATGGAAAATTAATCATTCAATTGGATATTCAGATACTATTATTAATACAGAACAATTTACAACTATTTTATGTAATAAAATGTTCCAATATAATAATATGAATATTGCAAATATTCAAAAGAAATTAATAATGTATCCTCATTTAGGATGTGTTGATATTGAAATTTATAATAAAAAATTATTAGTTCTTCCTGCTCATATGTTCTGTTTAGAATTATTTATAAGTAGTGATACTCATCTTAATTATGATTTTATTTTTAATAAAGTAAAAGAAAATATGAGTAATTATACTGATGAGTTTATTAAAAGTATTATTGATTCATTAATTGGTCCGGTTTTAATTAAAACAACCGATAATATACTTTATATTAATAATAATATTAATAATATTAATAATATTAATATGATTGAATTGTTTAATAATAATATTAAACAAGATATTATTGATGAAATGAAAGAAGAATTATGTCATAATAAGATTGATATTATTAAAGCAAATATAAATCATTTTATTAAATTAGTTGAAGAAATTTCTCTTGATAATTTATATGATTTAATATCAAAAAACATTAAAATATTTAATATTAATAGAAAAATGTTTGATGATGCAATTAATTCATTGTATATTAATGAATATATTGAATATAATAAATTAAATAATATTAGAAAAATGGTTTAAGCTTTAGAATTTATAAAATAAAAATTGATATTTGGTTTATTTATTTATTTAATTCTATTATTTTAATGAATAATCCATTCTTATCGAATAATTCTATTACAATTTATGACGAACGGATTAACGATGAAGTAGTTGTAAATATAACAAATATTGCAAAATATTTTAAACAAATTTATATATTATGTCCTTTGAATAGTGATAATATAGATATAAATATTTTCATTGATAAAAAACTCGATAAAATAAAATTAGATGAAACTATTAATAAAATGGTTATATATAAAACAAATATGTCAATTATTAAAAATAATATTCATTATGGTAATATTATTTATATTAATAAAATATATATTTTAGATGCTAATAAATTTGGTTATGATTTAGATGATATGGTATTAATTCTTCCTATTTATAATATAGGATTTTTAAATATTCAAAAATATATTGATTATATTAATGGACAAATCACTTTTAATAATTTATATGATACTATAATTATTAATAATTATTTTGGTGATAATATTAATAATGAATATAATAAATTAAAAATTTTAAAAATGATTCAAAATTTAGATGAAAATAATTATTGGGAATTATCATATAATTGTCTACCAAATATTACTAAATTATTTGATGAAAGAAAATTCAATTTTACAATTATTAAAAGTAAAAATATTAATGATATTTTAGAAAAAATATCAAATTCTCCTATTAAAGAAAATTATATTGAACAAATATTTAATAGAAAAAAATATGTAGACCCCTCAGAAATTATTAATAAAACTGGGTATAAACTATATTGGAAAGTAACCAATTGTGAATATACTAATAATGATATTAATAAATTATTTGATGTTTTTGATGATACTCAAAGATATTTCTTGTTTAGTTATTTATGTATTTCTAAAAAATATTGTCATCTTGTTATTAATAATGAATATATTATTAATATGATGACACCTACTATTAATAAACATATTAATTTGTATAATTATCTTTTTGGATATGCATGGATTAGATTCTATTTTGAAGAAACAATTAATAGATATAATGTTAAAACAGATGATATGTATATATTTGATATTAATACTGCATCAAAATTACCTGTATTTCATTTTAATCATTCATTTCCTCAGAAAAATCCTTATTGTCCATTATTAGTAAGTGGTAAAAGTTTAAATTCTGATTTTAATGCATGTGGCATTGTTATTACTGAAAATGATATTGAACATAGAATTTGTTCATTAGATGAATTTAAAAATAATGTAAATATTTTTATAAGTGGTTCTAAAATAAATTTATTAGAAAATATTAATTTTAAAGAATTAAAGATAGCAATTACAGGTAGTATTATGACAGCATGTTGTAACTATAAACATCCATTAATGAAATTATTTAATAATAATTTTAAAAGATTTTTAAATGAATATTATTATGAATCAGACATTGATGTTATGGTTAAAAGTAAAGATATTTATGAATTTTTAGATATAACAAAATCATTTCATGAAAAAATTATGCTAAATTGTTGTGAATATTTACATTCTGAACCTGGTCATATTAAATATAATTTATTAAGAACAACATATTTATTTGTATCAAGTGATTTTATAAAGGAGCATATTTGTTCAAAACATAATATATCCTATGAAGTTATTATTAAGACACTTGAAATGAAACCTATTGTTAATCTATTTGTTCCATATGCTAAAAAATTACATGATATTGAATGTAAAAAAAAAATAGAAGGTTTAGATATGGAGGAAACACTTAAATTAATGAATAAATATGCTGATATATTTTTATTTGATGAAAATAATTTAGTTATTAAAATTAAAGATAATGAATCTAAAACAACTATGATTACAAAAAATATTTATGAATCAGAATATTCACAAGAAGAAATTGAAATGATGTTAAATAGTAATATTGATGATGAAAAAATTAATATTACTATTAAAATGATAGATGGATTAGGTTTTACTGATAATTATAAAGTAAAAATATCTGCACCGCAACTTTCTAGAGACTTTGAATTATTTCCAGTATTTAAAAATGATTTCATGTCAACAGTTGCTAATTTTCATATGCCATGTGTTAGAGCTTATTATAATGGAGATAATGTCTATATGACCCCATCTTTTATTTCAGCTCATATGACTTTTATGAATATTGATTATAAATATTTTGCCGGGAGTAAAGACCCTATTAATATTATTAATAAATATCGTATGAGAGGTTTTGGTTGTTGGTTAAATAAAAATGAATTGGAAACTTATGTTAAATACAATTATGAAGTTCCATTCTGGAATAATATCTATAAAATTCATCCAAACAAAAAGAGAAGTTTAGATAAAGTATTTGGACCTCAATTTATGGATTCAACATTATTTCAACCAAGATACTGGAACAAAGATTTAATTACATCTGATAAAATTGAACCAGTTGAAAATGATTATGATTATTCAGAATTAAAAACAGGTGTACCTGAAATTTTATATAATATGAAAAGATTTAATAATCCTAATACTAATAATACTGGCTATATTTATAATTTTATTAATCTTATTACTGGATATATTGAACCTCTTAATCCTACTTTAATTAAAATTTCTTATGACATATAATATATCTATAAATTAAAATTGATAAATATATTCTTTTAAACTAATATTTATAATAGTTAATAATGATTGATACAGAAATTTATACACAATCTAAAGACAAATTATTTGTATATTTTGAAGATGAAACATTAGAGAGAGTTATGGAAGGATTAATTGATTTTGCTCAAAAATATATTGAGACTAATGATTGTCCCTTTCTAATTAATGATATTTTTAATAATAAAGTTGATGAATTAATTAATATTATGAATGAATCTGACTATTTAGGTGAAATGATTTCAGGTGGATATGTTTTACCTGAAGAATTAGGCTTTATGAAACCGCATGAATTACGACCTGAGAAATATAAAACTATTATTGAAAAGAAAGCTTATGAACATAATCAAAAGAAAAATAAAGGATCTAATATATTTTCATGTAAAAAATGTAAACAAAGTAATTGTGAAGTTACTCAAAAACAAACTAGGGCTGCTGATGAACCTGCAACAACTTTTGTTAAATGCTTAGAATGTGGATTTAATTTTAAATTTTAAATGTTTTTATTTTGTAAATTTATTTGATTAAATATTTTTTTAGCACTAATTTTAGGACTTAAATTTAAATGATATTTTTGTTCTAAATATTGAATACTAGAATGTCTATTATTTTTATTTTCATATTCATTAATTTTATCAATTATACTTGGTTTATTATTAATAATAGCATAATCAATAAAATTTTTAAAATCTTCATGAATTATAAATAATTCAATTGTATTAAATAATATAAATGCATCATCATCTACTTTATTTACACATTTATTAGTTAATATATTATAAATATCCAATAATAAAAAAACAATATTTATATATTTAACATCGCACATTTCAAAACGACTAGTACTTATATTATTCCATCTTTTAATGTTACTTATTAATATACCAGTATGATAATTTGAATTATATCTTAATAAATCAATAGCATATAATGACATATAATCTCTTATATTAATTTCTATATGTTGATAGTCTTTATTTTTTTGAAGTTTATTTAAATTATCACTCCAATATTTAATTGGACGATTAATATTAATATTAATACTAATAGAATTATAAAAATTATTCATACTGGTTTTAAATAAAAACCAGAATTCTTCTATTAAATAATCTGGATTCATAATAATATATTATTAATATATTATTAATTATATTTTATATATATTAATAATAATGATTAATAAAAAAAAGAGAGATGAAATTGTTCATAAATTTAATAAATTTTTTGGTCCAGAATTATCTATAGATATAGAAAAATCTATTTATAATTTTAGTATAGACTATGCTGAAAATAATAATACACCTTTTTTATTAGAAAATATTTATTTAAGTAAATCAGATGAGTTATTTTGTCTATTAACAGGTGTTAATCTTCAAAAAATAATTAAAGCAATTAAAGAAAAAAAGATAGACCCGACTAAAATAGCAAGTATGAGACAAACAGAACTTAATTTATTAGTATCTAATAAAAACTATATTGATATTATTAAAAAAAGAGAATTAAATATGATATTAAGTGAAAAAAAAGGTAGTTCTGCATTTGAATGTAAAAAATGTAAAAAAAGAAAATGTTCAATAACTGAAAAACAAATAAGGGCTGCAGATGAACCTGCTACTCAATTTATAACCTGTTTAGAATGTGGTCATGTTTTTACTATTAATTAATTTATTGGATAAATAATTAATAATTAAAAATATATTGTATATTATAATAATGTCTAATGGGGCTATTTTACAATTAGAATCAAAAAATGAATTTGATGATTATTTATTTACTGATGATATTAAAATGTCTGAATTTAAAAATAATTATAAAAAAATAACAAATTTTTCTGAAGTGCCTTATAGCTTTTATCCAACTGGTGCTAGTAGTTGGGGTGATAGAATGGTATTTAAAATAAATAAAGTAGGAGATTTAATGTCCAATATGTATATAGCTATAGAATTACCTGAAATTAATGTAACTCAAATAATAGGTAAAACTGAAGATATTGTTACTTCTAATTATAGAGTTAAATGGCAAGATTTTATAGGATATACTATAATTGAAAAAGCAACACTAAGAATTGGAGGACAGATTATTCAAGAAATGACAGGTGAATATATGATGTGTTATACTGATTTATATGATAATGCATGGATTACTTCAGCTATGTGCGGTCATGATGTTAATCTTGTATCACCTCAATTACAAACATTTAAACAATTTATTTATGTTCCTTTAAGATTTTTTAATTGTGGTAATTATAATTCAACATTACCTGTTAATGCTCTTAGATACCATGAAATTGAAGTAGAAATAAAATTACGTAGATGGGATGAGGTATATTTAGTTTTACAACAATTAACTGATATTAAAAGTGCATTAATAAGTGATCCTGCTTCATATAAATATGGTCATACTAATGAAAAGCTACCACAACAAAGTTTTAATAATATTAGATTAGATTGTAATTTTATATTTTTAGAAAGTTCTGAGAGAGAATATTATTTGAATAATAAATTAGATATATTAATAACTCAAGTTCAAATGATAGAACAAACATGTTCTAGACAAGATACTATTTATCTTAATTTTAATAATCCAATTAGAGAATTCTATTTCTTATTATCAAAAAATGAATATAATAAAGAAAGTTTTTGTTATAGTGGAAAACCACAATTTATACCATATAGAGCTTCTCCTCCAGATCCACCTGAATTTACAAAAACATTATGGAATCAAATACCTGAAAAAGATTTATTAGCTGAAGCAAGTCTTCAATTTAATAATATCGATAGAGTTCCTTATAAAGATTATAAATATTGGTTTAATGTTCAAAATTATGAAACATTTAAAAGTAGACCACTTCATCTCATTTATCTTTATAGTTTTGGTTTAACTAATAAAAAAATGAATAATGGTAGTTGTAATTTTTCTGAATTTGAAAGTGTTAAACTAAATATAAGATTAGCTGGTTCTGATATTCGTCAATATCATATATTAGATAATTCATATTTATTAGAATTAGGTCCTGAACAAGGCAATGCTGGTACTAGAATTGTTGTATTTGGTATTAATTATAATATATTACAAATAGAAGATGGTATGGCGCAATTACAATTTAGTATGTAAGTTTTAATTAAGCAACGCTTAATTAAAATTAGCTACTTAATTATTTTTAAACAATTTAGTATGTAAGTTTTTAATTATTTTTAAACAATTTAGTATGTAAGTTTTTAATTATTTTTAAACAATTTAGTATGTAAAAAAAAATTGATCATTTAAATATATATTAATAAATATATTTAAGTAATAACAATGTGGTTTGAAATTTGCAAGTTGCCTAGAATATCTTTAGTTAAAGATTTTGATAAAATTATATTTGATAATTCAGATAAATTAAGATTTATTACTAATAATAATTTTTCTTATACTAATGATCCAATTATTAATATAATTGTTCATTATTATTTTCATATATCTAAAAAAAATTTAAAACAAAAAGAAACTTTTATTAAAATTGATTCTCATAATAAAGTTTTTATTAATACAAACTTAGTTGAAAAATATAAATATGAGCCTATTTTTAATGCAATTTATAGTTTATATGTAAGAAATATTATTGATAGTAATACTTGTATTCCTAATATAGAATTATTAAGTATTCCTTCTAATTGTGAGATTAATAATCAAATATTTACAACTCAAAAAAATAATAATTTTAATATTAAATTATTTGATTATCAAAAAAAAACTATTATGAGAATGATTGAAATTGAAAACAATATTAATATGGAATTTGAAAGAACATTTAATATAATTAATTCTTCGAATTTTAATTCTTCAAATTTTAATTCTTCGAATTTTAAAGATATTTATTGGGACCCTCATATTGATAGTGTGGTTGATACTAAGCAATATACTAAAGTTAAATCTAGAGGTGGAATTTTATCTGATATGATGGGACTTGGTAAAACTATTACTGCAATTGGATTAATGCATTATGGTAAAACATTAGAAGAACATCAAATAACTTCTCCAAAAATTTATAGTAGAGCAACATTAGTTATTGTTCCTTCTCATTTAGCAAAACAATGGGTAGATGAATATATTAAAGCTCATAATACATCAAAGAAAGTAGTTGTTATATTAACTAAAACCCATCATGATAAAATAACATACAAAGAAATAGCTGAAGCAGATATTGTTATTATTACTATTCAATTCTTATTAAATATTAAAAATTATTGTTCTATTAATTATAAAGATATTAGATTTCCAACTTCATTAAGAGTAGAGGATAGAAATCAAATAATTGAAGAATATTATTATAGAATGATTGAAGATGAAAGTTATATTTATAATAATAGACCATTATTTGAATACTTTAATTTTAATCGAGTAATTATTGATGAAGGACATGAAATTATGGAAAAATATAATATTAGTAATATTGTTAGTCATTTTATTGAACATTTTATTGGTAATATTGAATGCACCTATAAATGGTATATTTCAGGAACTCCATTTACATCATTCACTGGATTTAAAAATGTTCTTAAATTTTTAGATGTATCATTTCAAATTAATGATGAAATTATGAAAATAATTTATAATTATAGAATTCTTAATAGTTTTACTATTAATGATTGTAGAAATGATGAATATAATGATGTATATAATTATATGAGTTGTTCCAATATAATTGAAAGATTTTTAAAAACTATTATGATTAGACATTTGAAGGATGATGTTATTGATAGTGTTAAATTACCTGGTTATATTGAAAGTATTGAATGGGTTGAATTAACAAAATCTGAAAGAAGTATTTATGATAGTAAATTTCCTAATAAAGCTAATTTATCTAAGGAAGAAACTAGAATCCTACAGCAAATATGTTGTCATCCATTAATTGCTGAATCTTATAAAAAAATTATTGGGGGTGAAACAATTTCCCTTGAAAATGTTCAAGATAAATTAATTGAACATCATAATAAAGTTATTGAAGAATATACTAAAAAAATAGATAGTTTAGATAAAAAGAATCAAGCTTATCATATGTTATTAGCAAATTATCGGTCGAAATTAGTTGAATCTAAATATGTTTTAGATACCCTACAAAAAATCACAAATAATATTGATTTTAATGAGAATGAAAATTGTATTATTTGTTATGATATTATGAATGAACCAACAATGACTCCATGTGGTCATATGTTTTGTAAGAATTGTATTCAATTATGTTTAAATCATAAGAAAGAATGTCCTATGTGCAAGCATGTGATTGAACCATCTTCTTTAGTAGAAATTAAAAAAAAGAAAGAAGAAATAAAAGATAATAATAATAGTAATACTAATCCCTTAATTATAAAGTATGGGGCGAAATTAGGTAAATTAATTCAGACAACAAGAACTTTATTATCTCAAGATGCCCGTATTATTATTTTCTCCCAATGGGATGAAATGTTATCATTACTTAGTAAAAGTATGTTAGAAAATGGTATTGATTGCTCATTTATTTCAGGTAATGTTTATAAAAGAAATAAAGCAATTAATAGATTTAAAATGGGTGGTGAAGATAATGGAGTTATCTTATTATCATTAGAAAAATCAGCATCTGGGACTAATTTAACAGAAGCAACACATATTATTATTGTTGAACCAATTGATGCACCACAGGAAACAATTAAAGCAATTGAAGCTCAGGCAATAGGAAGAGCAGTTAGATTAGGACAAAAACAACAAATTGAAGTTATTAGAATTTTATGTAAAGATACAATTGAGGAAGAGATTTATAAAAATAAATATCTATAGATAATTATAATGAACGATGATGAATATAAACAACTTTATTTAAAATATAAAACAAAATATATATATCTTAAAAATAATTTTAAAAATAATCAAATAGGCGGTGCAGTATATATATTTAATACTAAAGATGATATAAAATTATCAGATAGTGATGGTTTAGATGAAACACAACAAAAAATATTTAATAAAATTTTAGAAGAAATTGAGAAATCTAATATAAAAAATGTTGAAGAAATTATTAAAAAAAAAAAAATTAAAAAAAAAGATGCTATTAATGCTATTAATGTAAGTATTGAAAGAGTTAATTTAAAGTCAGATTTAGAAAAAATGGATCCAAATGATGGTATTGAAATTCTTTATACTAAAAAAGATATTATTAATATAATTAAAAATAATACAAAAATTAATATAGATAATGCATTTTTTATATTTAGTTATACTATAACTAATATATTCTATAAAAAATTACCATTATTAAATATAAAAAGTGAATTATTATCAAAATTTAATAGGTATAACGCTGCTGATTATGATAAAATCCATATATTCATATTTGAAAATATAATATTATTAAAAGAAGAGATAAAACAGGAAATAAAAACAGAAGATTATATAAAGGGTAAAAAAATATTTTTAGATGGATTTACAAAAGAAATTTCAGATGAAAGAACAAAATCAAAAGATGATATTCCAATAATAATTAAATTATACAATTTTGAAAAGTATTATAATGAATTATTACAAAATATAGATAATTTTCTAAAAAATATAGATGAAAATAATATACATACACTTTATGAAAATAATATAGTTACACTTTATCAAATATGTATTAAAATTGAACAATTACAAAATATAATACAATCAAGTTTTAATTTTAATTTTAATTTTAATACACTAATATATAAATTATATTTAACAGATAAGCAATCTAAATTAATAAAATTAATAATTTATTATAATAATCATAGAAATATTCAAATAACCGGAGATAAATTAATAATATCTATTATTAATATAATTATAGACAGAATATCAGATAAGTATATAGATATTATAACAGAAAAAACAAGGAAAGGATTATTTAACTATATAAGCAAAATATTAACAAGTGCTTTAAATGATTATTATAATGAAATTAAAAATATAGATGTAGATATTAAAATTCCTATTAATAATTATGAAGAATATTTAAAAGAGACATATAAAAAAGTATATGAAGATATTTGTAAAAAAGTACATACAAAATATTCAGAAATATTATTATATATTTATGAATTAAATAATCAGCAAGTTTTACCTAGAGTATTATATCAAGATAGTAATGTATGTATATTAAATCCTGAATTAAAAGAAGGAGTTATTATATGGGGTGATTTTAATATGAACAATATATGTGTATCTGGACTAAAATTAACTGAACAATCACAAAAAGAAGGTGCTATTAAAAGTCATATATTTAGAGCTCCATATTATAATGATACAATTGATTATTCACGTATTACTACTGAAATTAACAGTCTATATAAGAGGATAGAGGACTTAGAAAAAGGTAAAAATAGAATATTTATTCGTGTTGATCCAGATAAAACATATGTTTCATTAAGTGAAATAAAAACAGAACATCGTAATAATGAAACTGACTTGCATAAATCAAGAAGAAAATTATCAGAATATTTAAATATTATTACAACAAATAAAGAAAAAATATTATCAGAAGAATTTATAAAATTTGACCCAATAAAAAAAATATATAATTTATATACTTCTAAAATAGAAATACAAAAAATTAATATTAATAGTGAAATATTAGTTGATAAGCCATATTTAGAGAGTTTTCATTTTGTACACTGTGAATTAACAAAATAAAATTGATTTAAATAACCTATAATTTAAATAATAATATAATAATGAAATCTATAATTAAATGGGTCGGTGGTAAAACACAAATAATAGATAAAATTATGGAACATTTTCCAAATAATATAAATAATTATCATGAATTATTTTTAGGTGGTGGGAGTGTATTATTAGCTTTATTAGAAATGCAACAAAATGGTAAAATTATAATTAATGGTTCTATTAATGCATATGATATAAATCCAATAATTATTAATATGTTTATAAATATAAGAGATAATCCAATAGAAATTTATAGATATATTAAAAAGCTAATGTTTCATTTTAATAAAATTACCATTAATAATGTTAATAATATTAGTTCTAGGAAGGCTAAACATAAAAATGAAATTGATTCTAAAGAAGCTTTTTATTATTGGCTTAGATATAAATTTAATAAAATAAAAAATAATGAAGTATCAATTAGAGTATCCGCTATATTTATATTTTTAAATAAAACATGTTTTAGAGGTGTTTATAGAGAGGGACCAAATGGATTTAATGTTCCATATGGAAATTATAATTCTCCTGAAATTATTAATAAGAAACATTTATTAGATATATCAAAATTAATTCAAAATGTTAATTTCTATAATATGGATTTTGAAGAATCATTTAAAAATATCAATGATATAGATTTTGTATATTTAGATCCTCCTTATGCACCAATTAATACAACCTCATTTGTTGGTTATGTAGCGGATGGTTTTAATATGACTAAACATAAAAAATTATTTGAATTGACAAAGAATATTGTAAATAAGAACTGCAAGTTCATTATGAGTAATGCTGATGTAGAATTGGTACGCAATGAATTTATTAATTATAATATTATAACAATTTTATGTAAAAGAACAATTAATAGTAAAAATCCAGAATCAAAAGTAAATGAAATTTTAATAATAAATTAATTATAAATAATTTTAATCTTTATTAACCATATGTTAATAAATCAAAATATTTATTATATTTTGATTTAAAGTTTTTAATATATATAATAAATAATGTCAGTTGCTATCGGAATCGATCTTGGAACAACCTATTCATGTGTTGGTATTTACCAAAATGGTAAAGTAGAAATTATTGCTAATGAGCAAGGTAATCGTACTACTCCTAGTTATGTAAGTTTTAATGAAACAGAACGTTTAATCGGTGATGCGGCTAAATCAGTATCAGCTCTTAATCCAACTAATACTATTTATGATATTAAACGTTTACTTGGTCGTGATTATAATGATAAGATTCTTCAAGATGATATGAAGAGTCTACCCTATAAAATTATTAATAGTAATGGTAAGCCTAAAGTTGAAGTTGAATTTAAGGGTGAAACAAAACAATTTACCCCAGAAGAAATTTCAGCTATGATTTTAACTAAGATGAAGGATATTGCTGAAGCTTATGTTGGTAAACCAGTAAAGGATGCAGTTATTACTGTTCCTGCTTATTTTAATGATGCTCAACGTCAAGCAACCAAGGATGCAGGTATTATTGCTGGTCTTAATGTTCTTCGTATTATTAATGAGCCAACTGCTGCAGCTATTGCTTATGGATTAGATAAGAAAAAATCTAAAGAAGAACAAGTTCTAATTTACGACCTCGGTGGTGGAACATTTGACGTAAGTGTTCTTACAATTGATGATGGTGTATTTGAGGTTAAGAGCACTGGAGGAGATACTCATTTAGGTGGAAGTGATATAGATAATGCACTTGTACAATTCTTAGTAGAAGAATTTAAGAAGAAAAATGGTAAGGATTTATCCGGTAATAAGAAGGCGGTTAGTCGTCTTAAATCAGCTGCTGAGAGAGCTAAAAGAACATTATCATCTTCAACTACAGCAAGTGTAGAAATTGATGCACTTTATGAAGGTATTGATTTTTATGTTAATATTACTCGTGCTAAACTAGAGAGTATTTCATCATTATTTTTTAAGCGTGCAATGGAACCACTTGATTTGGCATTAAGTGATGCCAAGATGAGTAAGAGTGATATTAATGAGGTAGTATTAGTAGGTGGCTCAACTCGTATTCCTAAGATTCAAGAGATGCTTTCTAACTATTTCAATGGTAAGGAATTATGCAAGAATATTAATCCAGATGAGGCTGTTGCTTATGGTGCTGCTGTTCAAGCAGCAATTCTTTCTGGTGTTCAAGATGAAACTACCAATAGCATGATTCTTTTAGATGTCACACCCCTATCACTTGGTGTTGAAACAGCAGGTGGTATGATGACAAATATTATTCCACGTGGAACAACTATTCCTACAAAGAAGACTCAAACATTTTCTACAGCTAGTGATAATCAACCAGGTGTTACAATTAAAGTATATGAAGGTGAACGCTCTCAGACATGTCATAATAATAAATTAGGTGAATTTACAATGACTGGAATTCCACCAATGCCGCGTGGTATGCCTCAAATTGAAATCAGCTATGAATTAGATACAAATGGTATTCTCAGTGTTTCAGCCGTTGAAAAAAGCTCAGGAAAATCAGAAAAGATTACAATTAAGAATGAATCTAATAGATTAAGCAAAGAAGATATTGAAAAGATGGTAGCTGAGGCTGAGAAATACAAAGATGCTGATAATCAGATTAAAGAAAAGGTTGAAGCTAAAAATAAACTTGAGGGATATTGCTTTTCAGTTCAGAGCTCAATGCTTAAAGAGGAAAAGATGAAGGCTGCACTTGGAGATGATTATGATGTAATTGAAAAAACTATTAATGAAACACTTGCATGGATTGAAAAGGAAGAACATACAAAGGATGAATATGAAGCTAAACAAAAAGAAGTTGAAGGTAAATTAATGCCGATTATTCAAAAAGCATATCAAAGTGGAACACAGAATATGCCATCACAAAATGAACCATCTCAAGTTCCTCCATCAGATGTTGATTAAATTATCAATTTGCACATAACTCAAAATATAATAATTTATATAAATTATTATATTTTATTTATTTATTGACCTCTTACAAATATACCTTCAGATGTAGTTGATGTTATATCTGATTTATTTCTGAAAGACATAACTAAAACTATAATAATGATAATAATAATAAGTAAATAGGCAAATAATTTTTGATTTTTATTTGATATGCATTTATCTTTATCTTCTGTTTCATTAAAACCTTCTGGTCTTTTAAAAGTATTCTTAGGTGGCATTATTTTGGAAATAAAGTTTTCAATTAAAGGAAGTACCATTATATATAATATTATAGATTTTTATTTATAATATTTTTAATTATTTTTTTGTGAAATCTTTTATTAATATTATTATAATAATTATTATTAAAAATAATAATATATATAATTGATAATTTTTATTTAATACACATTCATCATATATTGAATTATTTTCATTTGTATTAGTAAAAAACATTTTCATTATTGAACTAACAATTGGACGCCCCCTACTTTGTCTAAAAAATGGGAAGACAGGTGTAACTTCTCTATTTATTTTTTTTGTAGTTGTAGTTGTTGGTATAATAATTGTTGGTCTAGTAATTGTTGGTCTAGTAGGGGGTTTTATAATTCTATTTGGGACTATTCTAGTTGGTATTGTCATAAAATTTTGTGATGTGGTAGTTGGTTTAGTTGTTGGTCTATTTATTCTTCTAGTGGTTTGTTTAGTTGTTGGTCTATTTATTCTTCTAGTGGTTGGTTTAGTTGTTGGTCTATTTATTCTTCTAGTGGTTGGTTTAGTTGTTGCTATTATAAAATGTTCCATATTATATAGTTTCAGAAAAATAATAAATGTGTTATGTGAGATTGAAAATATTTATAAAGACTATTTATATATTAATATTAATAATATTAATGTTAGCTAGAAGATTAACAAAAGAATTAAAAGAACTTACTGAAAATCCTATTAATAATTGTTCAGCATCATTAATTAATGATGATATTACTAAATGGAATGCAACTATTATAGGTCCAGAAGGCACACCTTATGAAGGTGGTGTATTTAAATTACAAATTGTATTTCCACCAACATATCCAATTAATCCACCTCAAGTATATTTTAAAACTAAAATATTTCATTGTAATATAAATGGAGACTCAATTTGTTTAGATATATTAAAATATAATTGGAGTCCTGTTTTATCTATTAGTAAAGTATTAATTTCAATTTGTTCATTATTAAATGACCCTAATCCAGATAGTCCATTAAATGGATTAGCTGGAGAATTATATAGAAATAATAGAGAAGAATATAATAGAGAAGTTAAAAAATATATTAGATTATATTGTAAATAATCATATTTTATAATAGTTAAATTATTTTGCAGCATATGCTTTTTTATTTGTCATAAATTTATGTCTTTCCTCAGCTAAATATAATAAAGCTAATAATATATCCCAAATATTTTCTTTTGATTTATCATCAAGTGTATGATATATTGTTTTAATACCAGATATATCATTCATATATTCATTAAATTCAGAATCATTTGTTTTTTCTAAGAAAAAATCTTCATTGCGTGTATGAATTTGTTCTTTATGAGGTAAAACTCGTCTAACAAATATATCTATAGCATATGCACTATTTACTTTTGTTACAAATTTAAATTTAAATACATATTTCGTTCCAACTAATTTAGATGTTTGGGACAAGAAATCAATCGAAATATCATTAAATTTTTTTATAATTTCATTCATTATATTAGATGATAAAATTTTTTTAAATCATTATACTATATATATTATATATAAAATTCACAAGATGATAATAATTTAAAAAATATGAATGGAACTTTGGATATAGTATAAAAAATTGATTCGTAGATTGAGAAAAATTATAATTTTTCTCAATACAACGGATTAACTTTCTAATATCTTAGACTTTGTCTAAGATATTAGAAAAATTGAATATTAATAATATTATAATATAAGCTATTAATGTATGTCAAATTATAACAAGGAAGAAAATCATAAAACTATTTGGTGTCGCTCTTATTACGGTATGGAACTAAATAGACAGGGTTATAAAATATTAGAAATTTATCCATGCAAATTTGGAACTACCTGCAGAGGTGCTCATAATAATAGTGAAATTATTGAAAAATCACATATTAATAAATGGAAGAAAAGTAATAAAAGTCATATTAATATATTAGATTTAATGGATAAAGTTATTAATATTTTAGAAAAAAATAAAGAACTTGTTCAAAATACAAAATATCGTTGCAAATTATTAACTATTAATAGAATGCGAATTGATGAATTATTTATATTTTGGTATGATATATTTTATTATCATCATCGTATTTCTAAAGAATTACCTACTAAAAAAGCATGGACTAATCCTAAAAGTAAACCATTGCCTATAGAAGGTTATAATTTTAAAGATGATGTTCCTGATTTTTACATTGAAAATGATGATTTATGGGCAATTGAACGTTCATTACATTTATGTGAAAAATTTAAAGCTTTAGATAAATCTGTTAAAATATCAGTAAAAAATATTTGTATTGGTGATATTAATTGTAAAGAAGGTGCACACGATATAAATGATTTAATTTGTATTGATAATTTAATGAATGGTTCATGTTCATGTATTTCATTAGATGATTATAATACTAGTAAATTAAAAATTTCAAATGAGATTGAATTAATTAATAATCAACTTAAACCAAATACGGATGATGGTTTTGTTGTAAATATAACTAAAAAACGTAAAGATGAACTTAATTCATTATTATTATTAAAAAATAATGAATTAAATGATTTAAAAAGAATGATGCATCTTACAGAAACAGGTTTTGTTCCTCTAAATATTAGAGTTGAAGAAAAGAAACAAAGTAATCCAAAACCTGTTGAAGAAATTCAGGTTAAAAAAACTGCTAGAGTTATGAAACCAGTGTTTTAATTTTTTTATTTAATAAATATATTTTATACATTATATTATATGTTATCAGAAAATGAATTAATTATTTTTGGTATATTTGTATTTGTAATAGCTATTATATTATTAGCTAATAAACAAAATATATTTAGTACATTTCAAAATAATACAAAATCTGAATTAGATGAAAATGGTTTTATTAAAACTAATTTAGTGCCATCATATTGGTATAATTATGCATCATCTGAAGAAAGATCTAAATGTTTTGATTGTGATTCTAGTAGCACCTATAAGCATCCATCCAATTGTATTGACTGTGAAACAAAAGGTGGTAGACCAATTGATAAATTATTTAATAGAGTTTTAACTAGATGAAGTAGGTAATGAAGATGATGATATTGCTAAAGCTATTGTTGTAGGAGGAACTATTATTAATGAAGATGATGATAGTGCAAGTGCAGGTGAGAATGATGTAGTCATTTGAGATATAGAAGTAGTTTCAGCTTGTGTTGTTTCAACTTGAGTAGTTTCAGCTTGAGTAGTTTCAGCTTGAGTAGTTTCAGCTTGTGTTGTTATAGCTTGAGTAGTTTCAGCTTGTGTTGTTATAGCTTGAGTAGTTTCAGCTTGAGTTGTTTCAGCTTGAGTTGTTTCAGCTTGAGTTGTTTCAGCTTGAGTAGTTTCAGCTTGAGTTGTTATAGCTTGAGTAGTTTCAGCTGGTGATATTAATGATGTAGTTGGTATATTTACAATTAAAGTAGAACTAGTTGTATTATTAGTTGTGGTAAATGAAGGTAATGTAACAGTTACTGGAATTGTTTGAACTACAATATTTGCAACATTTGATGCAATTAATGATGCTTTAGCAATAAATAATCCTAATTTTTGATTGTTATTTAAATTATCTTTATTAATATTAATTGTTAAATAATTATAATATGTAGAAGTATAATATTCAGGATTATACATACGATCGATTATATATGTTGATAAACTAGTAGGAATAGGTGTAAAATCAGAGCTTATTGATATTAATGATAATGGATTATTAATATATGAAAATAATGAAACTAAATATAATCTAATATTAATCAAAATACTTGCTCTATTTTTATATAAATCATTTATTAATTCTATTTTATCTTCTTCATATAATGGAGGTAATGTTGCGGTAAATCTAGTTTCTATTGGTAATTGAGCTCTGGTATATAAATTAATTTGAACTGTTAATAATTTATCTAATTGATTAAATAATGATAATTTAAATATTTCATTACCAGTTATAGTTGTTTCATTCATATCTAATATAGTTGGGTCATTTTTAAATTTTATAATATTATCAGTATTATTAGGTGGTATGAAATATATAATAAAATCCATTGTTTCTTCATTATAATCATTAAAATAAACAATTTTATAGTTTTTTATTAAATTATTTTTTAATTTCATTAATAACACACTACATAAACCTAATAATATTAAATTTGTTCTATTTTTACTTGCATATGCAAGTAATAATGCTTGCGTTATAAATCCATATGGTTCAGAGAATATATTAATTAAATTTAAATTATTATTATTTATTTCATTTTGTATAGTTGTTTTAATATTAAATTCTTTAAATATATTATTTGTAACTTCAGTCTCAATTAATGGTATATAATAATCTAAGAATGTTTCAAAGTTATTATTAATTTTTTCAAATGAATCAAATACTATATTTTCATTATCAAATGTTTCTGGATTATATACTATTATACCGGCAGAGTCTAAACTTCTTTTAATCCTTTTTTTATCTGAAATAAGTATTACTTCTTTATGTTTTATTTTTTTAGTTTTTTTTATATTAAATAAAGAGAGGAACATTAATAAAATTACTAATATTATAATTATAATAAATACAATTTTAAAAAATCTAGTATTAATTATTTTTGTATCAATATTTGAATCCATTTATTATAATATATTATAATAAAAATATATTATAATATTTTATATTTTACAAAGCTATAAAAATTGATTAAGCTTTAGAATTTATTTTATAAATTCTAAAGCTTAATCAAAAGTTATTTATTATATCTATTGATTATCATCTTATATTATAATAAAACTATGGTAAATTTAAAGGTATATTGGGAGGGGTAGGCATTGTAAGCATTATTGACTCTGGTTTAAGTTCTTTATAAATAAATATATATTTAAGTGGACTTATAATTTGTTCATTATTATTTGTATATAATTGTGTTGGTTCTATATTAGAAGAATTATATAAATATGCTTCTGATGACATATTATTAGAAGATTCATAATATAAACCAACAAAATATGTGAATAATGAATTAGTTGATTGTGGAAATTTAATAGAACCAGGTGGAGGCATATTATTAGTTGCATTATATATTGATATTCTAGGCATAATTGAATAAGGATTTGGGTCTAATATATTTGCTATACTTAAATCAAATTTAAAAACGTTGCCAGTATAATCTTTATCACTATATAATTCAATAACATTTGAACCAACATCAGTAGATGATAATGAAGGATTATTTATTATAGGCATTGTTGGTCTTGTAGGCATATATGAACCAATATCTGTAGCCATTGAAGCAGGATTTGTAAACATTCTATTATATACCATATACATTATATTCATTTGTTCTGATGGTGCTAAATATATTGACATTTCATTTGTTAAATATTTATTTGGAGTTAATAAATTAATTAAATCAACAACAATTTTTGAAGTATTTGATAAATCTGTATTATTATCAAGTTTAATAAAAGGTCCTATTAAAAGTAATCTACAATATTTTAATAATGCTTCTTTATTTTCTTTAAATATTCTAATACCATTATCTATATCTTGTTCGGATATAGTGTTAGGATTTCCAGAAGTTCTAGAATATGAATCAATTATAATATCACGCATTATATTTCTAGATTCACGAGTAAGGCCTATCTTATATGGTAGAATATTAGAATCTTCTAATTTTGAAAAAATAATATCTGTATTTGTACTATTTATTTTAGTTTTATCAAATGAAGAAGGAATACTATAAATAATAAATTCATTCATTTTTTCATAATCATTTAAGTAATAATAATCAGATGGATTTTCCATTGATACTTTTATTAATATAATTAAACCAATTCCAGCTAATATAATATCAGTTTTATCAGTTAAAATTATATTTATAAATTTAATTATATTAATTAAAAAATTAATATATTGTTTAAAATAAAGATTATTATTTTCATTTATAATTTCTTGAAGTGTTTTATTAACACCATATTCTTCTTTTAACATTTTATTCATTAAATTTACATCTAATATAGGAATAAATGTATTAATAAAAGTTTCAAAATTTTGTTTAATTTTATCAATTGAATCATAAACTATTGTATTATTTTGAAAATTTTCAGTTGTTGATGTTTTTATACCAGCACTAACTAATGCAGAATTAACTGCGTCTTTATTATATGTTGATTCTGTTGTACTATCAGTATTATTTGATTTAAGATGCTTGTTTAAATATATTATAAATAATATTATACAAATTAGTAATAAAACACCTAATATACCTATACCTATACATGTTTTTTTATTAATTTTACAATAATTACTAATAGAAAATTTATGAGAAACACTTTTGGTTGACATATTATTAATATATTAGATAAATTAAATTTCTTATAATTAAATATTTTATTTTATATAATACATTAATTATGACAAATAAATTTTATAAAATATATGGTGGTGGGAATGGTAAACAATGGGATGAATTAATACATAATGGTCCAATGTTTGCTCCATTATATGAACCACATCATATTCCTATTATAGTTAAGGGTATAAAACATCATCTTACAGAACTAGCAGAAGAATATATTACAATGTATGCAAGATATTTAGGAACCGAATATACTAATAATCCACGTATATCAAATAGATTTAATAGAAACTTTTTACATGATTTAAAAAAAGTTTTACCAAAAAATATTAATATTTCTAATATGAGTGAAATAGATATGAATGATATTAAAAAACATTTAGATAAAATTAAAGAAAAAAAAGCTATAATGAGTAAAGAAGAAAAAGATAAAATTAAAAATAAAAATGAAGAATTAGAAGAACCATATAAATATTGTATGGTTAATGGAGGACGCATGAAAGTAGGTAATTATAAAATAGAACCACCTGGTATATTTTTAGGTCGTGGAGATCATCCAAAATTAGGTTGTATAAAAAAAAGAATTAATCCAGAAGATGTTATTATTAATTTAAGTAAAACAGCACCTATTCCTAAACCAAATATGTCTAATCCTAATGGTACTTATAATTGGGGAAAAGTTATTAATAATAATGAAGTTGTTTGGTTAGCAACATGGAATGATAATATTAGTGGAAAAAATAAATATGTTTTTACTTCAATGGAAAGTATATTTAAATCAAAAAGTGATATGGATAAATTTGATTTAGCTAGAAAATTAAAGAAAAAAATTAATCAAATTAGGTCTTCTTATTATGAAGATATGAAAGGAATAGATGAAATCAAAAAACAATTATCAACTGCATTATATTTAATTGATAATTTAGCTCTAAGAGTAGGTGGTACCAAAGATACTAAAGAACAAGCTGATACAGTTGGTGTTACATCTTTAAGAGTTGAACATATAATTATAAATGATGCAACTCATAATGATAATATTATTAAATTAGATTTCTTAGGTAAAGATTCAGTTAGATATTGTAGAAAAGTTAAAGTAGATGAAATTGTTTATAATAATATTAAATCATTTATTAATAATAAAAATAAAAAAGCTGATTTATTTGATAAAATATCATCTTCATCACTTAATAATTATCTTAATAATATGATGGAGGGATTAACTGCCAAGGTATGGAGAACATACAATGCATCTATGTTATTTCAAAAAGAATTAGATAGAGTTAATCCAAATATTTTAGAAAAAATGCCAGAAAGTGAGAAAATTAATTATCTTATGAGTATATTTAATCAAGCAAATACTGCTGTTGCATTATTATGTAATCATCAAAAGAATGTATCAACTGATATTGAAAAATCGGTTAAACAAATAGATGATAAGATTAAAAAATATAAAAAACGTAAACAAAAAACAAAAGATAAAGAAAAGATTAAATTAATAGAAGCTAAAATAATTACATTAAAAATGAGAAAAGAAACAAAAGTAAAAATGAAAAATGTATCATTGGGAACATCAAAGAATAATTACATTGACCCAAGAATTATATTTTCATTTATTGCAAAATATAATATACCTGAAGATAAACTATTTAATAAAGCATTAATAACTAGATTTGATTGGGCAAAAAAAGAAGGTTCTGATTATAGATTTTAAACTTTGGTTTATAGAATTATCACTATAACTAATTATATATAAAAGATTATATATAATTATATTATAATGAATCAAAATTGGTCAGATAGTGAATCAAGTGATGAAGAGAATGAATTAATTCAACCTAATAGAGATTTTCCTATTAGTAGTGAAGATAATAATAGTGAAGGAGAAAATAGTGAAGAGGAATATGAAGATGAAGTATTTGATATGTATGAATTATCTAGAAAAACTATAAATAAAAAAATGACAGATGATTTATTTATAACAGAAGAGAAACAAACTATTAATAAACCGCATATTAAAAATGTATGTCAAAAAGTCGAGTCAAAAAATGAAATAAAAGTTGAACAAATTGTTAAATTAAATGGAAAACGTACATTTAATCCTAGATTACCTCCACCAAATAAATATAATAAAAATCATAATAATAATAAATTTAATCTAAATTTAAATGATTTTCCAACATTATAATTTCTAATATTATATATATTATGTCTTGTAAAAATAATAATTCAGTAATGATATTATATGATATTGATGAAAAAGGTGTAACACTTCCATCAAAATATGAAGATGATAATTTAGTTGGAGATATGTTAAAAGCTTTATCAATTGATAATAATGATTCTGTTATCGAAATACCAATTGAAATCAGTATAGCTGATGAACCAACTGATGAAATACCATTAGTTACAGTTCAAACAGAACAAACATTACCAACTACATCATCTATATTACCAACTACACCATCAGTATTATCAACACCCGCACCAACAACACCCGCACCAACAACACCCGCACCAACAACACCCGCACCAACAACAACACCAGAATCAGCAACAACACCAGCACCATCTTCTGGACCTGTGGAATATTTTACTAATAAATTAACATGCTCAAAAAAGAAAAATTATTTATTATTCGGAGTAGTATTAACTATAATTTTATTAGTTATAGTTTTAATATTAACAAATAAAAAAAATAAATTAGTTTAAAATAATATTAATAATTATTATTAATATTATTATAAAATGTTCAATATAATTCTAGCAACAGATAATAATAATGGTATTGGTAAAAATAATGGTATTCCATGGAATATATCAGAAGATATAGAATTATTTAAATCATTAACTTCATCAGTATGTGGTATAACTAAAGTAGTAATAATGGGGTATAATACAATGAAAAGTTTAAAAAATGGTTATTTAAAAAATAGAATTAATATTATTATTACATCAAAAAATATTCAAAATAATTTAGAAAATATTTATTATGTATCTAATTTAAATGAAGCATTATCTACTGCTTATTCATTAGTTGGAAAAGATGCATCTAGAGTTTGGGTAATAGGAGGTTCAATATTATATGCATCTGCAATTAATCATCCAGATTTACATTTAATTTATCATAGTATAATTGAAGATAATTATGATTGTGATGTTAAATTTGAATTACCAGAAGTAAATATTATTTCAAAAAATAAATTTACTAATTTTACATTAAATATTTGTCAGATTAAAGATACAGCTGAGTCTCAATATTTAAAATTATTAAATGAAGTATATCAATATGGTAATAAAAGAAATACTCGTAATGGGTCTGTTTATTCATTATTTGGAAAAGAATTAGTATTCAATGTTTCAAATTCTTTTCCTTTGTTAACAACTAAAAAAATGTTTATGAAAGGTATAATTGAAGAATTATTATTTTTCATTCGTGGTGATACTGATACAAATAAATTAATGGAGAAAGGTATAAATATTTGGAAAGGTAATACTACAAGAGAATTCTTAGATAAATTAGGATTAAATTATAAAGAAGGTATGATGGGACCAATGTATGGTTATCAATGGAGATTTTTTGGGAAAGATTATAAGTATGATACTCATGGAAATTATCATCATGGAGATTGTAAAAATGAGTATATAGATCAATTTAAATTAATTATTGATACACTTAAAAAAGATCCAAATAGTCGTCGTTTAATTCTAACAGATTTTAATCCATTAATGGTGGATGAAGGTGTTTTATATCCATGTCATTCATTAATTATTCAATTTTATGTTAATAAGACTGAATCTAATTATAAATTATCAATTAAAATGTATCAACGTAGTGCAGATTTATTTTTAGGTTTACCATTTAATATAGCATCAACAACTTTATTATTATATATTGTGGCTAAACTTGTTGGTATGCAACCTGATAATGTTATTATTAGTTTAGGTGATTGTCATATTTATGATAGTCATATTAATCAAGTAAAAGAACAATTATCAAGAACACCATTTAAATTTCCAAAATTAACTATACCAGATTTTAATTCTATAGAGGAAGTAGAACAATCTACTTACAAAGATTTTATTCTTGATGATTATAAATCTCATCCATCAATTAAAGCTGAAATGGTTGCATAATATTAACCAAAGGTTAGCATTAGAGAATATTAGAATGGATTAAAATCATTAGATTTATTAACTACCATATTACCTTTATTTGCAACAAAATTATTATTAGTATAATATTTAATCATACTATCAACTAATTTATCATTATTTTTATTATTTCCAATTAATTCATAACTTTCACCACAAGCTGAACATTTCATAATTAAAAAAGTTTTCTTACCATCTTTAACTACAGATGGAGATAATTCCGGAATAGTGCATTTTTTACATAATGTTGCAAAATTAATAAAACTATAAATTGTATCCTGTATTTTATTTTGTTCATAATGACCTTTTATAATATAATTATATTCTTTTTGATTAGTATTACATCCTAATAAACCACCAATATAATTTAATAATAAATCAGGAGTAGTATTAATTTGATTAGAAATTTTATCTAGATTTTCTAAAACAGTATGACAATTTCCACCACGACCAGTTTGAGATGTTTTAATTTTATCCATTTTATAACGATAAAAATTATCAGTAATTTGATTGTTAATGTTGAGACTCATTATAATTATACTATATTTATATATAATATAAATAAATCAATTTTTATTCGTGAGTTATAATTTACTTTGTAAATTATAACTTATACGAATAACCTTTGAATTGGCGTGGACATTTTATAACTTCCCACGATAAATCAATTTTTATAAAATAACAATATTATATTACTAATAGTGAATGTGACTTAATAATCATATTAATATTTTCAGAAAAATCATATGCAAATCTTTGATTAACAAAACAAATTTCATTTAAATATTTATAATTAGGAACAATAATTTCAGATAATGATGTCCCAGTCTTTTTAATAACACTAATAACATTTGAATTAATAATATCATCATGTGGAATCCAAAATACTTTTCTAATTTTAATGATTTTAGTTTTACGACAAACAGAATATACTATTAATATAATATCTAATCCTTCTTGTTGTCTTTTTTTATAATCATTATAATTACCATGATTAAATACTAAATCTAATGGTAGAACTTTTGTACTCATACATTTAGATTTAATTTCATATTTCGTGCTGCATGACTTGCAAATCAAATCAAGAGACGGAGCGTGCGTGCCGAGAGATTCCAATGTTTTGTTATTACACCGGGGACAACAAACCTCACTTGCAACAAAATATTCCATATACATACCTACAATCTTACGCATTAAAGGTGCGAGCTGTTTTTCTAATTGACATTCAGTAGATGAATGATGGTTATTACAATAATCACATACAATTGATGACATTAATATATTATTAATACTAGATTATTAATAATATATTTCAATTTTTATTTAAAATATTAATTTACTTTGTAAATTAATATTTTAAGTAATAATTCTAATTGCGTTGACGTCTAAATAAAAATTGATATAATTATATCTTAATTAATATAAATACAATTATATGGATTTCTTTTTAAATGAACAGAATAAATTTTTTAATGATGAAAAAATTGTAGTATTTTGTGAACGTTCAGGTAAACGCTATAATACATACATTGTTGGTTGGAATATATTAGAAGAAGAAAATAAAAAACATCTTGAGAAAATGAAAAAAACATTTGGATGCGGTGGTGCTCTTAAAAAAATAATGTATGAAGGTAAAGAAACCGAATCTATTAATCTTCAAGGAAATTTTGTTATTAAAACAGGTGAATATTTAAAATCGCTTAAAATAACAAATTTAATTATAAAGGAATTAATTAATTAATAATGAAATTAAAGAAATAGAATTATTATTAATAATAATGAAACATATTAATAATAATTTATTTGAATTATTTTATGATAATAATGATAATACAAATTTAGATATAAATAAAGAAATATATAGAGGTGAATTATATTGTAATTTATTAAAAAATTTTACTAAAACATGTTTAAATAATTTAAATGAAGAAGTATTTTCTCATAAAAAAAATTATACTAGAACTATTACTAATTTATTAGCAAGTTGGTTTTTTACTTTATATCAAAAATGTGATTTTAAATTAGACCAATTCTTTCCATATGATTATAAAAATACAAATGATATTATTAAAAGAATTTTAATAGATTATTGTTCACTATATAAAATAGAAGATTTAGATATTAAAATCGCTAATATTATTAGCGATTTATATCTATCATATGAAAATCTTTTAAATAAATTAACTGAATATAAAGAAAATAATAATAATATTGATATATATAAAACAGAAACAACATATGATAGAAATAATAAAAAAATATTATTTTATAATTTTCATTTATCAAATAATAGCAATAAAATATGTAATAAACTAATTAATATTATTAATAATATAATGATACCAGTTGAACAATATAATGAAATGAAAAGTAGATATAATTATCATGATTGTTTAATGGATAAAATTATTTGGATTATATTATTTAGATATCAATTATTAAGTTCAAATAATAATCAATTAGCTGTTATTCCAAAAGTATATAATAAAATGATAAACGATTTTAATTTATCAGTTGAATGTTTTGCATCAGCTATTAATACATCATTAAATTATTTTTGCTCTATATATTATGATGTTGAAAAATATTTTGGTTCAATTGGTAATTTTTTTAATATAATTCCAAAGAAAGGTGTTTATTCATTTAATCCTCCTTATCAGTTTGATGTTATATCAAATGGTATTTATAAAATAATTAATCATATGGAATCAACAAAAGATAATTTAGCTTTTATTATTACTATACCTATTTGGGATAATGAAGGTAAACAATTTATGATAGATAATAATATGGAAAATAATAATAATATTATTAAATATAATGATTTTGAAATAATGCAAGTTATTAAAAATAGTCCATTTTTTAAAGGTTTAAGAATGATTTCAAAGGATAATTTTACTTATATGGATCATAATTTTTATTTATTTAAAAATAAAACTATTCAAAATACATATGTTATTATTATGAGTAATTATGATAATAATTATATTGAAAATATTAATAAAATTAATTTTTTTGAATAATATATTTAAAGGATTCTATTATTAATTAATAATGATACTAGTTTTAGCTGTATATTTTGGTATGGCTTATTATTTTATTGAACAAGTCATAAAAACTGCTAAGTATTTTGAAAATGAAAATGATGATGATGATGAAAATGATGATGAAGAATTTCTTGAAGATTATAATTTAGATATAGATATAGATACTGATAATATATTATATAAAACTTTTATGTCAGTTGTTAATAAAAATGAATTAGATACCCAAAAAAATATTTTAGTATGTTGCACAGGGGACCATTCATCAATGGCATTATTAACAATTGCGATGAAAATATTTAATAAAGAAAATATTCATGTATATTTTGAAGATTATGAATATGGAACTAATTATATATATGATTTTATTAATACAGTTTGTTCAGAGAATGATTTGAAATTTCATTCAATGGAAAATACCTTTGATTTATGTAATGACAGATATAATTATATTAAAGAATTACGTAAAGAATTTAATATAGAATATATATTTGAAGGTCATATGTTAATTCATACTAGTAATAAATTATTATCAAAGATTTTAGATAATATTACTGATGAAAATCCATCATTAGATAATTTATATAAACCATTTGTAAATATAGATATGATGACACTATTACAATTTTTCTCAAAATATAATATTATATTTGATAAATATAATAGACATTTAGAATATTCAAAATTAGGAGAAAAAAATGATTATAATGAATCTAAATATACATTTAATGAAACAGTTCTGACTTATTTTTATCCAGAATGGAGAACATATATAGTTGAAAATATAAATAATGTTGATTTTTCACAAGAATTAAATATATTAAGAGGGACACATGGATTCAGAATATTAACTGATATTAATTCTATTTCATATATATCATTTAAAAAATCTCTTAAAAAAATATTTGATGAATATAAATTTATGAATGAAACTATGGAATATTATAATAATGATGAAAGATCAAAATTATTTATTTCATGTGAATATCAAATAAAAATAAATCATTTTACTGATTATTTAGATAATACTGATTTAAAAGAATTAATATTTGAATTACAAGATAATTTATCTGAATCATCATTTGAAGATTTAGAACAAAGTATGAATGAAAATAATGAAGTTCATAAGGATAAATCTGAAGAGGATTCAAAGGAAGAATCAAAAGAAGAATCAAAGGAAGAATCAAAGGAAGAATCAAAAGAAGAATCAAAAAAAGAATCAAAGGAAGAATCAAAAGAAAATTCTGATAATGATTTAGACAATGATTCTGATAATGATTCAGATAATGATTCTGATAATGATGCTGATGATGATTCTAATGATGATTCTAATGATGATTCTAATGATAATTCTAATGATGATTCTAATGATGATTCTAATGAATCGGACTATAGTTCATCTTTAAATGAATCATCAGATGAATCATCAGATGAATATATTCTTAGAGTTGATTTATTTAACTCTCAATCACCAGATATGAAAATAGTTGATAAAATTGAAAACTTTGCTGAAGATTATTTAAATGGTATTATTTATGTTAATATAAAAAAAAATAATTATTATTTGTATGATTTTGAGTCGTTTAAGACTGATTAAAAACATATTTATTATTAATGATTAAAAATATTTTAGTCGGTGTTGGTATTTTTATAGGGTTTGATATTTTATTAAATAGAATAAATATACAAGGAAGATATTATTTTAATCATATTATATGTAATAGTATTGTTGTATATAATACATTTAATAGTATGTTAAATTGTTATAATATATGTAATATTACAAATATTAATAATGATGAATTATATTTTGTTAAATGTGCTGTATATAGTTTACATATATATCATTTTTTATGGTATTATAAAAAATTAAGAAGAGATGATTGGATGCATCATATATTAATGATTGGACTAGTATTACCATTATCTGATATTATTCCACAACATAATATAATATCGCATGGTTTATTTTTTACAACAGGATTACCAGGATTAATTGATTATTCATTATTATTTTTAAATAGAAATAATATAGTTTCTAGAAATACTGAAAAGGAACTAAATACTTATTTAAATGTATGGATAAGAGCACCTGGATGTATAATGAATACTAGTATGGGTATTAATTTAATATTATTAAATTATAATACATTAACACAAACTCAAATATATGGAGGTATTATTATGAGTAGTCTTATATTTTGGAATGGTGTATATTTTATGCAGCAAACATTAATTGATTATATTAGGCATTAATAATAAATATATTGAAAACTAGCTTTCAATATATTTATGGGAAAAATTGAAATAACGTTGGACGTCTTAAAATAAATCCTAAAGGATTTATTTTATATAGACGTCAACGCAATTAGAATTATTACTTAAAATATTAATTTACAAAGTAAATTAATATTTTAAATAAAAATTGAAATAACATTGGTTTAATACCTTATTTTATAATTATCATGTCTTTCAACAAATCTATTAAACATACTACTAACACTAACACTAACACTAAAACTATTAACGATATTGAGAAGATTGATGCTCTATGGGTTATGAGCTATGCTAGTGTGGCCAAGGACCATGCTACAAAGAAGATTATTGGTTATAATTGCTACTGCAATGAATGCAAGAAACAGAGCGTTTCGGGAAATGGAGGTATTGCATTTAATACAGCTGAGGACCTATTGGCTCATCGTAATATGAAGGCTTTCTTGTGTCCGTGTAATTGCCGTATTCATGTATGTGAACAACGTTCTAGCATTATGAGCCATTTGTCAGAATATCATTCTGAAGTATTGGATAAATTAATGATGGAAGGTCTTGACCCGCATAAATCCTGGATTTATCATGATGCTTTTTCCTACACGCTAACAAAGCCCCTGCCTGAATTTGATGATAAATCGCCTCTGGAACAAAGTGCAATTATTCTATCTTTGAAATCACCTAAGCGTGTTGATGTTCCCCCATCACCTATTCCTCAATCACCTGTTCCTTCTGAATTCCCTGACCTTACTGGTCAGAAATTAATTCAACATCATAAAAATAAAACATTTACTCCTGTTAATAAATCATGGAGTAAAATTAACAAGCCAGATTTTAAATCTCTTGCAGATGTAATTATGGAACAACAGGAAGAGAAACAGACTGATGATGAACCAATTCTTTATGCACAGGAAAATATGCGTAAAGAAAAACAATGTCCTCATGGTATTCATTGCACAAAGAAAGACCGCCCATTTGCATGTGCTTTGAATCATGATAATAATGGTGATATTATTAATATGGGAACTATTTTAACAGATGATATTATTTGTCCATTTGAACGCCCTCCATTTTTTCGTTGTAATGATGGACGTTGCACAAAGATTCATCTTGAACATCGTGCAGATTTTATTGAAAAGAAAAAGAAAGAGTTTTTTGATAAGAAAACAACTGAACATACTATTGAAGAAATTAAGGAACCAGTTGAATCATCTGTTTTATCAATTAATGAAAATGGAATTGATATTGTATTATCTAAGACGAGTGCAATTGCTATTTCAACTATTCTACATAATTTAGAAACAAATATTTCTGAAATGATTAATGATAATTTTAATATTTCAGATATAATTGAAGGTGAATGGGTTGATGTTAAGAAGAAAACTCGTAAGAATAAACAATCAGAGATTGAACCAATTGAGGTTGATTAAAATATTAATTAATTTGTTTTATATAATTTTCTATACATATAATTTCCTTTATAAATTATAACTCACAAATAAAAATTGATTCGTGGATTGAGAAAATTTATAAATTCTATATACACCAATTAACAATTAATAAAAATTGAAATATTTTTTTATTATAATGTTATTTTATTAATATATATGTCTTCTATTTCGAATACTAATAATAAATCTAACACTAACACTAACACTAACACTAAAACTAAAACTAATATTAAGAAGGATATGGTTGCATTTTATTCTAAGAAGCCAGCTGTGTCTCAGCCTGTGGAGTCTACGCCTGTGGAGTCTCAGCCTGTGGAGTCTACGCCTGTTGAGTCTAAGCCTGTGGAGTCTACGCCTGTGGAGTCTCAGCCTGTGGAGTCTACACCCGTGGAATCTACACCCGTGGAGTCTACGCCTGTGGAGTCTACGCCTGTGGAGTCTACGCCTGTGGAGTCTCAGCCAGTTGAGTCTAAGCCAGTAGAGACTCAGACACCTGAGCCCCAGATTGTGTCTGCTCATATGTTTGAAATGATGAAGAGTATGATTGAAAATCAACAACGTATGATTGAGATGTTGCAACAGACGCGGACCAACGCACCTCAACAAATGATTATTCCACCATCTGTCCCAGTTCCCATTCCAGTGCCTGTTCAACGCCCTCAACCTGTTCATGCAACACCTGTATTTTCTGTTGCTCGTTCTATGATTCAGCCTCCAGCTAAACCTGTGGCGCGACCTCATACAACTGACAAGCCAACATTTACAAAGAAGCCAATTGATGAAACTACTGTGGCTCCATTTGATTTGTTTCTGGAAGAAGATTGTCCTGCTGGTTTTGGATGCCCGAATAGCAAGAATCCTCTTAAGTGTCCTAAGAATCATCAGCATTTGGGTCATGTAATTAAAAAGGGCGCAGTTATTCCTCGTTTCATGTGTCGCAATGAACGTCCATGGGAAGGTATTCGTTGCAAAAAGCCCGAATGCATCTTTGGACATCTTGCCAAGCGCCATGTATTTTTGGAGAGCTTTCGTCAAAAAATTAATGCATCATCATAAATATAAATTAGCATTTAAAAATAGCATTTCAAAATAGTCATTTTCTTTATTATACTTAAAAATTATATAAAAATTATTTAAAAACTCTATCAACACTTTCAATACAACCTTCAACCCATCCTTGTTTATATGAAATAATTTCTCCAACTACATATATATTTTTAGTTGGATGAGATAATTTTTTTATTGTTTTATCTAAATTTTTCATTGGTTTATAATAATGCACACCTTCTTCCCAAAATACAATTAATATATCACTAATAGTTCCTTTAAACTCAAACTCTTTTAAATATTTAGTAACAATTGAAATTTGTTTATTTTTACTTAATTTACTTATTTTAAGCCAATATAATGCAACGTCACTATCACTATAAGATGCCATTAATACTTTTTCATTTACTTTAATTATTTTTTGTAATTTATTATTAACAATTGTAAAATGAGATAAATTTAAATCATATCCATTTTTAAAATAACAATATATTTTCATAAAAGGAACTGTTCCTAAATAATCTTTATAATTAATATTAATTATATTTTTTGTTAATTTTATTAATGGATTTAATGTTGTTGAAAAAACTATTTTTTTTGTATAATATTCATCATTATTAGTAATAATTTTATACATATTATTTTCTTTTTCTATATTTAATACTTCTATATTATTTAAACAATTTTTTTTTACTAATTTATCAACTAGTTCTGTCCATTTTATAATTAATGTTGTATATGCTTCATGTGTCATATCATAAATATCATAATATTTAACAAAATATTCTATATTTGAATTAACAAAATCATAATATTCACAATTTACTATAAATTCTTTTGTAAATGCAGAACCAAAATATTTAAGTAAAAACTCTTTAATTGTTAATTTATAAACTATATCTGTTTTCTTAACTTCTTTATATTTAGAAACTATATTACATATAGCCATTGTCATATTAAAGTCTCTCATATTTTCAGTAGCAATATATGAAGAAAATTTTCTTATTTTAAGTTTTAATTTATTTACTAATTTTAGTAAATGTTTATTATGATCAGCCATAATTCCAGCACCTAATTTTATTAATGAACCATGAAATTCAATTTCATGTGCACGCCCTCCAAAATGTTCATTTTTTTCTAATAATAAACATTTATTTGTTGATGATAATTTATAATTTGCATATAATCCTGCTATACCCCCACCAATTATAATATAATCATATAGTTTCATTATATAACAATATAAAAAAAATTTGAAATTTTTTTTTATATTAATCTATAGATATATAGTATATGGAATCATTCTTCGATTTATTAGAAAATAAAACTATTTATAGTATACCTATTAATCGTAAATTAACCAATTCTACTGAGGAGGAAATATTTGTAAATGAAATGGGTCGGCAATTATTAATTAGTAATAAAGCTGATATATTATATATTGCAAATAAAATTATTACCAGAGAAATTAATAAAAGACCTTTATTAGATTTACGTGGAAAATTACTTTTAAAAAATCAAATTTATTCTAATTTGATTGAAAATATAACTACTATTGTATTAAATTTATCAAAAGAATTTTATGAAGAAAATTATGACAAAAATGAACCAAATGACCAAAAAGTAGATTTATTTGAGAAAATGTCATTAGACAATGACGCATGTGATATTATAACTGTCAATTAAATTAATATTTGGTTCTATTGCATTTTAAATGACCAACTTGTTTTCCAATATATAGTGTTACCTTTACGTATATCTTCTGATGAAATTTCTTGAGGATAATCAAGTGCATAAAATTTATTTTCATTTATTAATTTTGTTCCTTGAAATATTGCTTTTGTTGGAAACATTCTACTTATATAATATTTATTAGTTTGTTCATTTTGATAAATATACATAGGCATAGGAGATGTGTCATCTGTTATATTACGAGCTACTGTTATAAATTTATACATTATATTAATATATAATATATTTATTTTTTATTATATAGTATTTCTGGATTAAATTGTTTTAATTTAGGATATTCTTTAAGCTTCCACGTTTTTATTAAATCTCTAAAATGATATAAATTATACAAAATTTTTAAATATCTTTCTCCCATTAACCATAGTTCACAAGCTGATAATAATTCTAAAAATATATTGTTAATACTTAACAATATATTTTTAAAGTTACCCTACCAGTAGGGTAAAATTGTGAACAACGGTTAAAATATAATTATATTATATTTCCAACCGTTTCATACAAAAATAATTTAACATTTATTATTCTAAATATTATATGTATTTATTTTAAAATAAATCTATAATATATTATATGGATTGTAAAAAGAAATCTTACAGAAAAGATTCTTCATCTAGTGATGACTATAACCATTCTAAATCTCATAAAAAATCATCAAAAAAAAAATATAGTTCATCCTCTTCATCATCTTCTGAAGAAGAAGAAAAAGAAAAATTATCATGTAATAAAAAAGATAATTGTAAATGTCGTAAATGTAAAGTTAAAATATTTTATGTAAAAGGAGACAAGGGAGATAAAGGTGATAAGGGTGATACAGGAGAAAGAGGAGAAAAAGGAGATAGAGGATGTAAGGGTGATGCAGGTAGTAAAGGGGATATGGGAAATAAAGGTGATAGAGGTGAAAAAGGGGACAAAGGAGACTGTGGAGATAAGGGAGAAAAAGGTGATAGAGGTGAAATTGGATTAATTGGTGATCAAGGTGATAAAGGAGATAAGGGAGATAAAGGGGATAAAGGGGATAAAGGAGATAGTGGAGATAAAGGTGACAAAGGTGATCAGGGAATTAAGGGTGAACGAGGTGAGAAGGGGGAGAAGGGAGATAAGGGAGAAAAAGGGAGTAAGGGAGATAAAGGTGATAAAGGTGAAAGAGGGGAAAAAGGAGATAAAGGGGAAAAAGGAGATAAGGGGGATACCGGAGCAAGAGGTGATAAGGGAGAACCAGGTTCAATTGGTCCAAAAGGAATTCCTGGAGATTGTGGGCCCAAAGGTGATAAAGGAGATAAGGGTGAAAAAGGATGTAAAGGCGATAAGGGTGATTGTGGGCCTCCTGGAGATAAGGGAGATAAAGGATGTAAGGGAGATATGGGACCAAAAGGAGATAAAGGAGATAAAGGTGATAAAGGGTGCAAAGGCGATACTGGTCCTATGGGCCCACCTGGATCAAAAGGCGATATTGGTCCTATAGGGAATAGAGGTGAGCAAGGTCCAATAGGTGAAACCGGTCCAATGGGTCCTATGGGGGAACAAGGGGATCAGGGAAATCAAGGTGAACGTGGTCCAGAAGGTGATAGAGGTCCACAGGGAGAACGAGGACCAGAAGGACCTATGGGACCACAAGGATTAATGGGTGAGCGTGGTCCAAAAGGAGATCAGGGGGATGAAGGGCCACAAGGCCCAACAGGTCAACAGGGTAATCAGGGTGAAAGGGGGCCAATGGGACCTGAAGGAGATAAAGGAGATAAAGGAGACCAAGGTCCAGCTGGTCCAGTAGGTCCTGCTGGTAATACATCTATTTTTTCATTTGCCACAAGTGAATCAATTAGTAATAATGATTTCATTGGTTTAGGCAATTCATCTAATAATCTTTTAAGAAATACATTAGTAGTGCCTTTTAATTGCACTGCTAATATATTAGTATTTAATATTAGAGAACTATCTGCTAATCAAAGTTATAATGCTACTTTATATGTAAATGATGTTGCAACATCTTTAGTTGCAACTATTCCTAATGGTGCCATTTCATATAAAATTAAAGTAAATGGAAATATTACACTTTCTGAATTAGATCTTATTAGTATTAAGATAACATATTCAAATGGAGGAGCATTAAATAATGGTGCATGTGCATCAATTGTTGTTAGAGAATATTAATTTTTTTAAATCTAAATATTTCTTTTTCATTATTAAATATTTTAAAAATGCAGGAGAACTAATAGGCTCAAATGATATATAGTTAACATTTAAATCTATTGTTCTAGAAGGTATATTTCTAGAAAGTATTTTTCTAATTTCAAACATGGGACTATTAAATCTTATAACTGTTATATTATGTGGGTTGTCTATATATTCATAATAGTTTTCATCTATTTGTGATAATAAGTTTGGAATTAATATAAATGAATTACTGTTTATTATATTAATTATATTTTCTTTAATAACTTTATATTCTATACAAATATAACCAATTAATATATCTATAAAAGAATCATTAGGTTTCATAATATGACAATTAGTTCCAAATCTTTTTGAACCAATACAAATATATTCTTTAGTTTGATTAAAATATCTATAACCTTTATATTCAGTTTCACTTAATGTTGTTTTAATTTGATAAAATTTTGGTCCCATTGCTGGGGTATGTGTACTGTTTATACATCTAACATCAACTGCTGGCATACTAGGATCCTCATATTTATATAATTTTTCATTACATCCAGGACAAGTCATATTAACACAAACCCAATATTCTAATTTAATACCAATATCTGAAGTATTAAAATGTCTATAATTAGGATCATCTAATTCAATTTGTTCTATCATTGCTTGAATAGCTGCATCATCTTTTTGTAATTCAGCTGCTAATTTTCCTCTAGTATAAGGTGTTTCAGCTGCTAATAGTGCAGCTGCAGTAGGTGAAAATACTCCAGGGTCATTAGATGCACTGCCTTTAGGGTCTCTTGTTCTTTTTGTAGGAGGTTCTGTAGGTTCTTCCTGTATATTTACTTGTAAATATTTTTTTGTATTAAATAATTTTCTTAATGCATCTTTAGATACCAAGTCCATATAATTATATTATAATATATTATATAATATATTATAATATGGATCCATCAACATTTGTACCACCACCACCACCACCTAATATACATGTTCTTAAAAATAGAGAATATGAATTATTAATTAATAGTCCATTAATACGTAAACACAATGACCCTCCTATAAATCCTATATATAATCCAATAACACCATATAATTCATTTGCTCAAATAGATGAGACAGAGATAAATGAAATATTATTATTATTTGATGATGTAGAAAAAGCAGAAATTAATAATTATATACAAATAACTACTGATTATGTAGAAATTAGAGATTTAACTCCTTTTATATATAAAAAACCAAAATATGAAGAAAGTATATTTAAGTTAGGTATATTTAATATATACGATGATAGTAATATATTAAATCAATCATATGGTTCAGATATAAATATATTTTATGAAAGTGGATATAAATTTATAGAATTATTAGAAGGAAAGAATAATATAGATATAAAAGATATACCATATATATATGATAATTCAAATTCATTAATTATAAATGAGTTATGTGCATTAATTGAATTTTTTAAACCTACATTCCCACATGATTCTTTCATATTAAATTTTGGTTCAAATTTTCATTCAACATGTTTATATTTCAAGAAATTACAAGAAAATAATATAATACAAGTAACTCATATTAATACAGGTTTTGGATTAGATAAATCTAATTATATAACTAAAGATGATAAAACTTTTTATGATTTATTTAATAAAACATTATATTTAAGTCCTGAATTAATACCTCCATTTATTAAATTTTTAAAACCATATATATATTTTAATAATAATGATAATGATACTAATGATAATAAAATGAAATATATATTAAATGTATTAACTAATATTAATGAAAATGTATTAAATTATAATTATCCATATGATGATAATTTAAATAAATTATTTTGTTATAATTATTCTGGTAATTTAAATAAATATTATATGGAAATATTTGAATTATTTACAACAAACCCTATTAATATTTTCCATCATTTAAATAAAATATTTAATTTATTTGATTTTGAATATATGAAAAGAAAAATAGGTATAACTAATGTTCCTAACTATTATGAAATAAGAAATAAATATAGAGACATATTATCTAATAATAGTTTTATATTTTATAATAATTTAAATGAATTAAAAAGTACATATGTTGCTGATTCATATAAAACAAATTATATTAAAAAATCATTACATAATTTTGATATGGAATATGACTCTCCACAATTATATATAACTGCTCAATCATCTGGTACTTGTGTATTTAAATCATTATTAATGTCATTTATATATCATATGATTTATTTAAATGATAAAAAAAATAAATCATTAATATCTGATATATATTTACTTTTTTCAGATTATTGTTATGAAAAAATGAATTCAATTAAACTAGATTCATTATATATAGAAAAAGCATGCATTAATCAAAATATTAATTATTCTATATTAATGAATCATCTAATTAAAGATAAGATAATGCCCCCTGAATTTAGTTTTAAGAATATAATATATAATCAACCTAATAAAGATTTACCATTAAATTTTAAAATTTATAATAATACATATTATAATGATTATACATTTAAAGTATCAACTATTCCAATAGTTTTATTAAATAATTTAGTAGAAAATATTAGAATAGTTGATACTTCAAATGATAAACAAAAAAATTTAAAAACATATAATGATTGTATTATAACTTATGTTAAAACAACTAAATATGATGATATTCATAGGTCTTATTGTGAATTATTTTTATTAGGTATGATATGGGAATTATATTATAATAAAAGTCTATGGGAAACTAAAATTAATACATATATATTATCTCCTGTCAGTAATTATAATATTTCAAATATATTATTTTTAAATATATTGGAATATAGTAAATCTAGAATAAACTTTAATAATAATGAAATTAATTGGATTTGTAAAATGTATATTTATTTAGTTAATAATATAGATGAAATTAATAATAGTGAATTAATAAAAAATATATATATTCGTAATTATGATATAAAAGAAAAACATAAATTATTTAAAATTGATATGTTGTCTTATATTAAAATTTCATCAAATAAGGATAAATATATAACAGAAAATAATATAGATAGTATTTGTGATCATCTATTTAATTCAAAGCCCATTAATCCTAGCTCAACATCTCAAAATAGTCCAAGTCAACAATCTTATGATCCAAATATAATTAAACCAACTATTGTAAAAGTATTAAAATATTTTAATTATATATTTTTAAAAAATGATTTACTTGATGAAAAAATAGAATTATTTGAATTTATATCAATAGACAATGACTCATTTAATTTAAATCGTTTTATAATAAATCATTTCAAGAATGAAACTTTTTTTTATATTGATTTAGAAAAAAGTTTTAATCTTATTAAAAATGATAATAATCATTATAAAAAATATAATGAAGATATTTATAATAATAATAATTTAACTGCTGATAGTAATAATATATATATAATGCATTCATTTATTGATACATTTAAAATATATAGTGTATATTTAACTGATAGCGAGAAATATAAAATATTAAAGGCAATGTTTATAAATTGTAAACCAATTATAAATAATTTAATAAATATTATTGTAGATAAATTATTAGTAAAAATAATTATTTTATTAAATATTATTTTACCTGATGTATATTTAAATTTTAATAATATCGTATATATGACATATTCAATAGGTAAATATAATAATATACATGATTCTTATAATTTATATGATAATGGTTCAGATAAACAAATAATTAAAACACATTTAGATATTATAAATTCAGAAATGGTGTTATTCATGTATAAAAACATTCTTGAATTATTTGAACAAAATAAAGAAATCACCAAAAATAAAATAATAAATATAATAAATAAATTTAATTTAACAATAGATAGTCCTTATTTTTATATAGATGAAACTGATTCAGAATATATGAATCTAGTTATTAATAATAATATAATTAAAGATAAATTTAATAAAGTTGAAGATTTATATAGATTAGATAATGAAAATAATGTTAGACATTTTATATTAGGAGAATTATTGAGTAATAAATTACCATATTATATTAATAGTAATAGAACACATTTAGTTTATATATTATATCCATATAAATATAATAATGTGAAAAATATAAAACATAATATGGATAATAATATAATTATCGCATTTGAAATATTAAAAGGCCCAACAGATGATACAATTATTATAACTGATAATGCATATATACATTCAAATAAAATAATATTTGATACAAAAGATTCATTATCATTATATCCCTTTATGGCATTTTCATCTGTTCATGCAATTAATATTATAGCACATAATAACATAAATTATATATTACATTCAATATCTAATTCAAATAATTATATGGATAGTGAATTTACAAATATGATACATAGATATAATGATAATTATTATGTAAGTTTTAAAATTAAAAATAATCAGTTGGTTCCTAACTTAAATATATATACATTAAAATATTTAAATTTTTTTTATGAAATACATAATCCTCTTTGTGATTATGTAAACAATTTAATTAATAATTCAAAATCTTTTATAAATTATGATATTATTATTGAAAATTTACCAGATATGAATACTATTGAAAATTTAACTGATAAACAATTAGATTTTTTAGATAAAATTTTAACTCAATCTAATAATGATGTTAGTTCTATGATAAATATTATATTAAAATCAACACAAGTATCATATAATGATTTAGTTGATTGGATTAATAAAAATACACAAGAAGATACACTTAAACGTTATGATACTAAACTAGATTGTGATTTGAAATGTCATATAATATCTAAAGAACCATTTAAACTAAAATTAAAAGAGATTAATCGCACATTATCAAAATTAGTTAAAATATTATATTCTAAATTAAACCATAATTATTCTACTTATTTTGAATTCTTATATGCTAATTATAAATGTTGTTACTATATTATGCATTGTAATATTTATATTATTAATATTAAAATATTATTAGATGCAATTAAAACATGTAAACCATTATTATGCCATGAATTATTAGAAATTAATCAAATATTTACAAAAAAACTAATTAGACATGAATTTAATATTAAAGTTCCAATTATATGTGGTATAGTTGAAATAATATTTGGTAATATAATTAAAAATGAACAATGGGAAATAATAATAGGAATGTATAATAATTATAAAAATAGAGCTACAGAAAAATATCAAGTTCATCAAATTATGATGGGAAAGGGTAAAAGTAGTATTATTACACCTGCATTATGTTCTTTATTAATATATGATAATAAAGATAATCAAATATTTATAGTTGTCCCAGATCATCTAAAATTACAAACATTTTTAATAATGCAGGAATATTTTTTATATATAATAAATGATTTTATAACTATTATTTCAGATAGTGAATTAAAATTAAAATTTTTAAATAATGAAATTCCCCAAAATAGTATTTTATTAATAGATGAGTTTGATTATATGTATAATCCTTTACAAAGTAATTTTAATATAATTCAATTATCTGAAAAAATAGATAATGATATTTCTAAAAAAATATTTAAGATAATGCATAATATATTAATTAATAAAAAAACATTTACCCCATCAAAAGAATATTCAGTTATATCTGAAATAAATACTATATTAAAAGATGAAAATAATATTAAGAATGTTTCATATGGTATGAGTATTATTTATAATTATAGATATTGTATTCCCTATATGAGAAAAGATTCACCAAATGAAGGTTCTAAATTTAGTTCCATTTTATATACTATGGTATTAACTATTTTATATTTTTATAATAAGCAATATAATAAATATATATTAGAAGAAAATGATATTAAATTTATTTATGAAAATAAACAATTATTAGCATATATACTTAGACTTTTTAATATAAATAATGGTGAATTAAATGAAATATTATATCAATATAAACAAATTAAAATAACAGAATTACCTGACATACCATATTATATAATGGAATTATATATTATTTATATATTTAATGATATTAAAAAATCATTAATAATTCAAAATTGTTCATTTATTGATATTATTAATAAAGATACTGTATGGCAAGTTGGTTATTCTGGAACTGTTAATATTAATATGAATATTAAAGAATTAATTAATGATAATAAATATTCACATAATATTATTAAAGACAATGATGAAACTATTAATGTTAAAAAAGCTCTAGAAAACTCAGAAGATGTTCATTTAATAAATACTTCAAATATAGATTATGTATTTAATTTAATGATTGAAAATAATTATCATGTATTAATTGATGCATGTGCATTATTAAAAGATTATGATAATAAAGAAGTGGCTGAAATATTATATAATAAATTTTTAAGTAAAAGACAAAAAAAAAATATTATTTATTTATTAAAAGATGATACTAAAATGATATATAATGGTTCACATAATATGTATGATGGAAAGATTTTTAATGTAGGAGAAGTTATATATTATTATAGCCAGCGTCATATAATAGGTATTGATTTTAAACAACCTTCTATTTTAAATGGTTTAATTTTAATTAATGATAATAATATTTATACTGAAATAGCCCAAGCTATTTATCGTATGAGAAAATTAAATAAAGGTCATACTATTAAAATAGGTTATGTAAGTAATACTATTAAAAAATCATCTGAAATATATGAAATGATTAATATGAATGAAATTAAATATAATGAATCTAATATAAATTTATTATTATATCAATATTTAAAATATTATGTTCGTAAATATTATACAAAACAATATTATGAATTTGATTTAAATATTTTTATTAATAACCCAACAAAAGAAACTATATTTAATAAAATTAACCATAATATATTTAGTAAATTATTTGTATCTGATAATAAAATAGTTAATAAATTTATAAGAAAATTGATAGATTATAATAAATATAAAGAATTTAATAATATTCCAAATGATACAATAGTTAAAAGTTTATTAAAAACTATAATGAATTTAGATTTGGATACATTATTAAAATTAGTATTTAATATAAATAGTATTCAACAAGATGTATCTACTGAAATATCTACAGAAGTAACAAAAGAAACAACTGTCGAACAACAATTAGTATCATCATCTAGTAATAATTTTAATAGACTATTTAGAAAAGTTTCATTTAAATATAATCCATTTAGAAGTTTAGATGAATTTATTAGTTTTAATTATTTATCAATTGATTTAAATAATATTAAATTGATATTATCATATAATTTAATTAAAAACATAAATGGAAAAAATTATGCACTAATTATAAAATTAAATGAAAATAATTATTTATTAGATCATGCATCTATGTTTAATTATTATTGTTATAATTATCCAATTTATAATTTGAATGGAAAATTAATAAATTATTTTGTATTTAAAACTCAAAATAAAACAACTGATTTTAGTAAAATATTTAATTATAAACTTGTTAATAATACAAATCCATATGATATAATTGATATTGCTGGTATATTATTTAATATTTTTGAAGATATAAATGAAATTAAAAATATAGTATTATCAAATGAAATAATTACTGATTTTAAAATTCTTATATCATTATCAAATATAAATATATTTAATATAAATTATTTAAATTTAACTAGAATTAAATCAAGCACTGATTTAGAATTAGCATATATTAATAATCATAGAATATTTAATTTGAATAATACTATTATTAAAAGATATATTCCCTATTTAATGCATTTTTATAATAATATATCTTATAAAACTAATATAAATGAAAATAATATAATGACAAGTAAACATCCAACTGAAATTAGAATTAAAACATTTAATGAATTATCTTTTTCATTTGATATGACTAATTCATCTCTATTAGAATATTTTCAAATAATGACTAATTAATTATCAATTAATTTAATTAAAAATGTGAATAAACATGTTATACAATTACATTCAATTTCATTAATTTTATTTAAATTATTTACTAATTTTCTTTTTACAATTATTTCCCAATAACCACAAAATAATTCTAAGAATGACAATCTTAATGATGGTTCTAAATAAGTTTCAGATGTATAATGTTTTAATAATTTTAATGTTTTTAATGGTAATAATTTAATAATTTCACGTTTAATATCATCACTGTCTGATGTTTTATAATTGTAATTATTTAAAATGATTAATATTTTTTTAATAGTTATATCATCCAATGAATGTTTTGAATTAGTTTTAATATTAATATTATTATTAATATATCGTTTAATATGAACTGGAATAAAAACAATTGGATTATCGTTATATTCAAATTTAGTTAATTTAGTTAAACCATGAATAAAATTAATATTTTTTAATAAATTATTATTACATTCAATTTCAATAACTTCTTTACTGTTAATAATAATATTAAAAATCTTATTATAACTAATATGTATTTTTTCTATATTTTCTCCTAATAATATTTTTGATAAATTATTATGAGAAATATCAAGTATTTTTAATTTTGGTAATATAGGTAATGTTTTCATTTTATTATTAAATGCATATAAAGTAGTTAAATTTGGTAATATAGGTAATTCAACTAACTCATTATTATATATTTCTAATTCTTCTAATGATACAATTAATGGTATATATTTAATCTTATTATAAGATGCATTCAGTTTTTTAAGATTAATTAAACTATCAATAAAATCAATATTATCTAAATTACAATTATCACATTTAAGAGTTTTAATATTTTTATACATAATAGGTGGTATATATGAAAAATTTTCATAAATCATTATATTATTATCATATAATTCTACCTTAATAGACATATTAATTAATAGATTATTCTTTAGTAATATAAATATTCAATATTTTTACATAAATATTGAATATTTTTATATAAAAATCTATTTTTAATTATAATAATGAATTATAATAATATAATATTAGTAGATACAAGTTATACTACTTTTCATAGATTTTTTGCAACAATTAGATGGTTTTCTTTTGTTAACAAAGATTTATTTAAAGAACATAAAGATGATAATACATTTGATTGGAGTAAAGAACCAACATTTATTGAAAAATATACTAAAATGTATTTAGAATCTATTATAAATTTAGTTTCTAAAAAAATATTTAATGATAGTATTATTATATTTTGTCAAGATGCACCATCAGATACATTATGGAGACATGAACTGGCTGAATGTTATAAAGGTAATCGACTAGATTTATCTGAAAAATATAATTTTAAACCCACCTTTAAATATACATTTGATATTCTTATACCAAAATTAATAAAAGAAAATAAAAATATTCATTCATTGCTTATCCCACGAATGGAAGCAGATGATTTAATCGCATTAGCCACTAAATTTATTAAATATAAAAAACCTACAAAAACAACATATATTATATCTGGTGATAATGATTTCCTTCAATTAGGTCATGATAAATTATATATTGCTGATTATAAAAAAGACTATTTGATTCATCTTAATAAAGAAGAAGCAAGAGAAGCTTTAAGACAAAAAATAGTTAGTGGAGATTGTAGTGATAATATCCCATCTATATTTAAAGACCAAAAAATTAATAATAAAATAAAAAAATTAGTTAAAGAAGATAAAAAAGAAATGAAAAAGTTTTTATCAGAAAATAGTATGGCTAATACTCAATATAATATAAATAAAAAAATGATAAGTTTTAGATATATTCCTAAAACTTTTAGAAAACCAGTTTATAAAAGAATTAAAAATCTACTTTAAATTTTTTTTAAAATATATATAAAAATTATATATAATATTATAATATTATCTCTGTATTTATTTTTAATGAATTTATTATAAAACTCATTAAATTTATTACTATCAATTCCACCTGTATTTTTTTCATATAAAGTATAACCAATTACTTTTCCATATTTTATAGCACATATAAAATTAAATT